>Ga0209483_1000321_pt1 | contig 43840 bp, 36 predicted proteins | sample NGEPerA_FD_184508 | JGI IMG/M metagenome (GOLD analysis project Ga0209483, IMG submission 184508) | Arctic peat soil microbial communities from the Barrow Environmental Observatory site, Barrow, Alaska, USA - NGEE PermafrostL2-A... | ecosystem: Environmental > Terrestrial > Soil > Wetlands >...
TTGTTGATGAATTTCACCACCCGCTCCCGCAAATCAAGACTATAGGCTTTCATGCCCTCGACTCTATCATAGATGCTGCCAATGTCAATGTGAAATGCTATAGCTGCGGAAAAAAGGTTTCCAGATGCGCCGTGGCGGTTGGGGCGTTGACTTCCCGTTTCAAAACTAAGTCCGCTGAAATCAGCCGGGATTGCAAAACCGCGCGCACTGGCGACGGTCAGCACAACCGGCGACTGCGCCAGCGTCCCGCCAGCCAGAAAACAGACGGTGCTGATCAGGGCTGAAATTAATTTCATTCTACTCACAATCAGCCGCTGAATCCTTTGCCAGCACGGCTTTGTAGAAAATCATTTCACCTATACATTCCCGCTTTGCCATCGGATCCGACGGCGCGGATGATTTCCTTAAGATCTTTCTTGAGCCGGTCCTTCGCGGCGCGCGCGATCCGCCAGACGTGATGCTCGTGGTTGAGCGTCTTACTAAATTCGTTGCAATAGCGGATATAGTTCATGCGCAGACCTTCGCCGAAATTGATCTTGGTCATGCCGGCCTTCACGAGTTTGGTAATGTCCGACATTGAAATGCCGCAGGTGCCGTGCTGGACCAGCGGCGGCTTCACGGCGGAACGGATTTGGGAAATCAGTTTGAAATCCAGCCCGGTTTGTTTCTTGAAAATGCCGTGCGTGCTGCCGTTGGCAATGGCCAGCAAATCCACGTCCACCTTGGAGGTAAATTCCCTGGCCTTCTCGACGCTCACCTTTCCCCCGCGCTGATCGGAGGCGTCCGAGCTTTTGATGATGTGGCCGATTTCGGCCTCCACGCTGATGCCCAATGGCCGGACAAGGTTGATGATTTCCTGCGTGCCGCGAATGTTCTTCTCCAATGGCTGATCGGCATAGTCAATCATTACATGCGTGAAACCGGCCTTGACCGCGCGGAAGACTGACTCCGGCGTCTTGCCGTGATCCAACGCGATGGCCATCGGGATGGTCGTGTCGGCGGCGAGAAATTTGATCAGCACGCCCGCGTAATCATAGCCGCAGTATTCAAGATTGGGTTCGTAGCACTGGATGATGAGCGGCGAATCGAGTTCCTGCGACGATTCGATTATGGCGCGAGCGATGTCGTAGCTGCCGCCGTTGTTGTTGAGCGCGGGGACACCAAAACCTTTGGCGGCGGCCACGTCGCAGATTTGTTTCGCATTGAGGAGTTTCATATGTTTTCGAGCGATTAATGATTGAGCGGTTAATTCATATTGCCTGGTTGGCGGAAAATATTGGATCAATGCGGCGATGCACCCTCGATGTGCTGCCGTTCGCGGCTCATCGCCAACGCGACTTCGTCGAAGCTGCGCGCGGCCGGCGGGGTCAGCAGACTGACGATAACTTGGGCGATGATGCCGACCACGACGGCGGGAATGGTTGGGTTGCCCCAAAATTTCGTTTGGCCCGGAATGAACATCACTGCCAGCGCCACCACCGGAGTCGCTATCAGCGCACCCACCGCGCCCTGCCAGGTCGCGCGTTTCCAAAATCGGCCCAGCAGGATGATCACCGCCAGACCGCTCATGGTCAGGGGCAGAAACTTGACCACAAATCCCACGATGCTCGCCGTGTAAAGAGCCAGCGCGGTGGAAATTAAAAACACGCACGCCAAGGCCCGCCGCACCACCACCACCGGCCGTTTGGGATAATTCCCGGTCAAGAACGGATAGATGTGCCGCACAAAAAATGTGCCGGCGGCGACGGCAGTGCCGTTCGCCGCCGAGGACATGCCGGATATCATCGCCACCACCACCATGGCGGCCAGCCACGGCGGCAGGACATTCATCACCAGCCAGGGCAGCGCCTGATCCGCGACCGGAAGATGCGGGTTAAGATGAAAGGCATAGATGCCTGTTATCCCGATGGCGACCGAGAAGATCATGACTGTTACTCCTGACAACACCATGCTCCATTTCGCACCGGCTTCGGTATGGGCGCTATACATGGTCAGCCGGCGGCCGGGATCGGCAATAGGATTCGAGACCAGCACAAAGATCAAACTAACCACGTTCCAGCCGCCGAACGACGCCATGCCGAGAAACGAGAAATAGTCAGCCGGAACCGCCTGGCGCAATCCCGCCAGCCCACCAACCGCACTTAGTGCAGAGTGTGTCAGGCAGCCAAAGCCACAAAACAGGATTATCGTTTGGAGCACGTCGGTATAAACCACGGCCTTCAGCCCGCCGGGAATCGAAATGATAGCCTTGGCGAACCCGGCCAGCACGACACTTACTCCATGTGGCAATCCGGTGACAGCGCCAACCACGGCGGCGCCGCCCATGATCTGAACCGTCAACCAGCACAATTGCGACAGAAACAATGAGATGTTGGAAAACTCCGTGACCACACGGTTCCCGTCGTAATAGCAGGCGATTTCTTCACTCAAAGTCATGAACTTATAGCGGCGCATTTTCGCGAAGCACAATCCGGTGATCAACGTGCCGAGACCCAATCCAATTGGATAGGCGCATCCGGCCCAGCCATGTTGATATGCCAGCCCCGAACCGCCGACGATCACTCCGGTGCCAATGCAAGTGCCGACGATGGTTCCCGTAAGAACCCAAAATGGAAGACCGCGTCCTGCGACCAGATAGTCGGCAGGTTTCCTAACCCGCGACATCATGAAGAAAGAAACCGCCGTTGTCAGGACAACATAGAGAATCAACCCGATGGCAATGGCGGTATGTGTTCCCATTTGATTTTAGAGGGATGAAATGTTCAGCCCGCGCGCCAGCCGTTTCAGCAAAGCCGCGTGGTGGCCTTGTATGATCGCGACGTGATGCGGCATTCCGGCATGGCACATTTCCTCGAACCATTCAACCGGGTTGTCTTTCATCCGCACCAAACCATTGGTGGCCATTAGATGACGCCTAGGTTTGATCGTCCCGCCTTCGCGCGCGGTGAAAAAGTATTTTCCATCAAGCCGCCAAAAGCGGAAAATGGTGACGGGCATTTCTGCGCGAATCGTCGCTTCGATGACGGCCGGTTTCTTGATGTTGAAATGGCGTGCAATCTGCGGCCCGTCCGGCTTACCGACCGGCTCGCACAGCGAAATCGGCGCGGCGCCGACATGCCAGATCGTGATGGTTTCCCGGTCATGCTCCAGCCAGTCGGACAGGTAACACCGGCCAAGGTTGAGACTTTCGGCAATCCACGCGCACAACGCGCCGTCCGCATCGCCTTCGATGCCGATGGCGCGGCCTTCTTCCGCCAGCCGCGCGACACCAAGGTAAGGCCATTGACCAAAAGTATTCGGCATCTCCGGCCAGTCGCGGATCGTCAGCGCATCCAGATTTTCGTTTTCAAAAAATGAGCGCATCGCCAGATACAAACGCGACGCCACCGGCAAGTCGTCATCCGTCGTGTCCTTGTGCGGCAGGCCGAGCGCCGTGACTTTGGCCACGTCGGCGGCCACGGCTTCGGGGGTTATTTCACTGACCACATTGGCAAATTCAAGCAGGCTGAAAGTTTGAACCTGCGCGCCCAGACCTTTGTTTATGACAAACGGATCGGCACTCATCGCAAAATAACCCGGCGCCTGTCCGCCAATCGCGCCGAGCCGCACCGAGCGCAACCGCCGCGTGGTCGCCGCGATCCGCACCGCTTCATTGAATCTTTGCTGTGTGCTGGGATCGGTGGGATCACCATAAACAAGTTCAAAGGCGTGACCCATGTGCCGCAGCGTCGAGGCCCAGACGTGCGTGCCAACGAGCGAACAGGAACTGATCATGTCGCCGCTCTGGTTTTCCGGCGTCGCCCAAAGAATCAGCGGATCAGGCCAGAGCTGCGCCATCGTCGGCGCGAGCCGTCCGTCGCCCAATGTCGTTTGCAGCAGGACAATCGCGTCCACGCGCTGCGCTACGCAGGCCGCCATAACCCGGCGCAACGAGGCGTCATCCACCGCTTTTTCGCCCGGCTCAAAAATGTCAAACTTCGTTTTTTGGAGCCAGCCGCGCACGCGCGCTTCCATTTGTTTGCCCCATTCCATGTCGAAACCGGGGCGGCGGCGGCCGAGAAAAACGACGCCGACTTTTAATTTGCTGTTGGTGTTGCTCATATTCCAAGTCCGAGTGAAACGTGTTTGGTTTCCAGAAAGGCGTCCATGCCTTCGCTGCCGAGTTCGCGGCCCCAGCCGCTCTGCTTGACGCCGCCGAACGGGCATTGGCTCGTGGTCGGCACGCCGTCGTTGATGCCGATGGTGCCGGCTTCCAAAGATTCCATGAGGCGAAACGTCCGCTTGAGATCGCGGGTGAAAGCATAGGCGCTCAAGCCATACGGAGAATTGTTGGCGCGCTCAATCGCTTCCGCCTCGGTATCAAACGGGCAAACCGGCGCGACCGGCGCAAACGTTTCCTCGGACATGCACGCCGCATCGGCCGGCACGTCGGCCAGCACCGTCGGTTCGAGGAAAAAACCTTTGCGCGCAATCCGTTTTCCGCCGCACAACAATTTCGCACCGCGTTTGACCGCGTCCTGAATGTGTTCCAGCGCCTTGTTCAAACCCTCTTCGTTGATGAGCGGGCCGACCAACACACCATTCTCCAAGCCGTCGCCGGTTTTCAGCACGCGGGTTTGCACGACAAATTTCTCCAGAAACTTTTCGTAAATGGAACGCTGGACATAAATGCGGTTCGACGCGATGCACGACTGGCCGGTGTTGCGGAACTTGGTGATCATCGTGCCTTCGACCGCCGCGTCCAGATCGGCATCTTCAAAAACCAACACCGGCGCGTGGCCACCGAGTTCCAGCGACAACGGCTTGACGTGATTGGCAGCACCGTGAATCAACGCTTTTCCTACTTCAGTCGAACCGGTGAACGTGATTTTACGGCAGAGCGGATTGTCCAGAAATTCCTGGGCAATTTCGCTGGCGCGTCCGGCGACGAGCTGGAAGACGCCTTTCGGCAATTTTGCCGCCTCGACGCACTCCGCGAACATTACCGCGCAAACGGGCGTCGCGCTCGCCGGTTTCAAAACGACGGTGCAACCGGCGGCGAGCACCGGCGCGATTTTGCGCACCGCCAGCACGAGCGGAAAATTCCACGGGCTGATTGCGGCGACAACACCGAGCGGCGTCTTGACGACGAGATGCCGTTTGCCGTCGGTCTGATGCGGCACGATGCGGCCATAAACACGTTTGGCTTCTTCGGCGAACCAGCGCAAATGATCCACCGACATGGCAACTTCGCCAAGGCTTTGCGGCAGCGGCTTGCCGTTTTCCGACGTGATGACGTGGGCGATTTCGTCGCGGCGTTTTTCCAATTCGTCGGCGATTTTGTTCAGAAACGCGCCGCGCGCTTTTCCGGTGGGCGCGCGCCAGGCCGGAAACGCCGTGTGAGCGTCCGCAACGGCTTGCGCGACAGCGGCGCGGTCAACGGTGCAAATTTCGGCGAAAACTTCGGTCGTGGATGGATTGACGACGCGAATTGTTTTCTGCGTGCGGATCCACTCGCCATTCAGATAGAGCGGATGAATTTTCATTGCTTCGGCACTTTCTTCCAGTCGTTCAAAAACATTTCGATGCCGAGGTCGGTGAGCGGATGATCATAAAGCTGCTTGAGCACGTCGAAGCTCATCGTGCAAATTTCCGCGCCCGCCAGCCCCGCTTCCAGCACATGCAGCGGATGACGCACGGCGGCGACGATGATTTCGGTCTTATAGCCGTAGTTGCCGTAAATCGTCTTGATCTGACGCACGAGATCCATGCCGTTGTGGCCAATGGCGTCGAGCCGGCCGACGAACGGGCTGATGTAGCCCGCGCCGACTTTGGCCGCGAGCAGCGCCTGCAACGGCGAAAACGTCACCGTGACGTTGGTCTTGATGCCTTCGGCGGTGAATTGCTTCACGGCCTTCAAACCTTCCCGCGTATTGACGACTTTGATGACGGCGTTTTTGTGGATCTTCGCCAGCTCGCGGCCTTCCTTCAGAATTTCGTCCGCTTGCAGACCAATCGTTTCAAGACTGATCGGGCCGTCCACGAGGGAACAAATTTCGTGATAGACTTCGGCCGGCTTGCGTCCGGTCTTGGAAACATGTGTCGGGTTCGTGGTGACGCCATCAATGATGCCCCACGAGCAGGCTTCTTTGATTTGTGCGACGTCGGCGGTATCAATGAATAGTTTCATAATGTGACTTTTTGATTTTATTTTGGGGATTAAAAATTTAAGGGGTTAAATAGGGTTTGACGGCATCGCGCCAGATGGCGTAACCCGCCGCGTTCATGTGCAACCGGTCATTAGCATAAATATCCGGCCGGGGCCGTCCGTCCGGGCCAAGCATGAGCGCAAAGGTGTTGACGAATGCGATGTCATGCCGCCCGCAGTAATTGGCAATGAGCGCATTTACCGCTTTGAATTTTTCCGTCTCCGCGAAGCGACTGGGACTGGGCGGACAGGAAATAAAAACGAGTTTTGTCCGGGGCAGCGCCTGATGCAGCTTTTTCATTAACGCCACGAAATCGCCAAATACAATTTCCGGCGCCAAGCCGGCGTTGATGTCGTTGCCCCCGGCATAAATCACGATTTTGCGCGGCGCGTAGGGAATGATGATGCGGTCGGCATAGTCAAAAATATCCGCCAGTTCGCAGCCGCCAAACCCACGATTGATGACCGGCAGATTGGGAAAGTCAGCGGCCAGCGTCGTCCACTTTCTAATGTAGGAGCTGCCGGAGAAAACAATGCAGCCGCGCGGCGGTGGATTCGTCGCATCCGACCGTTCGTAGGCCGCGATTTCATTGCGCCATCGCGATGGGTCATGCGTGGCGATTGAATTGGGCGGAGCCGAAGCGCAACCGGTGAAGGCAAGCCAGCCGGCGACACTGGCGAGAAAAATGACGTTTCGGACAGCGTTCATAATTTTCTAGCTGCCTCCGCTCTTGGGCGGAGAAGTTTTTGGTTTCGGAAAGTTGACAAAATTTTTGGCCGCACGTCCTTCGAGCACGGCAGTCACGTCCTGGCAAACCGCCGCCAGCACACGATCCTGCGCCTCGCGGGTGAACGCGGCGATGTGCGGCGTCAAAATGACGTTGTCCATGCTGGCGAGCGCGCTGGCCGCCGGCGGCTCCTGCTCGCGCACATCAAGGCCGGCACCGCTGATTTTCTTTTCTTGCAGCGCGCGAATCAGGCCGCTTTCATCCACCACTTCGCCGCGCGCCAAATTCAGAAAAAACGCGGACGGCTTCATCCGGCAAAACCGTTCGTAGTTGAAAAAATGTTTGGTCTCCTGCGTCAGCGGCACATGACAGGAAACGAAATCGGACTGGAAAAGCAACTCATCCAGACCGAGCAGTTCCGCGCGCGTTTCCGCCACGGTCACGGCATCGGGGCTGATGTAATTGTCGTGGGCGAGAATATTCATGCCCAGCGCGCGCGCCCGCAACGCGGTCAAAAATCCAATGCGACCCAAACCAACTACGCCAAAATTTTTACCATAAAGCTCCGTGCCGACGAACCGCTGCCGTTCCCAGCCGCCGCCGTGCGCGTGTTGATTCGCGGCGGGAATTTTTCGCGCCAAGCCCAGCATCATTCCAATCGCCAGTTCCGCGACCGAAATTGAATTTTGGTCGGGCGTGCTGACTACGACAATTCCTTTGGCGGTCGCCGCCGCCAGTTCAATGTTGTCCAATCCCGCGCCGGCGCGGCCAATCACTTCCAAATTTGTGGCGGCGGAAAGCAGATCGGCGTTGACGCGGGTTTGATTGCGCACGATCAGCGCACGGCAGCCCGGCAGCATCGCCTTGATTTTGTCCGGCGATTTCCACCAATCCGGCTCAATCGTCACGGCGAACTTTTTTTTCAGTTCATCAATCCATTTTCCGCCGACGTTTTCCGTGATGAGAATGTCTGGAGTCATTGTTTTAATTCAAAACCGGTGCGGGCGGTTCAAGCGTGAATTCGACGCCCAATTCTTCACAAAGAATTTTTAATTCCTTCTGCGTGGCTTCGTCGAGAGCCATTCCCTGTGCGAGATTTTGCCGCGTCTTTTGATGTGACCGTTCGCCGGGAATTAAAATTTCCGTCACGCCGGGACGTTTGCGGCAGGATTTGATGTCGTCAATCGCCTTGTCCAAACGCGACTTGAATTCGGCCACGTCCATGAACGCCGCGATGTCGAGCAGGCAGAAGAAATGGCCCACGTCCTGTTTGCGATCCATGTTTTTATACATCGAACCGATGGCCGGACCGATGGCTGCGCCCGATAGAACGCTGGAAAAAATTTCGACCAGCAGCGCCAGCGCGTAACCTTTATGGCCCGCCATCGTAAGCACCGTTCCAGCCAGCGCCGCTACCGCGTCGGTGGTCGGCTCGCCGTCCGCCGTGAGCGCCCAACCGGATGGAATCGGCTGCCCGCGTTTTTGTGCGGCGATGATGTTGCCGCGCGCCACGACGGAGGTGGCGAGATCAATTTTGACCGGAAAACCTTTGCCGGTTGGGAAAGAAGCCGCCAATGGATTCGTTCCGAAAAAAGCCTGGCACGCGCCTTCGGGCGACATCGCCGGCTCGCCGCCCGACGTGGCAAACAAAATCATGTCCTGCGCCGCAGCCTTGTTGCAGAAATAAGAAAGCGCGCCGAAATGCTGCGAGTTGCGGATGGTCGCCGCTGCCACGCCGTTTCGTTTTGCTTTTGGAATCAGTTTCTCCAAAGTTTTGACCGCCTGCACCTGACCGAGGCCGTTGCCGGCATCCACGACGAGCGTGCCGCCGCGCCGCCGCTCGATCACCAATTTTGCCTTGGGATTGATGAGACCTTTTTGGATGCGGCGGATGTAAATGTTCAGGCGCGACACGCCGTGCGTTGACGTGCCGTGAACATCCGCGTCCACCAGCGCATCGGCGAGGATGAACGCATCCGCCTTGCCCACGCGGGATGCGACGGCAATCGTCGCGACAAGATTTTTCACCAGTTCTGGATCGAAACGGCCGGACATGAATTTGATTCGTTGAATAATTAAATGTTTGGATTGATGGATAGAATCGCATCAACAATCCACAAATCCATCAATCCATTTATCGCCTCGCTTATGCGCTGCGATATAGTTTGGTCAGGACGAACTCGCGATGGCCGAGCGCCTCGGCTGCCGTGAGGCGGCCATTCGCCGTGCGGACAATCATTTCAATCAGCTTGTCGCCGGCTTCATCCACGGTCATTTCGCCGCGCAAAATTGCGCACACATCCAAGTCAATGTGTTCGCTCATTGTCGAACAAGTGAGCGGGTTGCCAGAAAGCTTGATGACCGGTTCGATGGGATTGCCGATGATGTTGCCCTGGCCGGTCGGGAACAAATGCACGACCGCGCCGGACGCCGCCCACAATGTCACGGCCTCGGCGGCGGCGGACGAAGTGTCCATGAACCAAAGACCCTTGCCGGCCGGAGCCTCGGCGGGCTTGAGGCAGCCGACGAACTTGGTTTTCTTGCCGAGCTTCTCAATGTTGCCGAGCGCTTTTTCCTCGATGGTTGTCAGGCCGCCGCGAATGTTCCCCTTGGTCGGCTGCGATTCGGAAAGGTCGTCGGTTTTTTCCTTCATGATCATGTCCTGATAAGCGTTGAACATGGCGTCAAACTGCTTCGCGACTTTTTCGTTTGCCGCTTTTGCGCGGACGATGTGTTCGCCGCCGGTCAGCTCGGAAGTTTCACCGAATGAAGCGGTGCCGCCCAGCGCGACGGATTTATCAATGACGTTGCCGACGGTCGGGCACGATGAAAGCCCCGTGGTGGTATCGGATTCGCCGCATTTGACGGAAATGTAAAGTTCGTTGAATTTGCACGTTTCCCGCTGAAGCTCGGTCGCCCATTGGACAAATTCCTTCGCCTTGCGCGAGGCGTTGGCAATGGTCTGAATGTCGCCGTAACGCTCGATGGAAAATCCCGCGACGGGCTTGCCGGTCTTCGCGATGCCATCCACGATACGCTGCGTCCAGCCCGGCTCAATGCCGATGACGACGACGGCGGCGACGTTCGGATTCGCGCCGGTGCCGATCATCGTGCGAAAAAACAGTTCGAGATCTTCACCGAACTGCAAGCGTCCGTAAGCGTGCGGCAGCGCGAGCGTGCCCTTGATGTTGTTGGCCACCGCTTCGCAGGCCGCGTTGGAAATGTCATCCACGGGCAGAATGATAACGTGATTGCGAATGCCGACGCGCCCGTTTTCGCGGCGATAACCTTGGAATGTGGAAATCTTCATAAAAATAAAATAATTTACCAGCGCTTGGTTTTGACATTGTGAACGTGAACGTGCTCGCCTTTTTTGATGGGCGCGACGACCTTGCCGATGTCCTCGCCATATTTGATGACGGTGTCGCCCGGCTTGAAATCCCGCATGGCGATTTTGTGGCCGAGCGGAATGTCCATCAGCGCCTTGACCTTCGGTTTGGCGTTGCCGTGCAAAGTCCGGCCGTGAACCTGCTTGCCGGCTTTGATGTCCACGACGGCGACACCGACGGTGTCTTTCTCGATGTGCATTAAGAATTCAATCATAACTTGCTCTTTCGTTATTGGTTGTTGTTAGTTGAAACAAATTTTTGGCGGAACACGCATATTTCTGTAATGCGGCTGACCGTGCCGGCGTTGCTTTGTAGAAACCTTGTCTCATTAACACCGTGTTTCAACGCGGTGGATGCGGGAAGCGAAAAAGAAAAACCGTTTAAACGGTTTTTTCCCGCGTAGGCGTTTAACACCCGGCTAAAGCAGGGTGTTAATGAGAAGTTTTCTACAAAGCATGCCGGCGTTTCAATGCTGTCGTTCATAAAATTTCACGGTCCGAAATGCAGGTTCGTTTCAACGCGCGGGTTTCCATTCATGCACCGCCAGCGCCGCCGCGCCCAGCGCGCCGCTGTATTCTCCCATCGTGGAATTCAAAATCGCCGGAATTTCCGCGCCGGAATCAACCAGGATTTTCCCGGCGCGCTTCCGCAGCGGATTCAACAACGTGTCGCCCAGCAGCGTCAGCGGACCGGCCAGAATGACGCGGTCGGGATTCAACGCCAGCACGAGCTGGCCCACGGCCCAGCCCAGCATTTCTGCCGCAGCTTCGATGACTTGCGTGGTCAAAACGTCCCGCTGCTGGGCGGCCCGCACCACGTCCGCAAACACCAGCGGCTGCGGCTGGGCGCTAAGAACGCTTTTCTTCGTCACCTTCCGCGCCAATTCCAAGGCCCGGATCACCGCGCGCACCGAGGCGACTTCCTGCAATTCGGTTTCAGCCGAAATTTTGCCGTCGGAAAAATACCGCGCCAGCGCCCGCGGCGGATGCGGACAGCGCCAGCGCCCGATTTCACCGGCCCGGTAATCCGCCCCGCGCTGGAGCTGGCCGCCGGCGACGATCCCCGCGCCGATGCCGCTGCGGATGCCGACGCACAACCAGTCCCTGGCGCCGCGTCCCTGGCCAAACCAAAGCTCGGCCAGCGTCATCGAACGGACGGTGTTTTCGAGATAGACGGGCACACCGAATCGTTTGGCCAGCGGCGCGGCCAGCAAAACATTTTGCCAGTGATTGATGTATTTGTAATGCACGGCGATGCCTTTGTTGGGATCAACCAGTCCCGGAACGCCGATCCCAATGGCCAGCAGCCGGCTCTGATCTTCCGGCAACACCTCGCCGATGGCTTCTTCAATCTTCCCGATGATCTGCGCCACCGAATCGGATTCCTGAATGCTCTTGTGCGCGTGTTTCAGCGGGCGGTCGGAAAAATCCACCGTCATGGCCATGATGTTGCGCGCCTCGAAGTCCACGCCGATGAACCGTCCGCCGTCCGGATCCAATCGCAGCGCCGTGGGCGGACGGCCCGGCTCGTTTTCCGCCTCGGCCGATTCCACCAGAAATCCTTCGGTGATCAGGCGTCCGACATAGTTGCCGACCGTCGAGGGCGCGATTTGCAGTTCGCGGGCAAGTTCGATACGGGAGACGCCCGGACAGGCGCGAATCTGTTTCAGAATCTCGGCTTCAACCCCGGCCATCTGTTCGAGACTAAGCTTCATGACTTATTTTCAATGGAAAATAATTCTTCCTTCCGCCTGATGGCAAGCAGAAAACATGGGCCAGACCATTTTCGATTTGCCCGTGCCCGCCCGTCCGGGCCAGCTATGATCGCCGGTTCAATCTTTTTGCCGGCGGTTCATTGCCTTTACGGAATCAATCAATTTTCGAGCTTCCGTTCCGGAGCGACATCGAATCGGACGGAATTAACGCAAAGACGCCAAGACGCAAAGATTCTCAAACCGATGTTGGGCGATTGCGCTTAAAAAAAGAAAGCCGTCCCGGTTGCCCGCAGCGGCTTGGATGTCATTCGCCAATTTGTTTTCTGCATCATGGCGCGGAAGAATTGTTTCAATTCCTAGGCTGACTCGGGCGCATCTGAACACTGTCCTTGGCCGGCAGGGCGGCGCTGCCTGCGTCGCCGGGGCGAAAGGGAAGGCCCCTTTCCGTTTTTGCGCGTCGGGCATTGGTTGCCGCCCCGGCTGACCGGCAGGTCAGCCCTACCTTTCCATTCCTCAAATTGGTCGTCGCAAGGACAGTGTCCAGATGCGCCGTCTGACTCTTTTCGCCGGATGACAGGAGGAAATTGAAGCGACCAGTCACTCCGCCGGCAAAATCGGCTGGAACCGCCAGATGTTCCACGCGCCGCCGCGATTGGAGCGGAAATACACCGTCTTGCCCTCGTGATCCCAGCACGGGCTGTCGTCGCGCGAACCATTGGTGGTCAATTGCGTCCGCTGGCTGCCGTTGGCCGTCATCAGCCAGATGTCGTAGTTGCGGTTGTTGTGCGAATCAAACCCTTCATCCGACGCATACACTATCCATTTGCCATCCGGCGACCAGCGCGCGTCAACGATGTCGAAGTCCGTATTTTGGGTCAGTTGCGTTTCGCTCGCGCCGCTCACAGCGGCTTGGTTGTCATTCACCAATTTATTTTACTGATCCATGGCGCGGAAGAATTGTTTCAATACGCGGACCCTTTTAGACTCTTTTACGACCATGATTCCGTTTTGAGTCCCGGCACGCGCCGAAATTCGGCAAGGTTGCCCGTGACAAGCGTGAGGTTCCCGGCCAGCGCCTGTCCCGCAATAAGCAGATCGTATGGGCCGATAACCGTTCCTTGACGTTCCAGTTCCGCGCGGACTCGCGCCGCCGTCTGTGCAGCGGCGCGTTCCAGCGGAAGTTCGCTGATGGCGGAAATGAATCGCTCCACTTTCCCGCGTTCTTTGGCCGGGTCTACGGCCTTCTCGACGCCGCAAAAAAGTTCATAGACCGTGACCATTGAGACCGCGACATCGGAAGGCGCGAGGCGGCTCAACTTTTCCACCATGCCAGGCTTTTGCCGCAGCACGCCGATGCAAGCGTCGGTGTCGAGCAGATGGGTCATGGAAGGCGGTTACAAAGGCTTCAGCGGCGGCAGTTTTCCCTGCGCGGGACGGACAAACGCCGTGTCGCTGATGTGGATGAATTCAAAAAAACGTTCCGGCCATGACTTTGCCTTCATCGGCTCAAGCACAATCGCGTCGCCCTCCTGGCGGACGGACACGGTGGGCGTGGACAAATGAAAGCCTTTTGGCAAACGGACAGTTTGCAGTTCGCCTTCAAGAATGACAGTCGCCATTTCCATGGGCACAAGCTATCACACTTCACGCATTTTTGTAAATCTGCAAAGGAAATTCATTTTTTACGGTGGCGCGGGCGTCTCGCCTGTCGGATTCGGCGTTCTCGCGAATCCATGAGTTGCGGCGGCCGCGTCGTGAAAAATTATTTTCCGCCGCCTGCAATCAGGGATGCGTCAAAAGTAAATGCTGACACGGTTTTGGAAACCTTTTAACCACGAATGACACGAATGACACGAAAAAATGGAAAGAAAAAGCCGCCCCGGTTGCCCGCAGCGGCTTGGTTGTCATACGCCAATTTGTTTTACTGCACCACGGCACGGAAGAATTGTTTCAATTCCTAGGCTGACTCGGGCGCATCTGAACACTGTCCTTGGCCGGCAGGGCGGCGCTGCCCGCGTCGCCGGGGCGAAAGGGAAGGCCCCTTTCCGTTTTTGCGAGTCAGGCATTGGCCGCCGCCCCGGCTGACCGGCAGGTCAGCCCTACCTTTCCATTCCTCAAATTGGTCGTCGCAAGGACAATGTCCAGATGCGCCGTCTGACTCTTTTCGCCGGATGACAGGAGTAAGAGAGACTTTCAGCGACCAGTCACTCCGTCGGCAGAATCGGCCGAAACCGCCAGATGTTCCACGCGCCGCCGCGATTGGAGCGGAAATACACCGTCTTGCCCTCGTGATCCCAGCATGGGCTGTCGTCGAGCGAACCATTGGTCGTCAATTGCGTCCGCTGGCTGCCGTTGGCCGTCATCAGCCAGACGTCGTCGTTGCGGTTGTTGTGCGAATCGAACCCCTCATCTGACGCATACACAATCCATTTGCCATCCGGCGACCAGCGCGCGTCAACGATGTCGAAGTCCGTATTTTGGGTCAGTTGCGTTTCGCTCGCGCCGTCAATGCTCATCACCCATAACTGGTGCCGCTTGGAAAGCTTGTCCTGCCGCACGAACAAAATGCGCTTCCCGTCCGGGGAAACCCTCGGCGTTTCCCCCTCGCGCAACTGCGTCTGCAGATTGTTGTCCCGCGACAGCATCCAAATCTGCGGTTCCTCCGCGCCGGGCGGGATGGAGGCAAAGACAATCGTCCGGTTGTCCGGCGCGACGCAAGGCGAAAAATCCTCCGCCTGCGTGTAAGTCAACTTGGTGAGTCCGCCGGGACCATCGGCCTTGACCTGCCAGAGCGTGGGATTGCTGCTCGTGCGGTTGGAACTGAACACCACGTTCGTCCCGTCCGGCGTGAAGACGGGAAACGCATCATGCCATTTGCCATAGGTCAGCCGCGTCTTGCCAAACGATCCCACCCGCTGTTTCTCAATGTTGCTATAATACACGCCGTTGGTTTCCTCCACGATCTCCGTGAACAACAGCACGTCGTCCGTGGGCGAGAGGAAGGGCGGCCCGATGTTGATGCCCTTGTCCTGATTGTCCGTCACGCGCGTCACGGCGGCGACGTTGGGCGAACGTTCAATTATTTCCAGATAGGCCAGCGTGGGCTTGTGCGTCAACCCCAGCTTCAACCCATTGTCCGTGTGTTGCGGCTCGATGGACACCAGCACAATGGGAATCGCCTCAATTTTTTCCAGTGTCACCGAATAATCCGTCTGGTCAGTCGGCGCGTATGTAATAGTATTCGTCCCGTCCTTGTAGCCATCCTTTCGGAGCGTCACTGCGATGGACTGGTTCGCATTGTCAAACGTCAAGTTTGTGGTCAATGGCGTGATGCCCGCCGTCTGGCCGTTGAGAAACACCGTCGCGCCCGCTGGATCGCTCTGCACATGGACGGTTTTCTGAATACGGTTTAATGTGATGGTGTATTCCTTTTGCGCCGACTCAATCTGGACGGAACCGTCCTGATAGCCGTCAAGATGCGCTTTTGCTTCAATCTTTGATGACTTCGTATTAAATTCGAGCTTTTGCGTGACCGGGCTGGGGATGGCTGCCGCACCACCAATCGAAACCGGGGCACCTTCCGGCACGGTTTTTATGGTGACGGTTTTGGTGGTGGTGCAACCGGCGATGAACAACGCGGCGGCCAGGAACAGCAATGGCAGAGTATTTACGCGCATGATAATTATGAGTTAAGAGTTTCTATTTGGTGGTGCCCAACTGTTTTGTTTTTTCAACGAAGTGTCGAGTTAAATGTTGCTTTGATTTGTTGTCACTGTGATGCGGCATTGTTCAGTTACAGCAGCACCGCCCGATAAAACTGCGCGCTGGAATTAGTCACGGCGGCATGACGGAGCGCCGATTTACAATCGGCTCGGTCTCAAACCCAAGTAGCCGGCTGTAAGCCAGCGCTCCGACGCACGGCTCCTGTGTCTCATTGCACAAGAACCTGGTAGAACCGTGAGGAATTTGTCGCAGTGCCGTCCGTTAAAGTTATGGCACCGCCGGTGCCGGGAAGGCTCTCTGCGACCGTCCAGTTCGAGTCGCCCAACGAGTTCTTGAACTCAAGTGTGTAATTAGCACCCGGCACTGTGCTGACCACCACACTGAATTGATGACCGACAAGACTCGAACTGCTGATATTGAATACCGAATTGACAACAATGTCGGCGGTGGTCGTTGGCTCAATCACAGTGTAATTGCCCGCTGCCGTGCCGCTCAAAGTGAGTCCGCTGATCATTACAAGCTTGCCTGTTCCCACATTCTTGTCTGCAAACTCGCCAGCCACGCCACTGGTAACGAGAGTTACGTTGCCTGTGTCCATTGACAAAACACCAACCAGAGCAGCACCGCTGGTGTTCAGCGTCGCCGTAGCCGTCCCGTCATACACTTTGCTGGCCGCCGTGATGCCTGTCACAGTCAACCCCAGCGGTGTGAGGTTCGCGTTCAAGGTCGGCAAACTCAGCGTGTAGTTGCCGGCATCGGTGCCGCTCAAGGTCAGTCCGCTGACCGTGACCGATATGTTGTTGCCCACGGCCTTGCTTGCAAAGTTGCCGCTGGCCGTGCCGCTGAAGGAAACTGCATCGCTGCCAAACACTCCGCTGGGCACAGGCGTGCCGGTTATCGTGGCGCTCGTTGTGCCGTCATAGACCTTGCTGCTGGCCGTCAGCCCGCTGACGTTCAATCCGGCCAGCGTGATGTTCGCGTTCAAGGTAGGCAAACTCAGCGTGTAGTTGCCGGCATCGGGGCCGCTCAAAGTCAGCCCGCTGACCGTAACCAGTTTGCTATTGCCTACAGCTTTGCTTGCGAAGTTGCCGCTGGCCGTGCCGCTGAAGGAAACTGCATCGCTGCCAAACACTCCGCTGGGCACAGGTGTGCCGGTGATCGTGGCGCTCGTTGTGCCGTCATAGACCTTGCTGCTGGCCGTCAGCCCGCTGACGTTCAACCCAGCTGACGTGATGTTTGCGGTCAAGGTCGGTAAATTCAGCGTGTAGTTGCCGGCATCAGCGCCGTTCAAGGTCAGTCCGCTAACGGTGACCGTTTTACTATTGCCCACAGCTTTGCTTGCAAAGTTGCCGCTGGCTGTGCCGCTGAAAGAAACTGAATCGCTGGCAAGCACTCCGCTGGGCGCAGGCGTGCCGGTGATCGTGGCGTTCATAGTGCCGTCATAGACCTTGCTGCTGGCCGTCAGCCCACTGACGTTCAACCCGGCTGGAGCTATGTTGGCCGTCGCGGTCGGCTGCGTCAGCGTATAATTCGCGGCGGCACTGCCGCTCAACGTGAGTCCGCTGATGTTCACGGACTTGTTGTTTCCCACGTTCTTGTTCGCAAAAGCTCCAGCGGCACCGCTCGTCACCAGCGTTACGTTTGCCGTGTCACCGGCCAGCACGCCGTTAAGCGTGGCACCAATGGTGTTCAGTGCCGCGACGGTCGTGCCGTCGTAAGTCCTGTTGACAGCCGTAATGCCTGATACGGTTAGCGCACGTGGCGTTCCGGTGCCAGAAGCTGTGGTGGTGTTGACACCAAAGGTCGCATCCGAATTGACCGTCACTGTGCCGCCGTAACTGGTCGCGGAAGTTGGGGAGAATGTCACGGACACAGGCTGTGAACCACCAGCCGCAATCGCGCCTGACCAGTTGCCGTTAAACCCGCTCGGATAGCTGATGCCGCTGACAGTCAGAGTCGAGTTGCCGGTGTTTGCAATTGTCAAAGTGCTTTGCGCCGATGTTCCCACTGTCGCGTTACCAAAGGCCATATTGCCGCTGAGACTGATGATTTTCGTGACCGGTGGAGGATTGGTAACGACCACGCTAATTGGACCAAGTCCAAAGTCGGATTCAGCCTTGGTGGTGCCTTGCACGTCCACCACATGCAGGCCATACCAGTAACCACCAACCACAGGCGGTGTATCATAGAAGTTGCCGGAAAAGCTGCTCGTTCCAGAACAAAGTGTGGTCTGCGGAACAGTCCAGGTGCCATCATTATCTGAAAAACGCCACAGTTCAACCTGCTTCAATCCAGCTCCACCCGCGTCTGCGACCGTGTAGGTGATCGTAAATTGACCACCGACAGAATTTCCGAGCGGAGTCACGTTGAACGCACTAATGGTCGGTGCCGGGACTGTATGGCCGCCAGATATGTAAGTGTAGTCGGTAACATACCACGAGCCAGAAATCTCATAAAAAAGCTCCACATAGATCATGCGCCCATCTGTTGGAATGCCGGTAACTGTTGTGGAGAGATTAGGACCTAGATACTGGCCGTAAATATCATTAGTTCCAGAGCTGTTGCCAACAGACAAATAATAATTTGTTACACTTGTTCCGCTGCTCCATTGGAATGTCACCGACGAGGAAGTCAGAGTCGAACCCGGTATCGGACTGGTTATAGCTGGTTGTGTCTGTGTGCCAGTGCCCGAGGCGGCAATGGTGTTGACACCGCTGGTCGCATCAGAATTGACCGTCACCGTGCCGCCATAGCTGGTCGCGGAAGTTGGGGAGAACGTCACCGTCACGGCGTGTGAACCGCCCGCCGAAATCGTGCCGGACCAACTGCCGCTAAACCCGCTGGGATAGCTGATGCTGTTCACTGTCATTGTCGAGTTGCCGGTGTTGTAAATCGTCAACGTGCTCTGCGCGGACGAATTTACCGTCACGCTGCCGAAGGCCAAATTGCCGCCCAAAGAAATAATGCGCGTCGGTGAAACTGTGCCCGTGCCTGATGCGGCGATGGTATTGCCACCGCTGGTCGCATCCGAATTGACCGTCACCGTGCCGCCATAGCTCGTTGCGGAAGATGGTGAGAACGTCACGGTCACAGGCTGCGAACTGCCAGCCGCAATAGTGCCGGACCAACTGCCGCTAAACCCGCTGGGATAGCTGATGCTGTTCACTGTCATTGTCGAGTTGCCGGTGTTGTAAATGGTCAAAGTGCTCTGCACGGATGAATTTACCGCCACGCTGCCAAAGGCAAGATTGCCGCCCAGAGAAATGATGCGTGTAGACGTGATACTAACAGCAAGTGTCGTCGGTGTTGAACTGCCGATATTATTACCCTCATTGCTTCCTTCTGAAACCTCTTGATTGCAGTCAACAAATGCTGTGACATAATAATTTCCGGCCGGAATTGAAGCAGGCACCACGATGGCGGGATCGTAATAACCTTGCGTTGCACCAACTCCCAACGTATACACCGCATAGGGGCCACTAACCAGATACGTTGTTCCATATTGGTTGGCAGATAAATAAATCTTTGTATGATGCGCTGGAGTGCTCGCAGCCGTGCCTATATTTTTTTCTGTCCAATCTACTCGAATCGTGCCCCCTGAAGCCACGCTCGTGGGAGAAACTGTTACTGGTCCAGAAATAGTTAAATCGGGGAGCGTTTGTGCAGAGTTCTTACGTAGCCAGCCTTGGCAGTAAAAGGTTGTGCCAAGGTGAGATGATCCAGCGCTTAGAACGTCGACGACTTTCGTAGAGGAGTTGTAAGCAAACGAGTAGTTGTCGTCAGTGCCGTTCGGGCCTGTATCGCCTTGCTTCACGTTCTCCTGGATTACTGTAACCGTGCTTGAGCCGACGGCCCGAATGATTGCGACATGACCGAGCCCTGAGCCCGTCTCACTGAAGCAGAGGATATCACCAACCTGCGGCGCATTTATGCCGCCATTGGCATAGGGTGTTAGTTGCATATTTGCTGCGTGACTGAAAAAATCACGGGCATTCATCGAGCCACCAAGGCTATATAGATCCATTTGATAGATGGTATAATAATAACGTCGAGGATATTCAACGCACTGCCACTCCTCTCCTATGTAGTGACCGTTAATGTAATTATTTGGCTCTGGGCTGGGCATGGTTAAAGGGTCATTGGAATAATTAACGACACCATTGAATGAACCCAATGGCGTGCCCCATGGCTGCACCGCCGCCAAGGACCCTCTTGAGAGAAACACACAGAACATGAATGTCAAAATAGACAAGCCTCTACTGATTGAATGAGTTTTCATATATTTGTTTGCCTTCTGGTCTTAATTTACCTTTTAAGGTGCGAGTGGTTTAATCGCTAGGACTCTGAAAAAGCGTTGTGATGCTGGACCGGAAAACTGAAGCGTCCGCGTGGTGTTCGTGCCGGAATCCGGCGAGAGCAGCACCCCGGCATCTATCCAGATTGCACTAATCAGATTCGTGCGTTGCTGAATCCGATATTGCCGGGACGGGTGGCTGTTCCAAACCAACGTGTCATTGTCGTTGCCGCTCACGAAACTCACTCCGCTGGCCGTGATGCGCAAAGAGTCCTTTGCATCATTCGGATTCGTGCCTGCCTGATATTCCTGCAAGTTGGATATGCCGTCGTGGTCGAGATCAGCATTAGGATCAACACTCGTGTGTCCGAAGTAATTCATCTCCCACGCAATGGGCAGTCCATTGGTATCCATCGCCCCTGGCGTAATCGTGTCCGTCTGCACATAGGCGACGGCATTGCTCAAACTGATCCAGCCGCAATTGGCGCTCCAGACATAGCCGTTCAAGTCGCCGGTGAATAAATCTACTTTGGGCGCGCCGGTATTTTCAAAGGCGATCCAGCCGATGTTTGCGCCCCAAGCGTAGCCGCGCAAATTGCCGAGGCCGTCCTGGTTCACGCCAAAGTCGCTTGCGGAAAGATTCAGGTAACGAATCCCGTTGGTCGGACTGCCGCCGCCCAAATTGATCCAGCCCACATTTGCGGAGTAAATGTAACCGGAGCAAACGTAATCGCCAATGACAGCACCATTGTTGGTGTCACCGCGCCAATCCAGCCAGCCGACGTTTGCGCCGTAAGCGTAACGATTGGCGGCGTCAACGGTGGAAGCAGCTTCAGTGTGCAAAGCAAAGCCAACCGCGAGCACCAAGAAAATGAGCCGTTTCATAAGAATGCGTTGGGTTGCATCTGAATTGCGAATTAGTGAGAAATGTTTGCCCAAGGGCTGGTAGATGTGGCGGCAGTGCCGACAGGTCCGACATCATTGCCACTGGCTACGGAATAATTGTTCGCGCCATTGCCCGACACGCTATTCTTGATGATAATGTTGTTGATAAAACCACTGGTATCGCATTCGATTCCATATCCGAACGCTCTTGACGAGGCAGTTCCTGTTACGTGATTACCTTCAATCCGATTGTTCGAGCCTTCGACTCCAATGCCCGCACCACCATCAGTGTTAGCTGCATTTCCGATGAGCGTGTTTCCAATGATCTGCGAACCATTACCATACACAAAAATCCCATCGAACCCATCATTCACCACCAAGCAATCGGACACAATACAGCCATTGCCAGTGACGATTCCGTGATTCGCGTTTGCATAGACGGTGAGATGCTCCAAAACGACATTTTGTGGCGGGGGAGTGGACGGGTAGTTCCAAGTGACGCCGTTACCGCCCCATCCGGTGATTATGCCGTTACGCACGGTGATATTGGTGTGGCTTCCATTGATATAGACTCCAGAGTAAGAGCCTGGCACCCCTTGTAGTGTGAAGCCATTAAGATCAACGGTGACGTTGTCACTGGCAATTTGAATGCCGTAAGGACTGCCGGGAACACCGTAAGGACTGCCAGTGAGATTGGTGGTAACATAATATGAGCCGGGTTTGTTGATATTGTAACCATCATACGTAATGGGTATGCGCGGCTCGATTTGGTCGAGCGATTTCATCGTCGGTGCGGGGGCACCCGGCGGCGTGAGGGTGCCTTGGGCAAAGGCGAAAGTGGCGGTTGCGAGAAAGCCACTCACGATGAGTGGCACGATGATTGAAGAATTTGTTTTCATGGTTTGATTAATTGTTGGTTTATTTCGCTGGTGGAGTCGGCGGCGCGGGTGGCGTTGCTTGGTTGCCGCCGTGGTCGGGCGGGAAGATGCCGAGCAGAAATTCTCCGCGCACGCCGGCGTCGGCCGTTAATGGCTTGCCGCCGGTGAAATGATGCGGTAATTTGCAACCATGAAACGCGAAGACATTATTCGGGACATTCACGGATTGGATGCCGAACTGGCGGCGCTGGAGGAGCAATACGGCTTGTTGTCCGCCGACTTCTATCACTGCTTCAAGGCCGGCGAATTGGAGCAGTCGCGCGATTTCATCCGTTGGGCCGGGTTTTACGAAGCCAAGGTGGAGCGGGAGTCGCGCTACCGCCAGATGGTTTATGAGCATTTGCGGGAATTGCGCCGTCGTTCGGGCTTGGGCGCGCTCGCGCTGGAACCGGCGGGCGCATGAGCGCGCCGCTGAATGTCCGCCGGGAATGGCTTCAGATGTCTTGAGAACCCTGCAAAAGGGGCGTAGCGGCTTTCGGCAGAAAGCCGCACTCTTCAATTTCCAAGGTCTTGCGGCGCTCTGCCGAGACGCCGCTACGGTTGAGTGCTTTTGCACAGGTCTCATCTTAAGTTTTTCGGGGTTCATGAAATTATTTCGCCGGTGTTGCGGGCGGCGGTGTCGGCGGCGCGTGGTTGCCGCCGTGGTCGGGCGGGAAAATGCCAAGCAGAAATTCTCCGCGCACGCCGGCGTTGGCCGGGTCCGTGGCCGGCCATTCCAGACCGGCGGCGTTTTGAATGGTCAAAAGATTTTCGTAAAGCGTCGCGGCGTCGGCGTTCTTTTGCGTGGTGGTGTCCTTTGCACCGCCGATGGATTTGACCCGGTATTGCTGGGCGGGGCCAAAAGCATCGCGCGCGGTTTGAAAGGCCGTGGTCTCGGCATCCGTCCAGCCCTTGAGCTTCAGCGCGGCCAGGTTTGCCGCATTGGCGATTGAGCCGAGCACGATGTCCACGCGACCCAGATACGAGCCGAGGTCGTTGGCGTCATGCGGGCCGATCTGAAATTCCTGATGCAGCTTCACGGTCTGGCCGGGGAAGGCGAGCTTGGCGGTCTTGGCCGCCTGCGCCAGGCACTGATGCAGGGTGTTCAAATTATCGGTTTGCGCGGTGGTCAGGTTGCCGAGTTCGCCTTTCGCGCCTTTCTGCCCGGCGACATCGCCGGAAACTTTCTGGCAGAGCGCGTCGGCAGCCGTGATTGCGGCGGCGGTCAATCGCGCGGCGATTTCCGGGTGGGCTTTGGCGGCGGCAATGATGAGGCCGCCGTTGTGGGTGATGATGGGAACGGGTATGTGCGGGCGATTCATGTTAGTTCAAGGTTGAAGGTTGAAGGTTGTGGCAGGGTCATCGCGCGGCGATGACCGGACGGCGCAGCGCGGCGTCCCTACCAGTATATGCAAAATGCTTTGCGGCAGCAGATTATGAAACAGGCGCGGCGTCCCATAAACCGGGGCAACGGTTTTCACAAACGGGGCAAGGGTCTGAAAACCGGGGCAAAGCCAAAAACCGCCGGGGCAACGGCTCATGCTCCCGGGGCAGGCGTTTTGAAGTCCGGGGCGGTGACTGTCAAAGTCGGGGCAAGCATTCACAAAAGCGGGGCGGGAGGTTTTAGTTTCGGGGCAGCGCGGCTCGCGAGGACGACCGACCGACCAAAATTCGGGGCAGTGGTTGTCAAAACCGGGGCAACGGCGGGAGTTTCGGGGCAATCGTCGCGGTGCAGGCGGCCGCGACGGATGGAGGCTGATTTGTGCGAAAAAATTCCCCGCACTATTGCGCGGTTGCGCCGTTGCGGCGGTCGGGTTGCGGCGGTCGGGTTGCGGCGGTCGCGGCGAGACCACTGAATTTTAGGAATTCCCTCATGTCTTGCGAAGTTGATTTAATGATAATGACGCAAAGGAGTCAAGCTTTTTCGCCAAAATAACAAGCGGGTGGCGCATCTTGACACTGCCCCCGGTAGGGCGGCGCTGCCGCGCCGCCGCGATGTCCGGCGCTCCATTTGCCATGCTGTGGCGGCAAACCGGCAGGTTTGCCCTACCAATTCGGGGGCAGTGTCAAGATGCGCCCCAAGCGGGGCGAAAAAAAATGGCAAGAAAGGGTGAACCGCCGGTCTCCGGCAACGCAGGTTTTCCGCGAGGGCGCGCAAAACAGCACCCGAGGCGGGTGCGCTCCCATTTCTATTTCGGATTTAGCCGGCGCTCCCCTGACAATGTTTTAATGAGGGAGTGAAGTTTGCGGGGCCGGCCAAAATAAATTGCATGACCGACGTGGGATTATGTCATTCACAAACTATCTATCAAGTAGGGACAGCGCGCTGCGCTGTCCGCGTCGCCGGGCGCAGCGTCGGTGACGAGAAAAACGGCCTTTTACCACGTTCGTTCCGTCCTGGCGGACGGGGACGCCGCAGCGCGGCGTCCCTACCCCCACAAAGTTTGTCAAAGACATAATCCCAGACCGACGCGTCTTTTTCTTGACGTGCAGGCCATTTGCATAAAGTCTGTCAAAATGACAAAGCAAGCGGCAAATGCCGTCCAAGCATGATCACCGGACCTTTGTGAACCATGCCGTCAAAATCACCGTGCTGGCCGCCGGCCTGAATCTGATTCTGGCGGTGCGCCTCCTCGCCGGCCCGCCGTTCTTGACCGATGATCCGGAGCCGGTGGATTTCCAGCATTGGGAAGCGTATCTGTTCACTGTGGGCGACTACGCCAGCGGCGACTATAACTTCGATGGTCCGGCCGTGGAATTGAATTATGGCGTGCTGCCCGACACGCAACTGCATTTGATCGTGCCGATGACCACGGTGGCCGGCGAAGGCTTGCCGACTGTTTCCGGACTGGGCGACACCGAGTTTGGCATCAAATACCGGTTCCTGCATGAAACGAACGGCTGGCCGCAAATCGGAATTTTCCCGCTAATTGAATTGCCGACCGGCAATTCCAGCCGGGGCCTGGGCAATGGACAGACTTGGTTTCGGTTGCCGCTGTGGGTGCAAAAAAGTTTCGGGCCGTGGACGACTTACGGCGGCGGCGGCGCGGCATTGAATTCCGCGCCCGGCCAGCGCGACTATCCTTTTGGCGGCTGGCTGGTGCAGCGCGATTTCGGAAAACATCTCACCTTGGGCGGCGAGTTATTTGCGCAGGGCCGGGACACGGACGATGACCAAGGATTTGCCGCGCTCAATTTCGGCGGTTCCTACAACGTCAACGAGCATTTCAGCCTGCTGTTCAGCGCGGGCCACAGCGTGGCCGGCGACCGGCACACGCTCTGGTATTTCGCCTTTTACTGGACCTGGTGACGGGTGCCTGCCACGGAGAAGGAGAAGCGTCCGCCGTCGCTTTGAAAATTCGCGCGGCTGGATTTGCCGGTCACTCTCCGCAAAACCAAAACCGGCCATCATTCCGGTTCGGAAGCGGTCCGCCATAGAACGAATGTTCAAGCTTGGAAACCTTGACGGATGCGGCGGCGTCCGCATCATTTGATTTTAGCAATCCATCCCTATGAAACATATTCTGGCTCCCACGCTGCGTCTGGCGGCGGCAGTGATCACCGCCTCCATTTCCTTGTTTGCCTCCAACGCGCCCGCTGCCAGCACGAACGGTCCCGCGCCGTCGTTTTCCTATTCCGCCCCGACGGACACCAACAATCCCGCCTATGAGATGTGGCGGCAGGATTACGGCCCGACCCATGACGCGCGTATGAAATGGTGGCGCGCGGCGCGCTTTGGCATGTTCATCCATTGGGGCGTCTATTCCGTGCCGGCCGGCGTGTGGGACGGCACGAACGTCACGCGCAGCGGCGCGGAATGGATCATGAACCGTGGAAGGATTTCCATGGCCGACTATGAAAAACTGCCGGCGCAGTTCGACCCGGAAAAATTCAACGCCAAGGAATGGGTCGCCATCGCCAAAAACGCCGGCATGAAATACATCGTCATCACGGCGAAACATCACGACGGCTTTGCGATGTTTCATTCCAAGGCGAGTTCCTTCAACATATACGACGCGACGCCGTTCAAGCGCGACCCGTTGAAGGAACTGGCGGATGCCTGCGCAAAGGGCGGCATCAAGCTCGGATTTTATTATTCGCAGGCGCAAGACTGGAATCATCCCGGCGGCGCGGCTAGCGGCGGACATTGGGATCCGCAGCAGGACGGCGACATGGACCAGTTCATCGCGAACGTGGACATCCCGCAGATCAAGGAACTGTTTTCCAACTATGGGAAAGTCGCCGTGATCTGGTGGGACACGCCGATTGGCATGACGCCGGAGCGCGCGGAAAAACTTTTGCCGCTGCTGAAAATGCAGCCGGACATCATCAGCAACAACCGGCTCGACTCAAAAAAAATCACGGGCGATTTCGGCACGCCGGAAAATAAAATCCCGACCAACTCGCTGGCGACGGATTGGGAAACGTGCATGACCATGAATCGCACATGGGGATTTCGCTCCTATGACCACGAATGGAAAAGCACCGGGACTTTGATTCGCAACCTGGTGGACATCGCCAGCAAGGGCGGAAATTTTTTGCTGAATGTCGGGCCGACGAGCGAAGGTTTGATTCCCGGACCGTCCGTCGAACGGCTCAAAGAAATGGGCGACTGGATGAAGGTGAACGGCAAGGCGATTTACGGAACAGCGAAAAGCCCGCTGAAGACGCAGCCGTCATGGGGCCGCGTCACGCAAAAAGGGAACACGCTTTACCTGCACGTCTTCGACTGGCCGGCGGACGGCAGGCTGGTGGTTCCCGGTTTGAAAAACAAAATTGCGAAGGCGCATCTCTTGAAGCCGAATTTTCTGGGCTGGCATAAAAGACTGGTCACGGAGAATGACGCTGATGGCGTGACGATTTCCCTGCCGAAGGCCGCGCCGGACAAAATTTCTTCGACGATTGTTTTGAAGCTCATCGGCGCACTGGAAATTGATTGAAATGAAAAACTCAAGTTTCGGTTTCGTCGCCGCAGTTTTGCTGGCTTCCAATGTGCGCGCGGCGGACATCCCGATTCCCGAACCGCCGAAGGACGTGCCATTGATTTGCCGCCCCAACCGCCGGATCCAATTGACCCCATTGACGCCGTGGTTGTGCTGCGATTTTAATTTACCATGACAACGCCCCCAAAACTTTCCGGCGGCGGATTTACGTTGATTGAACTGCTCGTGGTGATTGCCATCATCGCGATTTTGGCGGCGATGCTTCTGCCGGCGCTGGCCGGCGCCAAGGAAAGGGCCAGGCGCATTCAATGTCTGAATAATTTGAAACAAGTCGGCATCGGCCTGACGATTTATGCGGGTGAGAACAATGAAAAGCTTTTTTCCGCCCGGCACGCCGGCGCCAATTACAACCTCCACGCGTTGAACGATGACTCGGCCACGGAATCCAAATCCGTCGGTCTTGATCCGACGAAAACAAACAACGCCTCCATTTGGGTGTGCCCCGAAGAAAACGGCGGACTCGCCAGCCTCAACACCGGCACGACACCGTATCAGTGGCAGATTGGCTATCAGTATTTGGGCGGCGTCACCAACTGGGTCAATGTCGCGGGAACTTTCGCCTCGTTAAGTCCGGTGAAACTGGCCAATGCCAGACCCGGCTGGTTGCTGGCGGCGGAAGATGTCTACTACGACAAGACCGTTTCTCCCGCAACCTGGTCGGCGGTTCACAAGCGTCGCGGAACTTCCTTTCCAGACGGCGGCAACGAGCTGCGGGCGGACGGCTCGGTTTTTTGGACCAAGATTGAAACCATGTATGAAATCACCACCTATGACACGGCCAAACGCGGGTGGCATTTTTATCAGGAAGACCTTTCCAGCATTCCGACAGCTTCATTGGCCAGTCTGAAATTTCCCAATTGACGCCCGATGCCGGCGGCCATCGTTCCATTTCGTAACGCCATGAAATCATTTTTTCGCCTGCTTCAATTCATCCTTTTGGCGGCGCCATGCTGCACCACGGCGGCCGCTGCCGATGAAGTTGCCGGATCAGCCAGTTATGTTTTTGATCTGCCGTCAAAGGATAGTCCGCAGGTCCAATGGTGGCGCGATTCGCAGACGAATTTGGATGCGCGGCTCGCGTGGTGGCGCGACGCGCGGTTTGGCATGTTCATTCATTGGGGCGTCTATTCCGGTTTGGGAAACGAATTTCATGGCCGGAAAGGCGGCGGTTACGCGGAACACATCCAGCGCATTTTGAAAATCCCGATTCCAACTTATCGCAAGGAAGGCGCGGGTAATTTTAATCCGACCAATTTCAACGCCGACGAATGGGTCCGGCTCGCGCGCGATGCCGGCATGAAATACATCGTCATCACCGCCAAGCATCACGACGGCTTTGCCATGTGGCCGACCAAGGTGAACGATTACAACATCATGGACGCGACGCCGTGGCATCACGACCCAATGGCCGACTTGAAGGCTGCGTGTGACAAATATGGCATCAAGTTTGGTTTTTATTATTCGCAGGCGTTCGATTGGGGCAATTCCAACGCGCCTGGCAATGATTGGGATTACAACAATCCTGGCGGCGATAAATTGCTCGGCGGAAAAAATTGGTGGGAGACCAAACCAGAATTCATGGCGTCCGCGCGAAAATATGTTGACGAGAAAGCCATTCCGCAATTGCGCGAACTCATTCATAATTATCATCCGGCGATCCTATGGTTCGACACGGCGGGCAAACTGCCGCCGTCGGAAAATCTCCGCATTATGAAAGCCGTGCGCGAGGCGGACCCAAACGTCGTCATCAGCGGACGGCTCGTTCAAGGCTGGGGCGATTATGCCGACACGACGGATCGCCCGGCGAATTTTCCGCCGCACGACGGCGACTGGGAAGGCATCCCGACCACGGACGAATCCTACGGCTGGAATCCGTTTGATCAATTGCACAAACCGCCGTCGCATTTCATTCAACTGCTCGCCAAAGCGGCGGCGCGCGGTGGAAATGTTTTGCTGAACATCGGCCCGATGGGCGACGGCAACATTGATCCGAAGGACGTGGCGATTTTGAAAGGCATCGGCGACTGGTGGCAGGTGAACGGCGAATCCATTCGCGGCACGACGCGCACGCCGCTGCCGGTGCAAACGTGGGGGGAAACGACAATTCATGTTTGGAGCAAATATGAACATGGGCCATTTGTTCCCGGAGGAACGGCCACAATCTATCTGCACGTTTTCAACTGGCCGACGAATGGGCAGCTCGTTGTCGGCGGATTAACGACGACCAATTTGGGAATTGCCTATTTGTTGGCAGACAATTTCGCGGCCAGCACGACAGGGGTTCTTAATTCTCGCGGAGTGTCGCGTTTGAATCCATTTGATGTGTGCATATCCATTCCAACCAATGCGCCGGACAAAGCCGATTCTGTCATCATTTTGAATTGCGAGACTAACGACATTCAAAGCGACACCAATCGTCTGCTGCAACCGGAATTTCCCAGCGACACATTGCGCGCGTTCGACGGCGAATTGCACGGCGGACTTAAATTCGGGCCGGGCAAAAAAACTGACGACTATGTGATCAACTGGAAGCAGGAAAACCAGTCCATCACCTGGCCGGTGCGTTTGAATGAGGCGGCGACTTATGAAGTCCTGGCCAATTACACCGCGCCGGAAACTTCGGCGGGCGGCGCGTTCGTGGTGAGTTTTGGTTCGCAGACTTTGAATGGCATAGTTAAACCCGGCACGAATCAAATTATTTCGCTGGGCCGTGTTGCGTTGCCACCGGGCAATTTTGAAATCAAAGCCGCCGCGACCCGGATCAACGGCGGGGAACTGTTCCGTTTGCGCAGCCTGGAACTGAAGCCGGTGGCGGCGCACTGATGGCCGGCCGGCGCGGCTAGAACGAACGTTCACTGGTGCCACGCGGCCGTTTCCGGTAGTTGTGTTCCGAATGTTTCCCGACCGCAAAAACAGCCCCGCGTGGTGGCCAAAATGGTGTCTCCGGATGCTGGGGATTTTATTGCTTGCAGCCGCGTTGCCGGCGATCTCCGCCGAACGGTGGACGCTCAATTTTGACCCCGGTTGGAAATTCATAAAAGCGGATCCGGCGGGCGCGTCGGCCGGCAATTTCAATGACGCCGGCTGGGCCAATGTCGCGTTGCCGCACACTTACAATGACACGGACACGTTTGACGATTTCTCGCTGCCGGGCCATCGCGGCGAACAAAACCAGTGGGGCGGGCGCACCTGGTATCGCAAGACTTTTTCCCTGCCGGAAAATTTTCAGGGCAAAAAAGTTTTCATCGAATTCCAGGCCGCGCGGCAGGTCGCCGAGGTTTATTTGAACGGCCACTTTCTCGGCGTGTGCAAACCGGCTTCCACGCCGTTCGGTTTCGATTTGACCCCGTGGCTGCGGTCCGACGCGCCGAATGTGCTGGCGGTGATGTGCGACAACCGGTTTATGAAAGACCCGCCGGTGGACGAAAGCGCGGTCAATCCGCAGCTCTCGGAAATTTCCGCCAAAGTGAACGCGCAAATTCCCGAGGACGTGGACCAGCTTCAGGCCGACCAGATTCCCTGGAACAATCCGCACTGGCATCCGGCGCACGGCGGGCTTTACCGCAACGTCTATCTGCACGTCACCGATCCGCTGCACATCTCGCTGCCGCTTTACAGCTTTTTGCAGACGGCTGGGCCGTATGTTTATACGACGGATGTTTCAACGAACTCGGCCACGGTCAATGTGGAGGTGCCGGTGGAAAACGGCCGCAGTTCAAATGAAAAAATTGAAGTGGTGGCGCAGGTTTTGGATCGTGATGGCAAAACCGTTTTGACCTTGAATCAAAACGGCGAAGTGGCGGCGGGTGCAAGCGCAAAATTAAATCTAGCCGGTGAAATAAAAAATCCGCAATTATGGGAGCCAGATTACGCCTATCTTTATCACGTCGCCATTTCACTGCGCGCCATTAGTGGCCCAGGCGTCTCGCCGGTGAGTTTCAATGGCAGCAGCGATGCGTCTGAAACGCACCGGCGAGACGCCTATGCCACTGCAACCGACACAACCGAAATTCCACTTGGCATCCGCACCGTGCGCTGGGATGCGCAGACCGGTTTCTGGATCAACGGACATCATTTGAAACTGCACGGCTGGGGGCAAAAACCCACCGATGAATGGCCGGGACTCGGCGCGGCGCCGCCGGACTGGCTGCATTATTACACGCTCGCGCTGATGAAGCAGGCGGGCGGCAACTGGGTGCGCTGGGGACATTGCGCCGCTTCGGAACCGATGATCGAGGCCGGCGACCAGCTTGGCATCATGGCCGAGCAGCCGGGCGTGGACGGCGAATCCGACACCGTCGGTGCGGCGTGGAAACTCCGCGCGGTGGCGTGGCGCGACATGATTATTTATTTCCGCAATCATCCTTCGATCATGATTTGGGAAGGCGGCAACCAGAAAATCACGCTGGCGCACGTCAAAGAATTGCGCGGCTACATGGACGAATACGATCCGCATGGCGGACGCGCCTATTCGCAACGGCGCGCGGATCAGACGGACGCAAAATTCATGGATGTCTGCATCGGCACGGAGGGCGGACGCGAGATTCCGCGCCTGCCGGTCATCGAAGGTGAATATGACCGCGAAGAATCGCCGCGCCGCGTGTGGGATGATTTTTCGCCGCCGAATTTTGGTTATCCCGAAGCGAAGGGAAAATCGGATTACGTCCTGACCTCCGAGCAATATGCCGTGAACGAGGTTTCGCAATACGTCCTAAAAGTCGGCGCAGCGAATCAGTGCGGCGGCGCGAACTGGATTTTTTCCGATTCCACCAGCGGCGGACGCGACGGGGCGGAAGTCACGCGCGCCAGCGGCGAAGTGGACGGCGCGCGGCTGCCGAAGGAGGCATACTACGTTTGTCAGACGATGTTCCGCAGCGATCCGCAAATCCACATCATCGGCCACTGGAATTATCCGGCGGGAACAAAAAAGAACATTTACGTCACGTCCAATTGCGGCGACGTGGAACTGTTTGTGAACGGCAAATCGCTCGGCCACGGAACCGTTTCCAACCACTTCCTGTTCACTTTTGAAAACGTGGCGTGGGAGCCGGGTGAAATCAAAGCCGTCGCCTGGCAAAATGGCAGACAAATTGTTTCCGAGAGCAAGCACACCGTCGGCCCGGCGGTGGCGCTGAAGCTCACGCCGATTCTGGGGCCGGATGGCTTGCAGGCCAATGGTTCGGACGTGGCGCTGCTTGACGCCGAGGCGGTGGACGCCCACGGCGAGCGCTGCCCCACGTTCCAGCAGCGCGTGGATTTCGACATCAGCGGCCCCGGCGTCTGGCGCGGCGGCTACAACAGCGGCAAGACCAATTCCGTGAACAATAAATTCCTGGATCTCGAATGCGGCATCAACCGCGTGGCCGTGCGTTCCACCTCCGAGGCCGGCGCCATCACCGTGACGGTGCATGGCGCAAATCTCAAACCGGCGTCCGCCACCATCGTCAGCAAAAAATTCGCGGCGGAAAATGGCTATGCGTTGCAACTGCCGCCGCTGCCGGCACCGCCGGTTCTGACCCGGCCGGTTTTCCGCGACGCGGAAACCTTGCTGGCGTCTGAAGCGAAGGCGGATGCCGGACTTTTTTTAACGGCGTTTTCCTATTCGGGGCCGGCGACCGTGGTTCACGTTGAAAAAAACGCGAAGGACGGCGCAAAAATTTACGCCGACCGCGATTTTGTGTTCAGCGAACTGCCGCCGGCGCTGCAAGGCAGTGACTGGGTGCAGACGGCGAATGCGGACAACCTTTACAGCGCGGTGGACCTGCTGGATTTCTCGTTGAACGGCGAAGGCGTCGTTTTTGTCGCGCACGACACGCGGCTGCCGGCGCCGGACTGGTTGCAGCAGCAGTTTCACGCCACGGAAATGACGCTGGCCGTCAATGGCCAGCCGATGAAAATTTTTGAACGGCACGCCCGCAATGGCGAAAGCCTCACGCTCGGCTCCAACACGGAGAACCAAAAACTCAAGTCGTGCAACATGTATGTCGTGTTCGTGAAACGTGATGACGGGCCGCTCCACGCCGGAAACTGACGGCCCGGCGCTTGAATAAGTCGCGCTGCGCATTATCATAAAAACGTGTTCACCCCGATTGCCTGCCGCACCCTGCTGCTGGCGGGATTGTTTTTGTTCATCGCGCCGCCAGCTTTTGCCGCCGGGACGAATGACGGGTGGCTGGCGCAGTCGTGGCAGACGGAGGAAGGTTTGCCGGACAACAGCGTGGCCGGCGTGGCGCAGACGGCGGATGGTTATGTCTGGGTTGGCACGCCGACGGGTCTGGCGCGGTTCGACGGGCTGCGGTTTGAAAACATCCCGCTGACGAACGTGATCGCCCTGCCGAACCGCGGCATCATCACGATGCTGCGCGGACGCCACGGGGTTTTGTGGCTGGCGATGGATCGCGGCGCGGTGGTGCGTTTGTCGGGCAGTTCTTCGCGGGCGTTCATCAAGGGGCTGCCGAATTTCATTCCGAACGGCCTGGCAGAGGATGCCGAAGGCGACCTGTGGATCGCATATCGCGGCGGGACGGTTTATCATGTCCAAGACAATCAGATCACGCCCGTGACCGCCGCGCAGGGACTTCCCGCCGGCACCGACATCTGCGCGCTGACGACCGACAGCCGCGCTCGCGTCTGGTTTGCGAAAGCCGGCCAAGTCGGCGTGTGCAGCAACGGCGTGTTTCGCGTCGTTCACAAACTGGATTCACAGCCGATGCGTCTGGCGGCCGCTCAGGATGGCGGCGTCTGGGTGTGTTGCGGCTTTCATATTTTCAAGTGCAACGAGCCGGGAAATTTCGAGGACTTCGGCGAATTTCATCCCGAAAACAGCGGCACCGTGGCGACGGTGATGCTGGCAGATCATGCCGGCGATGTCTGGATCGGCACTTCGTTCAACGGCCTTTACCGCTGCAACCGGTCCGGCTTTCAATCCATCCCGACCAGTCACAGCGGAATTTTAAGCCTGACGGAAGACCGCGAGGGAAACATCTGGGCGGGCACCTCCGGCGGCGGACTGAACCGCATCCGGCGGCGCGCCATCACGCTGGAAGGAGCGGAAACCGGCCTGCCGTATCCTTCAATTGAATCGGTCTGCGAAGCGGCGGATGGAACGGTTTGGGCGGCCACGCAAAACGGCGTGCTGGTTCACAAGGTCGGAGACAAATGGAATTCCACTCCGGTGAACCCGCCATGGCCGGGGGATGCCACCTGCGTGAACGCCGATGCGCACGGCGCGGTGTGGATCGGCACGCGCCAGCACGGGCTTTTCTGCTGGCGTGACGGAAAATTTGTGGACTGGGGCGACACGACGGCGACGCAGGGACAAACCTTTCACACGTTGCTGGTCAGCCACGCTGGCGACCTGTGGCTCGGTCAGGAATCCCCCAATGCCGTCCTGCGTCTGCATGACGGCAAAATCACCACGTTCCCCATTTCGGCGGGCACCCGCATCATTCGCACGATGGTCGAGGACGTCGCGGGAAACATCTGGGTCGGCACGTCCAAGGGAAATTTGCTCCGCATCAGCGATGGCAAAATCACCGGCGCCACGCCGCGTCCGGCGCAGGAACTGGCTTCCATCCGCTGTCTTTACACCACGCCGGACGGCGCGCTCTGGATTGGCTACGCCGGCTGGGGCGTGGGCTGCTTGAAGAACGGGCACTACACCGAAATCAACTCCACGGAAGGATTGTTTGACAATTACGTTTCTCATCTGGTCGCGGACAATCAAGGCTGGCTTTGGTTTGGCGCGAACCGGGGGATTTTCAAAGTGCGCCTGAAGGATTTTGAAGACGTGGCGGCGGGAAAAAACTCCCGCGTGCGTTCGGTGCATTACGGGCGTGGCGATGATTTGCCGAGTTTGCAGGGAACCTTCGGCGACGCGCCGGATGTTTTGCGCAGCCGCGACGGCCGGCTGTGGATTCCGATGCAAACGGCGCTCGTGGTCGTCGATCCGGCAAAACTCTATGAGAACGCGGAGCCGCCGCCGACGTTGCTGACGCGCGTGCTGGTGGACGACCGGATGGTCGCCGAATATGCCGGGATTCTGCCCAGGGAGGCAAATCGTGGGCGCAGCATTCTCGAACTCCCGGTGAAAAATCCCCTGCTGCATCTGCCGCCCGGCCACCGCAGCATCAAATTTGAGTATGCCGCGTTTGACTTCAACGCGCCGGAAAACATCCAGTTCCGGCATCAACTGATCGGCGTGGACGACGACTGGGTGGAGTCCGGCACGGTCCGCACCGCCACCTATCCGCGGCTGGACAATGGCAATTACCATTTTGAGGTCACCGCCTGCAACGGTGACGGTGACTGGAACAAAATCGGTGCCGACATCTCCCTGATCGTGGCCCCGTTTTTCTGGCAGACGTGGTGGTTCCGGCTGGCGGTGGTGGCGGCGTTCACCTTGAGCGTCATCGCCATTGTGCGTTACGTGTCCTTCCGCCGGTTGCACGCGCAGTTGCGTCTGCTGGAGCAGCAGGCGGCTTTGCAGCGCGAGCGCGCCCGCATCGCCAAGGACATTCACGACGACCTGGGCGCGAATCTGACGCAAATTGCCTTTCTCGGCGAACTGGCCCATCAGGATCGCAGTGAACCCAGCCTGGTGGGCGAGCGCATTGGAAAAATTTCCGCGACGGCGCGGCAGGCCGTCAAGTCGCTCGACGAAATTGTCTGGGCCGTCAACCCGCGCAACGACACGCTGTCGCACCTGCTGGACTACGCCGGGCAGTTTGCCGTGGATTATTTGCAGACCATCGGCCTGCGCTGCCGCCTGGATTTTCCGGCGGAAATTCCCGCGCGCGAGCTTTCGACCGATCTGCGCCACAATCTTTTTCTCGTCATCAAGGAGGCGTTGCACAACATCTTCAAGCACGCCAACGCCACGGAAGTCTGGCTGCGCGCCGTCGCGAATGAAACGGCCTTGGAAATTCTCATCGAGGACAACGGGCGCGGTTTCACCCGCGCGCCGGACGACGCGCTGGCCGACGGCTTGCGCAACATGAACCAGCGCATGGCCGACATTGGCGGCGATTTCCGCGTGGAAAGCAGGCCCGGCGAAGGCACCAAAGTTGTTTTGCATCTGTCGTGGCCGGAAACAAACTAGCCTGAACGTTCGTTCAATTGCATGAACCAGAAACCTGAACCAAAATCCAAGAAGCCTGACATGCGCATCCGGGTTTCCATCGTCGAAGACAACCGTGGCACACGCGAAAGCCTGACCGAGCTGCTGGGCCGCGCCCCGGCGCTGCGGTTCGTGAACGCGCATTCCAGCGGCGAGGACGCGCTCCGCCAGATTCCCGTGGACGCGCCCGACGTGGTGCTCATGGACATCAACCTGCCGAAGATGAACGGCATCGAATGCGTCGCCAAGCTCAAGCAGCAGTTGCCCAGGCTGCATGTGCTGATGCTGACCACCTATGAGGAAGGCGACTTGATTTTCGATTCATTGCGCAAAGGCGCGAGCGGCTACCTGTTGAAAAACATGCCGCCTTCGGAATTGATCCAAGCGATTGAGCAGGTTCATGCCGGCGGCGCGCCGATGTCCATGCAGATCGCGCGCAAGGTGGTGATGCACTTTCAGCAGATCAAAAAACCGCAGTCGGACATGGAGCAGCTCACCCGGCGCGAGTCGGAAATTCTCGCGTTGCTGGCGAAGGGTTTTCTCTACAAGGAGATCGCCGACCAGCTTGGGATTTCCTTGAGCACCGTGCGCGCCCATTTGCACACGGTCTATGAAAAACTTCATGTCCAGTCGCGCACCGAAGCCGTGGTGAAATACCTCGAACGCGATTAAACCAGCCGGCAAACCCGCTCCGGCGGCGGCATCGAAGCGGACGGAATTAACGCCAAGACGCAAAGATTCTAAAACTATTGTGTCAATACTCGGAACCCCTTTCAGCCCGGCTCACAATCCGAACCAAAAGCCAAGCGCCGCATCCAGTTTTGCCAGATCGGACTCGCGCAACTGGCCGAGTTGTTTCCGAACCAGATTGCCGGTCGCCGAAGCAATTGCGCGTTTTGCGAACGAAGGATGAATCAGCCCCGCCTCGCGCCAGAACTGAAAAGCGAACTCACCCGGACGCAGCCCGTCGCCCACCGAAGTCACCGCCACCACCAGCAAATCATCCGACGGATAATCCGGGCTGACCACGACTGCCGGACGAATTTTTACGGAAGATTGATCCGAAAATGGAAACGGCAGCAGGACGATTGCGCCGCGTTTATAGCCGGTCATAATCGGCATCCAGCGGATTGTCCCAGATTTTTTGGAAAACAGACTCGGACAACCGCGCGCAGCCGTCCGCCAGGCCGTCGTTGTCTGCGTCCGGCGCGATGACTGTGACCTTGTCGTTAGGTTTCAACCGGGCTGGCTCGTCCAGCACGACAAACCGTCCGTCAAAATGCGCATTCAATGTCTGCATGGTTCAACCCTAATTTCCCCGGCGGCTTTTATCAAGCGGTAAAACAACCATGCTGCCCTTGTGCCGAAAAACGGGCGGTGGCACCACGGCACGGAAGAATTGTGTCAACACTTGAAACCCCTTGTATCTTCCTAATTGTCCTGCTTTACGGTAGTGAATCAGGACACCGTTAATTTCAATCTTTGGCATAAAACAACAGATTCGGTCATTCCCAGCGATACAATACGGATGCTAGGTATAAGCCCGCGCCAAACCCGACGACCATTCCAGCCGTGCCACTTCTCTCGCACTTTATATCTTTGAAAAAACTGTCCAACACAAGCAAACAACTCGGCGCGCTCAAATTGCCATACCGGTCAAATAATTCTTTGGAACGCGCCAATTGTGCAGTCGTAAGACCGAGAATTGCCGGTTCACCAAACCTTGTCACAATATCTCGACTGCCTTGGTGAATTGACCATTCAGCAATATCGCTAGCAAACAAGCCATTCCTTGCGAGAACAGGTTTAATCACGGTATCGGCGACAAGCGACGGAACAGCGTCCCAAATTTGATCTCCCAAAATAAATCGATTGTCCTCAAACCGAATGAGATCGCTCAACTTGAATGCCGTCTCAATGTCGACGATTTTTGGAAGCGTCTGCGGAAATAATTCTCTTAATCGCTCTGGAATTATCAAAACGCCAACAGCACCATCTGAAAAAAGAAGGGTTGCTTTAAGATCCATTTTGAACATCTCATTCTCGGGGTTATAGCAAAAGGATGCGCGACTGCTGCATTGATCGAAAGCGATGATTATCCCTGCCTTTTGATTGCTGCTACAGTATTGCACTACAGATTTGAGAGAAAAGAGACCGCCAGCGCACCCATAATTGACGACTTCTTGTGGTGCAATCTCCGGCTTGATCCCAGTGCGCATAGCAGCTTGACACGCCAAATTTGGCAGATTGTTTTTATGCAGACTGATGTTGTATGCGATGCCCAAATATCCAATTTCATCTACTGGGACACGTCGTGTCAGGTCTTGAATAAGTGAAACGCACCACTCAAGCGGATGATTCCGATTATCTTTGAGAACAAGTTCAGGAATTCGATCCATGTCTATGGAAATCGCCTTTTCCTTTACCCCGAACTTCTGAGCGGCGCGCTTGGCAAGACTGTTTATGCGTTCCGAACATAAATGGCGTGGATAGCATTTGTCAGCAACAAATTCCGCCGGGAATAAATCCGCCAAAACAATTGAAGTTCCGGCTATGAAAACATCGCTCGGCGAATCGTCGGTTTCGACCGGCAAACCAAATTTGATGGCAGTGTTGAAAAGAGAATTTTGTTTCGTGTCCATAGTTGGGAGTCACATTGCCAGCATTATCGTGCACGCATGATGCACAAGTTATCGACCCGCGCCCACTGCTGGGCGAATACCTCACGGCTAATCACGAATGGGCCTTCGCCGTCAGAGTAAAAGAACATCTCCGTCTCATTTGCGCTGTGCCCGACGACAACGATGCAATGCAACACCAAGGTTCCGAATATGCGAAGGCCGCCGACAACGAATACGTCCCCTGGCACGAACACGATAACAGGGTCTCCCGAAGCAATGCTCCCAAGCAACCCATCTACGCTTCCATTTTGCATCGTTAGAGGAATCGCGACATTGTCTTTGAGACAATGCAAGAGGCTGACGGTGTCGTTGGCCTTCACAAATAAAAGTGAATCGGTCCTGATATTTTCGTCCGTGATTTCAGGCTGGTAGTATTGAATTACCTGCCTCACCGCATAATACCCACAGAGAAACTGTTTTGGTTTTTCCCTCATCGAAGACAGCCGCAGACAGACATCCTTTGTGCCGAGAGACGCTTTCTGCAAAGGAGTGCTGCATCCGGTCAGCAGCAACAAGCCAAGCACCATCCCCAGCACCTGATCCCAGAATCTGTGGCTGCTAATCATGAGGCGAAAGGATCTTCATGACCTCTTCTGCCGCTTGACCAGCTTTGTATTCGTAGTGGGCACGCTCAACCTCTAACCGCTGGGCGCGCATGCGCCAGCCATGCTCAAACTTGGTTCGCACCCATGAAGGGTCAGTCAGTTGCTCGAGCAACAAGTAAAAATGCGCCACCAACAAAGCATCAGACTCACGCCGACTGATCTGGCCAGTTTCCTCCGCGCACACTATCGTGTTCGCATTAACCGATGTCTCGAAGTTCGATACCCCGTAGCGAATAAGGTCGGAAACAGTATTGGAATAGACCCCACCGGCCACTGTTGTCATGACGCGGTAATCATCATAATCGATCCCATCTACAAAGGCTCTCCTAAAAAACATTCGGTTTCGCACAATGTCAGGAAGGAGCGGGATATTGGATTCCTTGGCGTCCATGTAGATGGAGGAACTGCAATACCCAGCCTGCACGCAAGACATGAGATATTCTGCGTGCTGGTCCGCAGTGATAACGCCCTTGTTCATGGCTAAGGCAACAAGTTCCACGCAGAATCTACTGGCGGGTGAAACCAATCTGTGATTGAACACATAGGCCGTTTGCGTCTCTCCGTGGACAGTGCCAAAAACGCTCAAAATGTTTCCCACATACCATCTGCTTAGTCGCTCGGTGGTTGATAGCTTGCGACCATCATTAATACTAACGGCAATCCGAGGGTCATACCCTTTAAACTTGCCAACGGGCTTTGGTATTATAAGATGTTCTATCGCGATATATTTGTTTGGGTCATAGGCGTCGGCATACCTGTTGCGCAAGGAGGGTGCGATGGCTTTGATTTTCGACAACCGGGGAATCGTTATTGGCCAGCCGGCCATTGCGCGCACCGAGTTGTAGAGCATGGTGTGCTCCGCAAGCAGTTTACTCCGCTCGGCGGGCACAATGTTGAAAGGCGCAAGGTAAGCCAACTCGAGTTTGATTAATAGTTTGGTGTCTTCCGGCGACGTGATTCCAAAATACTCTAAATCATCAAGCATGCTTGGCTCATAAGCTGTTCGTTCAAGGAACCAACGAGCCAGCAAGTATGTGGCCTCTTTTTTTGTGATAATGCCCCGCGAATATAACTTGCGCACCATGTTCCGGTTGCCGTTGAAGAGGTAATAATCCAGGCGGTAGTCGTCGTAAGTGTAGCCAAGCCATCGCCAGAGCTGTTCCCGGACTTCCTCGATGCCAATGCCGCCTTGCTCAAAAGAATCGATCAGGACATCTGTATTAAGAAAATTGCCTGCAAAGAGGCGTCGGTAATACACCTGCACATCTTTGCTGTCCACAAGCTGGCGATCACGCACCGTCCTGACCGTGAAGAGAGTGTCTTCCTTGAGACTGAGATCTGGAGGGGCATAAGTCATGGAATTATATTCATCAAGACCGGTGCCGGTCGCAGCCAGTTCCCAAGCTTCACGCCGGGCCTTAATGCCAAATGGTCCAAAGAGGCTGTGAATCTCCCCAAGCGATTTTGAGTGGCCTTCATTTCTCCCCCTGCCGACATCCGGCCCATCAAAAAGCGTCGTAAAAAAAGAACAGACTGCGCCGGCATCGCCGACTTGCATTCTTCCCAAAGAGTCGCGGTCATCGGAAGCATGCCCGCTCAGGATGCTGACGGTCAAAAGAATGAACGCGGAGCAGGCAAACGCCCTGCGGCATGACAAGTTATGGCGCATCGCCAGCCCTTTTGTGAGTAATGATCGCGGCCGTTCCCATAAGGTGTTCCTCCTGCCATTCGAATTGGCTCCGAGAATAGCGTCTGATGTCAAAGATGACATCAGCGTGAAGCAAAGCAGCCTCCTTTTTTAATTTTTCCAGAAGTTCATCTTGGGATTTCAGCATGAATGGAAGCCATTGCGGTGCGATGGTGTGGGCATGCACCCGCCCAACAACCTGGTAATCAGCAAGGTTTGCATGAGCTGCTATTATTATGTCGGCCGGCCGCGTCAGGGGGCCACCCCGGGGCCCGCCGATGACATATCCTGCGGAAGTCGAGCAGCCAGTGACTACCGTCATCATTACCAGAAGGCTGCTGATTATCTTATGGGGCGCTGGCATATTCGGGGTCATTGAGAAGTTGAACAAGTAGGTCGCGAAAATCGCCATCAAGAAAGCGGGTGGCTTCCGGATACGGAAACCGATTGTAGGAAACAACACTAATACGATATCTGCCTTCTATGGGTTGATCGGTCGTCACACACAGGGTCTCCCCGCCAACGCCGCAGACAAAGCCCATAATAAAGGGTCTATCTCCGCGAAGCGAATCGCCCGCCTGGCTTATGTCCGAGCAGCCCAATATCAAGAGGGCATCGCGCTGGGCTTCCAACAACCGGGTGTGGGTGGCGTTGATCAGCACGGTGCTTTGGTGTTTATCGAGATACTTTGGCAAACCAGGGCCGTCCTTCTTCGCGTTTAAAATTGATGGATGGGCAGAGAAATCGAAGTCGGCGCACCCCACAAGCAAGAGGAGCAGGCATGCAATTATGCCATTATGCATATGGCACCTCCCGCGCTATTCGTTCGAGAGAGAGACCAAAATCACTGGCGTCATAATGATGGGATGATGTCCACTGGGATTGCCTGGCGGATTGATCTGCCACCGCCGCCTTATCCCATGCTCCGTAGGGGAAATAGTCTGAAATGCGCTGGCAAGTAGCGGCAAGTCCCGTGGTAAGATCAGCGTAGTTAAGATGAAGGCATCTGTCCGCAATGGCGGGGTTGGCGAAAACGGATGACATCCTGTGATAATACAGAGAAACCGAATGATAGACGTTTGCGATTGCGTTCTCGTGCAGTCGGCGAAAAGGAAAGATTCGTCGGCAGACTGAATTCATAAGTGAGATTGTCGAGGGAACAACCTCCAACGGTGTTCTGGTTAACAGAATGACTTTTGCGTCAGGATACTTGGCCAAAAACTCTTCCAAGTGAAACAACATGATGAAGGATTTCGAGAGGATGCCCGTCTCCCTGTCCGAAGAAAGCTGGTTATGATATAGACGATCCCAGCACGCCAGCACGTCTTCCTTGCGCTCGGACACCCAGTCATGAAACTCCGCGGAATCAAATCGCACCTGCCTTCGACACGGCCCATAAAGCCAATAAAGGTAGCCAGCCTTGCAGTGAATGGAAAAGGCAATGTCGTCGGATTCCCAGCATTCCATTCCGGTGCTGTGAATCTCAGGACGATACACCCAAGACAGCGGCAATTTTCGAGCGATGCTCTTGAATGGCCTCAGAACCCTTGGCCCGCAGGGCAGGAACACCAAGTCTTCCAGCTTCTTCCCCGCAAGGCCAAGGTAGTTTTCGAGCATAAAACGATGCAAGAAAGTGCTCCCGCTTCTTGGATGTCCAATCAACAGGCATACATTAGGCTTACCAGGTGCCATTACTTCTTCTTCGGGGACGTCGCATCCTTGACCTGGTTTTCTAGTAAGTTGATATCGCTTTCTAGCGACTTGATCTCGTTTCCTAGATTATTGATGGCCGCTTTCAGCTCTTGAATCTTTCCAGAATCTTGCTCCTTTTCTAACAGGCGTGCGTCCGTCTCCTGTTCATTTTGCTTTCTCCTTATGTCATTTTCGTCGAATGCTATTTGGTCCCTTTTTTTCTGTATTTCTGCTAATTTCTTTTTCTGCCCACTCTGAACAGATGAATAAACCGACGAACCGATTAATGATGCAATAATGATGAATCCGCTTCGCTTGATGGATTCTGGATGACCTGCAAAATAGACAATCTCGTCGTCAGTCATTTTATCGACTCGGGCAATTGCTTCCTCTTTGCTATAGCCGACTTTCTCAAGGCGGCTGATCACCGTTGCCTTATCAGGGACGATTAGTTCATTCGCTGAGATACCTCCGTTGCCTGTCACGGCAGCAGGACTGTTAGTGGCGTAGCCGCTCAAGAAAAACATGGCGCACTGGCCTTGCCTCGAATTGGTGGACAGGCCGCCACAGTCTGCGTATGTATCGGGGCAACCTTCACCGGAATAAGCTAAATTGGCAGACATGGCAAATAGCAGCAAGGTTGTAGATGTGGCTAATAATTGTTTTTTCATATATTTTGTTTGTTGTTGTTGTCTGTTGTTTTCAGAATTTCCTCATCAAATTATTCATAGCTTCGACAGCACTTTGCATTTTCACCCCGCAATCGTCGCGCTGACGGGTTCGCTCCACGGGCCTTTTTCGCCGCGCGGATTGACCCAGCGCAGCCAGTAACAGGCCGTCTGACCCGCCTGCGCGCCGGTGTAGGCCGCCAGATATGGCGTGGCCGTGTCCGTCGCCACATAGGCCATCTGGCTGATGTCGGTCGGCGCGGGGCTGCCCACCTTGTTCCAAATCTCACAGCCGGCCACGCCCGCCGGCTTGGCCTTGGACTTGGGCGAGGTGGAATCGCGGAAATCTATGATGTGCTGCAAACGCTGGCTGGTGTCCACAATGGCCATGGGCGCGGTGGCCGGCACGCTGGCGCGGGTGCGGGTGGTGGCGCGGACGGTGATTTTCATCTGCGACCGTTGGGCGTCGGTGACAAGCGGGCTGGCCTGCAATTGCTGCACGAGCGGGCGGGCGACGGTTTCGGCGGTGGTGCGGGCATGGTCTTTGGA
>Ga0209483_1000322_pt1 | contig 43722 bp, 40 predicted proteins | sample NGEPerA_FD_184508 | JGI IMG/M metagenome (GOLD analysis project Ga0209483, IMG submission 184508) | Arctic peat soil microbial communities from the Barrow Environmental Observatory site, Barrow, Alaska, USA - NGEE PermafrostL2-A... | ecosystem: Environmental > Terrestrial > Soil > Wetlands >...
ATGCAGCTTCTTTGCATCGCAGGTGGATTAGCGATTTCGCAAGTGGTGTGGATTATTTATGTGATTTTGCTATACACCGGGAAAATAAAAATCTGGTCTTGGCTGTAGCCCCACGCGGGCAGAGGGAGCCGGGGATGAGTGACTTGCTTTACGGATATTTTAGCGGACTACCGATGGGCATTCTTGTTGGCGCGTCATGGATGCGTTGGTACTACAGAAAATTTATAGCCAAAGCAGCCGCAAAAGAAAAGGCTTGACAACCCGGTAGTAGTCGGGTATACTTTACTGGAATCGAGGACACAATGAACAGGCTAAAAATGGTTTCCGTTCTGGTATCCGTTTTGAGTTTCCCGTCCATGACGGCGAAACCAGTCCAGAGAAGCGTATCAGAGTTTGAGCAGGAAGGATTCCGTACGAGTTCATTCCAAGCTGCCCGTGTTTTCGGGCGTGCCGGCTGCGGTGACCTCCCGTTGGCGGAAATGGTAGCGCGTAGCTCGGCCAAGACCGGGCTGCCAGCCAACGTCATCGCAGCCGAGATTGCCGTCGAATCGACTTGTAACCCGTTGGCGGTCAGCCGGGATGGCGGCGTAGGATTGATGCAAGTCGAGCCACACGTCTGGGCGGGAAAGTACAACAACTTCCGGGACAAGAACCTCTTGAAAGCCGAAGACAGTATGGAAGTCGGATCTGAGATTCTAGCCGAGAACATCCGCCAGTACGGCCTGCGTGACGGGATTCGCAGGTACAACGGCCAAGGTCCGGACGCCGAACTGTATGCCGTGAAGGTCATGCAATTGGCGGGTGCCCGGTAATGGCTGAATGGACGATATGCAACGAGTGCGGTGCGGATATCCGAGGCAAGAGCCCGGTTTACACGTGCCAACGGAACGTCCACGACCGCAGGAAGTTTTTCTGCACCATAGTTTGCCTGAACCTGCACACAGACCGATGTATAGCAAAGGAAAAGAGGGCTTCAAGATGACTGTTAACAGGGGCAGGCGGTCGACCGGCGGAGAACTCCTAGTCCCGGCACCGACGTTCGCGGAATCCTTGCTGATGGAGATCTTGATTCACGTGATCCATCCGGACACGACATCCGACTCCATCAAGAAAATTTTAACCCGGGCCGGTTTCACGGAAGCAGAGATCGAAAAACGCTTGCAATAGCAGCAAAATTCGCGTAGGAGACACTATGCCGGTTAAGATTTATAGCGGGATGAAAAACACTTGCAGACGGTGTGGTTGTGTGATACAATGCAACCCGTCGTACATCTGGCACGACAGGCAAGGACACATCTGGCACTTCTGTTCGAAAGAGTGCCGGTACTTGAAAATGAAATCCGTGAAGGCCACGGTCTCGCCGGGCGTTCTATAGGAGGCGCTATGAAAACCCAGAAAGAGCATAAATGCAAGCGGTGCGGCGAACGATACAATGAACCGAGTTATTGGTTTGCTCCCGTATTAGGGGAAGTCACAACGCTTAACTACTGTTCGGAAGAATGCCGGCAAGCCGGGATGGCGACATATCTAGCGAAAGCGAATCGGGAATCAAGATGATTAGTAACCTGTTCGAACTGTTTCTGTGCCCTCAGCACGGCCTGCTACGACCGGATAATATCAGCCTTGCGCTGGCTTTCGGCCAGACCGTCTGGATGCAGGCTTTCATGACCGCGAAGAGGTTCGGCCTGCTGTGACGCCGTGTATGAGATGCCCGGCATGCAATAACGATGGACGCGCGAACCCGTGCGCTTTCTGTAGTCGGAGCTGGACAACCGGTTGGAAAAGCTGGAAGTACTGGACGAACCCGAAAGTCGTGCATTTTGACGGCCGCGGCGGAGAGATAAGCAGGACTGGTGGAGACAAACCTTTTTTCCGGCACGTAGATATCCGGAAACTGGAGATCTCTAGACCCGGGACTATCATGAACGTCACGGAAGAAGAGTTGACACTGATTAGAAAGTACGGCTGGACGCTTGAAGAAATCATGATTTTAAGGGAGCCAAATGAGGAATAACTGGGAAGTCATCACAACGAGCGATAAGGCGAAGCGAGACGAGATGTACCACGACTTACGGGAGAACGGGAATAGCCTCGAGCGGCAGGTCGTGAAGTTCAGCGATTGCGAGTTGACTGATGAGGTAGAATTGGTGTTTTACGAACATGGTGATGACGCGTATCCCCGGCCAGTCTACCGTTCGACATGGAGTATCGCGTATCCGAGGTCGGATGTCTAAGCCATGGACGGCTGGATGGAAACCTAATCTACCGGATCCGCTGTCGCCAGTACGGACTGGGTCTCACCCGACGTCAGGTTCGACAGAGGCGACCGGTGGATTTGCCGCAAATCTTAAAAAAGCTTTTAAACAATCTAACTTGCAAAACAAAGGATGGCAAATGCCAAATAAACAGGATGTGAACGAAAAGCAGGCAGGCTGGGCGGTCTCGAAAGGGACGTATCGTAGCGTCGAGGATATCCGCGAGACGCTGCCGCCCGGGATCTACACTCTGGACATCGAAGACGGCCACAAACTCTACACGCCAGTCACGGCGCCGAGCGATCAGGCGATCGATTTGCCCGGCCTGCCTTCGAAGTATTTGATGGATCAGATCAAGTTGTTCTGGAACCGGGCTGACCGGTATAAGCAGTATCATCTACTCCAGAAGCGCGGCATCCTGTTGTACGGCGAGCCCGGATGCGGCAAGACGTCGATCATCAGCCTGCTCGGGAAGGACTTGATTGATATCGGCGGCGTGATCTTCCTGATCGATGACTTCGCGACCGCGAGTATCTGCATCCAGCACTTCCGGTCCGTCGAGTCCAGCCGTCCTATCATGACACTGATGGAAGACATCGAAGGCGTGTTCAAAGGTGACCAAGGCAACAGGGAAGTCAAGGCCGCGCTATCGTTGCTTGACGGTCAGGACCAAGTCAACAACATCGTGCATATCGCGACGACGAACCAGCCCGAGGATCTAGCCGACCGTTTCATCAAGCGGCCCGGCCGTTTCGATTTGGTGATCGGGATCCACGCACCGCAGGCCGACACCCGCCGGGCGTATTTGAAGCACGTCACGCAAGACCAGATCCCGGCCGAGAAACTCGATGAACTCGTCGAGAAGACGGAAGGCTTGAGTTTGGCTTACTTACGCGAGATCGCATCGACGTTCTTGTGCCTAGACATCCCGGTCGACGAGACGCTCACGCGGTTGCAGAAGAATTTTAAACTCAAACAGTTGAAGGGCGGGAAAGGATCGCCGAAGGTCGGATTTAGTATCGGATATGAAGCAGAGGAGGGACGGTGATGTTCTGGAAGACCAAGAAAGACAAACGGATTGAGCGTCTGGAAAGCGCCAGTATTCACGCTGAAAGAGAGATGTCGAGTATCAGGGACACGATTCGCGATTTCTTGTATCACAGCAGCGAGTACAGAGAGATTTTCGGCCAGATCGGGATTTCCTACGGTTATCCAGAAACACGTCTGTCCTGCTTGACAGACCAAATCAAGAATCAGCAGGATATAAAGACCCGGGAAGCCGAGATCCGCCGGGTCGTGACTTGTATGCAGCAAGAAGAGGAGAAGAAATGCGACTAGGTGAAATCGAGCACATCCACACCGTGAAGCCGTTATTCGAGCCGGTCCCGCTAGCCGAGCCGGAGCATCTCGAGCCGGCCGAGACGCCGCAGGAACAACCAGTCAAAATCGAAGAACCTGTCCATGACATGGTAGGAGTATAGTATGCCGCCAGACGACAAGAAGACAAACGCCGCGGACGCGCTGACCGCGCAGGATATTCGAAACGCCGTGAATACTTTTACGTCGGCTCCCGTATACAAGTCATACGTGTTCGCGAATCTGTTCGGCTCGCCGTTTATAACCCGACACGCGAGCGATCCAGTCGTTCCAGAAAAAGCACCGACACCCGCGAGCGAGTCACAGGATCCGATCGTCGGGTACCGCGTCTGGAACCTGAACCCCGACGGCCTGCTCGTCTCGAGCGTCAAAAAGGAGGTCTGGCCGGCTCGGAAGCGGATGTCTCTAGGCACGAAGGAAGACGACCTCCATCTCGGAATCCACGCCGCGAAATCCATCGACCGGATAACCAAACCGCCTGTCTATGAAAGCCTAGAAGAGGATTTGCTGATGTACGGCGGACTGTTCGGCGAAGAGCAGGGATTATGGGACGAGTATCGCGGTCAGGTCGCCGGTGAAGTCTCGTTGTGGGGCGAGGTCAAGGAATTCAAGCACGGGTATACTGGGGAGTTCGCGTATCCTAGGCGGCTATGGGTATCCGAGACTCTGGACGTCCTGCAGATCATGCGGCTCGAGCAGAATTACGGAGTCCCGGTCGAGACCCGAGCCAACCTCGGGCCGTGGAAAGAGTCCAGTTTTTCAGTAGCGATGCGGTCGATGTTTCTACCGACACCGTTTTTTACAGTCACGGCCGCTCCGACGCACTTCGACCCGTTGGCCGTCACGAATTCCGGGAAATTCGACGAGAAGGGGAAGCCGTGAGTATCGGAAGCACGTGTCAGGTCGCAATCTATATCGAAGGGAGTGCCCGGGAAGGCACGTCCGAGAGCATCTACGACCCGACGAATATCATGGGCGGCGCCCGTTACCGCCTATGCGGTCGGGAAGCGTCCACAAAGTCGTCCGGCTACTGGTTGTGTGAAGAACACGCCGCCAGATATAAAGATTTCAAGAAAAGACTTGACAAAGAGTCGATGTAGGTGTAGAATTCCAGCATGATATTCAAACGACAAGCCGAGCACTTCATGCAGTCCGCGACTCAACGCCGGCGTAATCCGGTCCGTCCGCAGACCGCGAAGATCTATCAAAGTTACCTTGACGCGCACATCCTTCCGGAATTTGCTTATATTTCCACCCACTTAATCGAGAATGGCTGCATGCGGGACTTTATCGCTGCTCTATCCAAGAAGAATTTGTCGGCTTCGACGATTAACCAGATCTTCAACGTCGCGGCGGCTGTCATTGCATCCGAGACAGACTCTAACGGTAACGAGATGAACCCCCGGAAGTGGAACCACGACTTCATCGACTTGCCGATCGTCAGTAAAACCGACACGCGGGCTGAAATCGTGACTCCCGAGCAGATCGAGGCCGCGATCGCCGAAGCCGACCCGACTCTCAGGTCGTTAATCGTCCTGCTCGCCGCGACCGGACTGCGGATCGGCGAGGCTTTGGCCATACAAGCCTCGTACACGAAATACCAGCAAGATACTTGCCAACGAATATCGTACTGGAGCCCGGAAACAGCCACTATCCACGTTAAATCGACTCTAGTCCGCGGGAAAATCATGCCGCAGCCGAAAACAGACGCAGGAAATCGGGAAATCGACCTACATCCGGACATTAACGAATACTTAAAAGTCGCAAATCTGCCAGACAAGGGTTTTTTGTTTCAAAATAGCGTCGGAAACCACGCCCGGGTCGAGACTCTGTACGACCAACTCGAGGCGCTCGGTCTAGACACGGGATTTCACGCATTTAGACGGTTCCGCGCGACACATCTCGAGTCTCAGGGTGTCCCGCGAAGCCTGACGGCTTACTGGCTCGGCCACAATAGCGGCGGTACCGTGACAGACAGGTATATAAAAATAGATCGAGATCTGGCAATAAGAAAATCTTGGTGCGAAAAGGCAGGATTAGGTTTTGAACTCTCAAAAAGTTAAGCGAATTAAGGCGATAGAAAAACTCGGTGGGGTAAAGTGCCCCGGACTGTCTTTTATAGACGGACCTGACTGCCCTGTGCACCCTGAACTTTTAACAGTCGATGACATGAATTTTTCACATAGAAAATCGTCGATTCGTAAAAGCTGGAAGAAATCCGAAGACCAGATTCTGGGTATGAAGCGCCCAGAAAAAGTTTTTATATTACTTTGTTGTATGTGCAACGAAAGAATGCGCCATCTGGCTAAAGAGTTCGGATTTATAAAATTGCCGAAAAGGGTTATAAGCCTTTACTTAGACAAAAATTGGTCGTTGGAGAGAATTGCTAACGAGTACGGTTGTATCTACGGAACGGTGTCCGGCTTTCTAAAAAGGAATGGTGTAGAGATCAGAAAAGGGTCAAAAATGGGTGGGATGTATACTTGGGGCAACCCAGCGGTTAAAGAAAAATTGTTGAGGGAAAGAAGAACGAGGTGGTTTACTCCAGAGAGAATAAAAACTGCCGAAGAAATGCTGGAAATGTACGATGGTGGAGATAGTTTAAGGGATGTGGCGCAATGGTTTGGGACGACACACCACTCTGTACGGGCGCATTTGAAACTAATAGGAGAACTCTGATGACTGACATTCCGTTTCCAGAAATGCCGAAGATCCCGCGCCTGAGCCGAGACTGTGTCATCACTGAAAAGATTGACGGCACGAACGCGAATATCTACATCACGGACGACGGGCAATTCCTCACCGGGAGCCGGACGAAGTGGATCACGCCGGGCAAACAGACTGACAACTACGGGTTCAGTCGGTGGGCTCACGAGTATCGCGCGGATCTCATGAAGCTCGGCCCGGGCCATCACTTCGGTGAATGGTGGGGACTGGGTATCCAGCGCGGCTACGGTTTGACCGAGAAACGTTTCTCGTTGTTCGCGACGCACCGTTGGAGTGACCCGGCTGTCCGGCCGGCATGCTGCTCGGTTGTCCCCGTGCTGTATTACGGGATTTTTAGTACGGAAGTAATTTGGAGAATAATCGATGATTTAGCTGCGGTAGGTAGCGTCGCGGCGCCGGGATTTGGGCAGCCGGAAGGCGTCGTGATCTACCATGAGGCCAGCAAACAGCTTTTCAAGAAGACGATCGAGAAAGACGATAAACCTAAAGGGAGCCGAGAATAATGAGCGAGACAACGTATAAGTCCGGTGGTTTGAGTTTCACGAGTATCCTGACGCTAATCTTCGTCCTGTGTAAGCTGACGCATTACATCGACTGGAGTTGGTGGTGGGTTCTGTCGCCAGTCCTGATTGGCGCGGCGTTCGGGTTTTTAACCTTGGCGATCATCGCTATTATCGTGGTTGTAGCGGCGGTGCTGAAGTGACGCGGGTAACAAAGGTCGCGCTGACCGGCAAGGAACGCAGCGCAAGAAAGATGCTCGCCAGCATCGTGAAGTTCCTGCAGGTCGGGGACATAGAGTCCTCCGATTTATGGGCTATCCTGACGGCGCTCCGTGGTCCGGACTCCGGGAACGACGAACTGAAGCGAGCCACGACGTCGCGACTCAGGCACGCGATCGGCCTGCGGGAATACGAGTCCGGTCCATTTTGGGGGCACTTCCATACAAGCCAAGATCCGTTAACGAGAACCATTTATGCTTATGATAAGAGCGTACATTTTGTAACGCACTTCAACTCCGCGGTGGACACGCTGGATAAATTCAACCGGCAGGAACAAAAGGAAATCAATGCGAAACTCGATGCCCTTACTTCTGTTTTTGACCGCGACGCTTTTCGCAAAGCCAATACGAAGTGACGACCGTCATCTTGACGTCTGGTACGCGGCGTACAACCACGAGTATTTCCAAGATAGCCTGCCCAAGACGACGGTCATCACGAGAAACCTCGCGGATGACCGTTTCATGGCGCAGACCTTCTACGAAAACGGGTACTACCACATCGCGATTAACCCGCGGTATAACGAATCCGGCAAGACGGAGAAACTCAACTTGCTGCACGAAAGTTGTCACTTGTATATCTTTGTAACCCATGAAGACGACGAGTACGACGACCACGGCCCGAAATGGCAAGCATGTATGCACAGGCTAGCGGACGAAAACGCGTTTGAACAACTTTGGTGAGGAGACGATATGCAGAATGAAATAAAGCTTGTTGAAATCAAAAGGAAGCTGGTTGAGGAGTTCTACGGAACAAAAACAGAGACAACGATGCGAAGCAACAACTTTATCGGCCTGCACTCAGACCGCGGGACCGGGAAGACGAACGCTTTGCTGCAGTTCGCGGCGGCGCTCACGCTACTCGAGGGCCTGACCAAAAACGACTGCCCGGATAGCCTGTACGCATTCTATTGTCCGACAGAATCACTCCGGCGCCGATATAAAGAAGTGTATACCAACTCATTCCCGGGATTCGTCCAACCGGATTTTCGGTGCTTCGATAGTTTGTCGCATGGGTTAAGGCAGGATACAAGGGTGACGGTGGCGTTCGTCGACGAGGTATTCCGACTGAAGCCGGATCAGCTCGAAGCCTTGAAATTCAACGCGGCAAAAATCATCGGGGTCGGGACGCAATACGAAGCGAATATCCGCATCGTGAGGCTGTAATGAGAGACCATTTGATGGTAGGCATCGTATGGCTATCTCTTGTTGATGCGTGCGCTTTCTGGTTGGCGTTATGTACAGGCAAATTAAAAAGCGATTTGTTCGCAGGTTTTTATATTTTTGTATTCGGGATGGTGTTCGGACTTAGTTTGGTCTGGTTTTTCCTATCCTAAAAAGGGTTCGAAATCCCCGGTGTATCTGTCGTTCGGGCTTACGGTTTGCAGGAGCAGCCTGAGCCCGGCGATCTTGTCAGAAATACTTCCCTCCACGCGGTACTGCGGATTCCTGCCGTACATATGAAATCCCTGATGAAACGCGATACTCGGGACGGCGCACAACGCCTTCCCGCCGACGGACCGCATCACGCGGCGGATCAGACCGTCGTCGAGGATCCCGGCGTCTTGCATGTCCGGGAAATGTTTCTCGAGATAGCCTTTCAAATCCGCAAAATACCTGTCGTTGATGTGCGGTACGACTAACGCGAGTTTCTCTCGGCGGTAGCAGCTGCCGGGATTGCTGAAATACGTCTCGTCTCTATGCCGCAACTTCCGGCCGGAAGTCACGAAGTAATCACCGCTTCGCTGCATTGCTAGATGACGATCAAAGAAGTCCGGCGCGACCATGACGTCTTCCTCGACAAAGAACACGAATTCCGCGCCAGTCTCGTATCCAGCCTTCAGCGATTGCAGGATGTTCCACGTCCCTGACGGAACGAGGACATGCTCCCGGGCGTGAAAGATGTCTGCCGTCGGGAAGTACGTATCCCGGACGTAGTCCAGTTCATCGATCCGGGACTGCAGGATCGTGTGGTCGAGAAATATCCGGACGTCTAGTTCGTGATTAGCAGCCTGAGTCGTCGAGGCTATTTTTTCCAGAGATAGGGCTAACATCTCGGGCCGACGATACGTTGGAATCACCACGACTAACTTCTGGTTCATCGTTGTCCTCCGGTGCGAAACACGCGTCCCAATGCTCCTGCGTTACCTTCGTACTTGCTGTCTGGAATCTCGCTCTCGTCATGCCGCGCGCCAACTGATCGCCGCCACCGTTTTCTGTCCGCATCTTGCCTCCTATTGTACTTATTGTTATTTAAGTTGTAGAAACGTCCCGGGTTCGGTCTTTCGCTGATTTCTCGGTCGCGTTCGGGTTCGGCGAAACAGTCCCGCCCTTCGCCGGGATGTCTTGCGGGACGTACCGTGTCTGGGTATCCTTATCCGTGAACGACGTCGGTGCGGCTGGTGCGGCCTCGATAGTCATGCTAGTCTCGCCGTGCTTCCGCGCTTCGTGCGCTAGGCTGTAAGGTGCCTTCGTGGTGTCGTTCGCCATTACTTTTCTCCCAAAGCAGATTGTCCGGCCTGTGTCCCGGCATTTTGTCTCATCATTTCACGGAATCCTTCAGCCCGCTTCGCGTCAGCCGCCTTGACCGGCTTCTCGCTCGGCGCCTTTAGGCTTCTCGATCCGCTTGATCGGGTTTGTACTTCAGCTCCGCCGGGAGTTCCTGATCCGCTCCGTCCGGGATCTCCTGACCCATGTAATTGATGTGCAGGTAGTTCTCCTTCGTCAGCGGTATCTGGTTCTCCTTCATCCACTCCAGAACGTAGTTTCTGGGCGTAATCGGAGATTTTTGTTCTGGCTTCGTCGGCTGTGATTTGTCCATCTAGATGCTCCTTCCAAATTGAGTCTACTCTGGCCTTCGTTCCTGCAGTTCTTGTCTCAGGCGGGAACATCTTCCGCCACTCGACCCAGACGACTGACTGGAGTTCCCGGGGATAATTGATCGGCGGCTCGTCGGGGTTCTCGGCATTGATTTCAGCCATCGCCTGACGGGTTGCCTCGACGTACAGCGGATATGAGCCGCGGACGCCGGTGATACTCGAGCCGTTCCCGCCGAAATTCGTGGCTGGTTCAGGATCGCTGCCGGCAACAGGTCGTCCGAGAGACAGACCGACGTGGTGGGTGTCGCTCGTGACGTCAGCGTGCGGCGAATTTGGTTCCATGATGTTGTTGTAGAAGCTTCTCACCTTATGAGCGTCGCCTAAATTCTGGCTGATGTTCTCGAGTGAGCCGTCCTGCATGATATTTATAGCCTTCGCAATCGAGTCCAGACCGCCCCACGCGACCTTTTCAGGCGTACCGTCTAAAGTTCGGCGCGGCCCGACAACCGTCCCGTCGGCATTCAGTTCGTCGAAGCCTCGGTCGTTGTGCGCCTCGTCGTATAGACGGAGCCACGCAGCCTTCGCCGCCGGGCTCCCAATCTCGTTGAACGTCTTGCCCTTGAAGGTGTTCAGAAGCTTCCTCTCGACCCACGGCTGGGTAATCTTCTGACCCTTGGCGGCCTTCGCGCGGTTAGACGCGTTGATCTGCTTGATGAATTCCGCGCCCTTCTTCTCCATCTCGGGCGTCATCTCGACATCGCCTTTGTTCTTCATGACGTCGACGATCCGCTTGTACAGACTGACGTTCGCGTCCCAGTCCTTTTGCGGACTCTGGGTCGCCAAAACGCCTGCAGCTTGGGCATGGCTTATGCCGTTCGCCTCGGCGTCTGTCTTCGTGAAGGCGTGCGCGCCGTCGTACCAGACACGATCTGCGATATGATTCCCGGCCGCCTTCGCACGGTAATACGTGGCCTTGATGTTGTCCTTCGCCTGACGGACGAATGAGTCGAAGATGCCTTTCGGTCCCTGAGCAACTTCCTCAGGAGTGAACACCATCGACTTGTTCTGCTTCACGAGTTTGTCAGCCAGACCCTGAGCGACCTTTGGCCGCTCGAGGATCTTGTCGGCCTCGAGTGTCAGATCGTGGTTCATCGGATCTTCAGTCCGGTTGACCGCGGTCGGGAACCTCGTGCTTACACGCTGGCTCGTTTCTGGATCGTATGGCGCACTCAGCTGTTGTGGCCCAGCAACGTTCGACACAGGCCGTGAAACTGTTTTATCGGGGTAAAATTTATCTATATCTCGTCGGAAATCTCCGAGAGACCCTTGACCGGATACAGACTTACCCTTATTATCAAAAAGGTCCCATACCAAATTTCCGTCCCCGACATCGGATTTTGCGGCAACCTTTAAATCATGCGCCAAAATTTCTAATTGTCCTTGACTCGGCTGTCGATGTATCTGAAGTCCTATACTTCCTCCGTCATTGGGACCGGGATGTATAACTCTAATTGCTCCGGTATCTGCCAACATTTTCGATATCGCGGACTCATTCGACATCCCAGAATCGGCGATATAGCCCGCATTGTGCGCTAGATAGGAATGAGCAAATTTACTTGGCGTAATAAGGCCGTTAGGGAGAATTAAAGATGGTGCTGTACTGTTACGAAAATACTGATCGTAGGTATAAGGAACCGGACGAGCTTCCCGGTCCGGTGTGCTGCTCAAATCTGGTTTACTTCCTTCTTTCGAATTTTCTAGTTCCGCGGCATTTGCCCCGAAATTAAAGCTCGTGTCACCGGTTTCTGGCTCGGCTTCCGCAGTCTGGCCGGTCTCGAGGTCGATCCCGGGCTTCGCGCGCAGGTCGGCCATCCGCTGTGCCAGCGGGTAGTCCGGGAAACTCGTGGTCTTCCCAGTCCCGCCTGTCGGGATTTCCTTCCCGTTCTTGACGTCCCAGATGCTGATCTGATCGAGTTTCTTTCCCAACGCTTCCGCATTAGCCCGACTGTCCGTGCTCGCCGAGACGTTCAATTCCTTCCCGTAGCCCCCGACCTTTAATTCCGGATGCTCCGCGAATATCTCGCGATTCTCGTTATAGAATTTCTGGATATCCGCCGGCGTCGCGGGGTGGTCTAAATCAACACGGCCTTCGGGTGTAGCCTCGACTTGATAGCCTTTCGTCGGGACGTCGCCGTTTCTCGGGTCGATAGTGAATCCGCCGTCTTTATTCTGTTCGGCGGCTTTGTGCGCCCATGGATCCGCGCCGTGGAACTCCTCGGGTAGCAAGGCAGCCTTCTGAGTCGGGAATTCGCCGGGCTCGCCGCCGGATTCTCGCAAAGCCTTGTTGTTGAATACCCAGTTCGCCTGACCCTTGGTCTCGGTCGCTAGCGCCGGGATGGCTTCCGGGCTGTAACTCTGCCGATGCAGGTTGTAAGCGTTCTCTTCGCCCTGCTCGCTGAAATCGTTCTGCCCGACTCCGTGTCCGAGGACGTCGTGGACGCCGCGGAACAGCGTGTTGTAGGGCAAGCCTGTCGAGGGCTCGATTTCCCGCAACGGGTGGTCTTTCGGCATGTCGCCTTCGCCTGACCAGACCGCGATATGCTTGTTGTCGTGGATATCGCGCAGCATTTCCTGAGCGTCGTTGTAGTGGTTCGGGTCGTCCGTGACGGTCATCTTGACGCCCTGCTTCTGCAAAGCCTTCCACTGCTCTAGTGTGTCACGTTTCAGCGCGTCGTAACTCGCCTTGACGGCCGGGTCGTTAGGGTCGTGCTTCATCGCGTCATAGGCGTCGGCTATTTTGGCGCCTTCCGCCTTGTCGACCGGGATATTGGTCGGCTCTGGCGCAGGCAGACCCTTCGCTTGATGGAATTCATCGAGGTTCGGGCCCTTATCCTCGTCGCTCTTCCCGGTCGCGAGGTCGATGCCTGACTTCACAGGCTGGTCGCCAAACAAGAATACCGAACCTGACTTCGATTTCTTGTCTTCGTAACCATCAAAGCCTGCCTTTTGGAGCGCGGCCTCGGCGTCATTCAACGCCTTCTGACTCGCGACGGTGTCGTTGTCGCCGGCAGCCTTGTATTTCTCGACCGCAGCAGCGTGAGCGTCCTCGAATAACTTCTTTTCACTCCCGCTGATGTCCGCGATCGCCTTGTCGCCTTCAATCCCGTACTTGTTGGCGCGTGTCGCGATCTGTGGCTCGGGTCGCGCACCCTCGCGGTATGCGTAGACGCCCGGGACGCGGTTATCGTGTTCGAGACGGGCTTGTTCTGAACCCGCTTTTGACTTCCCGCGAGACTCGCCGCGTATCTGGCCGTCTTCGGCCGGGACGCTTGAGTAATGCGATCCCTTAAATGCCTGTTTTTCAGGTGTCTTGACCGCGAACTTCTCCCGACTCTCGTTGAGATGCTTCTGGACGAGTTCCGGCGTGACCTCGCGGTGGTCCAGGGCTAGCGTACTACCGGTTTCAGGGTCGTGGAACATCGCTAAATTCATCATCTTTCCTGCAGGGATGGCTCCCGCAGATCGGATTGCTTCGTCGGCTTTGTCGTCGCCGGTCGTCGTTTCTTTTAAGCCTGCCCGGCCGGTTTCGAGATCTCCTGCAGGACCTGCGCCTTCATTGCTGCCTTTTGTTCCGGCGTCATTGCCTTCACGGATTTGTGCATCATTTCCAGCAATTCGTGCGTCGTGAAGCTCTGTTGGGCTTCCGGCTGAGCCTGACTTTTGTTGTTGATAGTGGTCATCTCGTAATCTCCTCATCTCGGCCGCGAAGGCCTCGGTTCTTTCCGGACTCGCGTGCATCGTTTCGCTCAATCCAGACTCCCGGACTCCTGCGTTCTGGACGAGTGTATCACCGACGCCCGGAATTTGCAAGTTTCTTTTTGCCCGGTCGAGCGCGTACTGGATCGCGCCCTGCGTCTCTTCCGTCGTTAAACCCAACGACTTCCCCATTTCATGGATCACTCGGACGTCGGAATGCAAACCTTGGTTCATCTCGAACGGAATCCCGCTGTGCAACTCGTTGGCTGCGGCGCCGCCCATCGTGGTCGCCAGCATCTTCCCGAAGTTCTCGCGCAACGTCTCAGGGTCAATTTTGCCGTCCACGACCTTGATGCCTGTATCACCAAAATTAATACGAGCCGCCGCAGCCGGCCTGTTCTTTGCCGACAACGTGTCGTTCAAATGACTCTTGATGCCTTCGGTCCCGAAGCCCTCGATAGCGGCGTTCGCGACGTGTCCCCACTCGTGGATATGCGCATCCCGCTGGAACATACCCTTAGGCATATTCTCTGCAGGAATCGGCATCGGCTTTTCGTAGCCTTCCGGATTTTCTGGGTCGTACGGCTTGAAATCCGACCGGACGCCTTCCGTCGGGGCCTTGCCGGTCTCGAGGTCAATCGCGCTGCCGGGGGCCGGTGCCTCGGTAGCCTCGGTAGGGTTTACAGGAGCCTTCTGGGCGGGCTTTCCTGCTTCGGTTGGGGTTGCAGTCGTGCCAGTCGGAGAAGTCCCTGCTACGGGCTTGGCAGGCGGTGTCTTAGCCTCTACGCCGGGTGGTCGTATCTCATTTACTGGCCTGTTGGGCTGTTCGACCTGCGCGTTGGCTGATTTCGGGGCTTCCGCGGCCTTTCCGGCTTTCTCAATCGCACTCTGAATTAAGTACTTCGGACTATTGAGGTATTTTGTCAACTGTGGCACAACCGCAGCCATCGGGTGGCCGCTTGCGAACGCCGCAATTGCGCCGAGACTTTCCTTCAAGTCGATAGGAGCCTGACGTCCGTACACGACGGCACGCTTCTCGAAGATTCTCTGCATCTGGTTCAAAGCGCCGTAATCCTTCCTCAATTCCGGGATGTTCTTCTCGCCGAGTTCTGACAGTTTGGCAAAAGCGGCGTCGCGTAGCGTGTCCGCGGCGTCTTGCAGCATCCCTAACTTCGGGTCGGCCTGAGCCATCCTGAACTGATCGCTCGGGCTCTGCTTATAGAAATTCCGCAAATCGGAGTTGAATTTCGTGATTGCGCCCATCGCGGAGTCAAGATCGTACGGGCCCTTGAAGGTATCCGCCCACTTGTCGATCTGGGCCGCCAACGCAGCGTCATGCTTCCTCGTCGCAGGATTGACGCTGTCCTTTAGTTTCTGGGCAATAGCGTCGCCGTCGATCGTTTCGCCGGGATGCGGCTTAGCTAACTGCTCATCCCACAATTTCGTCTTCTGGGTGTGTGCGGCTTCCGCCATGTCTTCCGGCGTCTTGATCGGGTTTGTCTTGTTCTCGTCAACGATGTACTTCAACGCCCTAGGGATGTTTTCTTGGAAGTCTCGTTCTTGGACTCCCGCCGAGCCGCCTGCCGCGCGCGTGATCTTCGCCTCAGGACCTTCCGTCATGGCGTTATACGGTTGGGCAACAACGCCCTTGGCTAGTTTCGCCGCGCCTTTAACCAAACCTGCGCCCGGGATATTTCCCGCAGCGTCCAAAGCCTTACCGCCGTATTCGCCCGCAGCATGAGTCAAGGCATCAATAGACGTCCCGGCCGTGGTGCCTAGATTTGGATTGAAAGCCTTCTCACCCGTCTCTTCGTTCGTGCCGAGATGCTCGATTCCCTGCTCGCCCATCGCGAGTCCTAACATCATCTTTGTCAGTTCGTACTGGGCCTCATTCTCGTCGCCACGGGCTAAAGCATCAATGAATTTCGGGGATTCTTGCGCTGTCTGGGAAATAATTTGAAGACTGAAGCCCGCAGTCAATGCCTTGCCGATTAGTTTTGGCGCTGGACCCGGCAAATTGCCTAGCATACCAGAACCAACCATAATGGCTAAATTCTCAGGAGACGACAAACCACCAGCCATTTCGAGACCCGCGTGAAGACGTGGATTATTTTCCTTTTCTTCCGGGGTCATGCCTTGCTCTGGACGCACGAGCGGAATCGAGCCGGCTTGATGGATTTCCTGCGCAGCCGCGATCGGGCTCATCTTACTTAGCTCGACATTTCTGGAATTCTTGAGTGCATCCGGGTCGATAACCATCCCGGGCCCGGTGATTGTCTTGGCAAGACGCTGACCGATAGTCGGGTTGGCATTCAACTGGTCTGGAGTCCAGCCGGAAGAATCGATCTTCCCGCCGGCCTTCAGCGCGTCGTGCAGCCTTCCTGCAGGTACGATACCATGGGTTCCGTCTGGCGCCAATACTGGAACGCCGATGGATCCGCCTGCCGCGATAGCGTCGTGGACTTTCTCTGACGGGATATCGCCCGGAGTCCCGTCCGGCGCGAACATCGGGACGGTCGGGGTCGGGGATACAATCGGTGGCGGCAACTTGATTTTCTTCGGATTGGTAGTCGTCTGGACGTCTTTCGGACCCGGCGTCGGCGCAGTCGGGCCTTGCGCGACGTCAGACGAGATATCAATCGTGCCGGCTGGCGCGGGTGTCGGGTTCGGTGCGTTATTAACTCCGCCCGGGTTCAGGTCATCCGGAGTCAGGTTAATTGTTCCGTCTGTCGGGTTCTGGGCCATTACTGATTACCTCTCGCCTTGCCGCCGAGAGCGCCGAAGAATCCAGTGCCGTCTTGCGGAATCGGGGCCGCGTTAGGCTGGAGTGGCGCCGTTGGCGAAGCCGGAGCGGCCGGTGCTCCGCCGCCTTGCTGAGCCTGTTGACCGTTCGGTTGCTGACGCTGGCCGCCGAAGTCCTCCGGCGAGGCCTGCCATTTCCGAGTCTGGGCAGCCTGAGCCGCCTTATTTGGGTCGCCGCCCGCCATCGTGAGATACATACTGGCGGTCACGGGGTCTATCGGGGTATTGTTACCACGAGGAAGTATATCAGTATAACCGAGGACGCGCAACTGTTCTTTCGCGGCATCGATATAAGCCTGCCGATAGACGTCCAGCGCGACCTTGCCGTACTTCTGCATCTGGTCTGGCGTGACTATCGCGCCTGTCGTCAAACCTTGGAGTTTAGCCTTCAGACTTTCGATGACTCCACGGCCTTGGACATGTTCGTCGATGACGTTGTTGTTAATCCTGAAGCCTTTGCCGGCCAGAGGTGTTGCGGAGATACCGATAGCCGCGAACAAACCTGCAAGAGCTTCCGGAGCGGTCAAGGTATCACCTTTATCAATCTGACCAAGAACGTTCTGGAACTGTTCGTAGCTTCCGGAAAGGTTCTGGAGCGTCTTCGCCTGTGTGCTCGAACTGAACTGGTCGTAACGCTTGTTGAATTCCTTCGTATCAAGGTTCGACTTGTTGCCAAAGGCGTCGACGTGGTTTGATAGATCGGCGTCGCGCTTGTCTGATTCCTTCCGGGCGTTTTCTAACTCTACCGCTTGGTCGTGGCGGACCTTTTCTGCGTCGGCCTTCACCTTTTCCGCATCCTCGGCTTCTTTATTCACTATCGCGTCGAATGCTTTCCCGCCGCCGTAATAAGAAATAAGGTCGCTCGCAGCCTGTCGGTCTGTATGCGCTAGATAATCGAACATCCCCTGCAGATTGTTTACTGACTGCGACCTAGCCTTGATGTAATCAGGGTTATCCTTCAACCTCGACCAAGCGCCGTCCGCATCAGCCTGCTGTTGGGCGTTAAGTTTCTTGACATTGATGTCCGCCAATTCTTCGTCGCGTTGGGCTTCAGAAACCTTAGACATCTCGACCGACTTGAGCAAATTCAATGCCTGCGGACCCGGCAATTTAAGCGTGTCCGGCTTTTCAGGATTATACCCTAAATCGTATCCAAGATATTTTTTAATGTCGGACGCTTGATCGGGAGTTAAAACCTGTTCTTGCGGGATGCTGACAATCGAGTACGTCTTCTGCTTCACAGGCTGACCATTCGCATCCTTCTGGCCGGGGACATCAAAACTACCCGTCGCCATCCACGTTTCTTTCGTTGGGTCCCATGATGCGTCATTGATGGCTTTTGTTAACTTGGCTTCCGGGATGTCTGAGGCAATAATCCTTCCGGGCTGAAGATGATACTTCGCCAAGCCGGTCGTCATCGATTCAAGCATAGCCTTGCCTCTCACGATATCCTGCTCGTTAGCCTCGTCGCTCATCTGGTGCAGCAAGGCCTGACTATGCATCGTCTGGACATTCGAGGCCGCTACCGCAGCGGCGTCTTTCTGTTGCTGGGATTGGACGAGTTGGGCTTGCTGCTTCCGGGCGGTCTCGGCATTATGGATACGTCCTACCGCACCCGCGACTCCGCCGTAATTCGGGCCTTCTGCCGCGGCTGTGGCCGCATCCCCTAACGAATCTTGGACAGAGCCTAGCGCATGCTGGGCACCCGCGATTAGCGATCTCGCCCAAGCGCCGGGCTGAGCCTTCTGTGCGGGCGTTTGCGCCGCCGCCGCGACATTAGCGCCTTGATTTATTTTCTGGTTAGTCAACGACAACGGGACGCCATTCGCGGGCTTCGCCAACGCGTTTTGCAAAGCGTTTCCGACACTTCCCGGCGGGGGCGCAGGGGACGCCAAGCCTGCCGGAGTCGTAGGCGCTGCGAGGCCATTAATGGGTTGCGTTGGGTTAGGAACCGGTGGCGCTGTCGCAGTAGCCGGTTGCAGAGACGCCGCGGCTGTTTGAAGGTCAGGCGGAAGTTGTGAAAGATTCTCGAAATTGATGCCCATGTTTCTCCTTAGTTATTACCGGCAAGCGACTGAAATCCACCTGAAAAGAAATTGCCGAGTTGTTCGCCGCCCGTCGAGTTACCGTTCGGTCCGCTTGCTAGATTTCCGATACCACCGGTAATGAAACCCGCCCCCGTCTTCAATAGATTTTCCGCCAAACCGATAGGAGCAAACGCTGCCGCTTGCTTTTCTTGCTGAATCTGGTTGGCGTCTTGCAAGGCTAGTTGTCCGCCTTTTTGTGCCATATCGCCGAACTGGCTGGGGTCCTCGGCTGTCGCTAAGGATTTTTCTCCAGCGGTTGCGTTCCAGAAGTTCGCGTTGCCTTGCTGGGCGTTGGCTTCCGTGGCCTGTAACTGACTAGACGATAACTGGTTTTCCGCCGCGCTCGCCTCGCTTCCGCGAATCTGCGCCTCGATTCCACTCGTCAACCCAGACCCGGCGCCGCCACCGCCACGACCGGCCAACACTGAGCCGGTAGCCTGTGCGGCATTTCTGGCAGCAGCTCCTGCAGCATTGATGTTCTGGGTGCTGACCGCCGATGCCAGCTGTGGTGACCAACCCATCTGGCTGGGACCGAGCGCAGCAATCGGGTTCAACTGGCCTTGCAGCGCGTTGAATTCCTGACTCTGCTGACCAAACCTCTGCCCATAGTTGGATGCGAAGGTTTGGGCTAGCGTTGCCTGCGAGTTAGACAGGTCCTTTTGCTGCTGAGTAGGACCTCCGAAAAGATCCGAGAAAAAACCCATATAGGCTCCTTACTGCTCGTCTGCTGGTTTCGGCTGTGAAGCCGCAATCTGGGCTTCAAGTTGAGCAATCTTTTCGTTCGCGACCGTCAGCTGGATGTGCAACTTGGCGTACTCGATTAAAATCTTTTCGATTGGCATACTATCTCCTATTTTTATTGATTTTACGTCTATGGTCCAACACAGAATGCCCCGACTTGCGGGACAAAACTGGCGGAAGCGCCGCAACCGCTATACCCCGGTGATGCGCTGCCTGCTGTTGTTCCGGTCAGGGCGCCGGTGTTGCTGTTACCCGATGAATCAGGTTCAGGACTCGTGATGCCGCAAAGGTGCAGGTAAGCTACAAGATTCGCCGCGGCGCTCCCGGCATTCGGATTTCCGGAAGTGTCTGCCGCGATAGCAGCGATTTGTAGCGAAGTCAAAGCGGTGTTGTAGAGTCTGGCTTCCGATATGCTACCAGTGAAAAAATCCCCACCCTCGTCCGTACCAATATAAGCGGTAGCGCCTGATAAAGATTCGAAACTCGCGCCGCCTTGTGTCTGACTGAAGTAAGTATCTTCCACGCCATTGACGTATAAATGTACAAACTGGTCCGTAGCCTGATCGTACGTCAGGGCTACGTGTGTCCACGTACTAAGCGTGATTGCCGTAGTCCCGGTACTGGAAGCGTTCGGGGAATTGACGGCCACACTGCCAGACAACGCGCCGTTACCGCCGGCGTTTACCAAAAGATAGACATCAATCGGTACAGCGATCGTGCTGAGTGTAAAGACGACATCCGAATTGCCGCCTATGTCTGTCAGATAAATCCATGCGCAGAGCGATAGTCCCGGACCCATCGATGAGATGGATGCGCTGGGATTTAATGTAATAAGATCTGACGTTCCGTTGAATATTCGTGATCCAGCCATTTATCTCACCACTCTCCAATTCAAAGTAATCGCGCCGGGAGTTATTGACGATCCTGTGTTGTTCACGACGATGAAATTCACGCCACCGGCGGTCGGGAACTTAATAATCGTCAGCATTCCGCTGGCACTCGGCGCGTATCCGGTCACTGCTGTCGGATCGGCATTGAAGTCCGCCATCAAGGTGTCGGTAGTCAAGACTCCGCTCGCAGACACCGTGACAGTCGTGGCTGCCGCGCCTGACGCGATTAACGTCGTTCCTAGCGTGGCAGTTCCTGATGCTATCGTCTGGGCCACTACCGCACTGCCGGAAGCCGCGGGTGTTGTTAATCCATTAAAAGAAGCCGCAGTAATACCGATGTCTGCGCTGTCATCTGCGGTACGGAAATGTAAAATCGTGCTACCCGATCTCGCAAAAATCGCGGGTCTACTTGCAGGCGCTATGGCTCTAGAAAATGATATAGAACCATCGCCTAGGGTAGAATTACCGTTCGCTATATCAATGTTACCCGGAACCCCGCCAGTTATATTTGTAGAGGTTCCAAATGCTATTTCCGAGTTATTTGGTAGATATAAGAAAGTCCCTACTGCCAAACTTCCTACGATGTTTACAGCCGTTTGTTCTGAACCTGTTCCGGAAGGAGTAATAAAAAGAGTAGCGGCATTAGTACCCCCGATAGTTGAAACACCTGCTTGGATAGTCCACGTAGTTGCAGTCGACGGTCCAGTCCCAGCGGCCCATCGATTATACATGAACTCCAAAGCAGGAGACACTGGCGATACTATTGCTGTCGCGGCAGCCGAATTTATGAAACTAAGAACCTTACCTACGTTATCCCATGTGAAGGTAGGGTCACCACCAAACACGCCGCTGTTATTAAACTGGACATCTGTGTTAGAACCGCCGGGCGCTGATGTGGAATTAATCGTAAGCGTATTACCGGACGGAACTAGTGTTACATTTGTCCCGGCTGCTAGCGTTACCGCACCGGTCAAAGAATTTAAAGAAGTAACGCCGGTGTTAGCAAAAGTCCCTTGCAGATTTCCTAGATAATCAATCCACGCGAACACGGTACCGCCGCGGTTCGACGCCAACTGCAAAAAGTCGTCTTGCGCATTCCGGCCGTTGATGAATGTCCCGATGATTGCTTCTTTTGTAGGTGCGCTCATAATCCTCTTACTGGACTAATCCAATCCAGTATTTAGTTCCTGCGATATCGATCTCGAGATAATTCACGATAGTCTGTGGCGCCACGGGACCGCTTCCGGTGCCTAACGTTGTCGTCGTAACCGGTGTAGCGGGTATCCCGTTACCAAATCCTGTAGTCGTTCCTAAACCAACCTGACCGGCTATTGTCGTTGGTGTCGCGCCAGTCAAAATAACTATCGGGGTGGTTATCCCGGTAACGAATGTCGGAGACGTCGCTAAAACAACCGCGCCTGAACCGGTCACGCCGTTAGACAAATCTGAAGCAGCGGGCTGGGTCTGTGTGAACAAGCCCGTAACCGCGTTATACGAATTTAACCATTCATGCGTGGCGGCCGTGATGGTCTGGGGGAGTTGCGGCGTTCCAGATATATCTGAATACGCTAACTGTCCGACAGTAAAGGCTCCGCCTACCGTAGCCTGCTGGACTACTTGGTGCGCCCCGCCAGTCGCGGAAAGATTTGCTCCGGTTCCGCCGTAAGTCACGCCGACAATCCCGGCTAGAACATCCGTGCCGGATAAAACTGCGCTGACGAAATCCGTCCCGTTACCACGGAGATAATGTCCAGCCGTTGCGGCTCCGGCAATCTGGAAACCGGTCGTGGCGTTAAACACCGCGGCCGTGATGTTTCCTGAAAGGATCAACGACCCCGAAACGTTGACGCTCCCGGTGATCGTCACGATGTTGCTTGCGTTGTTGAATGTCAGAACGCTGCTGCCGGACAAAGCACCACCGTTGTTGAACTGAATGGCGCCGTTCGGCCCGCCTGCCACGGCGTTCACGGAGTTATTAATCGTCGTGGTTGACCCGCTCTGGACTGCCGCGCCGACCGACGGCTGGCCGGACGCCGCTAACGGGACGAGAGGCAGCTTAGCGATGTTGTAGGTCCCGAGTTGGGTATTGACGAAATTTACGTCGTGTTGCAGAGTCGGGGAAATCGGACCGGAGAAGAAATTAGCCATCGGGTTCGGACTACCAACAGCAGCCGCTGGGTTGATGGGCGCAGAGTCGATAGGACGCCAAGATTCCGGTAATCCGGCCTCTTCAGCCAGCGTTGGTTCCTTCTTCTCTTCCATTCAATTTAGCCTGTTGTGCTTTACGTTTTGCCCAACCCCATTTCATTCCATCAATTCTTCTCTTTCTTTGAAGTGGAGTATAGTTATCCCATGCCGATTTCTGGGCTTTCGCTATCCCCTCTTTATGCGGAGCAGAAAACTTTTTTCCTAAATTGCCTTTATTTCCTATTGCTGAAAGAGCCTTCTTTTTTCTAGTTTCTAAAGAGTCTTTTTTACCAAATTTCGGGTGATTAACCCCTAAATTAATTTCGCTCAATTTTCTTTTCGTATCGCCTGATAGTTTTCTGCCCTTTTTCCAACCGGGACCACCGTCTCCGCCCTTCGTGATGTTGTATCCGCTGTTTCTAGAGTCAAATTTCTTTATATAAAACATTTCAGCTTTATTTAAAGCTTTGTTTGATTTAAAGCCTCGGGCTAAAATTTCTATCTCCCAGAATTTTAAATCATGCTTCTTAAAAGCCAAATAGAGTTTAGGGCAACCTTTATCTCCAGACCTTCTGATAAGATTAACTCGTCTAGGGTATAGTGTATCTTTACCGATATACCCTACTCGGCCTCGAGAACTTCTGTTATGCCATAATCTGTAAACAACCCTATTGGTTTTCATATACACTCATTATAACACGTAAACACGATAAAGTCAAGCACTAAAATTCGGACATTAGCCTTCCGAAGACGGTGAGGTTAAAAAGCTCATCCCCTACCGAAGTCTTACCATAATCCACCCGAATTTGAAGGTGTCTGGCTCTAGCAAGACTCTTTGTCGCGCTGAAATAATAACGTAGTGGAGAATACGAACCCGGAACTCCGGTATTTCCATAAATCGACGGTGGGTCGTACTGCGGGTTTTGGGTAAACGGAAAAAATTCTCCGGAAATTTCGTTCAAAAGAAAACTAACCGTCGGCCGGAAACTGCGACCACTAAAGTCCATTTCAAGGAATTTGAGGACTGCCAACTGCCCGGGGTGTACAAGCATAATCGAACCCATCGTGAAGTTAGCGTCGTATTGCACGCCGTTATCCGTAAATTTCTTAAGGTCGCGGTACATGATCTGGTACCCGGGCGCAGGACCTAGCAACGTGATTGAGTTTCCACTCCCGGTGTTGGACGGAGAAAAAATCTTGTTGGTGTCGAGAGTCACGGCGCCGTTCTGTGCCCACATCCCGCCGTTCGTCGTTGCGCTCGTGCTTACCGTGATAGACGTCAGAGCCGCGATAGTCCCGTTGAACACCGCGCTGGTTCCGATCGTGGCCGAACTCCCTACCTGCCAGAATACGTTGGCAGCCAACGCTCCATTCTTCAGTATGACAGACCGGCTGTTCGCGACTATCAAAGTCGAGGCTGTCTGGAAGACCCACGTCGAGTCAGGATTTCCAGCCGCGTCGAGTATCAGGTCACCCGACGTGATAAAGAACGCGCCGGACGAGCTGCTATAGACACCAGAAATCAAAGTCTGGCCGCCTAAGTCCGGATTTGCCAAAACGGTCGGGACCAGCGTGGCAGCCTGATTGTAGGCTTGCGTCAAATCTATCTTAGCTTGAACGGCTGCCGGGTTATCGACGTTCGACGTTCCGGTTACCGTCGGAGATCCGGTGACGGAACTGCCGGGGCTCAAACCTAGGTCGCCTGTAATGGTCGTCGAACCGGTATTGGTGATCGTCGTGCCGGCCAAGACTCCATACGTTTTTGCGGTTCCGAGATCAATGACGCCCTTCGTAGCGAATCCGCTCGCCTGACTTGCTGGACCTGACAGAGTCCCGACCAGCAACTTCTTTAATCCCGGCGCAGTCTGGACGCTCTTAACCATCTTGCTGCCGTTCGTGATGCTCGCGAAAGGACTCCAGATAGGCTCCGGACCTTGGTATCCGCCCGGTGTCTGGTAAGGGTTCAGCCTGTACCAACCCGTCGAACCATCGGCAACCATGATGCAGTTATCAATCCCGGTCTGGTGGACCGTGACGTAGCCGGTAGCCGGGTTCCATATCGTATCCGAGACTCCTGACGACGGCAAGTTGGCGAACTGGTCACCGATAGAGAAGCCGACACGGCTGAGATTCAAACTCGGGCTGATCGCGTAAAACTGGTTATCCGCGCTGAAGAAATAAATTTCTCCGGCATGGACGTCAATCATGTTGTAGCTCAACAAACCGACGTTCGGAACAAGCTCGACCGAGAAGAACGACGCGGTCTGAGGACCACCGGCGATTATCTCGACGCTGTCCGTCAGGAACGTCACCAATCCTTGCGAGTTCTTGACGATAGCCACGACGTTCGCCAAAAACGGCAACTCGTCTGACGGGTTAAACGCTTCGTTCGGGTTGCCTGTCACGACATCCGGTCCGCCTGAGAAATTTACAGACTGACCTTCCGCACCCCAGATACGCTGGAAGTTATAGACCATCGGCAAAAATGTCGTGGCCGGCGGATCGTTTGAGTCATCGATTGGCGCCGAAATCAGGACGTTCAGGCCGGGATACAGCGATGTCGGTGCGTCTGGCAAGAAGTCTTTGAATATCCAGTCGACGTGGACAATACCAGCCGCGGTATTTACTGTAAAAAGTTTCGTTCCAGCCTGAGACGGGATATTCGGGATTTCAGTCAGTTCGAACATATTGGTCGGTCCACCACCATCGGCGTCTCGCCAAATAATGATTGTATCGACTTGCGGGTCTGGCGAATAGTTTCCACCGATCGTGTTGACCGCGCCTGTATCCGCACCCACGATAGTGAACACCGGGGACGCAGTCGAGACAGCATTCGTTTCGCTACCAGTCGGGGCAAGTAATGGGTTGCCCAATCCCGGCGGAATCGGGGGATTACCTGTCCCGGCGACGTTGACTGTATAGAAATCAGTCAGTGAACGCGACTTGTAGGAATACGCGTAAACGTGCCCGACTGTCCAACTGAGAGACTCAGTCGGCGCGACTTCAAGATTGTACCAAAGAGCGGCATTATCGGTCGTGTATTGCCCGATCGGGTTCCATGATGGTGGGCCCGGATTCTCGCCTACCCCGCTGTTCGTGACATACTGAATATCCCCGGATTCTACAATCGCGGCTCCGCCGAAAGGCGAACTGCTTGACGGTGGCGAGAATCCAACCGTCGGCAAAAACCACTTCGTGTTCGGGGCCCATACGTTCGCGACTCCGACGCATGTCCAGACTAGGCCGTCTGTCCCGTCAGTCGTCGTTATGCTTCCATAATTAGAAGCCCATGTAGGATGGCTTCCGCTTCCGCTCTTTCCTGACGTCGTGCAGACCTGCCAATTCCCATTCGAATCTTTGATGGCCGAAAAAGGCGTCCCGCTCGCAGTCCATGCAGTATAGTTTGTGCCCGACACCCATGCGTCAGACCCGAGCGACATCCAGATAAGGTCGCCGTCGGTAGTTGGTGTGGTCCCGACCGTCGCGCCGAAAGGCGGCGGAGTTGTCGCGGATCCAGACGTCCCGCCGTTTGACGAGAATATAAACTCGTACGGAGGACCCGGATTTGGTGGTCCAGAAACTCCAAGCGTGTTTGGTTCGACAATCGTAGTTGTAGAATCATTATTTGAAACCGTACCGTACGCAGGATACGACTGTCCCGGCTGCCAAATTCCCGGCTGACCCGGTAGAACCCCCGGCTGTAAAGCGTTGCCCATATATACCCAGTTCAGACCGTTATCGGGAACGTGCCCATTCGGTCCGGGCACAAATCTCGGGGGTGTGCTGCCCGCATTTCCCGCAGGACCCGATTGGATATATACAGCCTTTGTTATGGGGTCCCAGACAAAGCACGGCGCAGCGATAGTTCCACTGGTGCTGCCGTTGCTGTAAAAAGCGTTCGCGACCCATAGACCGACAGGTCCGCGGTTCGTCCAAGTGATTAGACCGTCAGGGACTGTCTGACCGGGAGTCTGCGCCAATGCCCAGTTAGGCCCGCCTGTTCCGGAAGTCCCGAACTGTGTCGTGTTTGTCGTCGATGCGTTTACGGAAATAAGTTGTTGGACAGAGTTGGTCGTATTATCGTAGACCAATCCCATCGTCGACCACATCGTGTTCGGTACCCACGTTACCGCCGCGGAGCCGCTCGGAACAATCTGAACCGCAGGCTGGCTTCCCGGCGCAGCGATTCCCCAGTTCCAGACAGTCCCGTTTGTGTTCAACGGTGTGTACTTCTGGACGTCTACTCCGTCACCGATATAAAGGACTCCGCCGACTGCCGCAAAATAGGACTGACCAGCACCGGGCGACTTTCCAAATAGGACAGTCTTGGTGCCGTTCTGGTTATCGACGTAAACCGCGCCTGACGATATCGCGTTGGCTGAGGCGTTCTCGGATATCGAAAATGAGTTTGCAACAGTCACGGTCAAGTTAGTTGATGCAACGACTGTGAATGTCCCGTTGTTGGACGCGTTTGTGAAACCCGTTATCGCGAGTTGCAGACCAAAGAAGGCATTATTCGTGGCTGACGGGACAGACGAAGTGAACAAATAGACTGCCGCGCCATCAGCGAAAGCGTTCTTTACTTCCGCCACGCCGTTCGGATTCGCCAGCGTCAAAGTACTTGTAGTGGATGCCGTGCATAAGAAGACGCCGTTGTTCGCGTTGTTGGTAAATCCGCTAATTATAATCGTGTACCCGTTAAAAGCGTTTGAGCCGCCGCCGGTAATGGCTCCGGTATAAACAGTGCTGCCGCCAGAAGCCGCGGCGACAGAAGTCAGCGCGAGCCTCGGACCGATTGCGCCGTTGACGGTCTGTAGAGGGATGTTACCGGTCGTGCCGGTATCGACAATGACTTGGATGGTTCCGTTGGCGAGTTCAAATGAAAAAGCAGTGTCTGGCGCAGTAGGGTAGGTGACGGTTGAAAACGGGCTAAGCCCGGGACGACGTTGGAGTGTAAGACGGTTGGTGAGTTCGATGTTGGCGCCCATCCAGAGCGAGTCAGGACGGCCGCCATAGAACTTAGATTCAATAATGCCGGAAGGGTCGTGCAGCGGGGCGCGTTGTGTGAATAAACCTGTGAAGGCGCGATCGACAAATAGCGGAACAAATTTAGGTTCCTTCTGTGGTCGCGCGCCTGCTCCTTCCAGTAAATTAGCCATTAAACGGGGTCTCTTTTAGTACCAGTTTTAATATGAATTTTATACGCCGCGAGCCTGACTGCCTTGCTGTGTCCGAAGGGTGGACGCCGTCTGTTCAGAATCGCGAGCCAACCATTGCTGGCGGAAGATGTTGATTTGTGTCTGAGTCAAGCCTTCGGCCTTCGATAGCAATGCCGCGACACCGCGTTGACGGTATCGTGCCGCTTCTTGGTCATCGTTGGCCGTCTGGAATGCTTCCGATAAAAAAAGATTATTATAAATATCTGAAAAACTATCCGGAATCGGGGCCCAGCTTCCGTTGAAAGCCGTCGCGGCTCCAGTCGGAGGAGTCTCAGCAACACCGTTCGGGTTCGCCAAAACAAGCTGTGTGCTCGTGCTGGACACGACAGTGTAGGTTCCGTTATTCGGGGAAATGACCGCGCCAATCGCAGTCGCCGTTGCAGTCTCTGCAGTTCCGGACTGGCTCACGACAACCAAAGTCGTGCCGTTGACTGATACTATTTTGAATACGCCGTTGTTTCCAGCGTTAGTGAAGCCGCTAATCGTTACATCGGTTCCGGCGGGGAAATACGCTGTGGTGAACACGCCGGTGTACGTCGTGTACGGACCGACCGAGTTGGCGACAGACGTGATTCCAGAAACGCCGTAGCTTGTCGAGAAGCCGTCGATAGTCACAGGAGAGCCGGCAGGGAATGATGCCGGGGTAAATATCCCAGTATACTGCGTGTTTCCGCCTACAGCCGTGGCTGAGTTGACAACAAACGGACCGAACTGAACCGCGATTCCCTGATATGTCAAATTTACTGTGTAGGCTTTATCCGGAATCGTGTTGAAACGAATCTTCAGGCTGACACCCGGGACGTACGATATGACTGATACTGCGCTCGGACGCTGGACGGTGCTGTTCTTGGAAAGAGGCGTGGTGTTCAGGATGTCTTTCAATTCTTGGACGTTCCCAGCCGGGTCAGTCAACGATGCCTTCTCGATAAAACCAAAATTAGTCAATGCGACAGTGTAGTCCTGATCTACCAGAGTGGTAGTAATGCTGCTGTCTTCGAAGCGGTTCCAGCTCCACGTCAGCGGGGGATTCATCATCGAGTTACGGACTATCGAGGCAATAGAGGCCGCAGGCTCAAAACCAGTGTTGTTTGACAGCGGTTGGTTTTGGATATAGGCAAGAGCCCAATTTAATGTCGTTTGAACCGTGTTTGGCATTAGCTCCCCGTATTAACTGCCCGCGTAGACTTCTTCAGGTTCGTCGGCCGGCTTCAGTAAAGCCTCAACCGAGTATCCGGCCGGGCTTTTGAAGACCGCTAAAACTCCGCCCGGTTCTACCTTGGCGTGATCCATATCATCGTGAAGCATCCGGTTGATTTCTTTAATGACAGACCCATGGACGCCGACTACGACAGGGTTCTTGGCGGATTCGCCTTTGTGAATCAACTGCATTATCTTGGCGTCGACCCGCTTCCGGAAATCACCGACCTTCTCGCCGTCCGGAATCTGTTCTTCCGGATGTTCCCGATACCACTTTAATTCTTTCAGGTTTTCTTTATCTTTCGGCTTTCCCGCGAACTCGCCCGTGTCGAGGGAATCTAGAGCCTTCAAAGGCTTCATCTGCATGCCTTTCGCTTCCATCAACGGCTTCATCGTCTGGGCGACGCGCTTCCGGGTGCTGCCGTACGCTCCGCTGAAAGCCTTATTCGCGAAGAAAGGCACGAGCGCAGCCGCCTGCTTCTCGCCGTCCGCGTCGAGTGGGATGTCAAGGTCGCCGCGGAATTCGTTTTCTTTGTTGAGTTCTGTTTCTCCGTGCCTGATAAAAAATGCGATAATCTTTTTCATTTAACCTTCGCTACAATGCCTACAACTTTCTGACTTGATTCCACGATTTACGTGATAACGAATGTGGGCACCTTTTAGAGCGCCTAATTTGCCGTTCAAAATTCTTTGCTCAGGAGGAATAGAGTGAGACGCTTTCGTCGCTCTCGCTTTCTTTTCTTCAGGAGACAATCTAGCTCTTTCTGCCCTGATGCCTTTTGTTCTATCGAAACCGGGAGCGAAAATGCCGACTTGTTTTTCTTGCGCTATTTTAGCCCAACTGCTTAACTGCTCAGACGTGGCGTTTTGATAATTTTTATGTCCTCGAGTTTTATAGAGCGGTTTACCTAATTTAGACTTTCTCATCTTTTCACGGACTTCCGGAGAAAATCCTTCGCTAGTTATGCCCTCGCCACCGGCTGTGAGATTCCTTAAACAACCAGTCCCCAAATCCAATCTTCCGTAATACTTAATGAAGAATTTCTCTGTCTCAAAAGCTGATTCTTCGTCGCGACACAGGATAATCTGAATAAACTTGGAATCTCTGGGGACTTTCAACCTATGATCAGCTTGCGTAGAAGCGCGATCACCTTTACCTTTTCCGATGTAATACGGGCTGCCTATCGGCCACCCGTTAGTATTAGTCGACCGCATCCAGATATATGCATAAAACATCATTAGAGTTCACCTTGTTTTAGCATATCACGATGTTGGTTGTTTGTCAAGAGAAAATTTAAAAACCTGTAAGTCCTTTATCTTGTTGGATACTGGAACGGCCAACTTGGCCCAAGGAACCTGTTGCGTCCCGGCGCTCCACCAAGAATCCCACGGTCCGGTACGAATGTATTCTCTTCCATTTCTCGGTCTTCCTTCGACCTAAATTCCTGCAGCGACTTCAGCCAGACAGCCCACGCGGCTTGAAACTTCGAATACACGGCCTTCTGCGGCGAGAAGCGATACAATTGGGCAATCAAACCCATCTGGAAATGCGGCTCAAACTCGTCCCACAGCGGCGCGAGCGTCTGGTTCGTGTTCGTGAAACGGACAGGCTTCATCTGGCCGACGACGTTAAATTGCCAAACGGTTCCGGACTGCGCCGGTACCGGGAGTAGACGTAGACCTTGGCCGAAAGGATCTACGACGGTCCAGACTGTCGTGGCTCCTACGCCAGAAACCTGTGTTCCGGGAGTCGCACCGATCGGCGCGAGTGGCGCACCTGTCCCTTCTATCCCGAATCCAGTCAAGACTAGATAATTTCCATTCGCGTCTCGGATCTGAAGGACCGGGTTGTTCGGCATCGAACTCGTGCTCGAGTTGCCTATCGTTCCGCCGGCTAGATATGTCCCGGGGTCGGGCGTCGCTGATACCACGACCGTGTTATCAATAATGGCTGTCACGGAATACGTGCTGTTGTATGTCGCTGGGTAGGCTTGCGTCACAACCAGTTCAGACCCTACGGTGAGAGCCCCGGGAACGCTGCTGAGATTAAAACTGATCTGTCCGCCGTTCGCGCTTGACCAGACGGCCGCCAAGACTGTCGAACCTAGCGGGCTGGTGTAGATTGCGCCGGGATACGGATTATTTCCGGTCGATGTGGTTCCGTTACTCGGTCCGCCCCACGTTCCGTAATACAACTGGTTATTAAGCATCCAACTGACTAGATATGCCGGGCTCGACATCATCGACGAGTTAAACATCGTGCCTGTCGACTGTGTCAACTGGCGTCCGGTCTCGATCGGGCGCCACGGCTTCGGCTCGGCACTGTTATTGATATCGATAACCAAACCACGTTCGAGCCATGCTAGATTCGTGACTGACGTCCCGTTAGGGTTCACGAGAGCGTAGTCTTGCTGCAGCGTGTTGGTGTAGATGTAAGGCAGGTTGAACTCGTTCCACTTCCAAGGAAACTGGACCGCGCAGATCGCGTTCATGACGTTGTTCGCGGCAGTCAGAATGACGCGAGATGTGTTTCCACCGACATTCAAAACGGGTTCAAGATCCGCGAATGTCTGCAGGATATCAATCTCGTCTTGAAGCGTCACGGTGCATTGCGAATTCGTTGCCATTATTCACCCGGCCCGAAAATTCCGGGCGTTCTTGAGTTCTGTGGTTGCGTGCTAGAATCTACCGGTTTCGACGCGCGTGAATCGGTTCCCGGGACTGCCGGGTTACTCGACGTCTGGACTATGTAGGTAAGCGTTCCGTTTACATTGATGGCTAGATTAGGAAACGTAGCGTATTTACGGCAGTCCGGAACACTATAGGCCCCCGCTGAACTGAAGTTCACTCCTGTGACATTAGCGCCATTGACCATGACAACAAAACTTGCAGGAGAAAAAGTCCTACCGGACAGCGTCGGTGTGATTGTATATGTTCCGTTCGGAACCGATATAACATAGTTTCCAAAAACATCCGCCGTAGTTGAGCCAGACGATGTTCCTGTATATGAAACAGTAGCACCCGCTGCCGTGACTCCTAGACTTCCTGAGACACTATAACTATACGACGGAAGCACGTTAGCATTGCCGCCCGCCCATGAGGTGATCTGCGCATCAGCCAGAACGGACGTATTGATTTTTATGCCCGGACTTCCCGAGGTGAGCGAGTTCCCGTAATCCTCGGACTGAAGCATCAAGAATCCGTTTTGATAGAAAGATAAAATCGGATTGCCGTCGCTTGCCGTTGTGACTGCAACTCGTATGACATCCCCCACTTGCGTCGTGATCGTTATGGTTGGGCCGAACTTCGTGAAAGTTCCTGCTACATCTTTATAAAACACAACATCAGATTCGGACGTTCCTGTTGGCCCTGTGATATAAACCTGATAGTAGCTCTGCGAGCCACTTTGCACACGGACAAGTGGAGAGATAGAGTGCAGATTGTTCACACTCAAGGTTGAGATTGTGAATTCGGAATACTGATCGGCGTTGAAGGCTGCGCCTGAATAATACGCGGCGGAGTCGGCGCTTGTGGATGTCCCTTCTACATTGTTTCCAGAGACGACCTGTAATGCATTATCCCCCGTGACGGTTGTCCAATTTGCCGATAGCGGCCCCGTTCCTCCCGTGAACCCATCCGAAGCGACCTGACTCATCGCGTCTTCATTTTTTGTTACGACTGAAGCAATCGGAGTCGGCCCTATTGCTAGGCTAAATTGATATTGCGATGGAGTTTGGCTGTCGCTCGTGGCGCTCTGGATGAACATCGTCGCCTTGCCGTTGATGTCAAAGATGCCATTCGGATAAGACTGCCCGTAAATGAAGTTCACGCCTTCGTAAATCTGGCTGCGATGCACTGAGTGAACGAGTCCCGTCCAATGAATGAAGTCCGTTGTCTGGTAGCGAACGCCCTCGCCCGGATCGAGGCTGGGAGTCGAACTACCAGTTCCGGGCTGGTTACCATACATCCACATATAATAAGTACCACCGACATTAACGACTGCGCCGGAATTGACTACGCTCCCGCCAAGCGGCGCGGTTAGGACAGGATTTCCGCTGTATTTCGTCCAAGTGATGCCATCGGTTGAAGTGGCGAGTCCCAGTTTTAATTGGTAGACCGCATCATTGTTTGTCCCGTTATAGAGCGCATACCATGTCCCGCCTGTGATGGCGACGGGCTGAAAATACCATTGCGTCACGCCATCCCAAACGCCAGATCCCCCGAGCGCACCTAAAATATTTGACGCTTGTAGCGTCCAAGTCAGGCCGGTTGTGCTCGTATAAACCGAGAAATTTCCGGCTCCCGTTGATGTCGAAGGTTGAACGTACATGTAATATGTCGTTCCGTTCTTGATGATGAAGGGCGAACCGAAACTTGACAGGACCGCACTTCCGTAGCGTGTCCAATTAAAGCCGTCAGTGGACTCGGCGTAGTAGGTATTCGTTTCCACCGTTGGATGCCCGGCAGAAAACCACATTTTGTAGACGGTGCCGGAAAGAATCTGCGCGTTGCCCTCGTACAGCATTGTGGCGTTGGCAAGCCCGCCTGCGCCGGTAGCGATGTCTCCTGCAAGCGGAGCGAGTCCAGCAACGGTTCCCTGCTTCTGCCAAATGCCATCCTGTTGAACCGCGCTATAGCCTCGCCACGATCCCACTTGCGATGCGGACACGGATGCGGTGCTCGATTGAGAGAACCCCGGCGAACCGGAAGTGTAGGTAGCGTCCGCGTAGCGCATCACCATATTGCCGTTTTGATAAACAACGATAAAAGAACCAGCCGCCTGAATCGTCCAAACATCGCCAACTGTATCGGTCAATCCAGAAAGTACGTCGGTAAGATCGGTAAACGTGCCAGAATCGCAACGATAGAGTCTTGCGGTGACTTGCGTGGCGCTGCTGCCGATAGACACAACATATCCAGAATACGAACCTGATTGCACGCGAACCCAGAGATCAATGCTGGAAGCACTGTCTATCACAAGATGAGCAAAAGTAGCCTCGGATGCTTGATCATTCGGCCATGTTAAACCGCTCCAATACTGACGTCCTGCCGCCGATGTGGAAGGGGGTTCCGCAACAAACGGCGTTCCTGCCACTTGGCTTTTTACCTGAGTGGGAATTGCCGTCCATCCCGCAGCAAGACTACCAGATGCAAAATTATCGGAAGCTAGAAGCTGATTGTTCGCCACTCGTCATCCCCGTGTCCATTAAAAAAAAAAATCCGGTGTTTTCGGCACACCGGAAAGCCGTACGTCAGTCCGCTAAATTTAGATAGTCATTCCGGACAACTCTTCGCCTTCTGGTTGTGCGACGGCTGACACGGCCTGCAGCGGGACTTCGCTGCTGGTCGGGGTATTCGTGGACTGGATTTGCATCGCCTGAAACTCCGTCCAGCCTTGCTTCGTGTGGTTTGCGATACGACGCTTCACGCCCTTGCCGTCTAGACGGAACAAGAACTCCGGTGTGTCTCCCGGTTGCCATCTCATACCACAGTTGTTGCACTTCCCAACGACTTGGTTCTGGATGAAGGTGTGCATCGTGACGTTGTAGTTCGGGACTCCGCCTAAAGGACCGAGTTTCCCGCCCTTCAAGTGCCGGCATCGAGCCTGCTTCACGAGCTGCTTCTCGACGTGCGCCTTGCTGGACTTTTCACGCTGGGCGTTGCGAGCCAGACGTGCGGTTTCTTTGTTCTGGTCGTCCTCGGCGATTCTGGCTTCTTTCGTCGCCATCAGCGTCAGAAGGATGTCCAACTTTTCTTCCATGCTGCGCGGCTTAGCCACCACGGGTACGATTACCGGCGGGACTACAGACTTCGGTCCGTCTTGATTCTGGTTCGGGTCATTTGCTTGATTAGCCATACTACTCCTGCTTCCGGATGAATCCGGCTGGGCTTGTTTGGGTGAGCCAACCCTGTTGTACTTCTATAACTTCGTTAGACAGTCTTGTTTTGCTTGGACTTGTTGTGGGCGGCGATGACCTTGTTGATTTCCGCCTTCTTCTTCGGGTTCTTCATCTTCTTTCGCATCTGCGAACCAGACCAACCCTTGATGTCTTTCATCGTGAGTTCGGGCTCTTTTTCCCCGCCGGCGCTGCTGTCAACGGCGTTTCCGCTCTGACCCGTGGAATTCACGGTGATGTTGTAGACGTGTGGGCGCTTATCACCTGTGTCTGGTCCGCCGCTTCCCGTGGCTTTCTCGTTGGGCTTTCCTGCGCCTTTACCAGCCGCGCCCTTTCCGCCAGACTTGCCGCCGCCCTTCCCGGAACCTGTGGTTTCGGTCTCGGTGGACGTTTCGGTGCTCGTGCTTGTGCTGCTCGAACCGGAAATCGTAATCGTGACGGCTCCGCCAGTCGCGGCTCCGGTATTCCGAGTAGCCGTGGCTCCGCCGGTACTCGTGCTTGTCCCGGGGCCGTGTTGTGCTTTAGCCAAATCTGCCGGTAGGGCAGAGACTGGCGAGGCTGTGGGATCAGGCTTCTTTGTGTTCGGGGGTGCTACCGGCTTTTTTATCATATGTGTCCAAGGCTGTTTGTCAGCTAGTCAAATTTTACGTCTAGAACTGATAATCTTCTGGGCCGGCATCGACCTCGGCGTGATTGCGGAAGAACCACAACGACTCGCGGTAGATGATACTCGTCTCGCCGTCTGACGGCCTGCCGAAGATCTCGTGCGCCTTCTTCTCGGTCAGGATCTGTTTCTCGATCAGTTGCATGAGTACGGTCCGCCAGCCTCGGAAGTCCTCTCCCGCGGGCAAGCCGTGGCGGTCGACCTTCAGGACGGACCATTCGTACATTGCGGGTACCTGTAGATAGCAGACGTACTGCAGTTTATCGCTGTCCGGCCGGATCGCCCACAACGCGATGGTCTGCGGCGGGAATCCGTTATCGATTGTGAAACACTTCACGCCGTTCCGGCGGAGTTTATCGACGAAGTCGCGCGTTCCGATCGCGTTGATCTTTCGCGCCTTGGCATTCATCAACAACTCTTGTCTCTCCATTTTGTACTGGGAAACTTGCGAATCAGATTCTTCCTTGGCGGCTTGGAAACTTTCTCTGACAAAATTCTTGTAATCTTCTGGCCGCTTAACCCAGTTTGGCGTCCCGTCAGCCAATAATTTTTTAATCGTTGCTTGTGTCGCCTTGATGTTGTGACGGTGCTTGAAGGGATTCGAGAGGTCGGAGCCTGAAACTATCTTGCGCATGTCTTGCATTATTGTTTTCCTTTAAGCCATTCGTGTATTTTTTCTATTTCTTCAAGAGTTGCGTTGTTCTTAATTCTGTTTGCCCTAAAAGACATAATAGAAATATTGCCCTTCACGTACCCCAATTCTGGGATGCGTTTATCCAGACTTGGAGAATTGTCTCGAAAACCACCTATGCCGATATTGTATTTTAACTCTATACCCAAAACCGGACAGTGGGACGGGATATCGAAATCATCGGCGCTCAAGTTAAACGGAACATTTTCTTTTTTGGCGCGATGTTTTGCACTAGATAACAAACGTAACTTTGGATTTTCTCGACGGTGATTATACCTGCGTTCCTTATAGCAATCGGTACAGACGTTGTTATTCTTATAATATTTATTTTTAGGCAACTTGCAATTTGTACAAAGTCGCATTTTAGTACTCTCCTTGAAAGAGTTGGTCGGGAGCACGTTCAAGGCGTGCCCCCAACCTACTTTTATAATCTTAACACAGATGGCCGTCTGTGTCAAGAGGTTTGGCTACTGAATCGCAGGAACTGAATCGATCCAACGAATACGCTGAGTGTTAACACCGGTAGCAGGTGGTAACGTTACTGTTTGGTGAAATTTATACGAAGCCCACCCGCCAATTGTGGCAGTAGGATCGAACGAACTCGGAGGCGCGTCAGTTACAACGCGGCACTCGATCGTGCGCCAATCGCCTTCGTCCAAGTCGGTGTCTCCCGGAACCTCGAGCCATACGCCGATCAAAGCGTAGTTCCCGAATACATAAGTCCGGTAAGCGATCTTCTGGCTACCTTGGTAGTTCGAAGTCTTGGTAACGAAAGGAGTCTGACGGAACACGATGTTCGTGCCCGGGAGTTCGATTTCCATGGTCTGGTCAGCGCCAGCCATCTTGTCGAACTTCTCCATGTTTGCGAACTTCCACAAATCAACGATCGAGTTGTTGACGGTCGTTGCGTTGTAGATATCACCCAACACGTTCGGGCTGATTGCGCCCATGAACTTACCCTTCTTGCAAGGCAGGACGTCTTCTGAAACAAGCTGCTGCTTCAGTTCACGGATCGTGCCAAGGTCAAGAGTGTAAGGGCTGGACAGAAGAGCGGACTGGTTGACATTGCTGTCGACCGTTGACGCGCTGTCTGCTACTGCGGAATACAGTTCGGAAATCGACTGACCGGCCTGATATCCAAGCTCGACAGCGGAGTTTCCGACCAATTCGTCGATGGAAGCAGCAATCGCGAACGAAGAAAAGTTCGTGTAGTTGTTCCACTCACCCAGCTGCGCCGGTGCGCTGATCTGTGTGATGAGTTCCGGATTTCCGACAGTACCGTCTTGGCTGGCAGAGATATCGCCGGCAAGAGTGTTGTACTGGAAGAAGGTCCGGTTAATACCGGCATGCAAAGGCTGCACGCGCCGTTCAGCGCAAGCAACGAATGCGTCCGTCTCGCCCTTCAGGTTCGGGATCAGTTCCTTATCGAACAAGATCGCCTGAGCCGTCAGGACGTTTGATACGTTTTGTGCGGACGGGTTTGGTCCACTCATAAATCACCTTGTAACTTAGACCCGTGAGGCTCGCGCTTTGTTGTAGGCCGCGATTACCCGTGCGATTTCTGCTTTTCGGGCAGGATTCTTCTGCTCCTTACGCATCTGTTCGCCGGTCCACCCCGCGATGTCTTTCATGGTAAGTCCGGACGGAGTAGCCGCCGGTCGAGTCCCTGTGGACTGGCCGGGCAATAGCCCTCCGTTGACTCCCGGTCGGCGGGCAGGCGCTGGCGGATTAGGCGAGGCGACTGTTGCGACCGGCGTTACTAATGCCGCTTCTGCTACCACCGTCGGTGTTATTTCCGGCGTTGGCGGCTTCGGCGTGACCTGCTGTACTGTTGACACCGCTGGCGTATTAGTCGCCGGCTGTGCCGTTTCCGTTTCAACTGGCGCCTGAACAGGCACTAGCTGCGGTTCTGATGCGGCGAACGCGAGTTCAAGGTTGTCTTCGGTCCAAGCCAACGGGTTTCCGTCGGCGTCCGTGTGTTCCTTGAGGTACTCAGTGATGAGTTTCGCATTTGCTTGGCAAGGGTTGTAATCGTGGCGGTGACGGGCCTTGAAAGCGTTTACGACTTCGTTCTGTCGCACGTTTTCGTCAACTACGGCCTTCTGTTGCTGTCCACGAAGAATATCGTCTGACCGAAGTTTACGTTCGGCCTTCAAAACGACCATCTCGTCGTCGCTGTTCAAATCTAGAGCCGCCTGAATCCTTTCGTCCTCTGACATCAGAGGTACCTGAGGAATCTTGATTGGCTCGACTACCTTCTTTGTGAAGGTCGTCTTCTGGTCCTTCAAACGGTGGAACGCGCGCGTCGCTTGAACGTGCGCTTCCTTCTGCTTCCTGACGAGTTCAATCCAGCTGCGCGCCTCGAGGTGAGTCGAGCGGCCGATCGCGTTACCGTGCTCGTCGGTTGCTTGATAATCTTGGACAAGTTTGACGATATTGCCGACCGCGTCGCGGTAAACCGTGATGCCGGCTTCAATCAATGCTTGGTCTTCTTCAGACTTACGTGCTTCTTCAATCTGGGCTGCTGCAGCTTGTGCCACCGCGGCGTGCGCTTCCGCTGCCTGACGGTCGGCTTCTTCCTGATTGAATTCTTCAACTACCGGGTTATCGACTACTTCGGTTTCCTCGATAGGTTCTGTTGATGAGCCTGCCGCGATCTCTGCCACGACTCCGCGACCTTCCGGTGTGAGTAAAAAAGCGTTGACTTCCGCTAGTCTCGCCGGGTTCTTCATAATCTTGTGTAACTCTTCCTGTGACATGTTGACAATATAGTCCCGCGTCAAAGGTGTAGGTGTGGAACTCATATTAACTCCCGTACAAAATTGGATTGGACTGCCGAATTATTCTTGTTGCTCAGCGACGGCTTCTTGAGCCTTCTGCTGTTCTTCCAAATCTTCGACTACGCCGTGCTGGACGTGATAGTTAATCGAGTCACGAACCAAACGGGTGAATGCATTCACGTCATACGCATATGCGTGACGTGCTTTGACTTTCTGGTCATAATTGTCTTCTTCAGGACTGGTGTTGATCGCTGTTGCCGTTGCTTGGTTGCATCCAGCTTCGATGAGTTTCACGATGACCTGAAAGCCGGGTAACCGACTGACCTGACCTAGTGCTATTTTCTCCCCGAGGGTCAGTTCCTTCATGAGGAGGGGTTTTTTAGCTTCCGCCATTGGTACTCCTATTGTTTAAAGATTTGTTTCAGTTCCGAAACCCTGTGGACTCGTGCCCGGCTCTCCGGTATTCTCCATGTCCAAAGAATGCTGGATAGACTGACGGAGAACTTCGCCGCCGGCCTTGCCCAACTGTTTCTGGTCTTCCATGACCTGATCTTGCTGGAACTTCTGAGCCTGCATCTGCTGCTGGCTCTGGGCTTGCTTTTGCTGCAGCGCCGCCGGAGAGTTGGCGTCATGCTTCTGCTTCTCGACGTCTGTCATCGGTCGCAAGAATGCCTGACTGAACTTCCAACCGGCCGCGTCTGTAAATGCCTTGAATACCGCGATGCCGTCGAACATGTATCCACCGTCCGTGACGTTCTGGACGAATGTCGGGTTGTTCAACAACTGGATGATAATCGGTAACGCCTGAGCCATTTCCTTCTTGGCGCCGAGGTGTGAACCGGCCAGCACTTCGTACTCAAACTTTGCTTCACGGAAATCAATATGGTCGACTTGATACGCGGCGTCTTCCTTCTTAAAAGACTCACCGAGGATGTCGCGAAGTACCGCCGTCGGAAGAAGGTCGTTGTTCATCGTGTCCATCTGGTACAGCCATGGGACAAAGATCTGTCTGATGAAACGACCGTCCGGTCCGTCAAGACGGCTTGCGTTCGCCTGTACGACGGCCGCAGCACCGGTTCCTGACCGCATACCGGTCGACTTAATGCCGGCCGAACTGACGCCTTGGACTGTCTGTTCGTTCGCGCCAGATGACGCTGTCGCGCTGGACTGAGCCTGTTGGATCGCGGCCCACGCGCCCGGAGGAATCGGCGGCATTTCTAGAAACTTGAACGCCTTGTCGACGTCTTCGTCGACTTCAATGATTCCGCCCTGCTTCCAGCGAGTGTTCTGTGTCGGCGCATTAAAGCCACTCTTCCTAACTGCCGTAGGCTGCAAGCCGTAAGCAAGAAGGTCAAGCGCCAAGTTAGTAACGCCTTGTTCAACCAATTGTTCGCTGCCAATTAGCACCCCAAGACCCTGTCCGTAAAAGCAGTCAGGGATGTTGCGCCAGTTCGCGGAGTAGAAAGGCAACTTACCGTAGGGATTGGCTTCGTTACGAATCAAAATGTAGTGACCGTTGAAAGACAGAGCAACGACTACGCGCTCTTTATCCCAACGCTCGATGATCTCCATCGGAGACTTCATCGGATCCGCGGAGGTCTTCTGGTTCGCAGGTACGGCGTGCTGGAGATAGCCCAGCATGCCTTCCGGAATCGTCAACGAGATGTTCTCCATCCCTGACGTGATTCCTTGAATAAAAATGTGCTTCAAAACGTCTTCGTTCGGAATTACGTAGCCTTCGACGTCGCGGAGCTTTTCAAGATCGGAGTAGGTCGCGTAATCGCGATAGACAACCCAGTTAGCGCACTGGATGTCGCCGTATCGGCAGTTCGGGTCTACGAGAACCTTCCGGATATCGCAGTACTTAATCCATGGACGAGAAATTAACTTGTCGTCATACTCGATAAGAACTTCGTCGGATCCCGGTGTGTCTACAAGAGTCGGGGGCCCGCCAAGCGGGTTCGGGATAGACTGCTTCTCTTCCTTCCGCTTGTAACGCTTGACCTTTTCCGGATACTCGAGGTATCCCCACTTCATGATGCAGGTTCCGAACAACGCCATCTGATCGAGGGCTCGTTCTGCCTCTTCCTCGAACTTCATGTCCCATAACTGGGCGCTGAAGAGCGCAGTCTTGGCGCGGACGATATCCTGCGAAACTCCCGGACGGGGACGAAGCAAGAACGGGGGATCTTCATAAAAGATTCCGCCCATCAACTTCGGGACAATCGAGGAGATGTGGTTGCTTAGAATGAACTTCGGGACGTTGGCTTGGGCGACGTTACTACCGTCAAACGCTGATGCTGCTGCCGGAGATTGGTAAAGCGTGTCTGCCAAGGTCCAGCCGCTTGCCCATTGATTGATGTTGATGTAATTATCGGCTGTGTTTGTGTCGTCGATTAAAAGTTTGAGCGCAGCCCCGTCCTTGAAACTCATGGTATTGGTTTCAGGGTCGACGTGTGCGTTGTCTTCGGTTATCTGCGCATCCGGTATCAGGTATAGATCGTTAGCCTGTACGGATAGGTCCTCGCTCATTAAAATCCTATGCCTCTATTGTGGCTTCACCGGCCATGTCGGCCGCCAACCGGCGTCTGGTGCATCGCTCGATGGCGGGACGAATAGTGTCGCGGCTGTCGGCTTACCGAATATCCTGTCGTACTGGGCTCTCATCTGGGATTTTTTCTTCTCGCCTTCCGCGTACGCCTTGGCTTGCTCGGCGTCTTTTTGGTTCATGGAGGTGATAGGGAAAAAAGTCAAATGAAAATAACTCATCGCGTCAGGGATGTCGTCTTTACGTCCTTTCGTCTTCTCCTCGCCTGTGTACCTCGTGAGTTGATAAAAGGTCGGGTCTATCCAGTTACCGATAACGAACCAAAGCAGGTCTTCCTTCAAAAGTGTTTCGAGACCTTTGATTCTGTTTCTCTTCGCGTGTTTCTCGAGCGATGGTTGCCGCCAGAAAATATCAAGCGTGACGCCGAAGACTGGAGCGAGTCTGTGCAATTCATTCTTGAGCCACTCAGATCCGGTCGAATTTTCGATTAACGTCTTTTTTGGATTCCATTTCTTGTTCAGGCTGATGATTTGCAGCGCGAGTTCTGAAGACGTCCACTTATCGCAAACGACTTCCAAAATGACTAGACCAGTCCTGCCGTCTTCGCGACGATACACCCGTCCGACAACGCCGGCAGAGTAGTCCGATCGTTTATTCGCGGTCAACGCCCAGTCCCAGCAAATGAAAGTATCCCCGGTTTGCGGGGCCGCTTCCTTCTGGTAAAGATGTCGGCGAAGAACGTCTTCGTCGAATGAGACCTTAAAGTTGTCGTCGTCCATCGAGCCGGCTGGCTCGTTGAGTTGTTGACAACGAAACTGTTTCTCGTTCTCGAGAAGTTTAGATCGAAGAGACCGGAACGTCGCCTTCTCCGGGAAATTCAATATCACCATTTCTTCAGTCAGGTCCAGTAAAGGAACCTCTGAGTACTCAGGCTTAACTTCCCAGCACTTACGATGGAATATCTTAATCGCGGAATCGCTCGATTCTTCTGACTTCTGGAGTTTCAGACCATACCAATCCGGGACGGGCTTACCGAAGTATCTCGTTCCGATGGTGTCAGCGAATCCCCATTCGTCAAGGATGCTGCTCGTTCCGCCGTATTTCTTGTTGAGTTCTTCCCGGACTTCTTCCTTGTTGCAGTTCTTGTCCGTGATGACGTCGTCGCCTTTCTTCAAATCGCAGTGCCATCCTGACAAGTTACCGCCGACCGGGCGGACCCAGAACGTCGGCTCTGTCTGGTTATGCTTCCGGCAAGGAATCGTGAAAGGCGTTCCGGTAGAACTCTCTCTTCCCACTAGAACGTACTCAGGGAAAAGTAAATGAAAGTCTGTCGGCTTCTCGCCTTTAGACAGACACAGATATTTTTTGACCGCGATCATCATGGCCTTCGCCAAAGAGTGTTCGCCGGTGATTAACAAAATTCGGATGTCCGGGACGTTAATCATCCACTGGACACAATCGACTCGACTGATCGTCGACTTATAGAACCCGCGAGGGTCGAGGATCAAGGCTTCTTTCGTCGGGTTACCTTCCGTATCAAAACGCTCTTGTCGGTCAATCGCCTTATGGACGTCGCCGATAGTGTAGCCATCCGGGAAAGCACCATCGAAGTTCTTCTGGACAAACTGATCGCAAATGACTTGGTGGGTGGTCGAGACAAAGTCGTGCCTCAAAACCGCTGTTCCGAACCAGAATAAATCTTTTCGTGCCTTGTCCCGGAGTTCGAGCCATTCTTCAAAAGAGCAACTCAAACCCATAACCTCGGAGTTCGAGGGGTTCGGGATGACCATCTTTTTCTTCTTTCGTGGGTCGTCTTCCTCGTCGTCTTCCGCTTCTTTGTAAGACATGCCGAGATAGATCTTTCCTAGGCTCTCATACGACAGCGCCTCAGACTTATAACGCTTCCCGGCGGACTGCCTATCCTTCTCGAGCAAGGAATCAAGAAACTCGCTGAGCTTCTTTAAATTTTCCTGATAATTCTTATTGTACTGCTTCTTTGCTTCGCCTTTTAACGCCATTGAGGCTCCTGAGTTCTATTGGTCCAGTGCTTTTCTCGCTTTATTCACCATGTCTTTCTTGGCCTTTATCTCGTCGTCCATTGTAGGACCGGAGGGCGTGGACTTCTTGACGAGCGAGTAAGGTGCGTCCGAGTATTCGTGCTTCGGCGCCGGCGCTCGTAATCCTTCCGGAACCGGTGTCGGTGACGGCCGGGTCAAACGGTCGTTCTCATCCGTGTGCTGGATATCTTCCTTCACTCCAGCCAAGATGTCTGCTGCGGATTTACCAGCGGCCATTTACTTTCCCCTCGTT
>Ga0209483_1000323_pt1 | contig 43701 bp, 53 predicted proteins | sample NGEPerA_FD_184508 | JGI IMG/M metagenome (GOLD analysis project Ga0209483, IMG submission 184508) | Arctic peat soil microbial communities from the Barrow Environmental Observatory site, Barrow, Alaska, USA - NGEE PermafrostL2-A... | ecosystem: Environmental > Terrestrial > Soil > Wetlands >...
AGCTTGGTTAGCGCGCTTGACTGGGGGTCAAGAGGTCCCGGGTTCAAATCCCGGCAGCCCGACCACGAAGGTGCAGGTCGGCGCAGGGGGGGCACCCCTGCGCCGACCTCCGGAATTCCCATCCCCGCGCTATCCCCGCGCGAATCTGGGGTGACCGTGTGTGGGGTGACTGCCAGGCGGACGGGCATGAGCTGTAAGGGTTTCTCTACCTAGTCAAGGATTCGGTGTGTCGATCCAGGTAGCACCGCCTCGATCGGCCCAGTACCGCCTCCTCTGTTCGGCGCGCTTGCCCGCCTACGGGTGACCGTTCGGCGCCTCCTGCCGGAACTCGCCCGGTCCCGCATGGAGACCGCCCACGACGCCTGCACGACGCTCCAACCGGTGGTCGGCCCGGGCCGACACCGGCTCCGGCCTGTGCCGTCCCTGGCCGCCATCGATGGTGCTCGACATGCTCAACCGTTGCCCCTCCGAATCCGCCGACACCACTGGTGGGACCGTTCGACCTCCGCATGGGCAACGGATCCATCTGACGAGCAGCTGCTGTGTCGTCGTCGGATCGCGGGCCCGCGTCAGGTCCATTTCCGGTGCTCGGTCCTCGACGCGACCCATTATCGCGATTACACGGGTGAAAGTGCCCCCGACCAACACCTCGGGGCGTGTGGAAAAACCCGGACCGAGCGCCCCGTAGTCTTCTGGTGTTCGACCGCTATCCCTCAGCTAAGTCGATCCCACGAAGGCCCATTCGAAACCGGGGGCCAAGCTGTCAGTCTTCAACTACCGACGGGCCAGGGATGTCGGTGTGGCCGCTGGGATGGCCAGGGAGCAGAGGGCGGGTGTGTTGTGTGCCGTCCTCGTGGAGGAAGGAAGCGCCACAGAAAAGGAACTCGGTTCCCTCGGGCTTCTCGTCATGTCGATCATCCACGGGCTCAAGGAGAAAACTGGTCCCTTGCCTCCCCCGAAGGGCCGAGGCATCATCGGATGCCCTCGCGCCGCTGCGCAGAGCGGAAGGAGACTCCGTTGTGATAGGAGAAGAATTGTCCAGACTCTTCAAGATTGAAGAACGACACCGACGCCTGCTGGCGCGCCTGGTACTTGCGTTCGGCCTGTCCATTTTGGTCTACGCCGCCGGCGCAGTGCTTACATGGGCATTCGAGAGCGGCCAGAAAGGCGGGGATATCAAGGGATTCGGTGACGCAGCCTTCTTCGCCGCCGTGCAGTTGCTGACCGTTTCGTCGCAGATCAGGAACCCGCTCACGGTGGCCGGCAGGATCGTCGATGTTGGCCTCGAGGTGTGGGCCATCTTCGTCGTCACCGTCGTCGCAGGCAGCTTCGCCACTTTCTTTAGCTCGGGCGACTCGAGCTAGTCCCAGGGCACAAGCCGGAGGCCATCGACTATCTCCTCACGGATCGGCGGCGGCCATTGACTGGCGAGCGCTTGCCAAGCGCTACCGCCCTCGACCGGCACTTTGAGGCGACCCTCCGGCACAGTTTCGGGCAGATGCACTCTCCACTCGGGTTGGTTCAGACGCGGGACTCTCGCAAATGATGACCTTTGCCTCTGACTGGCCTTGGCCGCCGGGGCCACAGTTGAACTTGTGGCTCCCGCCAGTAGGGGTCAGTGACCGAGTTCGACGACGAAGGAGCAGGGTTATGGCTGGGAAGGCTGATCAGATGAAGGGCAAGGCCAAAGAAGCCGTCGGAGACCTGACCGGAAACAAGGATCTCAAGTCGGAGGGTAACGCTGACCGTCAGGCCGGCGAGGCCAAGGAGAAGGTCGGCAAGGTCGAGGAGAAGGTCGAAGAAGTGATCGACAAGGCCAAGGGGGTCCTTCACCCGAAGTAGTCCACTCAAGGTTGATCGCGATCTGTTGCGATCCAAGAGAGAAGGCTCCTATGTACATCGGCCTTGGAACACTCGTCATCGTCTTGGTGGTCGTGGCGATCATCTACTTCGTGCGTCGCGCCTAAATGACGTCGACTAATGCCCAGTAACCCGGAGGGCAGGCGACTCAACTGAAGGAGGTGCTTCCCTCATGGCAGTTCGTTCATCGGAGACTCGGCGCATTCACTCATTGCTCGGTCAGCGCAGGGTGTCAGACGTTGTGATGGTGGCAGTCCTTTCGGTCGCCTTCCTGGCTGGCCTCGTCGGTTTCGCCATTCACGTTCTTTGGATTGTCGCCATCGTCGTGCTTGCCCTCGGGCTCGGCTACGTGGTCGCCAACGCCCGTCAGGATCGCAGAGAGGCCATCGACCGGCATCGGGAGGACGAGGAACGGGTCGGGTGACCGGAGCGATCCGGCCGCCCCTGACCGCCGGATCGGAGTGCTGGCTGTCCCCGTCGAACGGAGTCCAGCGCGCTCCCAATCAATGAGTGGTTCTTAGGAATCGCCGGCTGGCGCCGAAACCTGCTTGATGGTCTCCAGGGCGAGGACCGTCTCGCGGTGAGCCTTCCGCTCTTCCTCTAGCTCACGACGGGTAATCGACAGGGCCGTCCCCAGCCCGACAAGTGACGTTCCGATGATCCATCGAATGGGGCGCATGCTCCAAGGGTAGCCCCAGCACTAGGGAGGCAACCCGGGGTATCCCCGAACACCGGCTATGGGCCTGCACTCGCCTGCAACCTCGTAGCTTCGACCCAAACCACCGATGTGCTTGCACGACGGACGAAACTACGCTCAAGTGGAACGTGAGGATACGACGTGGCGGATGAACCAATCGAGGCAGACAAGAAGCCTCAGCTGCTGAGCGGGTGGATGATCGTCGTCATAGTCGCCATCGTTGCCGTGGCCGCTGTGGGGATCACTGCGCTCGCCACTCGCAGTTCAACAAGGAGTAGCACTACGACCATCACCAGGGGCCCGGCGGGTACGACCACCACGGTCGCTCCGACCACGACGACCGTGCCGGTCACGATAACAGCGGTCCCTGCCTCCACGACGACCGTAATGATCGACAAGATCACCGCTGGGGTCTACGGGCCAGTGGTCTGGCAAACAGGCGATCCACTCGGCTCCAATCCTGGGCCGTACTACTGCTGCTTCCCACCTCCACCAGGATCACCGCTCGGGATGGACTACAGCGGCTCTCGTGGATGTAGTGGAGGTGCTGATCAGAATGGGAACCTGGTAGGCGGGTACTGGCTCAACGGCAAAGATTGCTGATCCATCGGTCAGGGTGCCCCCGATCACACCGGCTCGGGGACGGCTATCGCAATCCGGAGGACAGTCATCACGCCCGCCCATGGGTTCCAAAGACCCCTCCGTTCGGGTTCGGCGGTCTTGGAAGCTTTTCGACGGCCTTTCCCCCCTCTTCTCGGAACTCCTGCCCACCGACCGATCCGTCAGAACTGCGACGTCCTCCGATCGATCGCGCCTTTTGCCACCAGCAGGAGTCGGCCACGCCTTGACGCGACCCGGGCCTTGAGTCGACCTGCACGCGATCTTCGCCATACGCCGATCGGCCTGGGCGCGCAAAGGGGGTCGGGAGAGGTGTTACGACCGGACGCGTGCGCCTAGTCCGACCCGGTCCGCCTGGTCCGGGTCGCCGTGGTCCTCTTCCGCCCCCTTGCGCCTCCACAGGGCTGATCCGCCGCCCACGATCAGCTTGGACCCGAAAAGATGCGCACCGGTGCACAATTCACGAATCGGACATCACTCGGCCATCTGCCGTCGGATCCGCCGCCTCAGGCCGCCGGTTACGGGGCCCCTGTCTCGTCCCTGCGGCGTGGGGGCAGCCCGGCGGCGCCACGCCATGCCTCGCCGGCGGCTGCCGCCTCAACGCTCCGGCGGGCCCGGCGGACGTCGTCGGGGCCCACGGTCCCGCTCGCCCCGAACGACGTGCGACTGAGCACGACGGCGATGAATGCCACGACCTCGTCGAAGGCGGCATCTCCCGGAACGAAGCCGGCGGACTCCAGCAGCGCCGGGAAGTCGCGGTGGACGGTCCCGAGCCACTCGAGAAGCGCCTCGACCCCGGCGACGGCGGCATCGCGGAATTGGCGTGCGAACGCGCCGAACCCGCTCCACTCGCCGGCGAGCCACTGCAGACAGGCAGACGCGAGTGCCCGGTCATTCGGGAAACGGTCGCGTGCGAGCATCCGATCGGCCCCGGTCTCCTCGATCAGGCCCCCGACGTCGACCGCGCCAGCAGACGAGCGGTAGCGCTGGAGACCGGCGACGACGAACCGGCTCTCAAGGCTGGCCTGGTTCACCGCGAAGAGGCTCTCCTCGGTCATGCCCATGATGAGGTCGACCATGGCGAGCTCGATTGGGCCGTCCCCCTCGGGCAGCCCCGTGACCGGCGACAGCCGGTCGGGGGGCGCGCCCGGTCCGTACTCGGGGTACTCCTCGGGCAGGAGGTAGGCGCGGTGCATCCCTCCGATCCATAGTGACTGAGCGGCGGCCACGATCCGGCCGACGGTATACCCGGGCTTCGGCCGCCTGCGTAGCAGCAGGAGGGCCAGAGCGAGAACGGCTTCGTAGCCTTCGGTTGTCTGGCGGGACTCGTTGCGGCGCTGGTCCATCAGCCACTTCGCCCAGGCAAGCGACTCGTCGGCGTCACTCGAGTCGACGGGTCGGGTCGCCTTGCGGAAGTCCTGCTCGCGGAGGTAGTCAAGCGCCAGTGCCTGCACGCCGAACCCGGTCAGGAACCGGCCGTCGGGCTCGTCGAACTCGGCCTGCACCGTCATGCGGAGCAGTGATGCGGTGGCCCCGATGATCTCCTCGGGGGCGAGCGGGACCACAACGTCCCCCATGAGGTCCAGAGCCGCCGCGAAGCTCTCCTTGCCGCCGTTACGGCTCCAGTCGAAGAGCGCGCCGAGCCCGATGTCGAAGGGCGTGGCCGTCGAAGCGGATGGCGCTCCGGGCGGCACCACCTGTACCGCCTTCCTCGCCACCGTTCGTTTGTCGTCGTCGACGCCGTCGATGCGCAGCTCGGCGAGCCGGTGGGCCGCCGCCGCACCCGTGCCGGAACCCGACCGCCCGCGCACGGCGTCGAAGCCGTAGGCGGCCACGACGCGAGCGACCGTGTGTGGGTCCAGCGGTCTGCGGGCCATGGCTCCTCCGTTCCACCCCGGGGCACGTGCGGACGTCCCGGGCGCCCCGGCACGTCCGGAACTGTGCAACCCTAGGCCGCTCGGTGTGGGCGATTCCGGACCGACCATTTGCCAAGGGGATAGGCAAGGAGAGGCTCGTCACCACCCCGACGGACGCCACGGGTCCCACTCCAATCTCCGAAAGCCGCAGGCCGCAGAAGCCTCCAACTATGTGGTGGTCGTCTCAACAGGGCCGGAGTCAATGGTCAACAGGCAAAGAGCAGGTGACCAGAAGCCGGAACGGTGCGTCTGCAAGCATCAAAGGGGGTGCCCCAGCGTCACCGGCTCGGGGAGCGTTATCGACCGAGGTGCGCTTGCCGGCCGCAATTTGGCACCGACCGGCACTGATGCCGCAGTGCCTTCCGTCCGGCTAGCAAGGTGATCAGTGATTGCCCGAGCCACTGGACAGTTGACCCAATGGGGGTCACATCCCGCAATCGTCGGCTTCTTGCGTTTGCCAATGAGCACCAGCCTTGTACTGAATCGGCGACCTTCGAGCTTCTCAATGTCAGAGCACGGAATCCTCCGACTGAGTCCGGTGAGGCGAAAGGTCGTGGTCGCGCCGGACCAATCGACGGCTACGTCGAGTTGGGGCCTAATCAAGACAGCTGCCACCAGCAAACCCAGCACCAAGGGAATCAATCAGGCGTTTGGCCGCCAAAATAGCTACGACAGCGCGGCAATACCGAGGCCGATTGGTACGAACCACAGCATGATGAGTTACCCGAGACTCCCGAACACCGGACCGGGGATGCCCTTCACGTGGCTATATCACCACAAGATCCGTGGCCGGAGAGATGTCCACCGGAAACACCAGTTTGCCTCTGATCGCCGGGACAGGTACTCATTGCGGCATCTCTGGAATATCATGCCGCAACCGAAGTGGGCGGAGGTCAGCGTGTTCAAAATCACTAGTCGACGCTTGTCGGGACTGGGCTTCTTTTCGCGACCCTGGGCGTGATTGGGCAGTTGCCGGGCATTGATAGTGCAGCTGCCGCACCCCAGATTCCCGGATACCGGTTGGTCGGGAGCGATGGCGGAGTCTTCACCTTCAACTCCGGCTTCTACGGCAGCGCGGCGGGGCACTGCTTGACGACGCTGGCAGGGTCTTCCACGGCCTGTGCAGCCGCCATCACGTCGAGTCCCAGCGGTCGAGGGTATTTCCTAACCGCTCCTCGGGCCACCACTACTCCGTATGCCTTCGGAGACGCGGTCGATTCCGGCGAGAGCTGCGTCAACCCCAACGACGCAGGTGGATGGGTTGGATTGGCGCTGAGCGCCACTGGGCAAGGCTTCTTGTTGGCGAACGCTTTCGGAAACGTCATTGTCTGCGGGGATGCCACTTCCTATGGTGACACCACGAACCTCCCCGGCGTCAGATGGGCAACCGTGGGGATTGCTGCGACGCCTGACGCGAAGGGCTACTGGCTGTTCACTTACGACGGCGGAGTGTTCGCTTACGGCGATGCCACGTTCTACGGCCCCATGGCCGGCCAGCGCCTCAATCAGCCGATTGTTGGGGGTTCCCCTGCCTCGGACGGTCACGGCTACTGGCTAGTCAGCGCCGATGGCGGGGTGTTCTCCTTCGGCGACGCCACTTTTGCGGGATCGATGGGCGGCAAGCACCTGAGTGCTCCGATGGTCGGCATCGCCGCCGATCCTCACGGAGTCGGGTACTGGACAGTTGCTAGTGACGGTAGGGTCTTCTCGTTCGGCGGTGCTCCGTTCGAGGGATCGATGGGTGGCAAGGAATTGTCCGCTCCCATCGTCTGCATCGCAGCGAGTCCGAACTGACACCCAGATCGCCGGGAGAGCGTGACGCTCCGACACGAGTGGGGCACGTCTTAGAATCGCCCTTTGAGTCAAATCCTGGAGGTGAACCGCCCATGGCTGGTACAGAGTCTCAGCCTCCTGAAACCGCTCAGGATGTTTACAGGACGCTTCTGCGTACACGGATTGCGCCCCAACTGCGGAAGATGGGGTTCAAGGGTACCCAGCAAGCACCGTAAGGACGCTGCCCCGTGCTCCACTCCTGCTGCACGTAGCCAGGCCAGGGCTCGGTTACGGGCGAAATGCTGCCCGGTTAGTGGGCGACCACGTGGAGCCGGATCCCGGGGAGCAGGTCGCGGCCGCCGAGGTGCTCGAGCTCAAGGAGCGCCGCCAGGCCCACCAGGTCGGCGCCAGCGGTGGCGACGAGTGCAGCGGCCGCCCGTGCGGTGCCACCGGTGGCGATGACATCGTCGACCAGCAGGACACGGTCGCCGGGGGCCAGGGCATCGGTGTGGATCTCGAGCGCGTCGATGCCGTACTCCAACTCGTAGGATTCACTCAGGGTTTCCCAGGGCAGCTTGCCGGGCTTGCGCAGCGGGACCAGGCCGGCGCCGAGGGCGATGGCGGCCGGCGCGCCGAGGATGAAGCCGCGGGCTTCGATGGCGGCCACCTTGTCTACCTGGCCGCGGAACGGGGCGACCAGGGCCGTGACGATGAGGTCGAACGCCGCCGCGTCGGCCAGCAGGTGGGTGATGTCCTTGAAGACCACGCCGGGCTTCGGGAAGTCCGGCACGTCGCGCATCAACTGCTGGGCGACCGCATCTGCCCGGGCGAGCAGGTCATCGAGCTCGGATGGGGCGAGCTGCGGGGTGAGGGCTGGCATGGGACTCCTGGGTGGAAGGGACACTCCCATCTTGGTGGGAGGCCATAGGCGGGCACAGAGGCCGCACTGGGTGCGGCTTCCAGCATGGCCGATGACACCACCTTGAGGTATCCCCGATCGTCGCCGGGTCGGTGACCCAATCAGTCACCGTCGGGACGTGGGTGTATCTTCCGAACTCCGAACAGCCCGGTGATCGTCTTGTCCTGTTAGCCAAGCACCAGACTCATAAGTTCTTCCGGGGATGCCACAAGATGTCGGGCACCGGACCCACTGAGTTCGCTGACGCTCCCATAGCCCCAAGTCACTCCAACCGGAATGAGACCGTGGGCAACTGCTGCCCGCATGTCCTGATCACGATCACCGGCCAAGACGGTGGCGGCCGGGTCGGGGCGGTCGAGCCGGTCAAGCGCGTTGGCGACAATCGACTGCTTCGTCAAGATGCGACCGTCCGCAGTCGATCCGGCCACCTCCGAGAAGAGCTGTGCGATCCCAAAGTACTCCAGTATCCGTTGAGCGAACTCAGTCAACTTTGATGTCGCGAGAGCCAGTCTGACCCCCGCATCAGTGATCGAAGTGAGCATCACGTCGACTCCTTCATAGAGTCGGTTCATATAGATACCCGTCTCAGAGAAGAACGAGCGGTAGGTACTCACGGCACGGTCAAGCTGGCTCAGTGGGACACCCATCGCGGTGAATCCCTCTATCAAGGGAGGGCCGATCTGATGTCGGATCGCATCATCGTCTGCTGGGACACCAAGGACCCCAAGGGAGTGACGAAACGACGCCACGATGCCTTCCTGGGAATCCGTGACGGTGCCGTCTAGGTCGAAGACTGCGGTCTTCACTTTGTACGTCACGTCATCATCCTTCCAGACGACCGTGCCCGCCCAGAATGGATATGTGGGGGTCCTGGCATCTGTGCTCCGCCCCTAAACGCTGCCGGGTGTGCGCCGGTTATCGAACGCGACCGAACCAGGTACCTTTGGGGGCAACAACCTGCAGTGGGAATGTAACGGAATCAGCCAAGAGCGCCCGAGGCTCGTTCTGGTCAAGCGCGCTAGCTGAAGGCCATCTGAAGACCCCGGACGTTGGGACGATCGTCTAGAGTTCGTCGTCGAAAGGATCGAGAGCCAATAGTGCCATTGACAGCGGTCGACGGCCAGCTTCTTGCCTATGTGCTGACCCTCGTAGCTGTGGTCGCCACGATCCTCATCGCCTGGTGGGCAAGACGGAGGCGATGACGGCTCCACTCGATCAGCCGGTGTCGAGACCTGCCCCTGAACGCCAATGGTTGGGTGGGGCACCGGACGTCTGAACGCAGAACCGAGCAATCAGATGGCTTTTCAGCGTTATCCGCATGTGCTACATGTAATACATGACCTCGGTGGGCGTGCGAGAACTTCGGCAACGAGCGAGCGAGCTCCTCAGGCTGGTGGAACAAGGTGAGACCGTCGAGATCACCGACCGCGGTCGCCCCGTAGCAAGACTCACTCCGTTGCCTGACGGGACTCCCTTGGAACAGATGCGCTCCTCGGGAGAGATCGACTCTGCCTCAGCCGACATTGACGACCTTCCCGAGCCGATTTCGCTCCCAAGCAATGTGGAGTCGCCGACCTCCGCGCTGCGAAGGCTTCGTAGCGGCGAGCGCTGAATCCATGGCGGCTACGTACTTGGATTCCTCGGCCATCGTGAAGCTCGCCGTTCGTGAACCCGAATCCAACGCGCTCCGAAAGCACCTTCGGCGACGGCGCCCCCTCGTATCGAGTGGACTGGCACGCACGGAGGTCTTGCGGGCATTGCTGCCGGGAGGGGAGACCGCCCTGTTCGCCGGCCGCCGAGTTCTGTCTCGAATCGATCTCGTGCGAGTCAACGACCGGGTCCTGAACCTAGGCGGTTCACTTCTGCCGGAGGAACTTCGATCTCTCGACGCTATCCACCTCGCTACCGCACGGCGCCTTGGAACCGATCTAGGCGAGTTCGTCACCTATGACGAACGGATGGCGACAGCCGCTCGAACCATGGGGTACAAGGTCTCCGCTCCGACCTGAGCAAGCAGTCCAGCAACACTCGGCCCTGCTGCGAGCGAAACGGCTCCAGACCAGTGGCTCAGGGGCGAACGACTGCTCGAGTGGTTTTACCCCGTCCCGCGCTATCCCCGCGCGACGGTGGACAACAACGGTAAAGCAAGGTCACTGCTGGGCAACAGTGGGAAGCAAGAGTTACGGGATGATCAGGCCTTTTGTCCAGATCCGAGGTCAGGGCCACGATGCCCGAACTGCCCCGATGCGACTGGGGGTCAAGAGGTCCCGAGTTCAAATCCCGGCAGCCCAACCAGCGATGCACAGAGGGAGGCCATCCGGCCTCCTTCTTGCACGTCCGGGGACGACCGGGCGCAGCCGGGTGGCGGGGGGGCCCGGGGCCCGGATGCCAAGCGCCCGCAGGCGGACGGTGGCGTCGGGGGTGCGTCGGCCGGCCGGTGGTCTGCCCCAGAAACGACCACCGGCCAGCCTCCGCGCCTGCCCGTCCTGCCCATTGTCCTTGCTGAGAGGTTGCGCCCGTTCCTCAAGGACCGATCCTGTTCTACCAACCCCAGGGCGAACGGGACGTCACGAGTCGGCGAACATTCGATGACCGCTACGTGACCAGGGTGGCGGTCGTCAACCGGCCCGTGCGACGAGATGGCGTAGCCACGGTGTCGACGCATATCGTGCTGCCGCACGCCGTCGCACTGCGGCGGGGAAGGGACTCCCCCATGATCATCTTCGCCACCGTGGACATAGGACTGGTCGTCATCGTGGCCGGTGGCTTCGTCGGCCGCAGTCGGCAGAATCGCAGACGCGAGCAGAACGCCCGGAACGCCACCCACAAGACCACCCACCACGGCGAGGGTTCGCGCAAGTCGCGTGGGCGGGGCCGGGGCCACTGACCCCGGGCCGGGTCCGGCTCAGGTGGGTTGCAGGGTCAGCAGCTCCTGGACATTGTCGAAGAGGATCTTGCGCTGCTCGTCGGCGTCGAACTCCTTGAGCTCCCGGACGTAGTCGAGCGGCTCTGGGAGCGCCTCGATGTGGGGCCAGTCGGAGCCGAAGATCACGCGATCGGGGCCGACGCAATCGGCCACCTGGTTGACGTCGTCCTCCCAGAACGGGTTGATCCACACGTGCCGACGGAACGTGTCGACCGGGTCGTCCTTCCAGTAGCCGGGTATCTTGTTGGCCGTCGACCGGACCTTGGCGATGAGGTCCGGCAGGAACTGGGCTCCGTTCTCCACCGAGGCGATGCGCAGGTTGGGGAACCGGATGAAGAGGTTCTCGAAGACGGCGGACAACAGGTAGTCCCGGATGGCCTGCTCGATGGCGAACGACTTGATCGACGGCTTCCATCCACCCCCGAAGGTGGCGGCGAACCCGTCGACGGCATACCCGTTGGAAGAGATACCGCTGTCCGCTGCATGTACCACGACCGTGATCCCGGCATCATTGGCCAACTGCCAGAAGCCGTCGAACATCGGGTCGAAGGGGGACCGTCGCCCCACGGTGGTGGTCGGTGCCGCCGGGCGCATCACGATGGTCCGGGCGCCCTGGTCGAGTGCCCAGGTCAGCTCCTCGACCGCCCAGGCGGGGTCGGCCAGGGTCAGGTAGGGGGCCGAGTAGAGGCGGTCCTGATGATTGAAGCCCCAGTCCTCGATCATCCAGCGGTTGAAGGCCCGGAAAAGGAGGCAGACGGCTTCGGGGTCGTGGGCCAGCGGCTCCTCGTAGATCATTCCGAGGGTGGGGAAGAGGAGGCAGCCGGCCAGGCCCTGCTCGTCGAGGGTGGTCGTCCGTGCGGCCGGGTCGCGGTAGGCGGGTCGGATGGGCTCTCGGCGCGAGAGGAACTCCATCGGGTTCCGATTGTCCGGGTTCCCCCGGAAGTAGTCGTACATGGCACCGGGCATGGCGATCGGATCGAAGGTCGGATTGGTGACGGCATGGCTGACCCGTCCGCCGATCACGTGATACTTGCGCCCGTTGATCTCGGACCATTGGATGACCCGGGAACCGAGTGCGGGGTCCAGGTGCCGAGTGAAGGCGTCGACGGCCTCGTAGTAGTGGTTGTCGGCATCGAACACCGGGTGGCCGAGCGTTGCTGCATCACTCATGGACGATCTCCTCGTTGCGGACCCATCGGGCGTGCACGAGTGTACGTCGTGCCTGATCGTGCCTGCCCCGTCCCGATCCAGGACGTCGATCCGGACGGTGGTGCCGTACAGTCCGGGGATGCCGATCTACCGACTGGGCGCTCTCGTCCCCGCCGTCCATCCCGAGGCTTTCATCCATCCCGAGGCGGTGCTGATCGGTGATGTCACGGTCGGGGCCGAGTCGACCGTCTGGCCCGGGGCCGTCCTGCGGGGTGACTACGGATCGATCGTCATCGGCGCCCGGTCGTCGGTGCAGGATGGCACCGTCATCCACGCCGGTCCGGGCTTTCCGACCGTCGTTGGCGACGGGTGCGTCATCGGGCACCTGGCCCATCTCGAGGGCTGCACCATGGAGGACGACTCGCTGGTCGGCTCGGGCTCGGTCGTCCTGCACTGGGTGGTGGTGGGGACAGGGGCCACGGTCGGGGCCAATGCCGTCGTGCCCAACCGGATGGCAGTGCCCCCCGGTGCCCTGGCCATCGGCGTTCCCGCCCAGATCCGGCCGGACAAGTCCAACCTCGAGATGATCCGGTTGTCGGCCGACGAATACGTGGCCAACGGTCACCGCTACCGGGAGACCCTCGAGCGCATCGTCTGACCACGGACGGCCAGGCGGGTGCCGACCGAGCGATAGGAGAGCAGGGCGAAGGCAGACCGGGCCGACAGCGCGGTTGCCACCGACGCGAAACTGCCGATCGAGGCCAACGAGGCGAACGATCCCATCGAGCCGATGGAGAGGATGGAGCCCATCGAGCCGATGGAGAGGATCGATCCCGTCGAATTGACAGAGAGGATCGATCCCCTCGAATTGATCGACCACAACGAGCCTCGGCTCGTTCGGGTGTCGGGATGACCCGTCGGCGCATCCCGATCGACGTCCTGGTGCACACCACCTCCGGACGTGTGGGGGGACGCCTCCTCGAGAGGGGTCACGGCGACGGGGTCACGATCGGCTTGCCGGCGGGTGAGAGCACGTACCAGAGTCCGCCGGCGTTGGTCAGCGCCTGACCGGTGGCCTGACCGGGCGCCTTGTCGGGCGGCCACAGGTAGAGGGGCCAACCGTTGTACGTGACCTGGGTGGAGCCGTCGGTGCGCGGGGCGGTGCCGAGCAATGGCGTCCGAATCCCGGGACCGGCAACCGGTCGGGTGACCGCCGGGGGCAGGACCACCGGCGGCCACTGCACGGCGCAGATGTCGTAGCAGCGCGAGGGTCGACCCCGGACGTCGGTGGCGTACATGTAGACCGTCAATCCTCTCCCATCGACCAATACAGTACCCAGCCCGCTGACCGACCCCGTGGTGATCTCGTACTCCGGGCCGTGGAGCAGCACCGGGGGTTTGGAGCTGAACGGTGAGGAGATCGACGTCCCGTTGCTGCAGCCGGCCGCCACGAGGGCGACGGCCAGTGCGCCGGCTGCAATCGCCGTCCGGCGGCCGGAAGTCACGCAGGGTCGTCCCGACCGAGGAAGGTGACGAGGGCGGGGGAGGGATAGCCGCCGACCCCCGGCCGCCATCCGGCGGCCAACTTCTGATCGGCGACGCCCCCCTCTGCCCAGATGTGACAGGAGTCCCTCGCCCACGGACTGCCCGTGCCGCCCCCTCCCGCCAGGAGATCGTCGGACTCACCGTTGCTGACGGCCAACGCCCGACGCGAGGTGACCGACTGGATCACGACCGGGCCGAGGGAACGAGCCAGGTGCTCGAGATGGGTGCAGCCGCGAGGACCCCCGAAGCGGGCCTGGACCTCGCGGGTGTAGCCGCGGGCCACACTCAATCCGACGAGGCCGTCGAATGCCGCCTCGATGGTCGGGCACTCGGTGTGGGGGAACGTGTGCATCTGCGCGGTGGCGCCGGTGATGGTGAGGTCGCTGGTGCGCACGTGGACCCGAAGCTCCATGTCGTGGACGGTGGCCACGGCACTCCCGTCCTCGGCCCACGGGCGCGAGTCGGTCAGCCGGCCGACCACCACGAGGTCGTCGCCTTCGGCGTAGGCCCGGTAGTCGATGGAGCGGCGGTGGAGCGGGACGGCACCGTCGGCGGGGGAAGCGACGTCGATCACCGGAACGGAGCTCGGACGGACCGCGAGAGGAGGTGCATCGGACGATCATGGCCTGACGGTGGGCCCGGGCCAAATCACCGACCGGGCGCCCTGGTAACAAGCGCGTAATTACGAGGGTGTGATATTGTTAAACCCCAGGTTGACCGTGAGGTTCGAGGTCACCGTGAAGCTTTGATCGAGGTGGAGGATCCCATGGCCCGTCGCCCCCAGGAGACAACCGAGTCCCCCCGTCCTGTCGGCGCGGTCACCGGTCCGGCCGATGGATTCCGGGGTGCGCAGGTCTGCGCCATCGTCGGCATCACCTACCGTCAACTCGACTACTGGGCGCGCACCAACCTGCTGCGTCCGTCCCTCGTCGATGCCACCGGATCGGGTAGCCAGCGGCGCTACTCGTACGGCGACGTTCTCGAGCTCAAAGTCATCAAGCGCCTCTTGGATGCCGGGCTCAAGCTGCAGCAGGCCCGCCAAGCCGTCGAGTGCCTCCGGGGTGACCTCGGGGTCGACCTGGCCTCCGCGCAGTTGGTGCTGGCCGACAGCCGCTCGATCCTGGCCACCTCGGACGGCGAGTTGGTCGATCTGCTCGCTGGCGGCCAAGGCGTGTTCAACGTGCTGCCGCTCTCGGGCGTGGTGTCGGAGCTCGAGGCCGCCATCGTGGAACTGACGGCAACGACATCGCCTGCGAAGGTCACCGACGAGCGCCATCCGGCGGCCGCCTACCTGGCGTCGGGCGAGTCCGCCCGGCGGTGAGCGCGGACCTCGAGCACGTCCCCGGGGGAGCGCCGGGCCAAGGCGTCCGCTTCGCCCACGAATCGGAGCAGCGCTTCGCCCGCATCCTCGACTTCTACGGCGTGGAGTGGGAGTACGAACCGGTGGAGTTCGTCCTCGGTTGGGGTCCGGACCTGCGGCCGACCTCTGCCTTCCGTCCCGACTTCTGGCTCCCCAGACCGGCCCTCTTCGTCGAGGTCACGACGCTGAACCAGCGCCTGGTCACCAAGAAGAACGGCAAGGTCCGACGCATGGCCAAGCTCTACCCCGATGTGCGGGTGACCCTCCTGTACCAGCGTGACACACTGGCCCTCCTGGCCAAGTACGGGCTGGCCGGCGCCAGCGCCGGCCAGGGTGGAGTGGCCCGTTCCGCCTGACCGTCACCGGCGATAGCCTGCACCGGTGGATACCTCTCCTCCTACATCGCCCCAGTCGGCGCACGTGCCCGACGGATCCCTCAAACACACAGCCCTCCTCGAGGTCCACCGGTCCCTCGGCGCGAAGCTGGTCGGATTCGGCGGTTGGGAGATGCCCCTCGCCTACGAAGGCGGAACCATCGCCGAGCACCGTGCCTGCCGCCACGACGCCGTGGCCTTCGACGTCAGCCACCTCGGCACGGTGCGGGTGGAGGGCCCCGATGCCTTCGATCGGCTCCAGGCCGCGCTGACCAACGACCTCCGCAAGATCAACTCCGGTCGGGCCCAGTACACGCACCTCCTCGACGAGGCTGACGCCTCGGTGGTCGACGACATCATCGTGTGGTGGGTGGCGGACGATGTCTTCGACGTCATGCCCAACGCCTCCAACACCGACCGGGTGGTCGGGGCCATCGGGGGAACCGACACCACCGCCGACCGGGCGATCATCGCCATCCAGGGCCCGAACGCCCGGACCAGGGCGGCAACCGTGCTTCCCGAGGCGGCAGCGGTGCCCCGATTCGGTGTCCAGCGGTTCACATGGCAGGGTGGCGAGTGCGTGGCCGCCGGCACCGGATACACCGGCGAGGACGGGTTCGAGGTGGCCGTCCCGAACGACCTGGCCCCGGCCCTGTGGGACGCAGTGGCTCGCACTGGTGTGGCGCCGGCCGGACTGGGCGCCCGTGACACTCTCCGCCTCGAGGCCGCCTTGCCCCTGCACGGCCACGAGCTCGGGCCGGGCATCACCTCGCTCCAGGCCGGGCTCGGCTGGGTCGTGGGGTGGGACAAGGGTGCCTTCCGGGGCCGCACCGCCTTGGCCGCCGAGCGCGACCGGGGCGTGGCCCGCCGCCTCGTCGGTCTTATCACCGAGGGTCGCCAGCCGCCCCGCGAGGGGGCCACGGTGGTGGCGGACGGCACTCCGGTCGGTACCGTGACCAGTGGCAACTTCTCGCCGATGCTCGAGCACGGCATCGCCCTCGCCCTGGTCGACTCGTCCGTCGATACCGCCCCGGGCCAGACCGTCGAGCTGGATCAGCGCGGCAAGGTCCGGCCGGCCACGGTGGTGACGACCCCATTCGTCACGGCGGGGCAGTGGGCCACCTCCCCATGACCACATGGCCGACCCAATGGCCCTTGGTCTACCGTTCACCGTCCGAGTCCTGCTGAAGGAGCATGTTGGGTACCTACATCCCCCACACTGACGAGGAGATCGCCGGCATGCTCGCGTTCCTCGGCCTGTCGAGTCTCGACGAGCTGTTCGCCGCAGTGCCCGAAGCGGTCAAGCTGCAGCGGGCCCTGGAGTTGGCCGACAGTGTCGGCGAGCCTGACGTGCTCGCCCACATGGAGCTCTACGCCGACCAGAACCGGGCCCGCAGCGACCGCCTGGTCTGCTTCGCCGGTGGCGGTGCCTACGACCACGAGATTCCTTCGGTGACCCGAGCCCTGGCCGGCCGGTCCGAGTTCGTCACCTCGTACACGCCTTACCAGCCCGAGGTGGCCCAAGGCGTCCTGCAGGCGGTCTTCGAGTTCCAGACCATGGTGGCCCGCATTGCCGGCCTCCCGGTGTCCAACGCCTCGCTGTACGACGGGGGGAGCGCCGCAGTCGAGGCGGTCAATCTCGGGGTCGGCGCCACCAAGCGTCAGACCGTCTGGGTGTCCGAAGGGATCCATCCGCACTGGCGCCAGATGCTCGAGACCTTTGCGGTGGGAACCGGGCATGTCCTCCGCACCATTCCCCTGATCGACGGCGTCACCGCCTGGCCGGAGGACCCGAGCGGGACCGACGAGGCCCCCGGGGTCGTGCTCGTCGGGTATCCGAACTACCTGGGCTGCCTGGAGGACCTCGGCGCCGTTCGTGCCCTGTGCGATCGCACCGGGGCGCTCATGGTGGTGGGTGCCGATCCCCTGGCCACCGGGTTGCTGCGCTCGGCCGGTGACTGGGGCGCCGACGTGATGGTGGGGGAGGGACAGGCATTCGGCACCACCCTGGGGTTCGGCGGTCCCTACCTCGGGCTCTTCGCCTGCAGTTCGGCCCACGTCCGTCGCCTACCCGGGCGCCTGGTGGGGGAGACGGTCGACGTCGAGGAGCGCACCGCCTACGTGACCACACTGCGGGCCCGTGAACAGGACATCCGCCGGGAGAAGGCGACCTCCAACGTTTGCACCAATCAGACCCTGATGGCCGTGACGGCCGCCATCCAGCTCGGCTGGCTCGGCACGTCCGGCCTGGTGGAGGTGGCCACCCGGTGTGCCCGGGCCACCCGCTACGCCCGCCAGGCGGTGTTGGCCGTCGACGGGGTCACCCCGTGGGCCGAGGCCCCGGTAGTGCGTGAGTTCGCCGTTCGCCTCCCCGTCGAGTCCGACGTGGTCATCGAACGGATGGCCGACGCCGGCTTCCTGGCCGGCATCTCGCTCGACGGCGCCGTGGAGGGCGGCGACCATGGGCTCCTGATCGCAGTCACGGAACGACGTACCGCCGAGCAGATCGACGCCTATGGCGCCGCACTGGCCAAGGCGGTGGCGTGATGAGCGACGCGCACTCGCCGACATCCGCTGGATCCCTCGCCGTCACCGGGGCACCTGGCGGCAAAGCCAGTTCGGTGCCGCTGCTCGGACGTGACACCGAGCCCACATTGTTCGAGCTTTCCCACCCGGGGCGCCGGGCATGGTCGTTCCGCACGACCGGCATTCCCGAGGTCCCGGTCGAGGACCTGGTGCCCGAGGCCCACCGACGCAGCGCCCCGGTCGACGTGGCGGAGGTGTCCGAGCGGGACCTGGTTGCCCACTTCACCCGCCTGTCCCACCGGCAGTTCTCCGTCGATCTCGGGGCCTATCCGTTGGGGTCGTGCACCATGAAGTACAACCCGAAGATGTGTGACACGGTGGCCGGCCTCCCCGGCCTGGCCGGTGTCCACCCGGCCGCCCCGGCATCGATGACCCAGGGATGGCTCGGTCTGATGGTCGAACTCGAAGAGACCCTGTGCGAGGTGACCGGTATGGCCGCCGCCACCTTGCAACCGGCCGCCGGAGCGGCGGGCGAGCTCACCGGACTCCTGCTGATGCGGGCCTGGCACGAGGCCCAGGGTGCGACCCGGCACAAGGTGATCATCCCCGACTCGGCCCACGGCACCAACCCGGCGTCGGTGACGCTGGGCGGCTACCAGGTGGTGACCGTGCCGAGCGATGCCCGAGGTTGTGTCGACATGGACGCACTGCGGTCGGTGCTCGATGAGGACGTGGCCGGCATCATGCTGACCAATCCCAACACCCTCGGGCTGTTCGAGGAGGACATCGCCGAGATCGCGGCCGCCGTCCACCACGTGGGTGGCCTGCTTTACTACGACGGCGCCAACCTCAACGCCATCCTTGGCGTGGTCCGCCCCGGTGACATGGGCTTCGACATCGTCCACATGAACTTGCACAAGACATTCGCCACCCCGCACGGCGGCGGTGGTCCCGGGGCCGGCCCGGTGGCCGTCTCGGAGCGCCTGGTGCCGTTCCTGCCCGGTCCCCGTCCGTACCGGACCGGGACCGGTGATACGGGCGCCGCCTTCGGCTGGAAGACCCCGCCGCAGAGCATCGGCCGCGTCCACACGTGGCACGGCAACACCTTGGTGCTGGCCCGGGCCTTGGCGTACATCCTGGCCAACGGGGGTGACGGGCTGAAGCAGATCGCCCAGGTGGCCGTGTTGAATGCCAACTGGATCCGCCAGCGGCTCCACACCACCTACGACGTCCCCTTCGACCGGCCGTGCATGCACGAGGTGGTGCTGTCGACCCGGACGCTGAAGGCCGAGCACGGTGTACGGGCGCTCGACGTGGCCAAACGGCTGCTCGAGGAGGGGTTTCACGCACCGACGGTGTACTTTCCACTCATCGTGGAAGAGGCCCTGATGATCGAGCCGACCGAGACCGAGAGCCCCCAGACCCTGGAGGCCCTCGCCGTCTCCCTCGAGCGCATCGCCGCCGAGGCCGTTCGTGACGGCGCCGAGGCGCTGGCCACCTACCCCCATGGCACCCCGGTGCGGCGGGTGGACGAGGCCCGGGCGGCACGCACCCTGATCCCGACCTACGACGCCAAGGGCTGAGGAGCAGCTTCGGTGGACGGGATCTTCACCACTCGATTTGTCGACCCCTACCTCAAGTTCCACAAGTGGGTCTACGAATGGTCGGACGGACGCGTCGGCAAGCACTCCAACCGCATCACGGCGTTGCTGCTCACCACCACCGGGCGGAAGTCGGGACTGGAACGCACCAACGGACTCACCTACTGCGTCGACCGCGGCGACCTGATCGTGGTGGCCTCCAACGGTGGGGGCGACCGGCCGCCGGCGTGGCTCTTGAACCTGCAGGCCGATCCTCGGGTTCGGGTCCGGGTCGGCCGGGACGTGTACACCGCCACCGCCCGGGTGGCGACCCGTGAGGAGCAGGCCCAGCTGTGGCCGAAGGTCAACGGGACCAACCGGGGAATGGCCCGGTTCTTCCACCCCGGGGTCGCCGGCCGCTACGACGTGTACCAACGCCACACCACACGGCCCATCCCGGTAGTGATCATCCGGAGGGACCGCCCCCTGGCGACGCCCTAGACCCGTCCTCAGGGCGACGCCGGCTCGGAAGCCAGCGGACTGGTCGCCTCGGGTGGGGTTCCGGTGGCCAACCAGGATCCGACGAGGATTAACGGGAACCCGAGGGCGATGCCCCAGGTGAGCGATTCGCCGAGGACCAGGACTCCGAGCACGACGGCCACGGCCGGATTGACGTAGGTGATGACCGTGCTGCGGGCCGGTCCGACCTCGACGATGAGATCGAAGAACAGGACGAATGCCAACGCGGTGCACACGAGCGCCAGGCCGATCACGGCTCCCACCACCTCGAGCGACACCGACGTCGGCAGGTGGGTGAGGGCATAGGGGGCGTAGGCCACCGAAGCCATGGCCAACGACACCGTGATCACCCCGATGCCCGGCAGGTCGTCGAGTTTTCGGGAGATGATCAGTGGACCGATGGCGTAGCCGACGGCCGGGATCAGGACCTCCACCATCGGGCCGAGGTCGGCACCTCGGAAGTCGACCCCGACCAGCACCGCGACCCCGCTGAACCCGACCAACAGTCCGAGGACCCGCCTCCGGTCGAATTGGTCGATCCCGAGGACTCGGTAGAGCACGGCGCCGACGAGGGGCACCGAGGCGATCAACAATCCGGTCACCGAACTGGTGAGGTGGATCTCTGCCCGCCCGATGAACAACCACGGGATGGCTAGCTCGGCGGCGGTGAAGGCCAGGAGCCACCTCCACCGGGCCAGAATTTCGGTCAGCGCGTGACGGTGCAGGGCGATGGGCAGGAGCACCAGGGCGGCCGGCGCGGTGCGGAGGAAGATCAAGGTAGCGGGGGAGACCTCACGCACCGCGATCCGAATGAGCAGGTACGGACAGCCCCAGATCACCGACATGGCGAGAAAGAGGATCCAGCCACGTCTGGTCACACCGGTACCTCACGCCACTCCGGCACGAACCCTGTCGACCCGGGGGCGCCCCCGGGTCGCGTCACTCGAGCAGGTCGGGCTGCTCGCGGACGATCCGGTCGAACAGGGGCTGGAAGCTGAACCAGCCGGCCATGTGGCTCCCCACCTGGCCACTGGTCAGTCGAGCCATGTCCGGGTCGATGAGGACGGGGGTACCCGCCGCCTCGGCCATCAACTGGGCCTGGCAGGACCGCTCCATGGTGATGAACCACCAGGCCGCCTCGTCGACCGAGTGGCCCACGGTCATGAGCCCATGGTTGCGCAGGATGGCTGCCTTGTTGTCTCCCAGGGCATGGGCGATGCGCTTGCCCTCCTCGACGTCCACCACCACGCCGGTGTAGTCGTCGAACACGGCGTGGTCGTCGTAGAAGGCGCACACGTCCTGGGTGATGGGGTCGAGGGTCCGTCCGAGGGAGGACCACGACTTGCCGTATACGGAGTGGGCGTGGGCCGCGGCAATGACGTCGGGGCGGGCGGCGTGGACCTGGGAGTGGATGGCGAATGCCGCGATGTTGACCGGCTGGTCCCCGTCCACGACCTCGCCCTGGTGGTTGACCAGGATCAGGTCAGAGGCCCGGATATGGCCGAAGTGCATACCGAACGGATTGACCCAGAAATGGTCGGCTCGTTCGGGGTCGCGTGCCGTGATGTGGCCGGCCACCCCCTCGTCGAAGCCGAACTTCGAGAAGAGGCGGAAGGCGGCGGCCAGGCGTTGCTTGCGGTGGATGCGCTCTGCGGAGGGATCGTCGAACGACATCTGGGGTGGCAGGGACATGATCTTGGGCATGGTGACCTCCTCGACGCGGCCAGACGGATGAGTTTCCAGGGCCTCGCAGCAAGTCTAGATGCCCGACGCCGGCAAGCCCGGGTCCAGCACCGCGTCGAAGGACCCATCCAAGGCGCATCCGGTCAACCGGCCGATTCGTCCGGATCGGACGCTCTGCGTGGCAACGGCAGCACCTCAGGTGTGCGTACGGGTGCAATACGGGATCTATCTGGATCAATCGGTGTCCGAATGGACACTCGGTACCGTACGATGACCACCACTCCCGTGGGACGGCAGGCTTGCGGGCTCCCGAGTCGTGAGGCGTCGTCGATGCCGACGGCCCGCCTTGTTCCCCCTTTCAGCCTGACCAGTTCAGTTGCGGGCCGTCGCGGCCCATGGAAATGAGGATGAGATCCCGATGTTTGAGCCGATGACGTCACGACGTCGACTGCGCCCCATGATCGGGGCCGCGGCGATCCTGGTGGGTGCCACCGTCTGCGCGGCGATGCCGACCATGGCGCCCCGGGCCGGTGGAGCATCCGCAGTGGTGACCTACCAGGCCAATGCCGCCCAGCCCGGAGCACTGACCAACGCCTATGCATCGACACCGATGAGCGACGGGTGGGCGGTCGGGCTGAGCGCCACGCAGGTCTTCAACGTTTCGCACCATCAGCTGACTCTGCAAGTGACCTGCCACAATCAGTTCGGCGGTTCGTTGTGCTGGCCAAACCAGGCTACCAAGACCGTCACCTCGGGCTCCTTCAATTTCGCGACCTCGGTGGGGCCCGGTCTCTACATGGACCAGGCCTCCGGCCACCTCTTCACCTTCGCGGTGGAGACGGACGGAACTCCGGCAGACAACACCGCCGGAGTCGTTTGCATCGACACGAGCCAGCCCGTGGCTGCAACCGGATCCCAGCTCTTCTGCGGGTTTACCCCGCTATCGGCCAAAGGGGACGCGTCCATTGGATTCGGGGTCATACTCACATCGCCCATCATGGTGGGCAACCACTGGTATTCGTTCAACACCGTGGCCGGCGTGGGGGCGAGTGCCGGCGCCGGGACCGAGAACACGCTGCTCTGCTTCGACGTGCAGGCCCTGGCGGCATGTCCCACCAAGTCCTACGCGATACCGCTCAACGGGACGGTTACAACCACAAGTGGCCTCGGGGTGTCGGGCCACGACGTATTCCTGCCCGTCCAGGAGTCAGTTGCCTCCGCGTCCGTGACCGAGCTGAGCTGCTTCGACACCACGACGTCGGCCGGCTGCGCCGGATCATGGCCGCATAGCGTGACCGGACTGGGGGGTCCGCCGTTCCCTCTCCTCGATCCCACTGGAACACCGATCGGAATCTGCAACCCGTACACCGGAAACAAGTGCTTCGATTTCTCCGGGGGCTCGGTCGCCACGCCGCCGAAAATGTCCGCGACGATCGGAAAGAACAGTCTCGCCAATGGACCGGCTCTCCAGATCGGAACCTCGATCTACTTGGCCAACTACCCGCTGAACAGATTTGATTGCTACAACTTCGCGACGTCCAGCTCCTGCCCGGGTTACCCGAAGGTGATGACCAACCTGGTCCTCGGCTACACCGTCAATGCCGATCCGTACCGGCCGAATTGCATCTGGGTGAACTCCGACCACGGTTCGGGTCAGATCCAGAACTTCGATGCCACGACCGGCGGCGCCTGCCAACCCAGTCTGGTTCGCTTCAATGCCAGTTCGATGATCGACCCGAGGCCGATCTGCCAGCCGACCGCCGCCCAGGGTTCCACCTACCAATCGATCCAGATCACTGGTCCACCCCGTTCCTCTTACACCTCGGGTACGGTCCAGTTCGCCAACGCCCGCGGCATCATCGTGCCCAGTATTCCCGCCCAGCAGCTCAACGGCTTCGGCACGGCCAACCTCAGCGGATTGAACTTCTCGGCCGACCCGTCCCCGCAGTTCGTGATCACGCTCAACGGCATGGCGGTCCCCCCGACAGTGGTCGGAATGCGTCTCACCTGGAAGGCCGCGTATTCGCCGGTATGCATCTCCGAGGGCCAGAGCGTGTCCAACACCCCGGGATACTGGATGTCTGCCTCTGATGGCGGCATCTTCAACTACGGGAACGCCGGCTTCTTCGGATCGACGGGGAACCTCACGTTGAACAAGCCGATCGTGGGGATGGCGACCGAGTCGAATCGGGCCGGCTACTGGCTCGTGGCGTCGGACGGTGGAATCTTCGCATTCGGATCGTCCAAGTTCTACGGGTCGACCGGCAACATCACCTTGAACAAGCCCGTCGTGGGCATGGCCGCCACCCCGAGCGGGAGCGGGTACTGGCTGGTGGCGTCCGATGGTGGAATCTTCTCGTACGGCAATGCCCAGTTCTACGGCTCAGCCGGCAAGCTCCGCCTCAACAAGCCGATCGTCGGCATGGCATCGACCTCTGATGGAGGTGGCTACTGGCTCGTCGCATCGGATGGCGGGATCTTCGCCTACGGCGATGCCCAGTTCTACGGATCGACCGGAAATATCACACTGAACAAGCCGATCGTCGGGATCGCCTCGAACCCGACTGGCGGCGGCTACTGGATGGTCGCGTCCGATGGTGGGGTCTTCAACTACGGCTCGTCCGGCTTCTTTGGTTCAGCAGGCAACATCCACCTGAACAAGCCGATCGTCGGCATGGCACCGACCTTCGATGGGATGGGCTACTGGCTCGCGGCGTCTGACGGCGGAATCTTCAACTACGGGGACGCCGGATTCGGCGGTTCCGCAGGCGGCATCGTGTTGAACAAGCCGATCGTGGCCATCGGGTCCTGACGGGGACCGCACCCCCGGAGCCGATGGCCATGTCGACCGGGGCCGCGGACGGGAACGAACATCCGTACGGAGCGCGCAACCTTGCTAGACAGTGACGATGGACGACGGTCGGTCTGCGAACACCGATGGCGACTCCGTTCACATCGGCTTCCCCGTGCGCTGCCACTACCGGGGTGGCCATCGGTCGCTCGGCAGCCACGGAGTCCATCTGTGGATCCGGGACGGCAGAATCGGGTTCGGGGAGCTGCGGCTCACCCATTGGCTCCCCCTGAGCGATGTCTCGAGCGTCGACGTCAAGGAGCGCCAGGTGGGCGGGTCCGAGAGCCAGGTCCTCATGGCCCAGGGCCTGGGGTTCAGTGGCATGGGCGGAGGGCGGGGCCCGAGGGCGTCCGCCCCCAAGCTCGTGACCGACGTGACCGTGCGGACCAAGGACGGCCAGGAGGCGCTGTGGGTCGTCGAGGACCGCGGGGGAGACTGGGTGCGTGAACGATTGACGGGGGTGCTTCGCCAGCAGCACATTCCCTACTACGACGACCTCCCCCCCGGCGAACGATCGACCTATCCCTAGCGGACGGGTCGAGTCCGACCCCCGATCTTCCCCGATCCACGATGCAGTGCGATCGGATGTGGGGGAGCGGGGCTCAGGTGGCGATGCCGACCACGTTGCTGTATCCGAAACTGCCCAGGCTTCCGAAGAAGGGGGCATTTCCGAAGGCGAAGACCCCCCGTCGCCTCTGACCAGCCAGTAGCCCTTTCCGTCCGCCGTGGCGTTCATGCCGACCACTGGATTGTTGAGGGGAATGGCTCCGGTGGAGCCCCAGAAGGCGGCATCCCCGAAGGAGAAGATTCCCCCGTCGGTGGCCACCATCCAGTAGCCCCCGCCGTCCGGGGTGTCCGTCATGCCCACGATCGGCTGATTCAGCGGCAAGCCTCCCATCGAGCCGTAGAAGGGGGCGCCCCCGAAGGCGAAGATCCCGCCATCAGCGGCCACCATGCGGTAGCCGCCCCCGGGGGAGGGGGTCATGCCGACAATGGACTGATTGAGCGGGGTCCCGCCCATGGAACCGTGGAAGCCGGCATCGCCGAAGGCGAAGATTCCCCCGTCGGTGGCCACCATCCAGTACCCCTTGCCGTCCGAGGTAGTGGCCATCCCCGTGATGGGCTGGTTCAGCGGTTTGGCTCCCATGGAGCCGTAGAAGCCCGCGTCGCCATAGCCGAAGACGCCACCGTCCGAAGCCACCATCCAGTAGCCCCCACCGTCCGGAGTGGTGGCCATGCCGACGATCGGGGCGTTGAGAACGGTTGCAGCCAGCGTGCCGAGGCACGTCAAGTAGCTGTCATTCCCGAAGCCGCTGATGGTGCCGTCCGAACCGTAGGTGTAGTAGCCCTGGTGGGGCGTGGTCGGCACCACGTTGTTGGCGAAGGCGCCCTGGACGAATGCCACCGTCGAGTAGCAGGCGAACTGCACGGCGTATGCCGTGGTTGCCCCTCCGCCGTTACGGGTGAGCTGATTGACGGTGAACTGGTCGATGCTCCCGAGGCCCTGACTGGCACAGCCTCCCCCGGGCCACGACGCCACCACACTGGCCGAGTCGGCATTGGACGTGTAGAGGCGATTGGTCTGGATCGTCTGGCCGACCGGGATCGCCACCTGCACGTTGTATGTACCCTTTGAACCCGTCATCGAGGCCCGCAGGACGTTCAAGCCGGTCGTGCCACCCGATCCCGTCGGTCCGGAGCCGATGGTCGGGTTGGGTGGAGTCGAGAGGTTGAAGAAACTCGTGTCGAAGGTGACGATCCACCCGGAGCTCAGAGGAGCCACCGACGATCCTTGGGCCTTCGAGGGGTTCGACACGCCGCCGTGGATGGCGGGCAGCCCCGGCATGATCGGCGCGGCGTCGGCCGTCCCGCCCCCCAGGGTTCCGGACAGGATCGCTCCCAGTGTCACACCGGCCACTACGAGCACTCCGAGATTGCGTCGCATGGATGGACCGTTCCGCACCGACGCGTCCCAAGAACGCCTGATCGTGACCGAGGGGCAACCGGTGGTGCAGTTGGCTCTCCAGACTGAATCTCGGTCCGATTGGCGTACGGGCCGCGTTAGCTACAGTTCTGCACCGTTCCAGGGATGCCGGCAATGTATGCCGCTCGGCCGAATCCGGAAGCGCTACTCGCCTTGATATGGACCAGCTGCGGCCTGTCATTGCTGATCCCGGAGATCAGACCGGACGTGGGGCCGGTCGGCGTACACGTGTTGCCGTGGATCACCACGACCGTGTATCCGGTCACGGGTGATGTGCCAGGGTCGAGGGACGGTGCCCACGAGATGATCAGCGCGGTGTTGGCCGAGATGATCGTGAGATTGGCCGGTAGCCCAGGTCGCTTCTGTGTCACCGCACCGGCTGTTCCCGGCAGGGAGAGCACCCCGGCCACCACTGCGAGCGCGAATGCGAGCACGCCAAAGAGATTCCGCCGCACAATTCCGCCTTCCGCCTTCCGCCTTCCCCCAATCGCCATGAACGAACTTCGTTCCCATTCAGCAAGCTGCACGTGGCCACCGAAGTCAATCCGTGTCAATCAGAGTCGCAAACTCGACAGGCTCCGTGGCCAGGCGAACATGCAGATCGACGGGGGATCGCGAGCCGTCGAGGAATAGCGCTCGCCATTCACGTCGGGTGCCAGAGACCGAATCCCGTGCTCGCCGTAGCCAACTCCGAAGTGTTGCCACGTTCCCCGGGCCAAGCGGCACGAGCTGGACTTAGCGGGGTTAGGGGGGGGAGTGTCACGAGCCCACCCTCTTCAATTCCGTAACTGACATAATATACAGCGGTGGCGTTTGATAACTGTGCTTTTCTGGCACGATAGGCCACCTGCTTACAGGCGGGGGAGCAGTAAATGGCTCGACGATCACCTTGTACCGGATTGGGACAGACGACACACTCACGAGCTTCACTGACCACAAGTTAACCCTACAGCGTTACGGATCGTTACCGTTATCAACCGCCGAGTTGTTACGGATCGTTACCGATCTCGTGTGGCATGAGGCTGGGGGAGCGGTGCCCCCTACCGGCACATCGGGGTCAGTGGTCCGACTGTCAAATCTGCCCACCTAGGCCGCCGACCCGAAGAAGAGTGCATTACCAAAGGCAAACACTCCACCATCTGCAGCGATGAGCCAGTACCCGTGCTTAGAGGGCGTCGCCGCTATCCCGACCATAGGGGCATTCAACGGTTTCCCGCCGATCGAGCCGTAGAACGGCGTGTTGCCGACGTAACCGCAACCCGAATCACCACACACCTGGTCGGGTGCTCCTGCCGCAAATACTCCTCCATCGGCGGCGGCGATCCACCAACCCAGTCCGCCAGCCCAGGCGATTCCGGTCATCGGGGCGTTGAGGGGCCCGAAGTAGCCGCCCGGGAAACTTCCCCCAGTGAAGCCGAAAGCGGCCACATCTCCTTTCGCAGTCGCCATGATGTAGTGCTCGTTGGGTGCCTCGATTGGCAAGGATGCGATTGCCACCACAGGTTCACCCGGTTGAAGCACTCCGACGTACGAGCCCCCGAAGCGTGCGTCACCGAATGCGAACGCCCCGCCGTCGGCCGCTGCCAACCAATACCCGCCACCATCTGACGTAGCGGCCATTCCCACCACCGGGGCGTTGAGCGGCTTGCCGCCCATCGACCCATAGAAACTGGCGTCGCCGAAAGCGAACACACCGCCGTCAGACGCCACAAGCCAGAAGCCCTTCCCATCAGACGTCGCAGTGATACCCACAATCGGAGCATTCAGGCGCTTGCCGCCCATCTGCCCGTAGGGATTGGCGTCGCCAAAGCAGGGAGCTAGCACGTAGCCCCTGGCGGTGGCGATCCAGTAACCCATACCGTCGGTGGTGGAGGCGATGCCTACCGCGGTATCGCCAGGGGCAATGTGACACAGCGACGTGGTAGCGATGGCCTCCGCCGGTTGAGACTCAGTCAAGGTCGGAACCCCTGTGAACGTGCCCGCAAGGACTACCACGCAAAGCAGGCCGAGCACACGTGAACGCATCGGAACTCCGAGTTCTGTCTTGTTTCAGGACATTGTCCTCCCTGTGACGCAAGCGAGAGCAGGGCCTAACGTCCCAAGCTGACCTGGCAACGCCCTTAGGCACGTCACCGGGTGCCCCCGAACACCGGCTCGGTGGGGCACTTCGACGGCGGTGGCAAGCAGCCCACCAGCTAGTGATCCCTACTCCCAGGAACTGCCTTCCCCGCTGTCTTTGGCCCGTATCTCTTGGATACCGCCTGCTGACTGACTCCCAGTGCCGTACCAATTTCGGCCCACGTAGCTCCAACGGTCCGAGCGTCCTCCACCCACGCCGATATGGAGGCCTCCAGCCGCACTCGATTGTCTCCGAGGCGTTCGAGTCTCGACAAAGCCTCCGCCTGGTCCCGCTTTTTTCCAATGACCCATGTCGACGGTCGAGGTTCCCGTGGCCGACCCGCACCACGGGACTGTGGCCGAGTCCCTTCCTGGGGCGTAAACCGCATCCCGGCAACGCTTGGCCGTCCGTCACCGACCGGCACTCCGCCAATCTTCCGCCCTTTTGCTTTCCTCCGATTGCTCACAATCTACATTGTACGCCTTACAACCTTAATTGTGTTTCGTCACCCATAACCCCTGCTCACAGACCTGCGAGCAGATATGGCACATAAGACAAGCCCTAGGGGCTACCTCATGCCAAGATCGGCGACACCTGCACTTGAGTACCGAGAGGGTGATTCTCGATGGCTTCCCGAAAGAGCCGTAGCGAACCGGAACTGTCCCAAGCGGCCACAGACGTCAATTACGAGTTCCAGCTCTTCTGTCAGTGTGCGAACAACCTCTCAGGCCAAGTCCTAGCGGTGTTTTTCGAGGCCTACTTGCTTCACGCACGCAATCTGATCGAGTTCCTGGTCGGCCGTGACAGAGAAGCGCATGACGACGACATCATCGCTACCGACTTTCTGCCGAACTGGCTACTTCCAACTGGAACCGAGATCAGTCGGCTCAGAGCCACAGCTACCACCATCGACAAGCGACTTTCGCATCTCACATGGACCCGCCTCGGGCCATCACCGGGAGTCTCGGAATACGTGTACCTCAGTGAGGCACTGGTCGACCTCTACGCCGCATTCTGCGATGCGGCCCACCTTCAGAGTGCACCGGGGTCGGCAACATTCACCATCGGTACGACTCTCGGGCCCCACGCCGGTGATCCCACCATTCCTTACACGGGGCGGCAGGGGAGCGGTAGGCCCTCCGGGCGGCGAGTAGGTCCCCCCAAGGGGAGACCAGATCCATCGTGAGGGCACATCGTCCCCGTCAACCCCGCTCGCTGCGCTCGGGGGTCGGCCTACGGCCTTGACTGCGCCGATGCTGCCGAGAGGCGGGGAGTGCAGGGCGGGCGCCTGGCGGCGAACCTCCCCGCACACGCCACCGCTCACCGGCTGCCCCGGCCAATCAGAGCACGTCGGCACCTACCCCGAGCGAGTGAACGGCTCCCACAGATGCCATTTCCCACACCCGCCGAGACAGCCCCGCAGCCGACAGAGGTCCAGACCCAGGTCCACCCGACGAAACGCACCAGGCCGCCGCCGACTTCCCCTTGACGTCTGCTGACCCCTACGACGACGCCGGGATTTCTTCATGGCCACCCGCCGGCTCAGCGTGCCTCGGCGGAGCAGCTGGCCGACCACGCCACGCACACTCACTGGAACCGGCCGGAATCCGACCGTGCTCACCGTCCACCACCCACCAGGTGTGAAAAAACCGACCCTCGACGAATCGGATCGTCTTGCCACAGTTTCCGCACTTCATCACGCATTTCCTTCCTGTTGGTGCTGCCTGATTTGGGACCCGAACATCCGATACAACGACGACCGCGACATCCCAAGCGCACCAGCGACCGCCCCACGATCCGAGCCGTCGCACAGGGCCTGGACGACAAGCTCCTCGAGCTGGCGGTCGACAAGAGCTCGGGCCCGAGCCAAAGCTCGAAGATCCTCCAGGGCCGTCACTGCTCCGACCGCCATTGGTTCTCGGAGCGTTCCTCACGCTCTGCCCGATTGAACCTGGGCAGAGGAAGCCGATCAGCCAATTCCACCCCGTGGGCCTGGGCTACACGCTTGACGACCACGGCGGCGCCTATGGCCGTAGCGGACGGCCTACGGGCAAACTCACCCAGTTCGTGGAGTAGATCGGAATAGAACCGATTCAGGGCAGCTGTCGCATCGACAGAGATTGCGGCTTCGGACATCGAGGCCCCTTGGGGTAGGTCGAACGGAACTACCCGTCGCCCACTTGGGTCGCCTCGTTCACCTTCCGACACACGTTCGATGTCTCGGAATGAACCCGGGGCACCAGAGTATCCCGGGGGAGTGTCACCCTGGCGTACCCCACCGCCCACTGTCCCAACCTGGGATGACATAATACTCGACCTGACATAATATACATTATCGGCGTTCCAACCAGGCACCGCTCTAAATAGGCTTACCGGGCAATCACGGGATACGCATCCATACGGGCTTCGCACGGCCGGTGAAATCGTAGAAATACTCCGTGAGGTAACCGAGCCGGTTGATCAGACGCTCGAGCCCGTGTGGCAATACCGTGAAGCCGAGATGGCGCCCGAACCTCGAACCCGCGGCGAGATCCGGGAGGTCTCGGACAAGTCCCGGCGGAGGCCGGCCAAGAATTACGCCGCAATCCCCTGGGGTTCGTTCCCCTTCCGTTTCGTCACTGTGACGTATCCTGGCGAATTCGTGACTGATGGAGAGCAGATCAAGACAGAACTTCACAATTTGCGGAGGGCATGGGGACATCGTTTCGGGTTGTCGTTGCATCCCGACAAGACCCGCATCGTCAACCTCTCTGGCGGAAAGGACGGCTTCGACTTTCTGGGCTTCCATCATCGGATGACCCCGTCGAGGTTCGGAACTCGCCGCTCCCTGTCACCTGGGCAGCCGATGAACTACTTGATATTGTCCCGGCCGGCATTGACAAGGCAACCAGGTTGGACCAGGCCCTCGGAATCCTCGACCTCGGGTGGGACTCGACCATCACATTTGGTGACATGCCAAACGACCTGCCGATGCTTCGGTCCTCCACCATGGCCGTTGCGGCCGAGGCCGGTCACCATGATGTGAAAGCTGCTGCAGACCTCATAGCAAGCAATATCTCAGGGGACGGATTCGCGCGAACCATCGGTGAGCCTGGCGTGATCCCCAAGACCCCAAACCGGCAGCGATAGGGGTCACGTTCCGAAGCTCACTCACCGAATCGCTCAAACGAGTCGGCGGTGCGCAACATCCCCTTCTAGTGAGGTCCGACCCGACTAGGTGAGCTCTGCGAGCAGAGCGCGCACACGACCGTCGATGTCGTCCACGATGGGCCGGACGGCCTCAACCGGCTTGCCTGCTGGATCTTCGAGCTCCCAGTTGAGATACCGCTTGCCCGCATAGACGGGGCAGGTGTCTCCGCACCCCATGGTGACGATGACGTCGGACTCCCTGGCCAACTCGTCGGTGAGTGGCTTGGGGAACTCCCGAGTCGGGTCCAGGCCCCGCTCTTCCAAGATGGCAACCACCGACGGATTGAGCTGGTCGGCTGGCTCCGATCCGGCCGAGCGCACGTCGATGCGGCCCTCGGCGTAGTGGTCGAGAAGCACCCGCGCCGCGAGGCTTCGTCCTGAGTTGTGGATGCAGAGGAACAGGACCACTGGCTCGTCGCTCACCGGGCACCTTTCAGAGTGGGCTGCGTATTCGGGGAAGGGTAGCGGCCCCTCGCCCAGAGGGACACGTACACCAGTCCCACCAGAACCGGAACCTCGATCAACGGACCGACAACGCCGGCCAGTGCCTCGCCGCTCGTCACCCCGAACACACCGATGGCAACAGCAATGGCGAGCTCGAAGTTGTTGCCTGCAGCCGTGAACGACAGGGTGGCGGTGCGCTCGTAGGGCAGTCCGATGGCCCGTCCGTAGGCGAACGTCCCGAACCACATGATGGCGAAGTAGACCAGAAGGGGTAGGGCGATCCGGGCCACGTCCGCCGGGTGCGACGTGATCGTGTGGCCCTGGAGGGCGAAAAGGATGACGATCGTGTAGAGCAGCCCGTAGAGGGCGAAGGGGGCAATCCGGGGAATGAGCTTCGTCTCGTACCATTCTCGCCCCCGTCGCCGCTCGCCAATGGTCCGGGTGAGGTATCCCGCCACCAACGGAATACCGAGGAAGATGGCGACGGTCTCCGCGATGCGCCAGATCGAGAGCTCGAGTCCGACGGTGTGCAGGCCGAGCCACCCAGGGAGCACCTTCAGATAGAAGTAGCCGAGCAGGGCGAAGGCTACGACTTGGAACAGGGAGTTGAGGGCCACCAGGACTGCGGCGGCCTCCCGGTCCCCACAGGCCAAGTCGTTCCAGATGAGCACCATGGCGATGCAACGGGCCAAACCGACGATGATCAACCCGGTGCGGTAAGCGGGGAGGTCGGGCAGCATCAGCCACGCCAGGGTGAACATGACGAGCGGTCCGATCACCCAGTTGATGACCAGGGAGGAGACCAGGGTCCGTCGGTCCCGAGTCACCGTCCCCAACTCGTCGTAGCGCACCTTGGCCAGCACCGGGTACATCATCACGAGGAGCCCGATGAAGATCGGTAGCGACGTCCCTGAGGTGACCTGCACAGCGTTGAGGTGTGCGTTCAGGCTGGGGATTACCCGACCGAGCACCAGACCGATGGCCATCGCCAGGATGATCCACACCGGCAGGAACCGGTCAAGGAACGAGAGTCGCGCCACAACTGGTTCGACGTGGTCCGCCTCCACTGCAGGCAGTCTTGAGGACACCTCGCTCATCTACATCCTCGATGTGCGCCGGTCCGGGCGATCAGCAGCACGAGGACGAGGCCGCCGTGGCCTCCTCGGACTCCGGCCGGGAGCTGCAGCATGCCGACTCACCAGGGGCAGCCGACCGAAGCTGGCCGGCAGGCATCTCGGTGTCGGAGAGGACCGTGTAGATCTCCCATGGCTCTCCGCCGGGGCCGTCCACCCAGACTTTGTCCTGGACCGCATAGCAGCACGACGTCTGCTCCTCGAGGGCTGTAGCCAGACCTTCGCCGGAGAGTCGAGCTCGGGCTGCTGTCACCTCATCGGTCGTAGGCACCTCGACGCCGAGATGATTGAGGGACCCCGGCATCTGGTTGGCATCCTCGATGAGAACGAGCTTCAGGGGCGGGTCGGTGATGGCGAAGTTCGCGTAACCCGGGCGGACCTTGGCCGGTTCGGTGGCGAAGAGCTTCGAGTAGAAGGCGATCGCCTCATCGATGTCGGCGACGTTGAGGGCAAGCTGGACACGGGACATGGTCACGTCCTTTGGTAGATTGACTGTTGTCGATGCTACCGCATACATCGATGTAGGTCAATACGAGGAGGTGCAGGATGGCAACGAGGGAACAAGCCGCCGATGTGACAAACCCCGCATTGTGCTGTGCTTCGGTTGTCGAGACTCCGCTCGATCACGCCGAGGCGGTCAGCCTGGCTCGTGTGCTGGCAGCACTGGCCGACCCGATCAGGCTCCAACTGTTCTCGCTCGTCGCGGCACAGGGCGAAGTGTGTTCATGTGATCTCGAGGCACCCCTCGGTCGGAGCCAGCCGACCATCTCACACCACACAAAGCTGCTGGCCGAAGCGGGGCTCATCGTGGGCGAGAAGCGTGGTCGGTGGGTGTGGTGGCGGATCGAACCGACCCGATTGGCCGATGTGCGGAGGGCCCTCGGAGGCTAATGGCGCGATCGGCTGACGCGATCACCTTCTTGAGCGTTCCGAGCCATGAAATGCGTATCCCTGCTGTGTTGTCGGGGGCAGGCTGGTCCTCTGTGCCAGATCTCGGGGGACGACAGTGTCGGGGTATCCCACCAAGTCGGGGATCACGGATAGTTGGCCATCCGATCTGGCGACTACTGCAACCTCTGGCCCGAGCTAACTCTGAGGGCCAGATTCTCTAGTGCGATCGGTGTCTTGAACGGAACGTGCTGGCATGCAAGCTGTTCGTCATCAACGGCATCAAGGGCACGGGTCAATCTCTCGGCGGCCAGAATCAGATCGTGGGCCGCACTCTCCACTTCCGCCATCGCCACTAGGAGTCTCCTTTTTCGTGGTGTCGTCCGACCCGACACTACGGGGCAACGGGTGCTGTCAGTAGGGGCAAACGTCCCTAGTGAGTACATTCACGGAACTGCCAGGTCCCGATGCTCGTCCCCGGTGCCATATCTCGGGAGCATGACTACGAATTCGCGTCAGCCGTCGAGCCACGTTGTGGATAGCCGGGCGTGCCCGAACAACTCCCGAATTCCTTCCTCCGTGTACTGCTCCGGTTGGTTCTTGAGCCATTCCGCCACTCTCCTCCGGCCCACCACTGTCACATCATCGGGCTGACTCTTCACCGTTAGGTTGCCCCCGACGATCACAATCAACGGACGGACTGTGACTTCGAACTGAGCAGCGTGGGAAAGCAGGCGCGAAGTCCGTTTCGCCTCGTAGCGCGAATTCCGAAGGTAGACGGTCTTTGCCCCGTTGACCATGACGACTCGCAACGACACCCAGACTCGTTTGCCGGGATGGTGCTTCGTGTTTAGGGTGAACACTCCCCCGGGACCGATCACCACGTGATCGATGTCACTCCCCCGCTCCCCAACCGGGACCGCATGCAGCACCGCCCAGCGAGGGCAGAGCCTGCCCAACTCACGCCCCACCATCTCCTCGCCATCGGCACCAATTCGAAAAGCACGCTCAGGCGTCTTGATTCCACAGAGTCGCGAGATCGCGGTCTTCACGGGCGCTTGCCTTTTCAACTCCGTCGCCATCGATCGGGCAGCCATACCTGCGGGATTGGCGAACAAGTCCCTGGCTCCCGTACCGCAAGGCTCGGTCGATGTTCGTTGCTGCGCCATGTCGAGCTATCGACCGGCTACCTCCCAAGCTTTACGCCTGGTCACACCCGTGATTCTGCACCACCTGCAGCACGGACTACATTCTCCCAGCCGGGTCCGTCGAGCAGGAGGTCCCGCCACCCGATGCTCCGGGCCCGGCACTAGCTGCAGCGCTACGGTCGCCGTATGACAACCAGGCGGACCCAACTTGACGGACCCTCCAAGCAGTGCTCCTTCGGACGTGACCACGGCCCAGCGACACACGAACTCTTTGGATTCGGGGCTTGCGTCCTCTGCTTCGGAAGCCCCACTTGACTCCGGCCGACAGCGAGAACTACTCCCCCACTTCCTGACTCGCTGCTTCCCGGTAAGCCGCCACCTCGGTTGACATGGTCCGACGAGTTCCCAACCTAGTCATCCAGCCAATTTCGTGGCCGACCCGACCATACCCGGGTATTCGCGGGCCACATGCCTGATGGGTCCCGGAGCTGTGCGTACAGGGTGTCGAAATTCTTCTGTGATGGATTCCTGCCCGTCACCTGAGAAATCGAAAGCACAAACCGTTCCGCCTCATCTTCTGATTCTGTTAGGCCGTTGTCCCAGAAGGACGTGATAACCACCTCCGCCCGGCTGCCCGCATTCGCCTTGATTGCTGTCACTCCAAGGAAGTGCGGCGTCAACTCGAAACTCGGTATCATCACATCCTCCAAGGTCGCCATCATTGCCGCTAGGTCGGCGAGTTCTACCGGTCCGTGCACGCGGCGGCAGCGTAGCGCTCTGCTGAGGTCTCCCACCCGAACATCCGCGGGCTTTAGCTGGGTGACTACGTGCGGGTCGTCCTGGCGGTTGCTGACTAGTGTTGAAGGTCACCCCACCCAAGTCCCCCATAGCTACGCGATGTCGGGGCGCAGAGCGACGCGGCGGCGGATAGATTCACGCGCTTTGGAGCCGCTCCAGAGCAGTCCGGCGGCAACCGCCAGCAGGACTGGTTGCAGGGCCCAGTAGACCCACCAGTGGACCGTGTCGAGGCCGTTTTTGCCACCAAAAGCGGTGCGCCCGACATGCGCGATGTACGCCGTTTGCCAGGCGAGGGCGCAGTACCACACCACGCCAACGGCGAGCAGTTGTCGCCAGCCCCGGCCGAATAGGAGTCCAAGGAGCAGTGCCATGGGTAGCGCGATCATTGCTGTCATGGCGTGGATCCTTTCCATTGGATACTCTGTAGGGCAGAGTTGCTTCGGGTTGACTCTGCCCTACAGAGTCAGATTTGTCAAGGAGTTCGAATGGATCCGATTGCGGCTGAGCTGGCTCTGACCGAAACGGCCGCCGCGAAGCGTCGGGTCGACGGGCTGGTGCGCACCGCGATGGCGGTGCCTTTACGGTTGCTTGCCCTCGCGTGGATCGTGCTGTGCCCGATCGCGCTGCTGGTCGGACGCAACCACCTCGGCCCCGCTGTCGGGATAGCGCTGCTCGCCGTCACCGCAGTGTCCTGGGTGCGGTACCGGCGGGTCGCCCGCGAGCGCGGAGTCCGGGCCCATCTGTGGCCGTGGCTCGCCGTCGCAGTGATCGCACTCGGCGGCGGCGCCGCCGCATCACGCGCCGGGACCGGTCACGGTCTAGCGTGGCTGAATATCGCCGGCCCGTTCGTGGTCAACGCGCTCGCCCTGCTGGCTCTCGCCGGATTCGTTCGCAGCCGCGCCATCGGTATCGCCGCGGTGACGATGCTTGCCATGTCGTTCATCGTCGCCGGCACGCTCAGCGGGGACGTGGCCGTCGCGGTTCAGCTCGCGGCATACGCGGCGGTGCTCATGGTGGCATCGGCGAGGATTGCCTGATGACCCAACATCCGATCCACGACATCGACGACGATGTGCATCAGCGGGTACGGCTCGGCATCCTCGCGTCGTTGAGCGGTCTCGCTAAAGCAGACGTCAGGCACCTGAAGCTGACGCTCGGTGTTACCGACGGCAACCTCGGACGGCACCTGCAGGCGCTGGAAGAGGCCGGCCTTGTTGCCCAAACCAAGACAACGGGCAATGGCCGCCCACGTACCTGGGTAAAGATCACGGCCAAGGGGCGGCGGGCGCTCCGCGACGAGATCCGGGCCCTCCAGCGGCTCCTCAGCGAAGTCGGCGCTCTGTCTTACCAACCAGATCCCGCCCGAGAACCGTCCTTGGACACTTAGGACCGATCGAGCCGCCGCGGTACCCACCAGGATCCGGATGGCCGGTCTCGAACTTGTCGTCGGAGCGGCTCCTTGGCAGCCTCGATGGCACTCGTCGGACATTCGAGCGGCTGATCGCCCCCGGCATGCGGAGCAAAATGTTGTCGACGTCAGTTGTTGGCTGGGTTTTGGCTGGGCGAGTCCTACCGGTCCGAGCACGCGGCCGCAGCGTAGCGCTCTGCTGAGGTCTCCCACCCGAGCATGCGCCGAGGCTGGTGATTGAGGACGTTGGTGATGGAGGCGAGCTCTTCGGGTGTGACGTCGCCGAGCCGACTGCCTTTGGGTAGCCAGAACCGAACTTGGCGATTCTGGTTCTCGTTCGATCCTCGTTGCCATGGCGAATGAGCGTCGGCAAAGTAGACCGGCATGTCGAAGAAGGATTCGAGCTGTGGCCACCCGGCCATCTCGGATCCCCGGTCCCAGGTGAGCGAACCGCGCAGGTTGGCTGGCACCGTGTCGAACAGCTCGGAGAGGCACGCCAATGTGTCGTCGGGCCGGTAGCCACAGGGCATGTCGCCGAGTAGCGTGAACCGGCTGGTGCGCTCGACCAGGGTCACTACGGCTGAGGCGTTGTTCGCCCCGATGATGAGATCACCCTCCCAGTGTCCGGCCTCGACCCGGTCTTTGACGGTGGCCGGACGGTCGGCGATCTTGGTGAAGGTGCCCAGTACATGGGTGGTCTGCGCCTTCGACCGACGGCGCCGTCTGCGAGGGCGCCGGGTGCGCAGGCACTCGGTGGGCTTCACGCCCAGGCTGCCATCGAAGACGGACCGATAGATGGTCTCGTGGCAGATCGCACCGGCACCGGAACGACGTAGCCGTGCCGCGCACCCCGCCGGTGAGAATCCCTCGTCGAGATCGGCCCGCACCAGACAGGCCAGCACCGGGTCTGCGATCAGGAGGCTCGGGCGAGGGCGCTTGCTTTCTTCGTCTGCTCGCTGTTGTGCACCAACTGCCCGATACCGCTCACGCCCCCCATTGCGGCCGACCTCTCTGCTGATGGTCGACGCATCCGTCCAAGGGTGACGGCGATCGAGGCAAACGGCACGATCGGATCGTCGACGAGAAAGGCGCGAATCTCTTCGCGTTCGGGCGGGGACAAGGCCGAGCCTGGCATGCTGGGGTCTCCATCGGTTCGGTTGCATGTGTGCACCGGTCATCATGACCGGATCATGCACCGACCGATGGAACCTGCCGTCGCTCAGATCAACGTAGAAGCATACCTGCCGACACCTCATCGAATTCCGACCTCCATCCCGCGCCCTCAAAACTTCAACCTAGACAGGTGCCGATGCTGGACCCGTGACCAGCCAAAATTCAGGTCAACGTCCCGAACGCACAACCTGTTTCGCGTTCCATTCGCTAGAAACTGCGTGCGAACGGTAGACGCAATCGCTCACCCGCAATCGACATGACGGATTCGACGAGACGTGCCCGCCGATCCTGAAGCCTCACGATTTGCGAACTGCGCCAGGTGCAGTTCGTCGAGAATGCATCGCAATGTTCTCCCAGCGTTCGAGACGTCGGATGGCCGAGAACTGTGTGGCAATCCCCAGTGGAACCTTCCTCCTCTATCGCGTCACTGTTACGTATCCAGGCGGATACGTGAACTGGAGCGGGCGGCACTCGAAGGGCTGGGGGGAAAGCGGTGGTGGCCGTCAGTGTTCCTGGCGTCGGGCAGCGATCCAGGTGAATGGTTGATCGACTCCGTTTGGCGTCTGGTGCACTTCTCGCCGCTCTTCGACCAAGGCGAAGTCAGGTCCGAGAATGGCTTCGAGCTGTGCCGCGTCGTACCGGGTGACTGGAAGCCCCGAGCACCATTCTGGGCCGTCCAGCGCAAACGTGGCCATGACGACCGATCCTCCTGTCGCTACTGACTGCCGCACTAAGCTTTTGTAGATATCGATCTCGGCACCGGAGAGGAAATGAAATACGGCTCGGTCGTGCCATAGGTCGTATTGGCGCGACGGCCTCCAGGTCAGTAGGTCCGCGGCAACCCACGTCACGGGAGAGTGGCTTCCGACTCTGTCCCGGCTGGCCTGGAGGGCGGCCTTAGAAATGTCCACAACCGTGACGTCGGTGAAGCCCCTATTCAGAAGTGCATCCACGAGAACCGAAGCCCCTCCTCCGACATCGACAACCCTTGCATCACGAGTGACTGCCAAGGCGTCAATGAGATCAAGGGAGATCGTCGACTCCTGCTGGTACCAACTCACGCCGTCCGTAGAGTTGCGCCGGTACACCGCCTCCCAGTGAGTGATTCGGTCAGCTGACTCCGGAGTTTGGCTGGTCACGTTGATCAGAATAGAACCCCCAACGCTGTCCAGCTGTCGGGGACCCGCCTGACGAGTGCGTTTCGGGCCAAGCCCGTCCTCCCTGCCAATTCTGGGCATCAGGTCCAATGGCTCGGGTGTCCCACCTACTGGGCGGTTGGGGTCACCTACTCACGGACGGGTCTGCAATTCGGCAAGCGCAACCGCACAAGCGATGCCGTTGCGAATGAGTAGCAACGTGCAGTGGGGACTTGTCGCCGCCAGACTCGTTCCATGTCCGATCACCACCAAGATGCCGTTGGGCACGGTCATGACGAACACGATCACCACCTCGCGCACGGCCATGGAGGGGTAGTCGGCTTTCTGCGAGGCTACATCGCACCTCACTCACACGATGCGAAGGATTCGCTCGACCGAGCCCTGGAGGCCAGCAGCGACGGCATCCGCGCGGTAGCGCTCTCGCTCGTGATCTTGCTCCTGACCGCTGGTATTCAGGTACTGGTCGTCGTGGCGAGTGGCTCCGTCGCCCTCTTAGGTGACACGCTCCACAACGCTGCTGATGCGCTGACTGCCGTGCCGTTGTGGCTGGCGTTTCGGCTGGGACGGCGTCCCCCGACTACTCGATTTACTTACGGATACGGCAAGGCCGAAGACGTGGCGGGCCTGGCAGTCATCGCTTTGATCGCCGCCTCCGCCGTCTTTGCCGGCTACGAAGCGATTTACCGATTGATTCATCCGGAGAAGGTGTCCCACCTGGGATTCGTCATGGCGGCGGCGGTTGTGGGCGCCATTGGTAACGAGGTGGTCGCCCAGTACCGTATCCGAGTTGGCCGCCGGATTGGATCTGCGGCGCTGGAGGCCGACGGCGTCCACGCTCGCACTGATGGGGTCACGTCGCTCCTGGTGCTTGTCGGAGCTGTGGCCGTGGCCTTGGGGGCGCAATGGGCGGATCCGGTGGTCGGCCTGGTGATCACCGGGGCGATCATGGTCGTTGGCTACCAAGCGGTACGGAGCGTCGGCCAGCGCCTCCTCGATGCGGTCGATCCGGCCATCATCGAGCAGATCTCGACGATCGTAGGGTCGGTGGATGGGGTAATTGCCGTCACAGAAGTCCGGGCAAGGTGGGTCGGTCATCGACTGCTGGCCCAGGTGAGGCTGAGCGTGGACGGGATGCTGCAGGTGACGACAGCACACGCCATTGCGGAGGAGGTCCATCACGAGATGCTCCACCATGTCCCGAATCTCTCGGAGGCGATCGTCCACGTGGACCCCTCAGGAACTGGTAGCGATCCGCACGCTGCGACTCGGCACCATCAAGGCGACGGCTAGCACCCAGCGCCCCGGAGGGAAGGGTATTCAGCATTTGCGACTCCGGGGCGGGCTCCTCCGATTCACAGTGGTATGCATCGAGTCCCGAGTTCGAGTCACGCCGGCACGCGGTGAGTGGCCATCCGGTGATTGACGTAATCCGCGATGATGGAACTACAAATTGGGCAGCCAGTGGCCTGGCCACCGTCCACGAGAATGGATCCCGGAGCAGACCACAGGATGTAGCGGGCAGCCTGACAACGGGAATCGTCACGGGAATCGAGAATGATGCCCACCACGTCTGGCACCTTCGCAACTGTGACGACGATCTGGGTGATCAGAGTTATCAGACACCCGTGGAGCGAGGGCCTCGATTGTCTAGGCACCGTCATACGAGAAGTGAGGGAGATCCTTGGCACTTATGCGTCAAGGGCAACCCGAGACTGGACCTACGAGCTGATCGCTGGCGTTCCCGCCACGGGTGACCGCTCATCCTCACCGTATGGTTGCTTCACCGAGCGGTGGATCAGCTGTCGCGACACGCCGAGTCGGTCGGCAATCTCCGTCACGGTCATCCCGGACTCCTGGGCAGCCGCCATGAACACCGCTCGAAGGTCATATCGTCGTCGCCCGTAGAACTCATGCGCGTCGGACGATGTTCGCCGAAGCTCGGCAGGGTTCTCCCCGGCCTCGTCGATGCACTGGTTGATGGCAGCCCCGGCCTCCAGTCGTTCGATCATCCGAAGGCCGACGATCTCTCTTCGCACGAGATCTTTCCTCAGTGCAACAGAGGCTTCAATGGTGTTCCGGACCGCATCAATGCACTCCTGGCGTCGGTTCTCCATGGGGCCGTTGTAGTCCAGACCGTGCTGGTATTGGTGGATCTGGCGTGCTCGAGGGAGGCCGGCGGCGCGAGGGTTTACCACGCCGATTGACGACCGAGGGCGAGCGTCTCCGAGGCGGGTCTTGTCGGGGTCGGTTCACCCGTCGAACATCGCTCAGGCCCCGTGGACCAATCCGGCAATGCGCCGATCGCACCTAGGACGTCGGGTCGATTTCGCCTGTTGACATTGCCGCTTGGCTGGCGATCACATCATGGGGAATGCCGAACTCCGCGGCGAGCTCCGACACGCTCATGCCCTCGTCCAATGCAGCCTTGATGATCACATCGCGCAGTTCGGCTCGTCTCGCATAAAACGTCTGTACGGCCTCCCGGTTGGCCGCGCGCTCCTCCACGGTGGGGAGCGAGTGCAAGATCTCTCCGATGGCCACGCCGGACTCGACGCGCACGATTGACTCCCGAAGCAGCCGCTCGTGGTCCTCGAGCTGCGTGCGCGCGACCAGGTTCGCGTCGATGAGGTTGTTGACTGCCACAACAACACGGAGTCGAGCATCCCCCATGGTCCGACCTTCCCTTAATCCGACGTCAGCCCCTCGAGCGAGGCCAACACCTCGGCGGCGATCTGCTCGGCCGGCGGCAGGCCCGGTACGTCGCCGATGCCGGCAGGATTCAGCCCTTCGGCCACCGAATGCCACCGGCGCTCGGCCATCTCGATCCAGTCCGGGTGCGGGAAAACCCAGAACCGTTGCTCGCCGATGGCATCGGCCACCAGATCGGCCACCGTCGCCGGCGTCAGTCCTTCGTCCACGGCCCGACGCACGTGGGCACCCACGATGTCGGCGCCGAATGCAATAGGTGGGACCTCTCCCAGGTGTTCGGGCCAGTTCCGGTCCGAATCCATGATGCCGGTCCGCACCCAACCCGGGCACAGCACGCTCACCCCCACGGGAATCCCGACCTGCTGGAGCGTCGTGTAGAGGTCCTCGGTCATGGCCACCACGGCGTGCTTGCTGGCGTCGTAGTGGGCACCGATCCCCGGCATCAGCCCGGCGATCGATGCCGTGTTCACGATGTGCCCCTCCCCCTCCGCCGCCAGATACGGGAGGAATGCCCGCACCCCGTGGATGACGCCCCACAGGTTCACGCCGAGAACCCACTCCCATGCCGAGAGCGGGCCGAACCACGGGTCCGCCTGGGTGGCCACGCCGGCATTGTTGCAGACCACGTGGACGGAGTTGAATCGATCCATGGTGGCCGCCGCCAGCGCCTGCACCGATGCCTCGATGCTCACGTCGGTCGGCACCACCAAGACGTCGACGCCGTGACTCCGCACGAGTTCCGCGGCCGAGGCGAGCCCGTCCTCGTTGACATCGGCCAGGACGACGTGCATCCCGTCGCGGGCGAAGCGATCAGCCAGGGCCAGTCCGATACCGCTCGCCGCCCCGGTGACGACCGCCACCTTGCCTGCTGCCAGCTCCATCGTGCCTCCGGTGGTCAGCCGGGGGTTGCCCCACCGGACGTCGGCCACCCTATGTCCGTGGCGTGCCGCACGCCCGGATGGCCTCCCGCCCGACTCAACCGGATTCAGTGTGCCGTTCTTGGTGGTCGAGCCACTCCAGCAGACAAGGCACGCCGTCCAGCGGGACCTCACGGTCCGAGCTCGGCAGATAGGCGACCACCTTCCCGTCGATCACATTGACGGCTACCGCCACGTCGCCACCGGGATCGAGACACCACGATGGGAATGACCCCGGTGTCGTGGCCGGCTCGAAGTGCCACCCACTCCGGGCCAGCAAAGCAGTGCCTATCTCGTCGAACAGCTCCTCGTCCGTCATCTGCACCCTCTCTCCGTCG
>Ga0209483_1000324_pt1 | contig 43671 bp, 41 predicted proteins | sample NGEPerA_FD_184508 | JGI IMG/M metagenome (GOLD analysis project Ga0209483, IMG submission 184508) | Arctic peat soil microbial communities from the Barrow Environmental Observatory site, Barrow, Alaska, USA - NGEE PermafrostL2-A... | ecosystem: Environmental > Terrestrial > Soil > Wetlands >...
GTCTATACCCGCGGCAGCGGCGAAACCGTCCAGCCGGTTATCTCCGGCAATGTCGATCTCGGGCTTGCCGTCGGCACGTTGGGAGCCATCGGCTATTACGCCAAGGGCGCGCCGATCCGCATTGTCGCGGCGCAGGCAACCGGCGCCGCCGACTACTGGTATGCTAAGGACCCGGCGATCAAGTCGCTGAAAGACCCGGCACAGTCGAAGGGCAAAACCATCGCCTTTTCGACCAACGGCTCTTCCACCGACTCGATGGTGAAGGCCTTCATCAAGGAATGGAAACTTGACGTGAAGCCGATCGCGACCGGCAGCCCGCCGGCGACGCTGACCAATGTCATGAGCGGCCAGGTCGATATCGGCTGGGCGGCGCCGCCCTTTGGCCTCAAGGAAATCGACGAAGGCAAGATTCATCTGGTCGCGCTTGGCGGCGATACCCACATCATCGGCGGGCAGACCATCCGCACCATCATCGCCAATGCCGACGCGCTCAAGAACCGCCACGACGTGCTCAAGCGTTTCTTCCAGGCCTATCGCGAGAGCATCGACTACATGTATTCTGACAATCCGCAGGTGATTACGGACTATGCCGAATTCGCCAAGATCACGCCGGTGCTCGCCAAGCGAGTGCGCGACGAGTTCTTCAAGAAGTCGATTTTGCAGATGACCGAGATCAAGGGCCTCGATGATCTGCTGCATGACGCGGTGGAGCTTAAATACGCGCCGAAGTCGCTGACGCCGGAACAGGTCAAGGACCTGATCCAGACGGATATTGCGAAGTAGCACGGGGACTGTGCGGCGCTCTGTTCCCTCCCCCTGAAAGGGGAAGGAAAGAAAGGTCATGGTTCGTCGAAACCGCAGGCGTTCCAAACTTTGCGCGCTTCCGGCGAAACCAGAAACTGAATGAAAGCCGCCGCTTCGTCCGCGACTTTGCTGGCAGCGGTGATCGCCGCGCCGTAAGTGATAACAAGCTGAAGCGAGGGCGGCAGGCTGCCTACCAGCGTGACGCCGTTAAAGGCGACGATCTCGCTTTTCGGAAAAATCCCGAGCGCCGCTTCGCCGGAGGCAATGGCCGCGACGCCGCCGGCAAGCCCCGCCTTGTGAATGACTTTCAGCGGCCCGCCGGTGAACCCCAGTTCACGGAGCACCTTATCGCTTTGCGCACCTGAAGGCGTCGCAGTCGGGGGCGCGTGGACGACCGAACCGCCCGCCAAAAGCGAGGCCTTCAGTTTCTCGGGCGTCGAAATGTCCGGTACTTCATCGCCCGCCTTGATGCCGACGCCGAGGCCGATATCAGCGAGCGGCGAGCGGCCTTTTGCCAGCACTACGCACGCTGTTTCATAATCGTCCAGCATCGCCACCGGCATCAGCAGCACATCGAGCGCCTCACTCTTGGCGACCCGCCCTTGAATGCCGCTCATGGTGTCGTAGAGCGCGTTCAGCGTATGACCGGTACGTTGATGATAGATCGGGCCGAGCCTGTCGAAAACCGGCTTCGGCGCGCCGCCGGCGATGCTCGTAATTGTTGCCATGGCTTTTCCCTTGCGCGTGATCTTATCCGAAAGCCGGTGCCCATCCCCGATCAGGTCGAGGAAATGCTTTTCGGGATCATGCGGTTTACAACTTGAAACTCTCATGCGTGCCGGGATGAAACAGTTCTTCCGGCGTCATCAGGCGCGACGACAGGCCTTCGCGATGATGCTGGCGGAAGAAGCTCTCGAGCGTCTTGCGGTTGGGCTCAATCCCATACGACCAGAAGTCCTCGTCCATCAGCGCGCGCGCTTCCGCCAGCCGCTCCTCGACAAACGGGAGCGTCACCTTGGTGGCGGACGTATCATTGAGCAGATCGAGCGCATAGGCCTTCGACTGCTCGAAGGCCTTGAACACCGCACCGGGCAGCCAAGGATGCTGCTCGGCGAGCGTCCGGCGCACGCCGACGATATGCATGATCGGGAAGATGCCGGTGCGCTTGTAGTAGTCCTTGGCAGCCGCCACCGGATCGGGGAAAAGCCAGCCCACATTGGGCGTGTTTTTCGGCAATGACGGCGGGCGCGGCGCGATGAAGCCGTCGATGGTACCTTCCGCCAGCATCGCGGAAATCGATTTGCCGGGAGGCGCGTTTTCCAGTTTCACGTCGGTCGGCAGCTTGATGGTGATCTTCTCCGGCCGGTCCGCATCCTCGATGCCGCCGCGCACCCACTGAATGTCGGACGGCTTGACGCCGTAGTCGTCTTGCAGAATGGAGCGAGCCCATACATTCGCCGTCAGTTGATATTCCGGCACGCCGACGCGCTTGCCCTTGAGATCTTCCGGCTTCTTGATGCGGTCGGTGCGCACATGGATCGAGGTATGGCGAAACGCGCGCGACACAAAAGCGGGAACGCCGACATAAGGGAAATTGCCCTGCGCGATCTTCACCGTCGAACTCGACAGCGACAATTCGCAAATGTCGAATTCGGCATGGCGAAAGGCGCGGAAGAAGATTTCCTCCGGTGACAGCGTCATGCAGGACGGATTGACGCCGTCGATCTGCACCGCGCCGTCGATCAGCGCGCGCGTCCGATCATAGGCCCCGACGGCGACGGAAAGGTTGAGCTTGCTCATGGAAGTCCCGGACTGGAGTGGTCTTAGGAGACTTCATAAGGGAAAGCCGGAGCGGAGGCAAAACCAACGCTGACGCTGCGCGTTCGCTCCTCCCCTCCCCCGCGAGCCCTTGCGAGTGTGGGGAGGGAAAAAGCTACTCCACCCCGCCCTTGCGCGGCGTCCTGTCGTTGAAGCCTTTATCGTCCGGCGTCACGTCGAGCACGGCGGCATGGCCGGTGATCTTCGCCGGCCGACGGCAATCCTTCATGCAAGGCTTACTGTTCCAGAACGCCTTTTCGGTCTTGCGCCGGTCGTCGTCATAGAAGCCGCCCTGGTTCGGCATTTTCACCTGGCCCCAGGTCTCGCGTGACAGCACAAAATCGTCGCCGACAATGTCATTGAGGCTAAGGACGTAAGCCGTGACCGCATAAAGTTCATCGTTCGAGAGCGAATGAGCATCGCCGAACGGCATGGCGCGGCGGATATAATCGAAAACGCTTGAGAGATACGGATAATAAGAGCCAACTGTCTTGACCGGATCGTGCGAGGCGAGCGTACCTTTGCCCTGCGCGAGCTGCGGCCAGCGGCCGGCGCTTTCGCCAAACTCGCCATGGCAAGCGGCGCAGCGCTCAAGATAAATCTTCTCGCCTTGTTTCACCGAGCCGTGGCCCGAAGGAGCGCCGGCGCCATCGGGACGTACGTCGATGTCCCAACCGGTGATCTGCGCCGCTGTCGCCGGGGCTCCCATGCCGTAGTCGTGCGGCTTTGCCTGCTGCGCCAGCACGGGCGCGCCGAGCGCGAAAAATATTAGCGTGGCGAGTTTAACCCACCTCGACATTCTCGACCTCCCCGCTCGCTTTAAGTGCCCAGGTCTGGATGCCGTTATTATGGTAGATCGAATTGACGCCGCGAATTTTTCGCAAAGCGTCCTTGTTCGGCTGCACGTAGCCGGTGTCGTCCATGGCGCGTGATTGCAACAGGAGTTCCTCGCCGTTCCATTCGGTCTCGGCATAAAAGCGCACGCAGGCCTTGTCGAACACCGGACCGTCGATCCTGGCGGTGCGCCAGTTGCGGCCACCGTCGAGCGAAACGTCGACGCGCTTGACAGTGCCGCGTCCCGACCACGCCAGTCCCGTGATGACCAGAAAGCCCTTCTTCTTTACCGGCGTCTGCGGCGACGGCGAGGTAATCACCGATTTCGCATCCATCTCGAAGGTGAATTTACGCGCCTTGCCGTTTTCCAGCAAGTCAGTGTATTTGCCGGTTTCTTCGCGCGTGTACCAGGGCTCGTCGCCGACCTTGATGCGGCGGATCCACTTCACCCACATATTGCCTTCCCAGCCCGGCACCACGAGCCGCGCCGGATAGCCCTGCTCCGGGCGCAACATCTCGCCATTCATGCGATAGGCGATCAGGCAATCGTCGAGCGCCTTGGCAAGCGGCACCGAGCGCGTCATCGCCGCCGAGTCGCCGCCTTCCGCCAGCAGCCACTTCGCCTTCGGTTTGACGCCCGCCTGCTCCAGTAAAAGTTTGAGCGGCACGCCGGTATATTGCACGCAGTGCATCATGCCGTGCGTGTACTGGCAGCCGTTCAACTGCGCGCCGCGCCACTCCATGCCGGAATTGGCGGCGCATTCGAGGAAATAGATACGGTTGACGCGCGGCAGGCGCTTGAGGTCCTCGAGCGTGAAGATCAGCGGCTTGTCGACCATGCCATGGATCATCAGCCGGTAATCTTTCGGATCGACTTCGGCGATGCCGCCGTGATGACGCTCGAAGCAGAGGCCGTTCGGAGTGATGATACCGTCGAGTTCATGCAGCGGCGTGAAGCTGACGGAGGACTCGCGGCTGGCGGTGAGCCATTGCACGTCGCGCCGGATGACACCCTTTTCGAATTTCGACGGATGCCCGTAAGGCCGCACCGCGACGCCGTCACCGAGCGTCTTGGTCCAATCCGCGATATTGGGCGGCAAGTTCTTGTCGTTGGCGCTGGCCGCGCCGGTGGTGCCAGCGGCAATCATCCCGGCCGCGCCGGCTAAAAAGCCCCGGCGTGAGGCACGTTTTTTATCGGTCGGTTCGGTCATCGGCAGCTCCCGGCGAACGTCCCTCCTCTATCACATTCTTCTTTGTGAATGTAATGATTTATTCTACTTTTGCACGGCTGAAAAGAATAAGGCGACTATGAAATGCCGACTTCGAAAACCGGCTTCAGAAGATCGAATTAAATCCCCGAGACTTTCACGCTTGCGTTCGGCTTCACCCGCACCGTTTTTGCCGCCGCTACGTAGCGCTCGACCAGGTCCCAGACATTCGGCCCTTGCGTGCCTTCGTTGACGCTGGCCCAGCCGGCGATGACGTATTCGCGTTTGGGATCGATCGGCTTGCCGCTCTTCAACAGCGTCATGTTGGAAATGCGCTGGCCGATCGGCTTCGACACGTCAATCGAATAGCCAAGCCCGCCGCAGCGGACCATGTCGCCGCCCTGCTGGTAGTATGGGTCCGGGTTGAACAGGTTGTCGGCGACGTCCTCCAGAACATCTTTCAAGCGTTCGCCGGTCATCGGTAGGCGATAGACCTGCGGATAGGTAATCGCCGTGGCGTTGTGAATATCCTCGACCGTGATCGGCGCACCGGGCAGCACGCTGGTGCCCCAGCGGAAGCCGGGCGACAGCGCGATCTCGGCGTCGCGCTCTTTCAAGAGCGCATCGCAGATCAGATCGTCGAAGGTGCCGTTGAAATTGCCGCGGCGGTACAAGAGTGAATCCGAATGCCCGACCACGCGCGCCAGCTCCTTGGCGAAGGGCGCGCGCACCTTGGCGATCTGCGCGGCCATTGCGGCCTCCGGCTTGATGGCGTCGGCGAATAGCGGAATGAGTTTATAGCGGAAGCCTTTCACCGCGCCGCCCTGCACATCGAGGTCGAGCCGCGAAACGAACTTGCCGTGGCTGCCGGAAGCAATGAGCAACGTCTTGCCGATCTGAATCGCTTGCGGCAATGCGTCATGGGTGTGGCCTGTCAGGATCACGTCGATGCCCTCGACGCGGCCCGCCAGCTTGCGGTCAACGTCGAAGCCGTTATGCGACAGCAGCACGACCAACTGCGCACCCGCCTTGCGCGCCTTCTCGACCTGCGCCTTCACCTCCTCTTCGCGGATACCGAACGACCATTTCGGCATCATCCAGCGCGGATTGGCGACCGGCGTATAGGGGAATGCCTGTCCAAGCACGGCGATCTTGACGCCGCCTTTCTCGAACATCTTGTAGGCTTTGAAAACCGGCTCGTTCCATTCGGTGTCGCGGATGTTGAGTGCGAGAAAAGGAAATGAAAGCGACTTGATCAGTTCCTGGACCCGCGCCTCGCCATAGGTGAATTCCCAATGGCCGGTCATGGCGTCGGGCTTCAACAGCGCCATGCAGTCGGCCATGTCCTGGCCTTTGGTCATATTGGCGCCGAGCGAACCCTGCCAGGTGTCGCCGCCGTCGAGCAGCAACACCTTGCCCTCGCGTTCGGCGCGCACTTGCGCGACCACCGTCGCAAGGCGATCGAGGCCGCCGATGCGACCGTATGTTTTGGCGAGTGCGGAGAAGTCCCGGTCGGTCATGGCGTAAGCCGCCGCCGACTTGGCCGGAATGCCGAAGTGTTTCAGGAAATCCGCGCCGGTCAGATGCGGCGGCTGACCTTTGGCCGCGCCGACACCAAGATTGACGCTCGGTTCACGGAAATAAACCGGCATCAACTGCCCGTGAATGTCAGTAACGTGCAGCAGCGTGACATTGCCGAGCGCGTCGAACCTGGTGAGTTCGTCCTGCGTGAGCTTCTGTTGCGCGAAGGCGCGAGCGAGCCCGCCGGCGCCGGCCGTGAGCGCGGCAGTCGCCGCGCTCACCTGCAACATTTCACGGCGGGTGATCATCGGACACTCCTCCCCCGGCATTCCGGGACGCGCGCCTCAGCGCACGGGCCTGGAATCCAGGGTCAAGCTCGGTGCTTCTAAATGTGCCGCTGGATTCCGGGTCGCGCCATTCGGCGCGACCCGGAATGACAGCGCGCATTAATGCCGGATGCCGGGCACGCTCACTTTCAGCCCTTCGTTCTGCGCGGCGAGATAAAGCTCGATGTCGCCATATTCCTTGGCATCGGGCGGCAACTCATTGGCGCGGATGTTGACCTGACACCACTGGAAGCGCTGGCGGATGTCCCACACCGCCAGGAGGCTGGTGCGCCAGGTCGGGAAGTGGTCGTATTGGCCCTTGAGCTCGCCCAGCCACTGCCCGCGGATCCAGTGATTGGCCGCTTTGCCGTGACAATCGGTGCAGGCGAAGTTGAGCTCGCCGATCTTGCGGCTGGCGAGCGCTTCGCCCCGCTTGATGGCGGCCTTGGCCGGTGCGCTCTTGGTGTCGACGTCGATCGGCGCGCCGTTGGCGAGGAAGTGCAGATAGATCGACATATCGCGGTTTTCATCCGTCTCCATCAGCCACTTCGCGCCAGTGGTGGCGGCGGCGTGACGGGTGACGAACTCCTCAACACCCAGCACCTTGTTCAGCCGCGGCTCCCATTTCGGCATCGACGCGGCCCAGGTTTTGAACTGCGTTTCCGGCTTGTTGTGGCAGGTGTTGCAGGATTTGCCGGACGCCATGGACTTCGTCCAAAGCGCCTTGGCCTTATCGACCGCCCACATGCCGGGATTTTCAAGCGAGTCGAGATTTTCGCGCTTCTCGACCGGCGCCGGACGCTTGTTCGGATCGTCGAGCACAGTCTTGAACTTCGCCGGCGACTTCAAGGTCTTGAGGAATGCGACCATGTCGCGGATTTCTGCGTCAGTGAACACGCCGTGGCTGCCCCATGGGGGCATCACTGTGTCCTGGTTATAAACGCGTGCGTCGTAAATATAATTAAACAGCCACTCGTCTTCGCGCCCGGCGCTGCCAATTTCCGAGAGGTCGGGCCCAACATTGCCCGGCAGGTTAGCGCCGCCGGCCGGTCCCATCACGTGGCAGGCAAGGCACGAGCCGCCACGGCCGCGATCGGCCACTAGCTTTTCGCCCTTGGCGGCGTCGCCGGTAATCGGACCCGTGATCTTTTGCGGGTCTTTCGGCGCCGGCGGGGATTTCACCGCGTCGAGGGTGCTCCACTTCGATTCGTCGCGCTTCGGCCATTTGTCGTAACGCTTCCACGGCCGCGCCGCGGCATCGCCATTGAGCTCAAGCGGCGCCGCTTTCTTGGCCTGGGCGCCGGCGCTTGTCGGCGCCGCCACCAAAAAAGCGCCCACGGCAATCGCCATAACGGCGAGCGTTCCGGTCGATAATATCGCTGCCCGCATTTTTTCTAATCCTCCCGAACGAATGGCTGTCTTTTTCCCTCGCGCGCGCGGCGACGGTTTATCAGGCGACGTCGATCTTCTGCTCAGTGGAGGTGACGGTGCCGTCGTCGTCCGTCCACGTGAACTTGAAGGTGCCGCTCGCGTCCACTTTGGCGAAGAACTGCATATACGGATTGGCTGCGATCGCCGGCTCCAGATTGGCGGAGAACACCGGCTTGCCGTTAAACTCGGCGGTAAATTTATTAATGATCTTGCGCGGGATCGCCTTGCCATCTTTATCTTTGCGCTGGCCGGACTCCATGATGTGCGGCATCAGCGTCTTGATTTCGATGACTTCGCCCTTCTTGGCGGTCTTCGGCACTCTGATTTTCGGCGTTTCCGCCATGCTAGCCTCCTGACTAATTTTTATGGTTTGTTCAGCCGCCGCAGCCGCCGATGGTGACCTTCACGAGCTTTTGCGCGGTGTAGAACTTGCCGGTCGAGGTCTTGGCGACCGCGACAATGTTCTGTGTGGTGGCAAGCCGGATACGGGTCGCGGCTTCCGCCTTGCCCGACATCGGTGAAAAGTGGAACATCGCCACGCCCGGGTTCGGATTGCCTTCGGCAACCACCAGCAGCTCGGTGACGTGATCGGCGTCGGTCATTGGCGCATCGACCGCGATCGACAACGGCACGGTATTGCCGTTCTCGGCGATCTCCGGCAGTTCGATGGTGATCTTGCCCTGTTCGGCGGCCTTGCCGCCCGTAAACTTGGCGATGTCATCGGCGGCGGCCTTCGGAGTCGCGAACGCGCCCTCGCCCCATCCGACGATGGTGATGGCCGCGCTACCAGCGCCGAGCGCCAGGGCTGCGCGACGGGATAGTTCTCGCATCGATATTTCTCCTCCCGAAAAAACGTGTGGGGCAGAACAGCCGCCCGCGAACGACCATAGCCATGGCGGCGCATTGGTCAAATCATATACACAGAAAACAATATGGCACGAGCGGCCGCACGCAGAGCGAGCAACTACTTCAGCTCGGCAACGCCTTGACGTAATCGCCGAAGCTCTTGTCCCGATAGGCTTTTTCTCGGACGTATTTGAACATCGCGACAAAATCGTCGGGCCGAAGGTAACCAGGCGCGCGCGCCACTTCGCGTTTTTGCGGCTCAAGTTTTTTCAGCGGACCGGCACGTTCGGCGAAGAACTGGAACGTCGGCGTGAATCGCACGCCATATTTCGCCGCCAGTTCCTTTTCCGATAACTCCTGCCCGTCGAAATCAGTGACCTTGCGCGAGCCGATGATATTGAGTTGCAGCACCTCGAAATTCGCCTTGACGTAGTTTGAAATATCGGGGCGCGCGAAATTGACGAAGTGCGTTTCCTTGCAATAAGGGCAGCCCTTCAATTCCCACATGATGACGAATCGCTTGCCTTCCTTGTGAGCGTCTTCAAGGTCCTCGGGCAATACCAGGAAGCTTTCCAGGAACCAGGGCTCCTTATAAAGCCCGTCATCGGTCAGGATCGGATCGGCCGGCGCGTCGCCGGCAAAGGCAGCGGTGCTGAAGCCCGCCGCCAGCGCAGACGCCGCGCTGCAAAGCAATATATCCCGCCGTGTGATGGTCATGATCTTCACCGTCTAGCGCCAAACTGTGGCACGATTACAAGAATGAGCGATCTGCTGGCCTGTTTGCCCGCCGCTGCTTATATTCGGAATGCGTTATATATTCGTGTCACGGTCCGGTGAACAGATATGCTGCCAAGCCATTTAGTCAGGTTTGCGCGTCTTGCAATCCTCGTGTTTGGTCTGCTGGCATGCTGCGGCAGCGCGTTTGCCGGCGATCTTGCCGATTTCAACGCGGCCGTAGAACTGGCCTCCGGTCATAACCGGGTGGCGATCGGCTATCTGCGCACCGGCAACACCGATCTGGCCTCGATCGAACTCGACCGGCTGCGCAGCGCCTGGAGCGCGCTGACCGCGCGCTTCGCCGGCAAAAGGCCTGACGCCTTCGACGGGAACGCGCTCTACGGCACCACACTGGTCAATATCAGCACGCGGCTGGTCGCCGCCGACATGATGCTAAAGTCCGGGCGCGGCGATAGCGCCGCGCAATCGCTCAATGCCATTCGCGGCGATCTGTACGAATTGCGCAAAAGCAGCGGTATTGTCGTGCTCGCCGATTGCGTGCGCGACGCCAATGCGGTGGCGGACGCGATCATGCAATTCAACAAGAACGATCTCGACTGGACCAAATCGTCGACGCGATTCGGCATCGCCAACAAAGCTTCGATCTACGGCTATGTGCTCGACCGCTGCGACGGCATTGCGAGCGCGACCGTGCACAACAGTCCGGAGTTTCGCCGGCTGGTCGATGGCGCGCGCGCCGGTCTCGAATTGATACCGAAAGCGATTGCGACGCGCGATACCAATTTATTGCATCGGATTCTGATCGAGCTACGCTCGTTCGATAATCTGCTGGCGTTCCGTTTTGGGTAATTTCAGCCAATTTTTCCGAACGCCGGAAACGTTTCGACCAGCCAATTGGCGATCGCCGGCATCTGGCCGGTGAAAATCAAAATGCCGGCAATGACCAGGAACGCGCCCATGGCTTTTTCAATGAGACCGAGCTTTGCGCGAAAGCGCGCGCTCAAGCGCATGAAGGCGCCGGCAAAAGCCGCCGCCGCCAGAAACGGCACGCCGATGCCAAGCGAATAGATCAGCAGAAGCCGCGCGCCAGTTCGCCGATCGTAACCCCGCTCATATATGCCAGATATGGCGGCACCAGCGGCAGAACAGAGGGCGAAAAGAACGACAGCAAGCCCGCCACAAACGCGCCGTCGGCCGAGACATCGAGGTTCATCGCGGACATCCTTGATACGCAAGCCGGATTTCTTGATACGGCAAGCCGGATTTGGCGGGCATCGCAATCGACATATTCGTTATGAATGATATATACCAAGCACCTTGCATCCCCTCAGGTTATCCACCGTTCCAGTAGCAGCATGAAGCAAGCGAGACTGACCGCATTGTTGAAATTTTTTATTCGCGCAACGTGGCTCAGCGCGATGTTTATTTCGTTTGTGCCGACGAGCCGCGCCGCCGAGCTGGTGATGTTCGAACAGTCCGGCTGCCCCTGGTGTCAAATGTTCGACCGGGAGATCGCGCCGGTCTATGGCAAGACACAAGAAGGCCAGCGCGCGCCACTGCGCCGCGTCGACATTGACGGCGCTTTGCCGGCAGACTTGAGCTTCGTTGAAGTCGAGCGGCTGACGCCCTTGTTCGTTCTGGTCGACCGTGGGCATGAGATCTGGCGCATTCGAGGCTATCCAGGCGAGGACAACTTCTGGGGCCTGCTCGGTGTCTTGATCAAAAGACTGGATAGCTTCGGAACGAGTGGGGAACGGGCGCAGCTTTGGCTAAAAACAGCGCGCGCGGTCGATTGATCGGCGGTAATCTGACGCCGTCCTCGCCATCCGTTATACTTCATCGGCTGGATTGTTGGTGCACGAATGGATCTGCAACAGTTGGATAGAACCGAGCGCTCGCAGGAACTTGAGCGCATGGTCGGCAGCGCCAAGCGCGCCAGCGATTTTCTCAAAGCCTTGGCGCATGAAAGCCGGCTGATGATCCTGTGCATTCTGGCCGAGGGCGAAAAGTCGGTGAGCGAACTGGAAGACATCCTCTCACTGCGACAGCCAACGGTATCCCAACAATTGGCGCGACTGCGCGCCGACGGACTAGTATCGACGCGGCGCGACGGCAAGACGATCTATTACAATCTCGCCAGCGAGGAAGCCCGCATTGTGATCGGCGCGATCTATGACGTCTTTTGCAAAAAGGCGCGCAAGCGTTAGCAGGCTGCTGAAAAACTCTTTGCCGTCATTCCGGACGCCGCGTAGCGGCGATCCGGAATCCAGAAATACAAGGATTCAATAGAGCTGGATTCCGGGCTCGCGCCTTCGGCGCGCCCCGGAATGACGCCGGACACTTTTTCAGCAGCCTGCTAGAGCCTTTCCGGCTTTGATTGAATCAAAGCCGGGGCTCTAGCTCCTTATTTTGTCGCGCTTTCTTCACGCGAACCGGTGCCCACTTCGCTCGAAAACGCTCTAGAGCAAAAAGGCGCGCAAGGTCTGCCGTTCAATTGATCGACAGGTTGAGCGCCTTCACCATCTTGCCCCAGTCATCGACTTCCGAGCGGAAATATTTTTCCGCTTCGCTTTGCGAATTGTGCAGCGGATCGAAACCGATCGAGGTCAGCTTCTTGACGATGGCCGGGTCTTTCATCACCTCTTCCACCGCCGCGTTCAGCCTGGTGACGATGGCCGGGTCGGTCTTGACCGGCGCGAAGATGCCGACCCACGACGCGGCGACGAATTTCGAAAATCCGGCTTCGGCATAAGTCGGCACATTAGGCACAACGGACGCCCGATGATCGGCTGCCACGCCGAGTCCTTTGAGCTTTCCGGCCGCGATCTGCGCCGCCGCGCCGCCGCCGAGCGTGGTCGCCAAGAGATCGACCTGGTTGCCCATGGTCGCGTTCATCGCCGGCGCCCCGCCCTGGAACGGAATGTGCTGCGCCTTGATGTGGGCGATCTTGGAGAAAAAATATTCCGCCGCGATATGCGAACCACTGCCGACGCCGGCGGTGCCGTAGTTGATGTCCTTGCCCTTGGCCGCCTTGATGAACTCAGCGAGGTTGCTGGACGGATTGCTGGCGCTGGTGATCAGCGATTCCGGCGACGAGGCCAGGATTGCCACCGTCTTGAAGTCGTTCGCCGTAAAACCGTTGTTCTTGCGCAGCGTCTCGTTGATGGCGAGCGCGGTGGTTGTCACCAGAAGCGTGTAGCCGTCGGCATTGGCGCGTGAAACGGCCGCCGCCGCGATATTCCCGCCGGCGCCGCCGCGGTTCTCAACTACGACCGTGCGGCCCAATTTCGCGCCAAGCCCCTGCCCGACCAGACGCGCCACGGTGTCGGCGACGCCGCCGGGCGCGAAGGCCACGACGAATGTTATGTCGCGCTCGGGATAATTTTGCGCCGAGACTGGAGCGGCAGCCAGCACGCTTACGGCGGCCGCCACGACGGCAAGCTTCATTGTCGTTTGAAACATCTTCGGCATCTCAATCCCCCAAAAGTGTGCGCGATTGTCGGCTCGCGCAACGCCGGCAAGTGTTCCATCTCGCGACGGCCTTGTCCAATTGCTTGTGCCGTCCCGAAATCCATTTCACGAATAGAATCCCGACAATCGTCGCTGGCGTCGCGCCGCTTCGCAGGCGTAGGCTATTATAACGCCGCTAAATTTCTAGTCCGCGCGCAAACGAATGATGCGCTTGCCGAGATTTTCGCCGCGATAGAGTTCGGCGATGGCGCCCGGGCAATGCTCGATGCCGTCGTCGATGTCTTCGCGATAGCGCAGCTTGCCCTCCCGCACCCAGGCGGCGAGGCGCGATACCGCTTCCTCGTAACGGTGCGCGTAATCGAACACGAGAAAGCCGCCGATGCGCGCGCGCTTGACGAGAACGTGGCGCTCGACGCGCGGCCCCATCGGCGGCGGCTCCCAGCTCGAAACGGAAGCGGTGCCGCAGATGACTACGCGCGCGCGCCGACGGCAAGCTGCGCCAGCACCGTATCGCGATGGCGCCGGCCGTGTTGTCGAAATAGACATCGACGCCGCGCGGGCAAGCTTGCGCCAGCGCGTCGGCCAGATTACCGGATGCTTTGTAGTCGATGGCTGCGGCGTAGCCGAATTCCTCACGGCATAATTTTGTCTTCACCGCGCCGCCGGTAATGCCCACGGTGCGGCAGCCCATCAATGCCGCAATCTGTCCGACCGCCGAACCAACGGCGCCGGCCGCGGTCGATACTACCACTGTGTCGCCGGGACGCGGCTGCCCAAGGTCGAGCAACCCGAAATAAGCGGTTACGCCGTTCAGGCCCAGCACGCCGAGCGACAGCGATAACGGCAGATCGGTCTCCTTGATCTTGCGCGTGACGTTGCTTGCGTCCGACACGGCGTAGTGCTGCCAGCCGAACATGCCCATGACGGCGTCGCCCTCGGTAAAGCCGGCATGGCGCGAGGTAACCACCGTGTCGGCCGCGAAGGCACGCATCGTTTCGCCGATCGCAACGGGCGTCGAATAATTCGCGACCGCGCTGACCCAGCCGCGCATCGCCGGCTCGACCGATAGAAACGCGTTGCGGATGAGAATTTGTCCGTCGCCGATGTCCGGCAAGGGCGCATCGACGATCTCGAAATGCTCGGCCTGTGGAATGCCGTCCGGCCGCGACTTCAGGCGGACCTGAAGATTACCTGGCGCAGCCATGGCGGCGTTCCCAGAGCCTTTCCGGCTTTGATGGAATCAAAGCCGGGGCTCTAGCTTTTATTTTATCGCGTTTTCTTCACGCGAACCGGTACCCACTTCGCTCGAAAACGCTCTAGGCTCGGGCTATTCCATGCCCTCGACGATGCGCACGTCGCGCACCGCACCGTCGCCCAGCACCTTGACCGCTTCCTGATACGCCGGGCTGTCATGCGCGGCCTTGGCCTTTTCGACGCTTTCGAATTCGGTGATGACGACACGATTGACCTGGCCTGCTTCGTAGGCGGCCGTAGCGGTGCCGCGCGCCAGATATTTGGCCCCGAAAGGCGCGGTCGCCGGCGCCGCCAATTTGGCATAGGCCGCCAGTTTTTCCGGCGAAGACACTTCACGATAGAAAGTCACCCAGTAGCCCTTCGGCATCGGCACGCTCCTTGAATTCAAACGAAATTGAAAATTGGCGGGTTAGCCTTGTCGCACACTGAGCGCGCCGGCAACAACCCGCCACCTCCCAGGAAAATGCCTGCGGGAAAGTCGTAGCCCCGTCTTTACCGTATCGCACAAATCAATTGCTGCATCGCAGCAATTGCGCTAATCTGGCGGGGAACCGCGAGTCCCAAGAGAAAATTCATGAGCAAAAACAAACAAGAAGCCTGGAACACCAAATATGGCGCCCGCCGCGTAAGGCAGGAAGCGCCGACGCTCGCGGAAGCCATTACCGCCGCCCAGGGCCTCTCGGACGAGATCGACGAGCAGGCCGACATTGCCGCCGCCTTGATGGGCGTGCCGCGCGATCAGGTGCGCGCCGAGTTGCTCAAACTCGCGCCCGCGCGCAAGGACACGCGAACCGTCGGCTTTACGGGGCCGGCCTCAGCGCCGCGCACCTTCGTGGTCGAGCGCAAGCCCTCGCGCCGCGTCGCCTCCGCGCGCTGACGCTCAACTTAGCGCCACATCGGCCAGCCGCATCTGCACGCGCTCGGCGCCCTGCCAGCGGTCGACCGTCAGATAGCCGGCCGCGTGCATCTGGCGGCCGCGATTATCCATCAAGGCTTTGCCGAGCGGGGTGCCGGCGGCGCGGAAGGCGATGGCGTTGACGAATTGTCCGTCGCCCGATTTGAAACGTGCACGAATATGGTTGGCGCCGACCGGATCCGCATAGGCAAGCGTATGCGCCGGCAATGCCAGTACGGGCTCCGGATTGCCGGCCCCATAAGGTCCGGCCTTGCCCAGCATCTCGCAAAGCTGCGGATTGACGCCCCCGGCACTGACAGCACCATCGATCTTGAGCGCGCTGTCGCGCCGCGCGGTTTCGACTGAATCAGCCAGCGTCTTCTCGAGGAAAGCGCGGAAGGCGCCGAGCCCGTCCTTGCGCAAGGTGATGCCGGCCGCCATGGCGTGGCCGCCGCCCTTTTCAAGCAAGCCTTCATGCACCGCCTGACGCACGGCACGGCCGAGATCGACGCCGGCAATCGAGCGGCCCGAGCCGGTGCCGATGCCGCCCGGCTCAAGCGCAATGGCAAAAGCCGGACGGCCGTAACGCTCCTTCAGGCGTGCCGCCACCAGCCCGACCACGCCCGGGTGCCAGCCTTGCTGCGCGGTGACGACCACCGCGCCTTTCTCTTCGATGCCGAGGGCGGCCATCGCTTCGGCCTCCGCCTGTTCGAGCGCGGCCGCTTCGATGAGCCGGCGTTCGCCATTAAGGCGGTCGAGTTCGGCGGCGATACGTCCGGCCTCGATCGTGTCGTCCTCCAACATTAGACGCACGCCCAAATCGGCCCGCCCGATACGGCCGCCGGCATTGATCCGCGGCCCAAGCAGAAAGCCGAGATGAAAGGCCTCCGGCGGACCGTTCAAGCGCGCGGCATCCATCAGCGCCGTGAGACCGATCTGTTCGCGCCGGCGCATCGCGATCAGGCCCTTCGCCACAAAGGCGCGATTGAGGCCCTTGAGCGGCACCACGTCGGCGACGGTGCCGAGCGCCACCAGATCGAGCATCGACAACAGATCGGGCGCGGCGCGAGTTGCGCTGAAATAATCGCGCCTTTTGAGTTCGCGTGTCAGCGCAACAAGAGTCATGAACACGATGCCGGCGGCGCAAAGATAGCCTAAGCCCGATAGATCGTCGGCGCGGTTTGGATTGACAATGGCCACAGCTTCCGGAAGCTGTTCGTCGGCCTGGTGATGGTCAAGCACTACGGTGTCGAGCCCGAGGTTCCTGGCTTCGAGCAGCACAACATTGCTGGTGGTGCCGCAATCGACCGTGACCAGCAGCGTTACAGCTTTGTCGGCGAAGCTTTTGATCGCTTCGGCGTTCGGCCCGTAACCTTCAAATATGCGGTCGGGGATGTGAACGATCGGATTGAGCCCGCATTGCCGCAGAAAGCGGGCCAGCAAGGCGGCCGAGGTCGCGCCATCGACATCGTAATCGCCGAAGATGGCGACGTTCTCCTTGCGGATGATGGCGTCGGCGAGCCGCGCAGCCGCCGTATCCATGCCGGTGAGTACCGATGGATCGAGCATCAGGTTTTTCACCGTCGGATCGAGATAGGCTTCGACCTCGTCGGGCTCCACGCCCCTGCCCGCCAAAACGCGCGCCAATAATTCCGGCGTGCCGAGGCGCTGTGTGATGGTTGTCGCGCGCGCAAGCCCGCGCGCGTCGAGGCGATCGCGCCAGGCGCGCCCACTCGCCGACTTCTCGACGCCGAGGAAGAAGCGTTCGGAATCACTCAAGGCCGGTAAAGCCGCCGGTTGTGCCATGCCGGCAATATAGGCGCTTTAAGCGTCCGCCGCAGGCCGGCCTGTGGACAGCCTAATCGAGGTGGAATTTGTCGAGCTGACGGTGTTCGGCGAGCACGCGCCGCACGGTACCGGTGGTTGAACGCATCACCACGGTCTCGGTCTCGATCACGTCCTTGCCGAACTTCACGCCACTCAACATGGCGCCCGAAGTAACACCGGTGGCCGAGAACAAGCAGTCGCCTTTCACCATGTCCTCGATCTCGTATTTTTTTTTGGCGTCCTTGATGCCCATCTTCTTGATGCGCTCTTGCAGCGCCTCGGTGTCGATGATCAGCCGCGTCTGCATCTGGCCGCCGATACAGCGCAACGCCGCCGCTGACAGCACGCCTTCGGGCGCGCCGCCAATGCCGATATAAATGTCGATGCCGGTCTTCGGCTCGGCGCAATGAATGACGCCGGCGACGTCACCGTCGGTGATCAGACTGACCGCCGCCCCCAGCTTACGGATCGCAGCAATGGCGTCGGCATGGCGCGGTCTGTCGAGCAGAATAGCGGTGATCTCGGACGGCTTCACGCCCTTCGCCTTGGCCAGGCTGATGATGTTGTCTTCCACGGAGGCATCGAGATCGACGGTGCCCTTCGGGTAACCCGGGCCGATGGCAATCTTATCCATGTAGCAATCGGGCGCATGCAGCAGCGTGCCGCCGTCGGCCATGGCGATGGTGGCGATCGCCCCCGGCATGTTCTTGGCGCACAAAACGGTGCCTTCGAGTGGATCGACCGCGATGTCGACCTTGGGTCCGGTCTTGTTGCCAACCTTTTCGCCGATGAACAGCATCGGCGCCTCGTCGATCTCGCCTTCGCCAATAACCACGGTACCGTCGATCGAGAGCTTATTAAGCTCGCGCCGCATGGCATCGACCGCGGCCTGGTCGGAGGCCTTGTCGAGCCCGCGCCCACGCAGGCGCGCCGCCGACACGGCAGCCCGCTCGGTCACGCGCACGATTTCAAGCGTGAGAATGCGTTCCAGCAAAAGCTCAGGCTGGACTGTAATCGAAGCCATCTTCACGTTCCTTTTGGCGTTCCCCAAAACGTCGACAAACTAGTTCTTTTCAATACGGATGACCTGTGGACGGCCCGAAATCACCTTATCGCGGGCCACCGCCGCAAGCGCTTTCCGTATCGCATCTTCGCTGGTGGCATAAGTGATGAGAATGACCGGAACGGACCCGTTCTTTTTGGCCGTATCGGGCTCATTTTTGCCGTGCCGCTGCACGATCGATTCCAGCGAAATTTCCTGTTCGGCCAGCCGCGTGGCGATGCTCGCCGCGGTGCCTGGTTTGTCGCGCGCCTGAAAGCGGATGTAATAGCCGCCTTCGTGGCGCTGCATCGGCGCCTTGCGCACGTCCTTGAGTTTGGCCGACGGGCGCCCGAACGGCGCCGCCTTCAAACCGCGCGCCACGTCCGCGATGTCGGACAGCACCGCCGAGGCGGTCGCCGCCCCACCGGCGCCGGGGCCGACCAGTGTTATCGGATTGATGCCTTCTGCGTCGATCGTGACCGCGTTGGTGACGCCCATCACCTGCGCGATGGAAGAATCCTTGCGCAGCATGGTCGGATGCACGCGCTGCTCAATACCTTTCGGCGTCTTCACCGCGACACCCAAAAGCTTAACGCGATAGCCGAGTTCATCGGCGGCGGCGAGATCAGCGGCGGCAATCGAGGAAATACCCTCGACATAGATCGCGCGCTCGTCGACTTTGGTGCCGAAAGCGAGACTGGCCAAAATCGACAACTTCTGCGCGGTGTCGAAACCTTCGACGTCGAAGGTCGGATCGGCTTCGGCATAGCCTAGCTGCTGCGCCTGTTTGAGACACTCCTCAAATGACATTTTCTCCTGCTCCATCCTTGTGAGGATGTAATTGCAAGTACCATTGAGAATGCCATAGATGCGATTGATCGAATTTCCGGCGAGACCCTCACGCAACGTCTTGACGATCGGAATAGCGGCGCCGACCGCCGCTTCATAATTGAGCGCGACGCCGCTCTTCTCGGCTAGCTGCGCCAGCCTGACGCCGTGCTTGGCGAGCAGCGCCTTGTTGGCGGTCACCACCGATTTGCCGGAGGCAAGTGCGAATTCGACCGCCGATTTGGCCGGATCGCCGGAGCCCCCCATCAGTTCGACAAACAGCTCGATGCTGTCGTCGCCCGCAAGTTCGACGGGATCGGAGAACCATTTCATCTTCTTGAGATCGACGCCGCGATTCTTGGCCCTGGAGCGCGCGCAGATCGCGACCACGTCTATGGCGCGACCGCAGCGCGCGGTCAGTTGCTCGCGCTGCGCGGCGATCTGCGAAATCAAGACCGCGCCGACGGTGCCGACGCCAGCGACGCCCACTCTGAGTGGTTTCGACATTAATTTTAACGCCGGGTCGCAAGCGGAACGACGTTGTGCAGCTGTTCCGGCGCGGTTTCGAGGAAGCGGCGCACGTTGCGCGCGGCCTGCCGGATGCGCTGCTCGTTTTCGACCAACGCGATGCGCACGTAGCCCTCGCCATATTCGCCGAAGCCGATGCCGGGCGACACCGCGATGTCCGCCTTCTCGACCAGTAGCTTGGAGAACTCCACGCTGCCGAGGGTCTTGAACGGTTCGGGAATCGGCGACCATGCAAACATCGAGGCGCGCGGTGACGGCACTTCCCAGCCGGCGCGGCCAAAGCTTTCCACCAGCACGTCACGGCGCTTCCGGTAGACCTCGCGCATCTCCTTGATGCAATCGTCCGGACCGTTGAGCGCCGCGGTCGCCGCCACCTGGATCGGCGTGAAGGCGCCGTAATCGAGGTAGGACTTCACCCGCCCAAGCGCGGCGATCACGCGCTCATTGCCGACCGCAAAGCCGATGCGCCAGCCCGGCATCGAATAAGTCTTCGACATCGAGGTGAACTCGACCGCGATATCGTTGGCGCCCGGGATCTGCAACAGCGAAGGCGGCGGATTGCCGTCGAAATAGACTTCCGCGTAAGCGAGGTCCGACAGCACCAGCAGGCTGTGCTTCTTCGCAAAGGCGACCAGATCTTTGTAGAAGTCGAGCGTTGCCACATAGGCGGTCGGGTTGGCCGGATAGCAGACCACCAGCACCTGCGGCCGCGGGATCGAATGAATGATCGCGCGCTCAAGCGTGTGGAAAAAATTCGGCGTCGGCTCAGACGGCACCGAGCGCACCGCGCCGCCCGCCATCAGGAAGCCGAAGGCGTGGATCGGATAGCTCGGGTTCGGTACCAGCACGACATCGCCCGGCGCGGTGATCGCCTGCGCGACGTTGGCAAAGCCTTCCTTCGAGCCCAGCGTGCTGACAATCTGCGTGTCGGGATTGAGCTTCACGCCGAAGCGGCGGTCGTAATAGGCCGCCTGCGCGCGCCTCAAACCGGCGATGCCGCGCGAAGCCGAATAGCGGTCGGTGCGCGGCTTGCCGAGCGTCTCCTTCATCTTCTCGATGACATGCGCCGGCGCCGGCAGGTCGGGATTGCCCATGCCGAGGTCGATGATGTCGGCGCCGCCATTGCGCGCCTTCGCCTTGGCCTTGTTGACCTCTTCGAAGACGTAAGGCGGCAGGCGGCGGATGCGGTAAAACTCGTCCATCGGTCTAGACCTTTAAGTCGCTTTCGTCCTGCCTGGCGCTCATCGTTTGCAACAACCGTGGCTGCCCTTTCCAGCCGGCAGGCGTTACCCCGGCTGGCTTTTATCACGGCTTCGGCGTCGCACCAGAGACTTCGCCGCTTTTGATTTCGCCCGACGCTGGCCGCGCGGACTTTTTCGGCTTGTTCGGCTTTGCGGGAGGCGTTTCGTCGGTGCCGGATTTGCTCTCGAGCCGGTCGCGCGCGCCTTCCAGTTCCTTTTCAAGCCGGACCTGCTCGGTGTCGGAAAGCGGCGTAGCGCTACGTTCCGGCGGCATGTCATGCACCGCCGGGTACAGGTGATCGGCGGTTTGCGGGCGGGTGGGCGCATCTGCCGGCAGTCCGCCGACACCTTCCGGCAGCTTATCCGCCAGGATCGCGCCGGTCGAACAGCCAGCCAAAACCAGGGCAAGCCCAAGACCTAGAACTACAGCCCGGCAGCCGGCTACCATAGGCCCTGTTTTGTGAATTGGATTGAGGATGGCCCTCATCGTCTGCCGCCGCAAAAATGCGCCCGAATGGAGAAATCCATGTAGACTCAATGAATTATAGCATAATCCCGCTACCCGGCTAATATGGCCACAGCAAGATTGTATGGAGGCTGACGCGCTGCCGTCTTCTTTTTGAGCAACCTTGCCAAGAAAGACGCCTTGCGATCCGACGCTGTCCGGGTCACTTCTGGGCCAGGGATCGACGTTAATGAGCATGGAAAAACCAGCCAGCGTGCCGGTCAAAGCATCGGCCAAAACCGCCGCCACAGAAGCGGCCGTAGATTCGGCCAAAGCCGGCACGGTCGATGTCGAACTCTTCGCCCATAACCTGGCACGCATGATCGAGGAAGGCGGCAAGGCGCTCGCCGCCTATATGAAGCCGCGCGAGGAAGGCAAAGTTAAAAACGACATGTCGGAAGACGTGACCGAGGTGGTCAAGACAGTCGGTCACGTCGCGGAATATTGGCTGTCCGATCCGCAACGCGCGCTCGAATTGCAAACCAGCCTCGGCCGCGCCTATCTCGACCTGTGGGCGACAACGGTCAAGCGCATGGCCGGCGAGGAAACAGCCCCCACGGCCGCGCCCGACCCGAAGGACAAACGCTTTGCCGATCCGGAATGGTCGCAGAACCAGTTCTTCGATTTCCTCAAGCAGGCTTACCTGCTCACCGCGCAATGGGGCGAGAAGCTCGTCAAAGACGCCGACGGCATTGACGAGCATACCAAGGCGAAGGCCGAATTCTACGTCAAGCAAATTACCAACGCGATCTCACCGTCGAACTTCGTTCTGACCAATCCCGAATTGCTGCGCGAGACGCTGTCGTCGAACGCCGAAAATCTCGTGCGCGGCATGCATATGCTCGGCGAGGACATCGAGGCCGGCCACGGCAATCTCAAGATCCGCCAGTCGGACCCGTCCACTTTCGAGGTCGGGCGCAATCTCGCTCTCACGCCCGGCAAGGTCATTTTCCAGAACGACCTCATGCAGCTCATTCAGTACGAGGCAACCACCGAGAAGGTGCTCAAGACGCCGCTGCTGATTGTGCCGCCCTGGATCAACAAATTCTACATTCTCGACCTGACGCCGGAGAAATCCTTCATCAAATGGTGCCTCGATAACGGCATGACGGTCTTCGTCATCTCGTGGGTCAATCCCGACGCGCATTTGGCGAAGAAGAGCTTCGAGCAGTATATGAAGGAAGGCCCGATCGCCGCGCTGGACACCATCGAAAAAATCACCGGCGAGAAAAAAGCCCACACTATCGGCTATTGCGTCGGCGGCACGCTGTTGTCGATCACGCTCGCCTATCTCGCCGCCAAGCGAAAAAATCGCGCCGTCTCGGCCACCATGTTCGCGGCGCAGGTCGACTTCACTTATTCCGGCGACCTCAAAGTCTTTGTCGACGAGGAGCGCATCCAGCAACTCGAGGCGCACATGAAGGAACAGGGCTATCTGGAAGCCTCGCGCATGGCAAATACCTTCAACATGCTGCGATCGAACGATCTGGTCTGGCCTTACGTCGTCAATAATTACATCCGCGGCAAGAAGCCTTACCCGTTCGACATTCTCTACTGGAATGCCGACGCCACCCGCATGCCAGCGGCCAATCACTCGTTCTATCTGCGCAATTGCTACCTCAACAACCGCCTGACCAAAGGCGAGATGGAAATCGCCGGCGTCACGCTCGATCTGCACAAGGTGAAAGTGCCGATTTACAATCTCGCCACGCGCGAGGATCACATCGCGCCGGCCAAATCGGTACTCTACGGCTCGCAATATTTCGGCGGCCCGGTGAAATATGTGCTGGCCGGCTCCGGCCACATCGCCGGCGTGGTCAATCCGCCAGCCAAACCGAAATATCAATATTGGACCGGCGGCGAACCGCACGGCACCGACGTTGATAAGTGGTTGGCGAACGCAACCGAGCATCCCGGCTCGTGGTGGCCGGACTGGCTCGACTGGATCAAGGCGCTCGACGACAAGACGGTGCCGGCGCGCAAGATCGGCGGTGGCAAGCTAAAACCGATCGAAGACGCACCGGGCTCGTTCGTCAAAACGCGGGATTGAACCGCCGTCGACGTCCGCTCAGCTTGGTTCTAGCTCCCAGAAATCAACCGTCGGGTCGGCGCTCGCCGCGCTTCGGTACAGAAGCTCGGCATATTTGCCACCGTGATAGGCAAGCGGCGGCTTGTTGTCGTCGCGCAGGCCGACGATATGACCGATGAACAGGCTGTGGTCGCCGCAGTCGTGGCGGCTTTCGATCTCGGCCGCGACCGCGGCGCTCACGCCAGCGAGCACCGGAATGCCGCGCATATGCTCGAAACTCAGGTCCGGTTCGGTCGCGCCCTGCCGGGCGAAATGCTGGCTGACGTTTTCCTGCCCGCGCGCCAGCATGCTGACGCCAAAATGGCCGGCCTTTTCCAGCAGTTCGTGCATCCGCGCCTTTTTCGACACCGAAACGATGCAAAGCGGAGGGTTGAGCGAACCCGACATGAAGGCGTTCGCTGTCATGCCTCGCACGCCCTCTTCCGCCTCCGCCGTGATGACGGTGACGCCGGTGGCGAAACATCCCATCACGCGGCGGAACAGCGCGACATCGATCGGCGGCCTCTTATCGCTTGCAGTCATCGGTTTGCTTCATCCTTTATTATGCGCCGCGCCCGTCTAAGCAATTCACGCTAGAGCCTTTCCGGCTTTGATTGAATCAAAGCCGGGGCTCTAGCTCCTTATTTTGTCGCGTTTTCTTCACGCGAACCGGTGCCCACTTCGCTCGAAAACGCTCTAGCACTGCTCATTTGCCCTTGGCAGCGTGATAGCTGAAAGCACCGGGGTCGGTCAGATCGGGCACCTTCCAGCCGTCGAGGTCATATTCCGCCATGCACTGTTCGGCAAATCCTTTGAAGCGGTCGGCATTGCCCGAGGCTTGCGCCCCGAACAGTGCGTAACGCCGTATTTCCTCGGTCGAGCCGCCATAATTGATCTCGTAGAGTTCGTGGCGGCCGCCGAATTCGCTGCCGATACAATCCCACAACAGCTTCATCAGTTTCACGCGCTCCTCGGATTTGTAGCCATTGGAGCCGCGCAGATACCGATCGAGATAGGGGCGGATTTCCGGGTTCTTGAAGTCTCTCGCATGCGAATTGAGATAAATGAGCCCGGAAGCGACGGTCTGCTCGATAATGTATTTGATCTTGGTATAGGCGATCGTCGCGATGATGGCATAAGCATTGCCAGGGTCCATGTTCGGCAAGACGTAGTCGCCGATCCAAGGCTTGGGATCGCGTACCATCGCGTCTGACAGCGCCCAGAACAGATTGCGCCAGGCGATCACCTCGCCGACATTGGCCTGCACGCCGCGATAATCCTTGGTGCCGGCGGCTTCCGTCGCCTTCAGAAGAAGACCTGCGATAAAGTCGAGCTTGACCGCCAGCCGCGTGCAGCCATGCACCACAAAGCGCGGCAGGAAGCCGGTGCGCGGAAAGAAGTTGTTGGCCTTCTCAACGTCGCCATAGACGAAGACGTTTTCCCACGGGATCAGAACTTTATCCATGATGAAGACGGCGTCGTTTTCATCGATACGGCTGGATAGTGGATAATCGAAGGGCGACCCCATTACCGTTGAGGTCATTTCATAGGACGTGCGGCAGATGAACTTCACCCCCGGCGCATTGGTCGGGATGATGAACACGGCCGCAAACTTTTTGTCCTGCACCGGAATCAAACCGTGGTGCGCGACGAAGGTGTAGTTGGTGAGCACCGAGCCGGTCGCCACCACCTTGGCGCCGGAGACGATGATGCCCTTGTCGGTTTCCTTTTCGACATGACAGCAGACATCGCCGACTTCATTCGGCGGCCGGTCACGGTCGATCGGCGGATGGATGATGGCGTGATTGACGAAGGGAAGACGCTCCTGGCTGAATTTGTACCAGCGCTTGGCGTTGTCCTGGTAGGGATCGTAGAAATCCGAATTGGCGCCGAGTGTCGCCAGAAACGCCGCTTTGTAATCCGGGGCGCGTCCGAGCCAGCCATAGGTGAGCCGCGCCCACTCGGCAATGGCCGAACGGCTGGCGAGCAGGTCATCCATCGACTTTGGCGCCTTGAAGAAGGCGTGCGTCATGCCGCCATTGCCGGTATCGGTGGGCACCAGGATTTTGTCTTTGTGCTTGTCGTCGTGCAGTGCGTCGTAGAGCCGCGCCACCATGCGCGATGTATTGCGGAAGGCCGGATGCTCGGTGACCTTCTTGACCTTCTCGCCATAGATAAAAACCTCGCGGCCGTCGTCGAGCGAAGCGAGGTATTCATCACCATTCTGCGGGCGGGAAACTTTGACCTTGCCGATGGTTTCCGGCTCGGAGGCAAAGGCCTCCCCGTTGGGGCGTTTGGACATTGGCGTTCTCCCTGCCCGGCCAGCAAATACGACATCGCCATTTTTGACAACACCGGCTAGACTTAGGGTGCAGAATTCAAGCCGGGACGAAAACCATGACCAAGGAACTGATGTGGCTGACGCTCACGGTGATCCTCACCGGCGTCTTGTGGATTCCCTACATCCTCGATCGCATCAAGGTGCGCGGGCTGATGGGCGCGATGGCAAACCCCTCCCGTAACGACCCGCCGCAAAGCCCATGGGCGCAGCGGCTGTATTTCGCGCATACCAACGCGGTCGAAAATTTGATGATCTTCGCGCCGCTGGTGCTGATCCTCGACGCGCAAGGCCATTCGACCATGAGCACGGCGATCGCCTGCGCGGTCTATTTCTGGGCGCGGCTGGCGCATGTCATCGTTTACGTGATGGGCGTTCCGGTGCTGCGCACGCTTGCTTTCGCCGTCGGCTTTCTAGCGCAGGCGGCTTTGGTGCTGGCGGTGTTCGGGAAGCTGTGATTCCGGGTGTCAGCCTAGATCATCGAGAAAACGCTTCAACGCCGCAACGACGATGCCGGTGTCGGTCGCGCTCGGGAAATGTCCGCTTCGAGGACACCGAACCAGCACAGGCTTTGACGCAAAGCTGTCAAGAAACGGCTGCTCGGCGGCTTCCGGGAACCGCTTGCTCTGTCCACCACGAAACACCAATACCGGGCGGCCAACGGCCTTGGTCTTGCCGAACAGGTCGAAATCGCTCACGGCCGAGGCGGTGAAGGAGCGCAACCGCCGCAGCCGCTCGGATGTGTAAGGGAAACGCCGGCGCCCTTGCCCATCGCTCAACATGATGTCCTCGACGAAGCGCCGCAATGTTTCGTCGGTCCATTCGCCCTCTTCCGTATCGCGGTAGTGACGCATGGCCTCGTCAGTGGTCGCGAAGCTTTCCGGCGGTCGCGGTGGCGGCGTGCTCGGCGTCGGGGGCGGTCCCAGCCGCACCACCGGATCGACCAGCACCACCGCGACGACCTGCGCCGGCGCGCGCAAGGCCACGTCGAGTGCGATTGAACAGGCGAACGAGTGTCCCATGACGACATAGCGCGCTGGCAGCATTGACCGCGCGAGCGCCAATGCGTCTGCGGCAAATTCAGCGCAGGGGTCGCTGCCCGGATCCTCGCTCAGGCCGAACCCGCGCTGGTCCGGGCTAAGCAGCCGAACGGTTTGGGCCGCCTCCGCCAGCGCATTCCACATCCCGCTCTGCGTGAGCGAACCATGCAAGGCGAGCACCGGCAGTCCTTTCGCCGCTTGCGGCTGCCAATCGCGATAAAACTGTCGAAACTTGCCGGTTTGAAAACCGGTACGCCAGCGCTCGGAGGCCATGTTCGCTTTCAATGTTGCGCCGCCGCCCGCGCGGCAATCGCGCGGATGTCGGCGCCACGTGGCAGCGTGCCGAAAGCGCCACCGCCACCGCCGCCTAGGCGCGACGCACAAAATGCATCTGAAACCTGGGGCGGCGAATGCTTGATCAGCAGCGCGGCCTGCAAGGCCAGCACCAGATCGCGCACCAAGACGCGCGCCTGCGATTCATCGTTGCGGTCGGCAGCGCTCATGCGTTTCTCAAATTGTTCCGCGAAGGCGCGCAGCCGCGCGTCGGTTCCGGAAAGCTCGGCGCGCAAAACCTCGCCGGCATTATGCGTACGCCCGAAGGCGCGCAACACATCGAGGCACATCACATTGCCGGAGCCTTCCCAGATCGAGTTGACCGGCGCCTCGCGGTAAAGCCGCGGCATGATACTTTCCTCGATGTAGCCGGAGCCGCCCAGCACCTCCATCGCCTCCAGCGTGACGTTCGGCGTGCGCTTGCAAATCCAAAATTTCGCCGCCGGCGTGATGACGCGGCGAAACACCTGCGCCACTTCGTCATCCTCGTCGTAAGCGCGCGCAAGGCGAAACGTCAGCACAGTCGCCGCTTCGGATTCGAGCGCGAGGTCGGCCAGCACATTGGTCATCAGCGGCTGGTCGATCAGCTTCTTCTGGAAGGCCACACGGTGCTGCGCGTGATGCACGGCCTGCGCCACGGCCTGCCGCATCAGCGAGGATGAGCCGATGGCACAATCGAGCCGCGTGTAATTGCCCATTTCGATGATGGTCGGAATGCCGCGCCCTTCTTCGCCGATCAGCAGCGCATAGGCGCCTTTGAACTCCACCTCACTTGAAGCGTTCGACTTGTTGCCGAGCTTGTTTTTCAGCCGGATGATCTCGACCGCGTTGCGCTCGCCATCCGGCGTCCAGCGCGGCATCAGGAAGCAGCTCAGGCCGTTGTCGCTTTGCGCCAGCACCAGGAAGGCGTCGCACATCGGCGCCGACATGAACCATTTGTGTCCGTGCAGCCGGAAGTCGCCCTCGCTTGTGCGCTCGGCGCGCGTCACGTTGCTGCGCAAATCCGAGCCGCCCTGATTTTCCGTCATGCCCATACCGATGAGCGCCGCCGTTTTTTCCTGCACCGGCATGAAGCGCTTGTCGTAGTCGCGGCTGTATATTTTCGGCAGCCATTCTTTGGCGATGTCGGGAGCGTGTTTGAGGATTGGCACGGACCCATAAGTCATGGCGACGGGGCAATAGACGCCGCTTTCGATCTGATTGAGCATGTACGTACCGGCCGCGCGGGCGACATGAGCCCCAATTTGGGGATGCGCCCAGGGGCTGGAGTGCAACCCTGCCCGCATCGCGATGGCAAGCAATTCATGCCAGGCCGGATGAAACTCAACTTCGTCGAGACGATGGCCGTAACGATCGAGTGTCTTCAAAATCGGTGGGTTATTGTTGGCGGCAAAGCCGAGCGCGACGGTTTCCGGCTTGCCCAGCGTGACCCCAAGCGCGTTCAGCCCGCTTTCGGCCCATTCGGCCTTTTCGCGCAAAACCGCCTCGCGCAGCACCTTGTCGCTGGCGAACAGATTGTATGGCTCAAGCGGCGGCGGCTGGTTTGCGACCTCGAACATGGGGCCTCCCGGCAAGGACAGCCTAGGCCGTTCCCCGATTCAGGGAAACAGCGCGACCTGATCGATGCCCATCGGTTCCGGGTACCCCATGATGACGTTCATGTTCTGAATCGCCTGTCCGGAGGCACCTTTCACCAGATTATCCAGCGCCGAAATGATGATGGCCTTGCCCGGAACCCGGTCTTTCGCCACCCCGATAAACGTCATGTTGGAGCCGCGCACATGACGCGTATGCGGCGTCTGCCCGAAGGGCAGCACATGCACGAAAGGCTCCTTCGCGTAGAATTTTAAAAGTATCGCGTGAAGGTCCTCCGGCGTCCGCCCTCTTTTTCCCCGCACATAGATGGTCGAGAGAATCCCCCGGTTCATCGGGACGAGATGCGGCGTGAAGGAAACGACCACTTCGCGCCCGGCAGCCGCCGAGAACTCCTGGTCGAGTTCCGCCATGTGCCGGTGCTGGCCGACGCCGTAAGCGTTGAAGCCTTCCGACACTTCCGAAAACAGCATCGCCTCCTTCGCCGCTCGTCCCGCGCCGGTCATGCCCGACTTGGCGTCGATCACGATCTCGTCGAGGTCGATGGCCTTGGCCTTGATTAGCGGAATGAGCGGGAGTTCGGCGCACGAGGTGTAACAGCCGGGGTTCGCCACCAGATGCGCATGTCTGATCTCGCGCCGGTGGATTTCCACCAGACCGTAGACCGCCTGCTTTTGAAGTTCGGGTGCATGGTGCTCATGGCCGTACCACTTGGCATAAGCCGCGGTGTCCGTGAGGCGGAAATCGGCCGATAGGTCCACCACCTTGGCAGCGGGCGTGGCGGCGAAGATCGCCGTCACTACTTTTTGCGTAGTAGCGTGCGGTAGCGCGCAAAAAACCAGATCGAGATCGGCCCCGATCCAATCGACGCTCTCGAGCGCGACCAAGGCCGGCAATTCGTAGGGCGCAAACTGCGGAAACACCTCGCGCATTTCCTTGCCGGCGCTGCGCTCGGCGGTCAGCAATGCGATCTCCGCGCGCGGATGCCGCAACAGCATCCGGACAAGCTCGGAGCCGGTATAGCCGGAGGCGCCGAGCACGCCGATCTTTGCCTTGGTCGCCATGGTCTTAAACCTTTCAGCTCAAGCATCAGTCTAACAGCCGTTGATAGGGAATGCGCCGCCATTGGCGGCTATTGCGGACGGATCAAGGCAGCGAGGGAATTGACGGTGCCGCGGCCAAAATCCGGCGGCACGGGAGGGTGTTACCCGCCAAAGCGCGCCCGTGCCGTGACAATACGGCGGCGGCGGGCGGTTAATGCAATAAACGTCGTCATGCCCGGGCATATAGGCCCGTGCCCGGAACCGGTCAAGAATATCTGCGGCGAAGACTTTCGAGGGGCCCTGTTCCGGTGTTTTCACGATGCGAGAGGCCGCCTCCCATGGCGCAAGCCATATAGGCGAGTTCATCCCACTGGGATAAAGTGGGCAAACGCGGACGTCCGCGGAAATTTCAAGGATGGAAAAAGCCGGCCCAGCCGGCGCAACAATCAACGGGAGGATACACCATGATCAAGCCGATGGTCGGCACGCTCGCTTTATCCGCATGCTTGGCCGCCGTTTTGTTGCCGGGCGCGCCCGGCGCTTCAGCCAAGGAACTAAAGGTCCTTTCGGAAAAGACCGTCACCGGCTTCGGCCACATCGAATCGGTCGGCTACGACGCCAAAAACAAAGTGTTCTACGCCAGCGACTTCGGCCCTGAACTCAAGCCTCCGCTGAAAGATGGCAAGGGCAAAATCACCAAGGTCTCGCTCGACGGCAAAATTTTGGAAGATGGCTTCCTGCCGGCTAAAGGCCAGGTGCTCAATAAACCGAAGGGGATCTGGATCGTCGGCAACCGGATGTGGGTGACCGACATCGACGCGCTCTGGCAGTTCGATCTGAAAACCAAGGAAGGCAAGAAGCTGGAGCTCCCCGGCATCACCTTTGCCAACGACGTGGTGGAAATGAATGGCGCGCTTTATGTCAGCGATAACCGTTCCGACCAACTTGTACGCATTGAACCGCCTGATTTCCTGAAGTCGAAGAAAGCACCCAAGATCACCGTTGTGTTCAAAGGCAAAGGCGTATTCCCCAATGGGCTCTATGCGGGCAAAGGCGGCGAGTTGCTGATGGTCGGCTTCGAGAGCAAAGAGAAGCCGAAAGGTATCTATTCGTTGAAGCCCGGCAAGGACCCGGTGCTGCTGTCGGATAATATCGGCTTGCTCGACGGTCTCTATCGAATGAAAAACGGCGACCTCCTGGCCACCGATTGGGTGTCGGGCTCACTGTTCCAGTGGAACAAGAAAATGGGCATGAAGAAACTCACCACCGGCTTCAAGGGCCCGGCTGACATCGCGGTCGTTCCCAATGCAAAAGGCTATCTGGTAGCGGTGCCCGATCTGGTCACAGGCGAAATCCGATTGGTGCAACTCGGCGAATAAGCTCGCCGCATGTCGCGAACCGTCGAAAAATTCCGCCGGGATGAAAATCCCGGCGGAATTTTTTGCGCGGTATTAGCCCCAAAGCCAGCCAAATATTTTTGATACGCCGTCGCCAAGTGTCAGCAGCACCGCCGCCCAGATAAAGGCGGAGGAGAAATTGGCGACTTGAAAGCGCCAGAACGGCATTTCGAAAATGCCGGCAATCAGTGGTACCGAGGCCCGTAACGGTCCGAAAAAACGTCCGATGAATATGCCCGCTATGCCCCAGGTCTTCATGAAACATTCGCCACGCGGAATGAGGTCCGGATGGCGCGACAGCGGCCATATCTTGCCGACCGGTGGGCCGAGCTTGAGCCCGATCCAGTAGGACAGCCAATCGCCGAAAGCAGCGCCCAGTGAGGCCGCGATCCAGACCGGCCAGAAGCTGATGCCGCTCGGCCCGATCAAGGTGCCGAGCGCGACCAGCGCGCCCCAAGCCGGGACGAGCAACGAAATGAAAGCGAGCGACTCGCCGAAAGCGAGCGCGAACATGATCGGTGGCGCCCAAGCGGCGTTGTCGCGCGCAAAGGCGGTCATTTGATCGATCGCGCTATGTAGAAATTCCATGGTGGGGCAGACTCGCGGGCTGGACGGATTTCGTGTAGCCCGCTGCGTCCTCCGCTGCCAGCGCCTTGCGGGAACTCGCGCCGAAATCAACGTTTAGGCCCAATCGTGGCATAGTTGCTGGCAAACGATTCGCCCAACGCCTATCTACGGGCTCAATTCACTCACCTTTCGGCGACCGCATTCTATGGCCAAATCCGCGACCAAAAAGAAAACCGTCAAGCAGCCCGATCTGTTCGAGGCCCCGTCCCGATCCGCAAAGGCTCCTAAATCCGCCAAGCGCACGCCAGCCGCCCGCCCTGCCCCAAAGGCTTCCGCGCGCACCAAGACCGCCGCGCGCGGCTCCTCGGCCGAGGCCGGCTATACCGCCAAGCACATCGAGGTGCTCGAAGGTCTGGAGCCAGTCCGCCGCCGCCCCGGCATGTATATCGGCGGTACCGATGAAAAGGCTCTGCATCATCTGTTCGCGGAAGTGATCGACAACTCGATGGACGAAGCTTTGGCTGGCCACGCGAGCTGGATCGAGGTGGACATGGAGGCCGACGGCTTTGTCTCGATCACCGATAATGGCCGCGGCATACCCGTTGATGCTCATCCGAAATTCAAGAACAAGTCGGCGCTCGAAGTGATCATGTGCACGCTGCACGCCGGCGGCAAATTCGACTCCAAGGTCTACGAGACCTCCGGCGGCCTGCATGGCGTCGGCGTGTCGGTGGCCAACGCCTTGTCCGAGCGCATGGAAGTGGAAGTCGCGCGCGACCAGAAACTTTACAAAATGGCCTTCGAGCGCGGCAAGCCGAAGGGCAAGCTGGAAAATGCCGGCCGCGCGCCCAACCGCCGCGGCACAAAAATTAGATTCAGGCCAGACCCGCAGATATTCGGCAACGATGCCGCCTTCGATCCCGAGCGCGTATTCAAGATGGCGCGCTCGAAGGCTTACCTTTATGGCGGCGTCGAAATCCGCTGGCGTTGCGACAAGGCGCTGCTCAAGGGCAGCGAGATTCCCGAGAAAGCGGTCTTTCATTTCGCCGAAGGCTTGAAGGATTACCTCGCCTCCAATCTCGAAGGCGCCACGCTGGTGCATCCGGATATTTTCACCGGCGCGGCCGGCAAGACCGGCAAGCACGGCGCGGTCGAATGGGCGATCGCCTGGACCGCCGATGCCGACGGCTTCCTGCAATCTTATTGCAACACCATTCCGACGCCGGACGGCGGCACGCATGAATCCGGTCTGCGCACCGCGCTTCTGCGCGGACTCAAGGATCACGCCGCGCGCGTCAACATGGAAAAGCGCGCAGCAGCAGTGACCAGCGAAGACGTCATGGTCGGCTCCGGCTGCATGCTGTCCGTCTATATCCGCGAGCCGGAATTCCAGGGCCAGACCAAGGACCGGCTTGCTACCGCCGCCGCCCAAAAGATCGTCGAACAGGCCATCAAGGATCCGTTCGATCACTGGCTGTCGGGCAATCCGGTACAGGCCAACAAGCTTCTGGAATTCGTGATCGAACGCGCCGAGGATCGGCTGCGCCGCCGGCAGGAAAAGGACATCGCGCGCAAGTCCGCCGTGCGCAAATTGCGCCTGCCCGGCAAGCTCGCCGATTGTTCGAACTCGGCCTCGCAAGGCTCGGAGATTTTCATCGTCGAAGGCGACTCCGCCGGCGGCTCGGCCAAGCAGGCGCGCGACCGCCGCACGCAAGCCATATTGCCGCTGCGCGGCAAGATTTTGAACGTCGCTTCCGCCGGCAAGGACAAGCTGGCGCAGAACGCGCAGCTCGCCGATCTCATCCAGGCGCTCGGCTGCGGCACCGGCGCGCATTTCCACGAAAAAGATTTGCGCTACGAGAAGGTCATCATCATGACCGACGCCGACGTTGACGGCGCTCACATCGCGTCGCTGTTGATTACGTTTTTCTACCGGCAGATGCCGAAGCTGATCGACCTGGGCCGGCTTTATCTCGCAGTGCCGCCACTGTTCCGGCTTCAGCATGGCGGCAAGATCGCCTATGCGCGCAACGATGCGCATAAGGCGCAACTGCTCAAATCCGATTTCAACGCAAATGCCAAGGTCGAAGTCTCGCGTTTCAAGGGCCTCGGCGAAATGATGGCGGCGCAGTTGAAAGAGACAACCATGGACCCGTCAAAGCGGACGTTGCTCAAGGTCACGCTGGCCGAAGCCGACGTCAAAGCCACCGCCAGATCGGTCGAACGGCTGATGGGCAACAAGGCGGAAGCACGCTTCGAGTTTATTCAGGAGAACGCGGAGTTCGCGAAGGAAGAGACGCTGGACGTGTAGCGCATGATCCCGAAAAGTGGGAACCGGTTTTCGGATAAGATCATGCGCAAACAAAAATCTTCGCCCTACCCGCACTTCTTCAGCACTGGCGTCTTGACCCCGCTCGACAGCACGACACCATGACGCACGCGGATTTCGCCGCCCTCGATGCGATTGATCATCGTGCGGCGCGTGCCCTTGCCCATCTCTAACACCAGAGTCTGCCGCTCCTCGCCCGGCACGCCGGGGCGGAAGATCACGCCGACTTCCACCTGACTTGCCGAGAGACGCCGCGCCGTCAGCACGCTGTAACGATTGGCGGCATAATCGGGGCCGACGTCGCTCGTTTCCAAAACAACGCCGCCGCCCGGCGAACTGACGATGACATGCGGGTTATCGAGCGACGCCGGCCTCTGGCAATCGGACGCCCAGGTCCCGAACATGCCGACATCGCGCAATACCGATTCAGCGGAGTTGTCGGAAGTCGGTAGCGGCGAAATGGCGGGCGCAATCGGCGTCGCGCCAACCGCATCTAGCGGATTCACATTGCCTGGCTCATTGGCGGCCTTGGTAACATGCGAAATCGCAATCAGCGTGGCTACCATTACAACGACCGCCGCGCCACGCATAAGTCTCAAACCCCGAAAACGCGTCAATCTCGGAGTTACAATAACAGCGCACGGCGCATCGGCAAAATGGAACTGCCGGATGCGCCGCGCGCAGCGTATGCGCTTACTTGAAACTTAGGTTTGCCGCCTTCACCACAGCGGCAAATGTCGCGATATCTTTATCGATGCGCTGTTTGAACGCATCGCCGGTGGGGCCGCCCGGCGTCACCGCCATTTTCTTGAGCTGTGCCTGCACGCCGGCGTCGGCCAGCGCCTTGCCGAGTTCAGCGGTCAGTTTCTTCACGATGGGTTCCGCAGTTCCCGTCGGCACGAAGAAGCCGCTCCACAATTGCGTATCGACTTCTGGCAAACCAGCTTCCGCCATGCTCGGCACGTCGGGCAATTCCGGCGAGCGTTCCGCGCCGGTGACCGCCAGCGCACGCGTCTTGCCGCTTTTCACCAGCGGAATCGCCGGCGGGCCGTCCGAAATCGTGAACAGTGTTTGTCCGCCGAGCACGCTCAGGTTCGATTCGTTGCTGCTCTTGTAGGGGATCGCGACCGCCGGCATGCCGGTTTTGAGTTTCAGCAATTCGCTGGCAATGGTGAACGCCGGCGAAGAAGTGCCGTAATTCGATTTGTCCGGGTTCGCCTTGGCGTAAGCCACCAGCTCCTTCACGTTCTTGACCGGCTTATCCGCCGGCACTACCAGCACCAGCGGGAACGACGCGATCATGTTGAGTGGGATGAAGCTCTTGGTCGGATGATAGGCGAGATTGGGATAGATCGCGGCGGCGACCGACATCTGTCCCGTGGCGCCGACCAGAATGGTGTAGCCGTCGGCCGGCTGCTTCGATGCATATTCGCCGGCGATGCGGCCGCCGGCGCCGACCTTATTTTCGATGATGGCGGTGGCGCCGGTGTTCTGCTGGAATTTCTGCACCACCAGCCGCGCGAACAGATCGTTGCCGCCGCCGGCGGCAAAGCCGACGATGAAGCGGATGACGCGATTGGGATAATCGCTTTGCGCGTCGGCGTTTTGGGCGACGAGCGTTAACGCGGCGGCGAGTGCGCAGGCCAGGAGCCCGGATTTCCTTGTCATGTGTTTCCCCAATTTGTGTTTCCCGCCGATCGTTGCCGCCGACGTTGGCAAAAGCCTACACCCAACTGCGCGCGGACCAAAACGGAATTGTCGTGCTAAGCTGACATGCCAATGAGGGATTGGCGACGGGTGGTTCATGAGCACATTGGCACCCGACCTGGCCGGCAAGCCGCGCGCAAACCGAGAGTTTCTCGGCCACCCGCGCGCGCTCGCCTTCCTCTTCGCAACCGAAATGTGGGAACGCTTTTCCTATTACGGCATGCGCGCCCTGCTGGTGCTCTACATGGTCAAGTATCTGCTGCTGCCGGAGCGCGCCGGCAACGTGGCCGGCCTCACCTCCTTGCAGCGCGCGCTCGAAACCGTGTTCGGCCCGCTCGGCGCGCAGGCGATCGCTTTGCAGATATTCGGATTTTACACCGGGCTGGTGTATCTCACGCCGATCCTCGGCGGCCTGATTGCCGACCGCCTGCTCGGCCAGCGCCGCACTATCATTCTCGGCGCGGCGTTGATGGCGGCTGGCCATTTCATGATGGCCTTCGAGCAGCTGTTTCTGCTGGCGCTGCTCACGCTTATCATCGGCAACGGCGCCTTCAAGCCGAACATCTCCACGCAAGTGGGCTCGCTTTATCCGCCAGGCGACCACCGCCGCGACCGCGCCTTTTGCATTTTCTATGTCGGCATCAATCTCGGCGCCTTCTTCTCCCCGCTCGTTTGCGGCACACTGGGTGAGGAATTCGGCTGGCACTATGGTTTTGCCGCCGCCGGCGTCGGTATGACCCTCGGCCTCATCATCTATCTACTGGCGACGCCAATGCTGCCGAAGGACGCGCTCACCAGGCGCACCGCGGTTGCACCAATTGGCCGGCGGGGATGGCGCACGATCTTCGCATTGATTGCGCTGTTGCTGCCGGTCAGCCTGTTTTGGGCGACCTATGAGCAACAAGGCAACACCATCGCGCTCTGGGCCGATCAAGCCACCGACCGTCACATCAATCTCTTGTTCTTCAGCGCTGAAATCCCGGTGACCTGGTTTCAGGCTTTCAATCCATTCATGATCTTCGCCTTCACGCCCTTCGTCGTCGCGCTGTGGCGTACGCAAGGCCGCCATGAACCGACTACCGTCACCAAACTGGCGATCGGCAGCTTCCTGAACGCGGCATCATGGCTGATCATGGCGCTGGCCGCCTGGCATTCGGGCGGCGTGCAGGCAAGCTGGCTCTGGCTGCTCGCCTTCTTTGCCGTCATCACTGTCGGCGAACTTTATCTGTCGCCGAACAGTCTTTCGCTGGTCACCAAGGCCGCGCCGGCGCACCTGCTGTCGATGATGATGGGGGTCTGGTTCCTGACCAATTTCTTCGGCGGCATTCTCGCCGGCTATCTCGGCACCTTCTGGTCGAGTATGGGCCGCGTCGAGTTCTTTTTGATGCTGGCCGTCATCTCCGCCATTGCCGGCGTTCTGATCGCGATCTTTGCGACGCCGTTGCGCGCGGTACTGCGGGATTAGGGCCAAACGTGCGATAGTCCCCAGGAACGAATTGGCGGCCTATGGTGTTGGCTGTAGGTTATCCGGACATAGCGATTTGATACTCGATCGATGCAAACGCAGACACGCATTCCAAGCGGGCATGGCATGAAAAATCGATTTCCTGCGGCGCAATCCACCGCGGTTATACGGCGCTGGGGGCCTGCCGCCATTGTGACGCTCACGGCGATGGCCGCACTGACGGCCTTGACCGCCGACGCGGCGGCTAGGCAGTTGCGCCCCGCGCCGCTCAAAGAGGCGACAGCGCCGCGCGAGGCAGGCGAGCCGATCATGGCGATCGTGTCGATTAAGACCCAGCAAGTCACTTTCTACGACGCCGAGGGCTGGATCCTTCGCGCGCCGGTATCGACCGGCATCAAGGAACGCGAGACGCCAGCCGGCGTCTTCGCCGTCATCGAGAAGGACAAGGACCACCACTCGACCATGTATGACGATGCCTGGATGCCGAACATGCAGCGAATCACCTGGAACGGCATCGCATTGCATGGCGGGCCGCTGCCCGGGTATGCGGCCTCGCACGGCTGCATTCGCATGCCCTTCGGCTTTGCGGAGAAGCTGTTCAACAAGACGCGCATCGGGATGCGGGTGATCATCTCGCCGAACGACGCGGCTCCGGTCGAGTTTTCACACCCGGCACTATTCATGCCGAACGCGGACGCCCTCGCGGCTGCTCCAGCGCGTGCCGAGACGCTCGCTCGCGAGGCCACGGAGGCCGCCAAGGCGGCCGTCGAGACGAAGAAAGCCGCTGCGAAAGCGGCGCGCGAGACGGCATCGCTCACATCGACGCTGCGCAAGCTGGAATTTTTCAAGAGGCGCGCTGACGCCGAGTTCGCGTTCGCCGACAAGGCGCTCGCCGGTACAAAGACAGACCAAGCCAAAGCGCGGGCCGAGGACCGGAAGCAGAAAGCCGCGGCCAAGGCCGCGGAAGCGGCGACGCAGCTCGACACTGCCAAGGCCGACGCGAAGTCGAAGATCAACGCCGCTGCCGCCGCAAAGGACGCCGCCAAGGCGGACGAGACCAAGAAAGCCGCCTCCGCCAAGGCATCGAACGAGGCGAAGCTCGCACTCGAACCGGTCTCGGTTTACATCAGCCGCGCTACGCAAAAACTTTACGTGCGACGCAACACGCATAAGCCGGCGCCGGACGGCGGCGGCGAGGTGTTCGATGCGTCCATTGTGGTTCCGGTCACGATCCGCGATCCCGGGAAACGAATCGGCACGCATGTGTTCACCGCGATGGCGCGCAACGGCGCCGGCCTGCGCTGGACCGCCGTCACGATCGATGACGCGGACGACGCCAAGGATGCGCTCGACCGCATCACCATCCCGCAGGATGTGCTCGACCGCATCGGGCCGACCGCATTGCCGCGATCCTCGATCGTCGTCTCGGACGAGCCGCTGAGCGCCGAGACCAACTATCGCACCGAGTTTGTCGCGGTGCTGAGCAATCAGCCGCAAGGGGGCTTCATAACGCGCGAACCTTCGACCGAATCCCTCGTAGCGAGCGACAACATCCGGAACGACAACGGCCGAAACGACGGCGTCTTCGGGTTCTTTTTTCAGCGCAATTGGAGCCCCCAAACTGGCAATGCCCGCCGGACGGGCAGCCAGTACTATCGTTGAATGCAACAGACCGGCAGTAAGACGCGGGAAGCCGCGCGTAGGCCGCATTCACGGCTTGGTCCGTACTTTCTATTTCGTCATGACCGAACTTGTGCCGGCGATCCCTAATCCAACGGCAGTCCGACATATTGTTCGGCCAGTGATGTCATCGCCACTTCCGAATGGGTCAGGTAATCGAGGTCGGCCAGTTGCCGCCGCCGGTCGAAGGCCGTCTCGTGCGGGAAGCAGTGCATGAGTTGCGTCATCCACCAGGAGAAACGCTGCGCCTTCCAGACCCGGCGCAAGCAGGTCGCCGAATAACTCTCCAGCCGCTCGTTGCCTTTGCCGCCATAGAACGCCTCGAGTGCGCGCGAGAGATAAACCACATCGGCGAAAGCGAGGTTCATGCCCTTCGCGCCGGTCGGCGGCACGATATGCGCTGAGTCGCCGGCCAGGAACAGGCGTCCATGTTGCATCGGCTCGACCACGAAGGAGCGCATCGCGGTGACGCCCTTGTCCAAAATTTTGCCTTCCTGCAATTGGCGCGCGCCGCCGAGCCGCTTGTGCAGATGCTCCCAGATGCGTGCGTCCGGCCAAGCTTTGACGTCTTCGTCATGGTCGCATTGCAGATAAAGCCGCGCCAAAACCGGCGAACGCATAGTGTAAAGCGCAAAACCTTCGTCGGTATAGGAATAGATCAGGTCGTGATCGGGCGGTGGCGATTCGGACAAGATGCCAAGCCAGCCGAACGGATAGTCGCGCTCGAACACCGACAGCACGCCTTCCGGAAAGCTCGGCCGGCAAATGCCGTGATAGCCGTCGCAACCGGCAATGAAATCGCATTCGATCGTCTGCGCCTTGCCGCCATGGGTAAAGTTGATCTTCGGCTTATCCGACGTGAGGTCGCGCACCGACACGTCGCTCACCTCGAACAGCAAATCGCCGCCGTCTTCGAGCCGGCGCGCGACCATATCCTTCACCACCTCCTGCTGGCCGTAGATCGTGATCCGCTTGCCGACCAGTTTGCCGAAATCGAGGTGATGCAGGTCGCCGTTGATGCCGATATTGGTGCCCCAGTGTAGCAGGCCTTCGCGCTTCATGCGCTCGCCGACGCCGAGCTCGACCAGCAGGTCAGCCGCCCAATGTTCGATCAGACCGGCGCGAATGCGGTTCTCGATGTACTCGCGGTTACGATTCTCGATGACGATGGAGTCGATACCTTGCAGGCGCAACAGGCGCGCCAGCATCAGCCCGGCGGGTCCGGCTCCGATAATCCCGACCTGTGTGCGCATCCATCCCGCTCCCGGCTATCTTCTAGGCTCCCCTATAGACGCCTGAACTTGCACGCGCAAAGGGACGAATTCCGGAAAAACTTGGACAAAAAGCGCCGCTCAGAGTGGCCAGCCGTAACGCGGCACCCCGGCCAGGTAGCGCGCATAAGGCTCACCGAATTTGCTCGTCAGATAGCGTTCCTCGCGCATAACGACGCCACAGTGAATGACCGGCGCTAATAATATCGTCAGCGCCAGCATCCAGTCCGAGGCCAGCAACATGGCAAGCCCAGCCAGAATCAGCAGCCCGCCGACATACATCGGATTACGCAACCACTTGAAAATGCCTTGCGTCACCAGCGCGGTGCTCGGCTTCCACGGCTCGACCGGCGTTTCCACCACGCGGAAGGCGTTGACCGCGGCCACGCCGAGAAAACATCCAATGCCCAGCAGCGGCAGCCCGATGATGATGCGCATCGTCAGAGGCAACAACAACGCCAGCACATAAGCCGGCAGCAGACGATCGAGCAGCAGCCCGAACACGACCACGCCAAGCGCCATCAACGGCGGCGGCGCGATCACTCCGGCAATGTCGTTGTTGTTGTCCGGTATGGTCATCGAATTTGTAACGCTAGAACGTCGCTCTTGTTCACTTGGCCTCCAGCCATTCGGCCAGCGCCGCGTTCACCGCGTCCGGCTTTTCCATCGTCGACAGATGCCCGCAATCCGGCACCACCGTCAACTTGGCGCCGGCAATGCCGCCGGCGATTTCCTTCGATAATTCCGGCGGCGTCAGTTCGTCGCCCTCGCCCACCAGCACCAAGGTCGGGCAATGGATTTCCTTGAGCAGCGGCCGTGAATCGGCGCGCGACATGATCGCCTTGGTCTGGCGCACGAAAGATTCCGCGCCGGTATCTTCGACCATAGCGCGCACCGCTCTTAAGCGCTTCGTCATTAATGCGGTTGCGATGAATGAAGTGCGGCAGCAGCGTTTCGGCAACTTCGGAAATCTTCCCGACCTCGGCCATGGCGATGAATTTCTCGCGCCCGCTCTTCTGCTCCGGGCTGTCGGGCCGCGCTGACGTATCGAGCAGCGCCAATCGATCGATCCGCTCCGGCGCTAGCCGCATCATCGCCAACGCGATGTAGCCGCCCATTGACAGGCCGGCGAGCGCAAAGCGCGGCGGCGCGTTCGCCAATACACGCTTGGCGATCTCTGCCATGTCGGAGTCGCGCTTGTGATCGGCGATGCTGACCTGGCCGCGCGGCCACAGCGCCACGATCTGGGCCGTGTAAAGCCTGGCGCTGCACAAAAGACCCGGGACCAGAATGAGCGGCAAACCGTACGCCATATCGAGCCTCCAAAAGGTCAACCATGCGAAAGATTAAGCGTAATGCGCCTTATTGCACGGCCGGAGCATTGACTTTGCGCCTTTCGGCCCTATGTTCCAAGTAACCGGTGCGAACGATAGATTCGACCGTCCCCCGCGCATTGCTACTGGTTTTCATGTCCGGCGCGGACCCATTCGACGGTCCTTGCTCGAGGTTTTATGTCCTTTACCCATCTTGGCCTATCCGACAAAGTTATCGGCGCGATCGACGCTGCCGGCTACAAGACCCCCACGCCCATCCAGGAACAAGCCATTCCCCACGTTCTCGCCCGGCGCGACGTGCTCGGAATAGCGCAGACCGGCACCGGCAAGACCGCCGCTTTCGTGCTGCCGATGCTCACCATGCTCGAAAAAGGCCGCGCGCGGGCGCGCATGCCGCGCACGCTCATCCTCGAGCCGACGCGCGAACTGGCCGCCCAGGTGGCCGAAAGCTTCGAGAAATACGGCAAGAACCACAAGCTCAACGTCGCGCTTATCATCGGCGGCGTTTCCTTCGGCGATCAGGACTCCAAATTGCTGCGCGGTGTCGACGTCCTGATCGCGACGCCCGGCCGCCTGCTCGATCATTCCGAGCGCGGACGCCTGCTGTTGTCGGGCTGCGAATTGCTCATCATCGACGAAGCCGACCGCATGCTGGACATGGGCTTCATTCCCGACATCGAACGCATCGGCAAGCTGGTGCCATTTACCCGCCAGACCTTGTTCTTTACCGCGACCATGCCGCCGGAAATCCAGCACATCGCCGACACCTTTCTGCATAATCCGGTGCGCGTCGAAGTGTCGAAGCCGGCGACTGCCGCGACCACCATCACGCAATTGCAGGTTCCCGTCGGGCGCGAGGATTACGACAAGCGCGACATGCTGCGCCGGCTGATCAATTCGGCTGAAAACTTCAAGAACGCCATTATTTTCTGTAACCGCAAGCGCGAAGTCGCGGTTTTGCATAAATCGCTGGTCAAGCACGGCTTCAATGCCGTCGCTTTGCATGGCGATCTCGACCAGTCTTCGCGCACTGCCGCGCTCGATTCTTTCCGTAAGGGCGAATCGAAACTTTTGATCGCCTCCGACGTCGCCGCGCGCGGGCTCGATATTCCCGCCGTCAGCCACGTGTTCAATTACGATGTGCCGCACCATGCGGACGATTATGTCCATCGCATCGGCCGCACTGGCCGCGCCGGCTTAACCGGCACCGCCATTACGCTGGTCGCCCCGCCCGATTCCAAATCGCTCGGCGCGATTGAGAGGCTGACCGGCATGCCGATCCCGTCCATGGGACAACCGGCGCCGAGCGCCGATGCAGGCCAGATACGTGAAGATCGCGGCACCCGCCGTCCGGCCGGCGAGCGCAGTCCGGAGCGTAGCGAAGGCCGCGGTTCACGCGGCGGCCGCAATCGTGGCGGTCGCGGCCGGAGTTCGCGAGAGGACCATGCGCGTCCGGAACAAGCAGCTCAGCCGGAACATCCGGCCGCCCTGCACGACAACAGCCCGCAGCAGAGCCACCCCCCCCGGCCAGAGCAAAAACGCCCGCGTCCGCAGGCGCAGCAACCCAAGCGCGACCCCAGCCCCCAGGAGTCCGATGGCAGCCATTTGCCGGCCTTCCTGCTGCGTCCTGTCAGCATAAAAGCCTGATAATACTGCCATCAAGCTTGTTCGCGCGCAGGCTGCGACACGGTTGTGCGTGCAACCGGTTCCATATTTACCCCTAATTCATCTCCCTCACTTACCGTTAGCGGCAGGGGACGCGGGGTGCGGCCACCCGGCCGTGCGGCTGAAGACCTACAGGCAAAAATGACGGCCTCAAGGGGGTTTTCCAGATGACGGCGAACGCCGACGAACACGAACGCACGATGGCGTTTTCCGAGATCGCGCTCGGCCAGATCAAGGCGCTTCGCCAACCGGCGACGCCGCGCAATTACGAAATCTGGTACGCCTACGCGACCGGCTATCACCCGTCACTCAATCAGAAAATCAACGAAACTCTCAATGGGTCCGGCGGCTTGGGATCCGGCGGCTTGTCCGACCAGGACATGGAAGAAATTTACGCGAGCTATCTGTCGCCGACTCGGCTGACCGAGCGCATCGACAACGTCGGCAGCCAGGTGATGGGCGAGATCGAGCAGGTTATGGCGATGATTGACGCCGCCGCCGGCTCCGCCTCGAATTACACCGAGAGCCTCGCCGACATGACCGAAAAGCTCGGCAACTCGAAAGACCGCGAGGGCCTGCGCGCCATTGTCGAAAGTCTGGTGCAGACCGCCAAGGAAATGGAAGAGTCGAACCAGAAGCTGGAAGAGCGGCTCAACGCCTCCAAGCAGGAAATCAACGAGTTGCAGGAAAACCTCGAGGTGGTCCGCACCGAGAGTCTGAACGA
>Ga0209483_1000325_pt1 | contig 43590 bp, 43 predicted proteins | sample NGEPerA_FD_184508 | JGI IMG/M metagenome (GOLD analysis project Ga0209483, IMG submission 184508) | Arctic peat soil microbial communities from the Barrow Environmental Observatory site, Barrow, Alaska, USA - NGEE PermafrostL2-A... | ecosystem: Environmental > Terrestrial > Soil > Wetlands >...
GTCACGTCGAGCCCCGGCAAGGACCAGACGGGCAAGGACCAGACGGGTGGGGACAAGCCGGGCGGGGACAAGCCGGGGCTCGACGTGACCGTGCGGCGCTATCGCGGCGCCCAACTGGTCGATGTGCATGCCGATTCGATCGACGCCAATCCCGGCGAGAAGGATGCCGATTTCTTCCGCCGCGCGGCCGACGCGATCGCCGCCGATATCGACACCGGGTGGAAGAACGCCAAGGACAATCTCGCCGGCCAGCAGGGCAGCCTCGTCGTCGCCGCGCCGATCACCGGCCTCGACGACTGGCTCAAGCTGCGCGACCGGCTCGCCGGGCTGCCGCCGGTGCGCAAGATCGACGTGAAATCGCTGTCGCGACAGGAGGCCAGCATCGATATCCACTATGCCGGCACGCTGGATCAACTGAAGGCGAGCCTGGCGACGATCAAGCTCGACCTCCAGGGCGGCGACCCGAATTGGCGGCTCGCACGGACGCCGTAGCCATGACGAGCTTGGCGCTCAACGTTCCGAACCTGATCACGCTGTCGCGGCTGATGTCGGTGCCGCTGATGATCTGGCTGATCGTCGGCGCCGAGTTTGGCGCGGCGTTCTGGGTGTTCATCTGCGCCGGAGCCAGCGACGCGCTCGACGGCTTCATCGCCAAGCGCTTCGATTGCCGGACGCGGCTGGGCGCGCTGCTCGATCCGGCCGCCGACAAGGCGCTCATTTCGAGCGTCTACGTCGCGCTCGGCATCGCCGACAAGCTGCCGAACTGGCTGGTGATCCTCGTCGTCTTTCGCGACGTGACGATCATCGGCGGCTTTGTGCTGTTCCAGACGATCGCCGTGCCGCGCAATTTCGACCCGCTCTACATAAGCAAGATCAACACCCTGGCGCAGATCGCGCTGGTCGGGTATGTGCTCGGGCGGCTGGCGCTCGGCTTTCCGGATGGTGCGCTGACAAGCGCCTTGGTGGCGGTGACCGCGGCCACCACGTTGCTGTCGGGATTTTCCTATCTGGTGCGCTGGGCCCGCATCCTCTCGGGGGCGGAGCCCGCGTCATGAGCGGGCCGGCCTATCGCCTGCTGTTCTGGCTGGCCGTCATTTTGCTGGTGATCGTCGGGCTGGGTTTGCTGCAGAGCATCCTCCTGCCGTTCGTCGCCGGCGTCATCATTGCGTTCATCCTGGCGCCGCCGGTCGCGCGGCTGGAGCGGCTGGGCATTCGCCGCAGCCTGGCGAGCTTTGCCGTACTGATCCTCTTTCTGGTCGGCCTGGCGCTGGTTTTCGTGCTGCTGGTGCCGTTGATCCAGAACCAGGTGATCACGCTGATCGGCAAGGTGCCGGCGTTGGTGAGCTTTCTGCAGGACCAGCTCGGCCGGGTGATGGATCTGCTGCAACAGCAATTGCCGGCCGACCAGATGGCGAAGCTGCGCGACCTGGTCGGCACCAAGCTGGGCGAGGCGCTGGCGTGGCTGGCCTCGCTCTTCCAGGGCCTCATCACCAGCAGCATCGCGATCCTCAATATCGTATCGCTGGTCATCGTGACGCCGATCGTGACCTTCCTGCTGCTGCGCGATTGGGAGAAAATCGTGGCGCAGGTCGATTCCTACCTGCCGCGCCAGTCGCTGACGACGGTGCGCGAGCAGGCGCGGATCGTCAGCGACATGCTGGTCGGCTTTACCCACGGCCAGGCGCTTGTCTGCCTGATCCTGGCGATCTATTACGGCACGACGCTGAGCTTCGCTGGGCTCGATTCCGGTCTCGCGCTAGGGCTTCTGATCGGGGTGTTGGCGATCATCCCGATCCTCGGCGGGGCGACCGGGTTCGTGCTGGCGCTGGGACTGGCCGCATCGCAATTCGGCACCTGGCGCGAGATCATCATCGTTTGCATCATTTTCGCGGTCGGGCAGGGGGTGGAGAGCAATTTTCTGACGCCGAAGCTGGTCGGCGACCGCATCAACCTGCACCCGGTCTGGGTCATGTTCGCACTGTTCTCGGGCGGGACGCTGTTTGGGCTGGTCGGCATCCTGTTCGCGGTGCCGGCGGCGGCGGTGATCGGCGTGCTGGTGCGCTTCGCGCTGATGCGCTACCGGCGCAGCGCGGTCTACGATCCGCGCCAGCCTCCGGTGGTGCGCGGCCTGACGCCCTATCGCTAGCCCTGGCCGGTGAACCAGCAGCCGCTGCCCTTTCCGGTCGAGGCGCGCTACCGACGCAGCGCGGTCTACGATCCGCGCCAGCCTCCGGTGGTGCGCGGCCTGACGCCCTATCGCTAGCCCTGGCCGGTGAACCAGCAGCCGCTGCCCTTTCCGGTCGAGACGCGCTACCGGCGCAGCGCGGTCTACGATCCGCGCCAGCCTCCGGTGGTGCGCGGCCTGACCCCTATCGCTAGCCCTGGCCGGTGAACCAGCAGCCGCTGCCCTTTCCGGTCGAGACGCGCTACCGGCGCAGCGCGGTCTACGATCCGCGCCAGCCCCCGGTGGTACGCGGCCTGACGCCCTATCGCTAGCCCTGGCCGGTGAACCAGCAGCCGCTGCCCTTTCCGGTCGAGACGCGCTACGGGCGCGCCGATTTTCTGCTGTCGGACAGCAATTGCGAGGCGCTCGAGTGGGTCGAACGCTGGCCCGAGTGGCCGGCGCGCGCCTTTGTGCTGTACGGGCCGCCGGGGAGCGGCAAGACGCATCTCGCGCATCTGTGGCGCGAGCGCGCCGGCGCGGCGCTCATCGAGGGCCGGGCGCTGACGAAGCCCGAGGAACTGCCCGCGATTGTGGCGGTCGACAATGCCGATTGGGCGGCGGAACGGGCGCTGTTGCACCTTTACAATTTCTGCCTCGAAAAAGGCGGCAGCCTCCTGCTGACGACGAGCGCGGCGCCGGCGGCGCTGCCGCTGGCTCTCGCCGATCTCGCCTCGCGCTTGCGGGCGTTGCCGGTGGCGGGGATCGGGCCGCCCGACGACGAGCTGCTCGCCGCGGTGCTCCTGAAGCATTTCGCCGATCGCGGCATTGGGGTCGCGCCGGGCCTCGTCGCCTATCTCGTGCCGCGGATCGAGCGCTCGCTCGCTGCCGTGGCGGGGATCGCCGCCGAACTCGACCGCCGCGCGCTCGCCGCCGGCCGGCCGGTCACGATCAGGCTGGCGCGGGCGGTATTGGCGGAAGCTGCAAGTTAGCAGTCGTCGGCGCCCAGCACTTTGACCGGGACGTAATCGACGAGGCGATGCCGGGTGCTGTCGATTTCGGCCCAGCTTGTGCCGATGACGAAGCGGACGCGCACACCGGTCGGAAATTTGCCGTTGGCGAGGGTGCTGAACCCGGCCGAGCCGGGCGTGGCAAGGGAGACCGCCAGCTCGTGCAGGCCCGGATTGTGGCCGATGACGAGGACCGACTCGACGGCTTCGTCGAGCTGGCGCAGGCGCCGCATCAGCTTTGCCTGGCCGGCGAGATAGAGCCCGTCCTCGTAAAGCACGCGCGGCGGCTTGGCAAAACCGGCGAGCGCCAGCTCGGCGGTTTCGCGCGCGCGCAGCGCCGACGAGCAGAGCACGAGGTCGAGGCCGCCGATTGCCTGCGGCAGGCCGTCGGCGATGAGCCGCGTCGCCTCGCGCCCGCGCTTGTTGAGCGGCCGCTCGCGGTCGTCGGCCTCGTCGTTCCAGCTCGATTTCGCGTGCCGCAGCAAATGCAGCTGGTGCATCGAAGGCTCCCGCGCGGGTTCTTTTCCTAGAACATGTCCGGCGCGATTACGTTCTGCGGATTATTCGTCAACAATGCGGCACGCATCGTTTCGGCCGATTTGCGGCGCGTGTCGATCCAGGATTGCGGCGTCAGCCAAGCCGAATGCGGGGTGATGACGACGCGGCCCTCGAGCCATTCCTCCTTGGCGCGGTAGGCGCGCAGCAATTCGGGGATCGGCTCGACCGGCGGCTCGACCGGCAGCACGTCGAGCCCGGCGCCGGCGATGTGGTTGCTTTTCAGGAGCTTGTAGAGCGCGTCGAGATCGACGATCGGGCCGCGCGCGTCGTTGACGACGACCGCGCCCTTGGGCAGCAGCGAGAGCTGCTCGTAGCCGAGCAGGCCCTTGGTCTCGACCGTTAGCGGACAGTGAACCGACAAGGTGTTGGTCTGGCGCAGCAGGTCTTCGAGCGTCGCCGCGCGCTCGATGCCGAGCCCGAGCTCGTGGCCGTTCGGGTGCTTCGGGTCGTAGAACACGACGCGGAAATTGAACGCCTTGGCCCGCAGCGCCACCGCCGTGCCGATGCGCCCCAATCCGACGATGCCGAAAATCTGCGTACCCAGCCGCTCGATCAGCGGGTTCTGGAACGAGCGCCATGGTTCGGGCGGGTCGTGGCGCTGGTATTCGTGATGCAGGAGGATGCCGCGCCGGAGGGTAAGGGCGAGGGCGATCGCATGGTCGGCGACCTCGGTCGTGCCGTAATCGGGGACATTGCAGACGAGGATGTTGCGCGCCGCCGCCGCCGGACGGTCGAGCTTGTCGTAGCCGACCCCCATGCGGACGATGCAGCGCAGCTTCGGGAACCGCGCGAGGTCGGCGCCGGTGACGCCAAAGCCCATGATCATCAGCCCATCGGCCGCGGCGCAATCGGCGTCGGAGAGCTCGGACAGCGCGCCGGTATCGCGCTTCACGACTTTCACGTCGGCGCCGAGCACCCCTTGTTCCATCTCGTCGGGCTGCTGGCGGGCTTCGGGAAAAAGGACGGTGACGGGCATGAGGTTAAGTTCCTTCCTTGTCGGCGCAGCTAGTTGTTTAGTCTCGGCATTTGATGGATTGGGTCGAGGATGAATCGGTCTGGCTCGGTTGTCCAGGTTTGCTGATGTATTCGTAGGGAGAGAGGCCGTTCAGGGTCTTGAGCTTACGGCCGAAATTGTAGGTGGTGACGAAGTCGGCCAGTGGCTGCGAAGCTGGTCGTGGGTCTCATAGTAGCGGCGCTTGACACGGTCGCTTCCTTGAGGGAGCGGTTCATCCGTTCGACGTGGCCACTCGTCCAGGGGTGGTTGGGTTTGGTCAGGCGGTGCTCGATGCCGTTGGCTCGGCAGATCTGATCGAAGCGGTGGACCCGATAGCGGGTGGTCCAACCATCGCGGTGCGCGGCAGGTCGGCGAACTGGATGCCGATATCCGTAAGCACCGTGTGCGGCCGGTAAGGCATGACCGCGATCAGGGCTTCCAGGAAGCGCCCGGCGGTCGGTCGATCGGCTTTCTCATGCAAAGAGACGAAGGCGAACTTGGCGGTGCGGTCGATCGCCACGAAGAGGTAGAGTCAGCCGCTTACCTTAATTACCAAAAGGCGATGAGCGCTTCTTCCTGCCGATACCTCGGGTAGCGATTGTGGTACGGGCCGGTCGCACCTATATCTTCATCATCGCGAGGTCGGAGGTCGCCCCATGACGCTGTTCCGCTTTGGCCTTGTCGTCGCGGTTTGCCTCGGCGGCGCGGTCGGTTGCACCCCCGGCGGCCCGGAGCGGGCGAGCGATATTCAGAACCTCAACGGCATTTCGGACGACATCTCCGCCACGAATATGACCAATTCCGAATCGCGCAAGACGCACGACCCCAACATCGGCACGACCCTGCCGAACAACTACCAGGTCCACGACCCGGAATAGGGTGGTGCCGGCGCACCCGGAGCCGGATAACATCTCGCCCTAATGGAATTACTGGCAGACAGCGCGAACGCGCTCGCGGCCGCCGAGGCGCTACTGGCGCGGGCGCGGGGAAATCTCGCCGCCCGCGTCACGCGAAGCGGCTCCATCGATTCCGCCCGGCTCGATGCCGAGCAGCTTGCGGCGCATGGCTTGGCGTGGATGGCGACCTATGTCGCGGCGCTGCGGCAGTTGCGCGGCTGGGCCGTGCGGCTCGACGAGGCGGACGAACTCGGCGAGGCGCAACGGCTGATCCTCGCGGTCGGGTTCGGCGAATACCTGGCGCAGCTCTGCGGCGGCATCGCGATGGGGCAGGGCGAGATCGCCCGCCCGCACGAGCTTGGTCTGAGCGAAAGCGATCTGGCGCCGCTGCGCGCCGCTTCGGGGCCGCTGACCGGAGGGCTTGCGGCCGCCAGGGCGGCGCTCGGCGCGCTCCTCGGCGACGGCATGCCGTCCGGCGGCGCCAACGGGATCGACGGGGGCCTCGGCGACGAGACGCTGGAACTGATCCGCGACCAGGTGCGCCGCTTCGCCGAGCGCGCGGTCGCGCCGCATGCCCATGACTGGCATCGCCAGGACCGGCTGATCCCGATCGAAATCGTTGAGGAGCTGGCGGGCATCGGCGTCTTTGGCGTGACCCTGCCCGAGGAATATGGCGGGCTCGGCCTCGGCAAGCTGGCGATGTGCGTCGTCTCCGAGGAATTGTCGCGCGCTTACATCGGCGTTGGTTCGCTCGGCACGCGCTCGGAGATCGCCGGCGAGCTGATCCGCGTCAGCGGCACGCCGGAGCAGAAGGCGCGCTGGCTGCCCGGCATCGCCTCCGGCGCGGTGCTGCCGACCGCGGTGTTCACCGAGCCGAATGCCGGGTCCGACCTCGCCAGCCTGCAGACCCGCGCGGTGAAGCAGGGCGGCAATTACCGCATCTACGGCGCCAAGACCTGGATCACCCACGGCGCGCGCTCCGATTTGATGACCCTGCTGGCGCGCACCGGCAGCCCCGACAGCGGGTATCGCGGCCTCAGCATGTTTCTTGCCGCGAAGCCGCGCGGCAGCGATGCCGAGCCGTTCCCGGCCGAGGGCATGTCCGGCACCGAGATCCCGATGCTCGGCTATCGCGGGATGAAGGAATACGAGATCGGCTTCGACGGGTTCGCGGTGCCGCAGGAGGCGCTCCTGGGCGGCGTCGAGGGCGAAGGCTTCAAGCAGCTCATGGCGACCTTCGAGAGCGCGCGGGTGCAGACCGCGGCGCGCGCTGTCGGAGTCGCGCAGAACGCGTTCGAATTGGCTCTGGCCTACGCCTTGGAGCGGCGCCAATTCGGCCGCAGCCTCGCCGCCTTCCCGCGGGTGCAGCTGAAGCTGGTGATGATGGCGGTCGAGACCATGATGGCGCGCCAGCTCGCCTATTTCGCCGCGCGCGAAAAAGATAGCGGCCGGCGCTGCGACATCGAGGCCGGGATGGCGAAGCTGCTCGCCGCGCGCGTCGCCTGGAGCAACGCCGACAACGCCGTGCAAATCCACGGCGGCAACGGCTACGCGCTCGAATACCCGATCAGCCGCGTGCTGTGCGATGCGCGCATCCTCAACATCTTCGAAGGCGCCGCGGAAATACAGGCGCAGATCATCGCCCGCGGGCTCCTGGCCGGGCGGAATTAGCGGCAATTGTGCAATGCGTCCTTCGAGACAGCCGCTTCGCGGCTTCCTCAGGATGAGGGACGTAAGTGCGTGGCATTAAAGAAAACCCTCATCCTGAGGTGCGCAGCGCAGCGGAGCCTCGAAGGACGCAACACAGCCAGTCCAATGCTAATGGCGGGCGGGACTTCCGCGGTCCGGCTCAACCCGCGAAGGCGATGTTGATCCGGCGGTTCTGTCGGCCCTTGTTCTCGATCTTGGTGATCTCGATGCCCCCGATCTCGGCGGTGTTGCGGACATGCGTGCCGCCGCAAGGCTGCAGATCGACGCCGGCGATTTCCAACAGGCGGACCCGCCCGGCGCCGGTCGGCGGCTTCACCGACATCGTGCGCACCAGCTCGGGATGCGCGGCGAGTTCCGCGTCGTCGATCCAGCGCGGCGCGACCGGATGACCCTCGGCGATGAGCTGGTTGAGGGCCGCCTTTATCGCTTCCTTGTCGAGGCTCGCCCCCGGCACGTCGAAATCGAGCCGGCCGCGGCCGTCGCCGACCTGGCCGCCGGTCACCGCGCCGGGCACGACGGCACACAGCAAATGCAGACAGGTGTGCATGCGCATCAGCCGGTGGCGACGCGCCCAGTCGAGCTCGGCGACGATAGCGGCGCCCGGCTCGGGCAACGCCGCACCGGGCGCGGGGACATGGATCACCTCGTCGGCCGCCCCGCCCTTCAGCGTGTCGATGATCGCGACAACCCTTCCGTCGTCCAATCGCAGAACGCCGCTGTCGCCGGGCTGGCCGCCGCCCATAGGATAGAACACCGTGCGGTTGAGCCGGATGCCGCGCTCGTCGATCGCGGTGATCGTCGCCGGACAGGAACGCGCGTAACCGTCATCGCGAAATAAAAGTTCGGTCATGCAGCACCCTCGAATTGCTGGCCCATCTAGGGCATAAAATACGGCCATCGCAAACGAGGAGGCGGGGGATGGCGAAGGTTAGGGCGCGACGGGTCGGCTGGTCCATCCTCTCATGCGCGCTGGTATCGGCCGCGCTCCTGCTCGGTGGCTGCGTCAATTACGCGAATTCCGAATTCGCCACCAATCAGGACGTCGACCTGCGCTTCGGTCAGGCTGACGATTCGTCGATTACCGCGCACGTGCCGCGCGGCACGCCGGTCGAGCGGCTCGGCTGGGTTGGCGGCGAGTGCGAATGCTGGCTGGTCACGACGCCGAACGGGACCGGCTGGGTCTACACCCGCTATCTCGATCTGCATTTGGCCGACAGCCAGCCGGAATAGTCGGTCACGTAGTCAGTCGAGCCAGGGCGGCGCCGGCAGCGATTTTTCCCGCAAGAACACCGGATTGAACAGCTTCGACTGATAACGCGTGCCGGAATCGGCGAGGATCGTGACGATCGTGTGCCCCGGCCCCAATTCCTTGGCGAGCCGAATCGCGCCGCAGACGTTGATCCCGCTCGATCCGCCGACCAGCAGGCCCTCGTCCTGCGCCAGCGAGAACAGCACCGGCAGCATCTCCTCGTCGGTGATTTGGTACTGGCCGTCCGGGGTGAACCCTTCGAGGTTCTTGGTCTCGCGGTTGTTGCCGATGCCTTCGGTGATCGAGCTGCCCTCGGGCTTGAATTCGCGGCGGGCATACCAGCTGTAGATGCCCGAGCCCATGCAGTCGGCAAGGTACACCTGGATTTTCGGGTTGCGCTCCTTCAGCGCGATGCCGCAGCCGCTGAGGGTGCCGCCGGTGCCGACGGCGCAGGTGAAGCCGTCCACCTTGCCGTCGGTCTGCCGCCAGATTTCGGGGCCCGTCGTCTCGTAATGGCCGCGACGGTTGGCGAGGTTGTCGAACTGGTCGGCCCAGACCGCGCCGTTCGGCTCGCTCGCCGCGAGCTCCTCGGCGAGACGGCCGGAGTAGCGCACATAGTTGTTCGGATCGGCGTAGGGGACGGCGGGCACCAGCCGGAGGTCGGCGCCGCAGAGGCGCAGCATGTCCTTCTTTTCCTGGCTCTGCGTTTCGGGCATCACGATCACGGTGCGGTAGCCGAGGGCATTGGCGACAAGCGCGAGGCCGATCCCGGTATTGCCGGCGGTGCCCTCGACGATGACGCCGCCGGGGCGCAGCACGCCGCGCTCCTCGGCATCCTTGACGATCGCCAGCGCCGCCCGGTCCTTGACGGAGCCGCCGGGGTTGAGGAACTCCGCCTTGCCGAGGATAGTGCAACCGGTTTCCGCCGAGGCGCGGCGCAGCTTGATGAGCGGCGTGTCGCCGACCGAGCCGATAAAGCCGTCGCGGATGTCCATCTGCGTTCTCCGAGCCTACGGGCGCGAATACGAAACAGTATCGACCTGCTCATCCAGCCAGACTCGCATATCCGCCAGCCGACTGGAATCACCTATCAGCGCCAATCCACTAGAACAAGCCGCCACCGGCGCGCACCGTCACGTAGATCGCCGCCGTCTCGGGACCTTTGCCGACCTTGAGGCCGCCGACCAGGTCCTTGGCGATCGCCCGCGTGGTGACGCCGAGATCGGCGAAGTCGGAACCCTTGTCCGGCGCGCGGCTGAAGACCCAAGCATCGCCCAAGGTCGAGGCGACGAACTCGAACAGCACGATCCCCGGCTTGTCGGCGGCGATCTTCACCGCCTCGCCTGGTCCCGGCACGGTCAGTAGCGTGTTCGCCGCGACATCCGACTTAGGATGCGCCTTGTTGGGAAAGACGATCGACGTGTCGCCGTTTGCCAGGACCCGCAGGATCGCGACATGCGCGTCCTTGTTGACCTTGACCGACAGCGTGATCGGCTGTCCGGGGTCGTAGGTCGTGTCTTCCCGGCCGACCGACCCGGCAATCGTCAAGTCGCCGTGGTTGATCCGGGCGGTGGAAATCGCCTCCTGAGCGTCGGTCAGGGTTCGGCCGAATAGCCCGCCGTTTCCCGCGTGGGCGCACGCGACAACGCCCGCGGCGGATGCGGCGGCGAGGAACCGGCGACGGCGCGCCTTCATCGTCGGGTGCGCTACTCGGCGGCCTGCGCGACCGGGTGGAAGTTGCGCGGCAGGCCGGCCTTGGCGATGGCGCCGTAGAGCAGGATTCCGGGCAGCGCCTTGGCGACGATGGCGCGCACCTCAACCAGCCGGTCGAGGTCGATCCCGGTCTCGCAGCCCATCGATTCGAAGAGGAAGGCGGTGTCTTCCATGACGATGTTGCCGGTGGCGCCGGGCGCGTAGGGGCAGCCGCCGAGCCCGCCCAAGGAGGCGTCGAACTCGCGGCAGCCGGCGTTGTAGGCGGCGAGCACATTAGCGAGGCCCAAGCCGCGCGTGTCGTGGAAATGCGCGGCGACCGGCAGCGGCGCGACATCGGCGATGACCTTGCGGAAGACGCGCTCGATCGCCCCGGGCTGGCCGTAGCCGACCGTGTCGGCGAGGATGATGCCGTCCGCGCCCGCCGCGGCGATCTCGGTGGCGATGCGGCGCACCCGGTCTTCATCGACATCGCCTTCGATGGTGCAGCCGAACGAGGTCGCCAGCCCGCAATTGATCTTCGCCGGCTTGGCCGCGCCGTGGCAGAGGGCGACGACGCGGCGGAAATCCTCGATCGAATCCTCGGTCGAGCGGCGGACGTTCGAGAGGTTGTGGCCGTTGCTGACCGACAGCACGTAATTCATCTCCGGCACGCCGAGGGCGATGCCGCGCTCGGCGCCGCGCGAATTGGGGATCAGCGCCGAGACATGCAGGCCGGGCAGGATCATCGCATGGGCGATGACGGCCTCGGCGTCGGCGAGCTGCGGCAGCAGCTTGGGCGGGACAAACGAGCTGACTTCGACATAGCGCACGCCGGCGGCGTATTCGGCGTCGAGCCAGGCGATCTTGGTCTCGGTCGGCATCACTGTCGCGATCGACTGCAGGCCGTCGCGCATGCCGACCTCGCGCAGGGCAATCCGCTCGCTCATCGCTTCCTCCTGGAATTCCCGGCCCTAAGCCCACGGCTAAAGCTATTGCCGCCGGCCGTGTGGTGCAACGCCCCGGCAGGCTCGACGACCCTGCTTTCCCTGCTTCTGCTGGAAATCAGCAGGAAAACCCACTTCATCATCCTGCCCTGCAGGCGCAGGATGGCAGGCAATTGCGCCGATTTTACGGTCGTCCTCACACGACATGCTCGGGCGTCAGCGCGCACACCTCGCCGCTGTCGCCCAATTCGATCTGCAGGGTCGAGTGGTGGATGCCGAAGCGGTGTTCGAGCTCGGCCGCGATCCGCGACAATGCCTCGTCGCCGGGATGGCCGCCGGGCATCACCAGGTGGCAGGTGAGCGCGGTCTCGGTCGTGCTCATGCCCCAGATGTGCAAATCGTGCAGCGCGGTGACGCCGGGCAGCGCCAGCAGGTGCGTACGCACCGCGGCGGCGTCGACGTTTTCCGGCACGGCGTCGAGCGCGAGGCTCACCGCCTGCTTCACGAGGTCCCAGGTGCCGTAGACGATGACCGCCGAAATGGCGAGGCCGACCGCGGGATCGAGCCACAGCCAGCCGGTCAGGGCGATGACCGAGCCGGCGATCACCACGCCCACCGCGACCAGCGTGTCGGCCGCCATGTGCAGGAACGCGCTTTTCAGGTTGAGGTCGCTGTGCCGGCCGCGGAAAAACAGCAGCGCCGTCGCGCCGTTGACCGCGATCCCGACGCCGGCGACCCAGGCCACGGTCGCGCCGGCGACCGCGACCGGGTGGCCGAGCCGCCAGATCGCCTCCCAGGCGATGCCGCCGATCACCACCAGAAGGATGATCGCGTTGGCGAGCGCGGCGAGGATCGAGCTCGACCGGAAGCCGTAGGTGAAGCGCACGCTCGGGCCGCGCCGGCCGAGCGCCGCCGCGCCCCACGACAGGCCCAGCCCCAGCACGTCGCCGAAATTGTGGCCGGCGTCGGCGAGCAGCGACAGCGACCCGGACGCCAGACCGTAGCCGGCCTCGGCCGCGACATAGGCGATGTTGAGCGCGATGCCGAGCGCAAAGGCACGGCCGTAATCCCCGGCGGGACGGCCGTGTGCGTGCGAATGCGGATGACAGGTGCGGTCGTGACTCAACGCTTGTCCTTCAAATTCTGAACAATACTTTCACGAATTATAAAGAGTGTCTTTACCGTAAATACACGCTTGGAGAGTACATCGCTCGTATCGCCTGAAGTAAAAACGATAGAGAGCGAGTGTAAAATGCGCCAAGTATTTTATAGAACGGCCCTTGCGGCCACCGCTTTGTTGTCCCTGACGACTGTCTGCTTCCGCCCGGCGGCGGCGATGGAGGCTAGAATAGTCGAAGACCAGCTTATTTTGAGCGGGCCGGTGGTCGACACCGATGTGGTCAGGGTGAAAGACGCGTTGGAGAACCCCGCCATCACCACGGTCATTCTGCGCAATTCGCCGGGCGGGGATTCGCCCACCGGCTACCGGATCGGCGAGCTGATACGGCAGCACGGGCTGCGCACGGCGGTCTCCGGTTTTTGCTATTCGTCGTGCTCGCGGTTGTTTCTCGGCGGGCGTACCCGCTACTTCACCGACGATTTTCCGCCGGAAAAAACCAATGTCGGGTTTCACGGGCATTATCAGGCCGATGGTCTGCTCGATCAGGTCAGCGTCAAGAGATATGGGCTGCGCGACTGGATTATCCGCTATAGCGACGGCAGGGCCGATCCCGATCTGATCGACCGCTGGATCAATCTGCCGGTCAACTGGGGCATGATCCATTTTTATAACCCGGCGCGGGTCAGCCGGGGCGGGATTTCGACATTCATGTGCGACGGCATGGAGACCAGCCACGCGATCGCCAGCTGCGAGCCGATCCGCAAGACGGCGCTCGACCTCGGCATCGTCACCTCGCTCGACCTTATCCACAGCGCCGACCAGGCGCGGCTGCAAGTGGCGCAAGTACGGTAATACGGGCTTCGTGGTCAGCTGAAGGGGCCGGCCTTCAGCCGGGCCTTGACAGTTTCCCGCTCTCGCGCGGGAATGCGCCAGCCACGGAGGAACCGCCCCATGCTCGATGCCTACATGTACACCGGCAAGCGCAGCCCGTTCGGCCGGCATGCCGGCGCGCTCGCCAAGATGCGGCCCGATGACATGCTCGCCAGCGTCATCGCCAAGGTTGTGGCCGAAAGCGGGTTCGCCGCCGACAAGATCGAGGATGTCGTGATCGGCTGCGGCAACCAGGGCGGCGAGGACAGCCGCTGCGTCGCGCGCCACGCGGCGCTGGTCGCCGGACTGCCGATCGAGGTCCCCGGTTCGGTATTGCAGCGCAATTGCGGCAGCGGGCTCAACGCGATCGCGGTCGCGGCGCAGTCGATCACCTGCGGCGAGGGCGAATTGTTCGTCGCCGGCGGCGTCGAGAGCATGAGCCGCGCGCCGTTCGTCATGGGTAAGTCGGAAAGCCCGTATGGTCGCGAGATGCGGATCTTCGATACGACGATCGGCGCGCGCTTTCCGAACCCCAAGGTCGAGGGCCGCTACGGCGCCGACACGATGCCCGAGACCGCCGACAACCTGGCGCGCGACTATCAGATCACCCGCGAGCAGGCGGACGTCTTTGCCGCCGGCTCGCAGTCGAAATATGCGGCCGCCAAGGCCGCCGGGTTCTTCGACGGCGAGATCGTCGCGGTCGAGGTGCCGGGCGGGCGCGCCGGGCCGATCACCGTGGGCGAGGACGAACACCCGCGGCCGCAGACCGACATGGCGGCGCTGGCGAAGCTGCGCCCGCTGTTCCAGGACGGCGTGACGACCGCCGGCAATGCCTCGGGCATCAATGACGGCGCGGTCGCGATGATCGTCGCCTCGCGCAAGGCGGGCGACGCGGCGGGCGCGCAGCCGATCTGCCGCATCCTGTCGACCGGGGTCGCTGGGGTGGCGCCGCGGATCATGGGCTTCGGGCCGGTGCCGGCGGCGAAGAAGGCGCTCGAACGAGCCGGGCTCACCATCGCCGACATGGATGTGATCGAGATCAACGAGGCGTTTGCGTCGCAGGTATTGGCCTGCCTGCGCGGGCTGGAAGTGCCGTTCGACGACAGCCGGGTCAACCCGAATGGCGGGGCGATCGCGATCGGCCATCCGTTGGGCGCATCGGGGCCGCGTATCGCGCTGACCGCGGCGCGCCAGCTCCAGCGCATCAACGGCAAATACGCGCTGGTCGCGATGTGCGTCGGCGTCGGCCAGGGCATCGCCGCCGTCATCGAGCGGGTGTGACGTGGGGATCGATCGAATCACAGCTTCTTAACCACGCGCCGCTAGGCTTCGGTGCATCGCGGCGGGTTCGACCGCCGCCACCGATGCGGGTGATGTCGATGGGGGTTGCCGAGCTGAAGCAAGGGGACCTGCCGGCCGTCGCCGCGCTGGAGCCGGCGATGCCGGCCGCGCGCGCCGCTGCGGCCGAGCTCGCGATTGTCATCCCGACGCTCAACGAGCGCGACAATGTCGCGCTCGTCGTCCAGCGCCTGAACCAAGTGCTTGCCGGCATCGCCTGGGAAGCGATTTTCGTCGACGACGATTCACCGGACGGCACCGCCGAAATCGTGCGCGGCATCGCCGCCGGGCAGCCGAACATCCGCTGCGTGCAGCGGATCGGGCGGCGCGGTCTCAGCTCGGCGTGCATCGAGGGGATCCTGGCGAGCGCCGCGCCCTACGTCGCGGTGATGGACGGCGACCTCCAGCACGACGAGGCGCTGCTGCCGCAGATGCTGCAGAAGATCAAGGACGAGCACCTCGATGTCGTGGTCGCCAGCCGCTACACCGAAGAGGGCGGAGTCGGCGATTGGCGGAAGTCGCGAGTCCGGATCAGCGGTGTCGCCACGCGGCTCAGCCGGATCGTCGTCAAGGCCGAACTCAGCGACCCGATGAGCGGGTTTTTCATGATTCGCCGCACCGCCTTTACCGGCGCGATGCGGCGCCTGTCGGGGCAAGGGTTCAAGATCCTGCTCGATTTGTTCGCGTCGGCGTCGCGGCCCTTTGCCTTCGCCGAGGTGCCGCTTCACTTCCGCGAGCGGCTGCACGGCGAGAGCAAGCTCGATACGCTCGTCGCCTGGGAATACCTGATGCTGCTGCTGCAGAAGCTGATCGGCCCGGCGGTGCCGGTGCGCTTCCTGCTGTTCTCGCTGATCGGCGGGCTCGGGGTCGCGGTGCATCTGGCGACGCTGTGGACGGCGCTGCACACGGCGCAGGCCTCGTTCGCGGTAGCCCAGGCGATCGCGACGCTGGTCGCGATGACCTTCAATTTCATGCTCAACAATCTGTTCACCTACCGCGACCGGCGGCTGCGCGGGTGGCGACTGCTGAGCGGCCTCGGCTCGTTCTATGCGGTGTGCGGGCTGGGCGCCGCGGCCAATGTCGGGGTCGCCGCCCATATCGCCGGCGGACATTCGTGGTGGCTCGCGGGGCTCGCCGGCGCGGCGGTCTCGGCGGTGTGGAACTACGCGATGTCGTCGATTTTCACCTGGTCGGCGCGGCCGCGCCAGGTTGCCGCAAAGGCCTGACCCACTCCAATTCGAGCCAGGCGCGGCGCGCGGCCATCGTCAGTAGCGCCAGCGCCGCGATGGTGTTGACCGGCAGCGAAAGCTGCTCGGCGAGGCCGCGGCTGTCGAGCATCGCCGCGTAGATCAGGGCAAGCACGGTCTTTTCCCAGGCCGGCAGCGCCCGCCGATCTGCGTCGCGCAGCAGCCAGCAGGCGGCGACCGCGCCGAGCATCATGTCGTAGAGCAGCGACAGCGGCACCGCGACCAGCGTCGCCGATGCCAGCACTGCCGCGCGCACCGGGAGCGACAGCCGGCGCCGCCAGACGATCGCCACCACGCAGCCCGCGACCAGCGTGAAGCCGGCCTGCACGGCGTAGGAGGCGCCGACGCCGGCGCCCATCAGCCGCATCGCGCCAAACGGGCTGACAAATCCGCCGAACAGGATGCGCCCTGATTCGTACATCGAATGCGACGCGCCGGCCGCCGCGATAAACGCGCGCCAGGTTTCAACGCTGAACAGCGCGGCCGACAGCACGATCAGCGCCGCAGCCGAACACGCCGCCGCGATGAATGCCCGCCAATGTCCGCCGAGCGCAAGCGCCAGCGGCACCAGCAGGGCGAAATGCGGCTTGTAGCAAAGCGCGCCGAAGCAGATGCCGGCCAGCACAGGGCGACGGTCGATGAATAGCGTCGCGGCGCCGAACAGCGCCGCGGTCAGGAACGCGTTCTGCCCGAGACCGATATTCCACCACACCTGCGGGAAAGCGATCAGCGCCAACACCGCGGTGCTGCCGAAATCGCCGAGCAGGCGCCGAGTGACGGCCAGGTAGAACAGCAATGTCGTCGCCTCGAAGACGACGAACGCGACGAGGTAGGGCAGCCGGGCGATCGGCATAAACAGCGCCTGATACACCGGCGGGTAGTTAAAGAACTGGTACTGGATGCCCCGGCCGGCGACGGCTTCCTCGGCGGCGAGGTGCGCGGCCTGGTTATAGGCAAGCGCGGGGCTGCCGGCATCGGCAAGGGCGCCGGCGGCGTAAAAACTGACGAAATCGGTCGTGGTGGGTTGGTCGAGCGGCACGATCCAGCCATGCGTCCCGGCGACGAGGAAGCTGAAGATCGCGACTTCGATTGTCAGCAGGATGACGGCATAAGCCTTGACCCGGGGGCGGGTCAGCCAATCGCCGCTGCTCAGCTGCGCGATCAATCGCACCAGGACTGCCGCCATGCTCTAACGCCTCGCGACCGGAAATGATCGGATCGGCAAGGTAGAGCGCTGTGTCTAGGAAATGGTTAACTTCCCCGAAGCGAAGCGATAGGGAAGCTGGTTGTCCGAGGACGCCGTACCGCCGTCAATGGCCGCAAAACTGGCGTCCGTTCACGTCATCACTCCACCTGCCAAAGCGCGCATTGTAGCGTTAACGTTCCGTTGTTGCTGACCCGCCAGAATGGCGGCATGCCGGCCAAATCCGATCCCCAAGCGTGCGTTGCCGGCGATCGACACAGCCGCTCCGGCAGCGGTCGATTGCCGGTCATCAACGGATTGCGCGGTCTCGCCATTATTGGGGTCCTGTTCTACCACATCGCTGCCGGCATGTTTGTGCAGGACAGCCTATCGCCGGTCCTGTCGGCGCTGCTGACCAATGGCTGGAGCGGGGTCAACCTGTTCTTCATCCTATCGGGTTTCGTGCTGTTTTTGCCACTGGCCGCCGGCGATGGAGCGATGAGCCGGCTAGCCGATCGGGTCGATTTCTACCGGCGTCGCTGTCGCCGGCTGTTGCCGTTGTTCTTCGTCGGTGCGATCGGATCGTGCGCGTTCGCCGCGGCGCGCGGGATGACCGCCGATACCGGCACGCTGTTGTCGGTGCTGAGTTTCGGCTTCATCCTCGACCCTCGCAGCTTCGGGCCGTCATTCAACGTACCGTTGTGGTCGCTGGGCGATGAGATCGCATTCAGCGCGCTGTTTCCGCTCCTCGTCCTCGGTTTACGGCGCCATGGCGTGGTTTGCCTTACCGCGAGCGTTTTGGGCTTGTCGCTGGCGCTGCGGCTCGTCGGCATCTGGCGCTTCCCGGCACTGCAAGGTCCGACCTTCAACAGCGACATGTTCGCCTGCCGGCTCGATGAGTTTGTCCTGGGGCTGGGGCTGGCGGAGACCTATGCGGCCGGTTGGCTGCCGCGACGCCCGACGTTATGGGCCGGCGTCGGCGCGGCGCTGATTCTGCTCGCCTGGGTCGGTTTCGACTTGGTTTTGCGCGGCGTGCTGCCGCCGCTGTGGCGCGCGGGGCTCAACGATGTGCTCGACGCCGGTCTGGCCGCCGTCATCGTCGCGGCATTGGTTCCGCGGACCCGGCTGGCCGCGGCGCTGTCATGGCGGCCGCTGCAGGTCGCGGGCATGATGTGCTACAGCATTTATATCTGGCACGCGCCGCTGCTTGACTGGATTGCCGCCGACCGCGCCTCGATGTCGGCGCCAGCGTTGGCGGGCGCGATCGCCGTATTTCTCGGACTGACGGTTGTCGTAGCGTCACTCAGCTATCGCTTCATCGAGTTTCCTCGGACGAGCGATTGGCGCCGGTTGTTCCTGCTCGCGCCGCTTGCCGTGACGCCGCGCGCGGCCTCGCCGTACGGGGGCCGCGTGACAAGCGGGCTGCCGCCCGGCCGCGGCTCACTCGGGACCGCAAAACGCTCGTCGTGGCGCTCGACCAGCACCCGGTAGTTCGCGCGGTAGCGGTCGCTCACCTCCTGATGGGCGGCGAGCGCCGCCGCGGCGCGATCGAACCCGGGCCGCGCCCGCCGCTGACGTGCTTAACGGAGACTTAAACGCTACCCCTCATAATCGGCTTTCAGTCGCGTACTGCGCGGAGGCGCCGCTTGATGAAAGTTCTCGACAGGATAGCGGTTGCGCAACAGGGCATCGCCTCGCTGTCGCCGCTGCGCACGTCGCAGATTGCGGTCCTGATCCCGTGCTACGACGAGGAGCGCGCGATCGGCTCGGTCGTCGCGCGTTTCCGTGCCGCCCTGCCAGACGCCCGCATCTATGTCTACGACAACAATTCGCGGGACCGCACGGCCGCACTCGCCCATGCCGCCGGCGCGGTCGTGCGGCACGAGCGCTTGCAGGGCAAAGGAAACGTCGTCGCCCGCATGTTCGCCGACATTGACGCCGACGTTTATGTGCTGGTCGACGGCGACGACACCTACTGCGCCGCGGCTGCCGCGGATTTGATCGCGCATTTGCTCGAGCACCGCCTCGACCTCGTCAATGGTCTACGCGTGGGCGCGCATCAACGGCGCGGGCACCGCCTTGGGAATACGCTGTTCAACCGCATTGTCGGCCGGGTTTTCGGCAGCCGCTTCGATGACATGCTGTCGGGCTACAAGGTGCTGTCGCGCCGCTTCGTCAAGTCGTTTCCGGCGCTCGCGAATGGGTTCGAGATAGAAACCGAGCTGACCGTGCACGCCTTGCGATTGCGCATGCCGGTAGCCGAATTGCCGACCGACTACGGCAGCCGCCCGACCGGCTCGCTGAGCAAGTTGCATACGATCCGCGACGGCGTTCGCATTCTCCGCGCGATCGCGCTGCTGATCAAAGGCGAGCGGCCGCTGGCCTTCTTTTCGGTCGTGTTCGCGGTGCTGGCGGCGAGTTCGCTGGCTTTGGCGACACCGGTTGCGGTGACTTTTTTCGAATCTGGCCTGGTGCCGCGGCTGCCGACCGCGGTGTTGGCCGCGAGCGTCATGTTGCTGGCCTTTTTGAGCCTTGCGTGCGGCTTTGTTCTCGACACAGTGACCCGCGGACGCATCGAGATGAAACGGCTGCACTATCTGAGCCTGCCGGCGCCAGGCGAAACCGGCACGCGATGAACGGCTTGGCGCTCGGCGAGTATAGCGGCGTCGACAATCTCGAGATCATGGCGGAGGCGGTCAACTACACCGCCTTTCTGTTGGACCTTGTCGCAGCCCAATTGCGGCCGGGTAATATCGTTGTCGATTTCGGCGCCGGCACCGGCGCACTGGCCGTGCCGCTGTCCGCCGCCGGACATCGCGTCCTGTGCGTCGAACCCGACCGGCATCTGCGCGCCCGGCTTGCGGCCACCGGCCTTGACGCTCACCCGAGCCTCGACCCGATCGCGTCGCGCAGCCTAGATTTTGCTTATACAGTCAATGTGCTGGAGCACATCGACGACGATCGCGGCGCGCTCGCCCTGCTGCGCGGCCGGCTGAAGCCAAGTGGCAGATTGCTGGTTTACGTCCCGGCCTTTCCCTGTCTCTTTTCAAGCATGGACCGCAAGGTTGGTCATCTCCGCCGCTATCGCCGTCAAAAACTTGCGGCGCTCCTCGAAGATGCCGGGTTCTGCATCGAGCGGATCGAATACCAGGATTGTTTAGGATTTTTTGCCAGCCTGCTGTTCAAGCTTGTCGGCCCCGGCAACGGCACGATCAACCGCACGGCGCTCGTCGCCTATGATCGGTGGGTCTTTCCGTTGAGCCGCTGTCTCGATCGAGTGGCGGGACATTGGCTAGGCAAGAACCTGGTCGCCGTAGCGCGCCGTGATGCCTAGAAGCCGGCAAGGCGCGGTTTCGGCGTCCGAAGGCGCGGTTCCGGTATCCGACAAGGCGCGTCGGACGCCGCACCATGGCGTTGCGGCCGCCGCAGCGCTTTGGTGCTTCGTTGCCGCTTGCTGGTATTTTTTCCTTCTCACCCGCGGCACCGGCCAGCTCACGGCTCCCGGGTCATATGGCCTGACCTTCAACAGCATGCTGCTGCATTTGTTGCAGGGCCGGTTCGATGTCGATCCTGACGCGGTCGGCGCCGAAGGCTATCTGGGCGACGGCGCGGTTTATGCTTATTTCGGCATTTTTCCGGCGCTCTTTCGCTGCATCTTTTTGCCGTTGCGCAACTTTGCGACAACCGATTTTACGACGGTGTCCTGCCTGACCGCCGTTTGTGTCATGGCGGTGTCGAAAGCGATGACCGCGGTGGTCGTATGGCGGCGAGCGGGGTCGCCCGAGCGCTCGCGGCTGGTTTGGCTGATGCTCGTGGCGATCCTGGCGAGCGGCCCGCAAATCCAGTTCCTGCGCCCCTCTATCTATCAGGAGACCATAACGTGGGCGGGCGCGTTCGCGGCGGTTTTCGTCTTTCTCGTCGTGCGCGGTTGGATCGAGGACAAGGGATTCACACCCGGCCTTCTGGCGCTCGCGGCTGTCGCGGCCGGGTTCTGTCTGCTCACCCGTGTATCGACCGCGCTTGGGCTTTATCTTGCCCTCGGCTTGATCTGGCTGCGGGTCGCCTGGCTGGCGACACGGCCGAGCATGGCGGACCGCCGCGTCCCGCGTCTGCTAGGCCTGATGCTGAGCGCGTTGATTCTGGTCGGCTTCGCCGTCGCGACGGGCTTCGTCAATTTCGAGCGGTGGGGAAACCCGTTGGTCTTCGCCGATTTGAGCCACTCGATCATGGCGATGCGGTATTACCCGGATCGTCTGTTGCGGGTGCAGGAATATGGCGAATTCAACCCGGCGCGGTTAGCCTACGGCCTTGGATATTATTTTCTGCCGGTCTGGGTGCTGCATGACGGCTCGGGCCAGCTCCTGTGGTCGGGCTTCGCGCAGCGGATGATCGATTCGGCCGAATTGCCGCCGAGCAGCTTCTTTATTACCGACCCGCTGCTGATCGGCCTGGCCGGATACGGCATCGTCGGCCTCGTTCGTGACCGGAGCGAGCCGCGGCGGGAGTTCATTGCCCTGGCTGGGGTCGGACTCGTCGTTCCGATCTTCCTGATGCTGACGGCGATCAGCATGACGTTCCGCTATCGAATGGAATTTTACCCGCTCTTCGAGCTCCTGGCGTTCGTCGGGTTCGCCCGACTCGCCGCGCCCCCGAACCGGCGGGCGACGACGGCGGTGGCGGTCGCTACATTCGCCGGCATCCTCAGCGCGCACGCGGTTTGGATGCTGTACATGCTGTCGCCGTTCGGGCCGGCGTGGCGGGTCTTGGGTCAGACGGGTGTCGTTGCCTTTTATCGCTCGCTGCTTCCCTAGCTTGCCGCGGCCGGCCCGACGCGCCATCTTCTTTTCACCGCTTATATTTGCCATCCCGCCGTGGCAGGGACGGCCGGGAGACGTCGATGGCTTCCTTGCAGCCGGTCCGCGGCACGCAGGACCTCCTGCCCGATGCGGTACGCCGCCACCGCCAGGTCAGCGAGACCGCGCGGGCGAATGCGGCGCTTTACGGGTTCGACGAGATCGCCACGCCGATCTTCGAGTTTACCGAAGTCTTCGCGCGGCCGATCGGCGAGCACACCGACATCGTCGCCAAGGAGATGTATTCGCTGAAGGATCGCGGCGGCGAGGATCTGAGTCTGCGGCCGGAGAACACCGCCGGGGTGGTGCGCGCGGTGCTGTCGAACGGCCTTACGCAAGCGACGCCGCTCAAGTTCTTCTACAGCGGGCCGATGTTCCGCTACGAGCGGCCGCAGAAGGGCCGCTTCCGCCAGTTCCACCAGATCGGCGTCGAGATTTTGGGCGTACCGCAGGCGCAGGCCGATATCGAGGTCATCGCGGTCGGCCGCCGCATCCTCGGCGCGCTCGGGATCGGCGACCGGGTGATCCTTGAATTGAACACGCTCGGCGACCCGGAAAGCCGGGCGGCTTATCGGGACGCGCTGGTCGGCTATTTTTCGTCGCGCCGTGCGGAGCTGTCGGAGGACAGCCAGCGTCGGCTCGACGCCAATCCGCTGCGCATCCTCGATTCGAAGGATCCGGCCGATATCCGGCTCAATGCCGACGCGCCGTCGTTCGACCGCTATCTGAGCGAGGCTTCGCGCGATTTCTTCGCCCGCGTGCGCGGCGGGCTCGATCGGCTCGGCATCGGATACCGGCTGAACCCGCGGCTGGTGCGCGGTCTCGACTACTATTGCCACAGCGTGTTCGAGTTTGTCACCACCGACCTCGGGGCGCAGGGCACGGTCTTGGCCGGCGGCCGCTATGACGGGCTGGTCGAGCTGATGGGCGGGCCGTCGATGGCTGGGGTCGGTTGGGCCGCCGGGATCGAGCGGCTGGCGTTGCTGATCGCCGAGCCGCCGCCGCCGGCGCGGCCGGTCGCTCTCGTGCCGCTCGGCGAAGAGGGCGAGGCGATGGCCTTGACCGTCGCCGAAACCTTGCGCGGCGCCGGATTTGCGGTCGATCTCGGCTATTCGGGCAATTTGAGCCGGCGGATGCGCCGCGCCAACCGCCTCAACGCGCGGGTGGCGCTGCTGCTGGGCGACGACGAGTGCGCCCGCAACATCGTCACGCTGCGCGACCTCGACAGCGGCGAGCAGGCCGAGGTGCCGCTGGTGTCGCCGTCGCTCGACGAGCTGGTCGAAAAGCTGAAGGCGATCGGGTGATGGAGGCCAATCTCGAATCCCGCCTGGACCAGCTCGTCCGGCGTCATACCGAGATCGGCGAGGCGATGACGGCGACCGGCCTCAGCGGCAGCGATTTTGCCAAATTGTCGAAGGAATACAGCGAGCTGTCACCGATCGTCGACGTCATCGCGGCGCTGCGCCAGGCGCAGTCGGAGATGGACGCGGCGGCCGAGATGGCCGGGGCCGGCGACGATCCGGAGCTGAAGGCTCTGGCCGAGGAGGAGATGCAGACGCTGCGCGAGCGCCTGCCGCAGCTCGAAATGCGGGTCAAGCTGTCGCTCGTGCCGAAAGACGCCGACGACGACCGCAACGCCATCCTCGAAGTGCGCGCCGGCACCGGGGGCGACGAAGCGGCGCTGTTCGCGGCCGAATTGTTCCGCATGTACCAGCGCTACGCGGCGCTGCGGAACTGGAAGTTCGAAATGATGGACCTCTCGGAAACCGGGCTCGGCGGGTTCAAGGAGGCGAGCGCCTCGATCACCGGGCGCGGCGTCTTCGCGCGGCTCAAGTTCGAATCGGGGGTGCACCGCGTCCAGCGCGTGCCGGAGACCGAGGCGTCGGGCCGCATCCACACCTCGGCGGCGACTGTCGCCGTGCTGCCCGAGGCCGAGGAAGTCGATATTCAGATAGACGACAAGGATTTGCGCATCGACGTCTATCGCTCGAGCGGCCCCGGCGGGCAATCGGTCAACACCACCGACAGCGCGGTGCGCATCACCCACTTGCCGACCGGGCTCGTGGTGATCCAGCAGGACGAGAAATCGCAGCACAAGAACAAGGCGCGGGCCTTGAAGGTGTTGCGCGCCCGGCTCTATGAGGCGCAGCGGCAAGCTCTCGCTGCGACGCGCGCCGCCGACCGCAAGAGCCAGGTCGGCAGCGGCGACCGCTCGGAGCGGGTGCGCACCTACAATTTTCCCCAGGGCCGGGTGACCGACCATCGCATCAACCTGACGCTCTACAAGATCGACAAAATGTTGTCGGGCGAGGCGCTCGACGAGGTCGTCGACGCGCTGACCGCGGCCGACACGGCGGAGCGGCTCGGCGCGGTGGCGTGACGCGGTGGCGTGATCCTGGGGTGACCCCGCCGGAGACGCTCGGCTCGACGCTCGGCGCGGTCGCGGCGGCGCTTGGCCGGGCCGGGTTCGACGAGCCGCGGCGGCGGGCGCGCCGGCTGGTGGCGGCGGCGCTCTGTCTGTCGAACGCCGAGGTGTTCGCGCATCTCGACCGCATGGTCACTGAGGACGATGCCGAGCGCGTTGCCGAGACGCTGCGCCGCGCGCTGGCGCATGAGCCGCTGAGCCGCATCGCCGGGGTGCGCGAGTTCTGGGGCCTCGAATTCACGCTGTCCGCGGGTACGCTCGACCCGCGCCCGGACAGCGAGACGGTGGTCGAGGCGGTTGTCGCACGGTTGCCGGAGCGGGACCGGGCTTACCGGTTTCTCGACCTCGGCACCGGCAGCGGCTGCCTGCTGCTGGCGCTGCTGTCGGTGTTTCCGCAAGCGGGCGGGCTTGGCGTCGATCTGGCCCTTGACGCCGTCGCCACGGCGCGCGGCAACGCCGAGCGGCTGGGGTTCGGGGGGCGGGCGCGGTTCGCGGTCGGCGACTGGGCGCGAGCGCTCAGCGGACGATTCGCCGCAATCGTCGCCAACCCGCCTTACATCGCCAGCGGCGATATCGCATCGCTTCCGGCCGAGGTGCGGGATTTCGATCCGCGTCTCGCGCTCGACGGCGGAATCGACGGGCTCGACGCATACCGGGCGATAGCGGCCGATCTGCCCGCTTTGCTCGCGCCGGACGGCATCGTCGCCTGCGAAATCGCGCAGGGCCAAGAATTCGCGGTCGCCGGGATTATTGCCCGGGGCGGACTCGTTATCGAGGAGACCGCTGCCGATCTGGCCGGGACCGCGCGCTGCGTTGTCGCGCGCCCGCCGGGATGGGGTCCGGGATAGGCTAAGGATAAAAAAGGTTGGAACAGCGTATCGGCCCGCCTACAGTGGCGACTATCGTCCCCGAAAATCGTTGGTTGATTGACGGGTCCGATGGTGCCGCATAAGGGATCGGCTTTAAGGGTTGAGCTCCTCGGGGGTTAAGCTCGAGAGGTTGCCGAGCCGGCGGCCGGACGATGGTCCACTAGGATCCACCGCGACAAGACAGGTGTCATGAGACCACAAAAGCGCTCGCGCGGCCGCAACGGCGGCGGCAATCCGTACCATAACAACAACCCAAATCGGGGGGGCGGCGGCGGTGGCGGTGGTCCGCGCCCGCCGAACCGGTCGCAGACCTTCGACAGCAACGGTCCGAACGTAAAAATCCGCGGCAACGCCTATCAGGTGTTCGAACGGTACCTGGCGCTGGCGCGCGAGGCGCAGTCGAGCGGCGACCGGATCGCCGCCGAGAACTTTTTCCAGCACGCGGAGCACTATTTCAGGACGATGAACGCGAACGGCGAAGGTTTGCAGAACCAACAGCGACCGCCGCAGATGCCGACCGACAATGAAGGCTTCGGCGAGAGCGAGCAGCCCGAAGAGGCGCAGATGGCTCAGGTCCAGCACGCGCCGCCGCCGCCAGCGCCGATGCCGGAAGATGAAGAGCTGCCGTCGTTCATCACCGGCCGGCCGGAGTAGCAGCGAGGATTTCCCCTCCGGCCTGCGGGATCGCAGGCGGCAGCAAGGGCCGAGACAATAGGCATCGATGACGGGAACCTTGTGGTTCCCGTTTCGCTTCCGGCTATTTATCGAGATGCTGCGCCATTTCGAGATGGTGCCGCAGCGTCGGCAGGGTGGTGTTCGCCCACGCCTTCAGTTTGGCGTCGTCACCGCTTTTTCCCTGTCGCTCGCAGAGCGACACGGCATCCTTATCGGCGTTGTCAAATGACGAAAACAAGGCTTGAGCGGCCTCCGGCCACCCCCCATATCTCGGGGTGAAAGGCCGTTGGACCTGCCTGATGGGGGTCGGGGCGGTCGGTTCACCGGAGACGAAGCCCATGGAACTCGAGAAATATACCGAGCGGTCAAAAGGATTTATCCAGGCCGCGCAGAACCTGGCGCTGCGCAGCGGTCATCAGCGTCTGACGCCGGAACACCTCCTCAAAATCCTGCTCGACGACAAGGAAGGCCTGTGCGCCAACCTGATCAACGCCGCCGGCGGCGACGCCAAGGCGGCGCTCGCGGCGGTGGAGACCGAGCTCAACCGCCAGCCCAAGGTCGAAGGCAGCGGCGCCGGCCAGGTCTATATGGGCCCCGAGCTGGCGCGCGCACTCGATGAGGCGGAGAAGATCGCCGAGAAGGCCGGCGACAGCTTTGTCACCGTCGAGCGCATGCTGCTGGCTCTGGCGATGGACAAATCCACGCCGTCCGGCAAGGCGCTCGCCATTGCCGGGGTGACGCCGCAAAGCCTCAACGCGGCGATCGAGCAGGTGCGCAAGGGCCGCACCGCCGACAGCGCCTCGGCCGAAGACAGCTACGACGCGCTGAAGAAATACGCCCGCGACCTGACCGCGGCGGCGCGCGAAGGCAAGCTCGACCCGGTGATCGGCCGCGACGAGGAAATCCGCCGCACGATCCAGGTGCTGTCGCGCCGCACCAAGAACAATCCGGTGCTGATCGGCGAGCCGGGGGTCGGCAAGACCGCGATCGTCGAAGGTCTGGCGCTGCGCATCGTCAACGGCGATGTGCCGGAAAGCCTGAAGCAGAAGAGCCTGTTGTCGCTCGACCTCGGCGCGCTGGTCGCGGGCGCCAAATACCGCGGCGAGTTCGAGGAGCGTCTGAAGGCGGTGCTGTCGGAGATCACCTCGGCGGCCGGCGAGATCGTCCTGTTTATCGACGAGCTGCACACGCTGATCGGCGCCGGCAAGGCGGAAGGCGCGATGGACGCCTCCAACATGCTGAAGCCGGCCTTGGCGCGCGGCGAGCTGCACTGCGTCGGGGCGACGACGCTCGACGAATATAGGAAGCACATCGAGAAGGACGCGGCGCTGGCGCGGCGCTTCCAGCCGGTCTTCGTCAGCGAGCCGTCGGTCGAGGACACGATCTCGATCCTGCGCGGCATCAAGGAGAAATACGAGCTGCACCACGGCGTCAGGATTACCGATGGCGCGATCGTCGCCGCCGCGACCCTGTCCAACCGGTACATCACCGACCGCTTTCTGCCGGACAAGGCGATCGATCTGATGGACGAGGCCGCCGCGCGGCTGCGCATGGTCGTCGATTCGAAGCCCGAGGAGATCGACGAGCTCGACCGCCGCATCATGCAGCTAAAAATCGAACGCGAAGCGCTCAAGAAGGAGAATGACGCGGCATCGAAAGACCGGCTGACGAAGCTGGTAAAGGAGTTGGAGGAGCTGGAGCAGGAATCGGCGGAGCTGACCGCGGAATGGCAGGCCGAGAAGGGCAAGCTGGCCGGCGCGCAGAAATTGAAGGAGCAGCTCGACCAGGCCCGCGCCGAACTGGAGATCGTCCAGCGCCGCGGCGATTGGAGCCGCGCCGGCGAATTGACTTACGGCGTGATCCCCGAGCTCGAACGCAAGATCGGCGAGGCCGAGGGCTCCGGCAGCGGGCGGATGCTCGAAGAGGCGGTGACCCCCGAGCACATCGCCGGCATCGTCTCGCGCTGGACCGGCATCCCGGTCGACAAGATGCTCGAAGGCGAGCGCGAGAAGCTCTTGCAGATGGAGCAGAATTTGAGCCGCCGCGTGATCGGCCAGGACGAGGCGGTGGTCGCGGTGTCGAACGCGATCCGCCGCGCCCGCGCCGGATTGCAGGACCCCAACCGGCCGATCGGCTCGTTCCTGTTCCTCGGGCCCACCGGCGTCGGCAAGACCGAGCTGACCAAGGCGCTCGCCGAGTTCCTGTTCGACGACGACAGCGCGATGGTGCGCATCGACATGTCGGAATACATGGAGAAGCACACCGTCTCGCGCCTTATCGGTGCGCCGCCGGGCTATGTCGGCTACGACGAGGGTGGCTCCTTGACCGAGGCGGTGCGCCGCCGGCCCTACCAGGTGATCCTCTTCGACGAGGTCGAGAAAGCGCATCCCGATGTCTTCAACGTGCTGCTGCAGGTGCTCGACGACGGGCGGTTGACCGATGGCCAGGGCCGCACGGTCGACTTCCGCAATACCCTGATCGTACTGACCTCGAACCTCGGCAGCGAGGCGATCGCCAATCTGGCGGACGATGCCGACGTCGAGAAGGCGCGGCCGGCGGTGATGGAGGCGGTGCGCCACGCGTTCCGGCCGGAATTCCTCAATCGGCTCGACGAGATTTTGCTGTTCCGCCGGCTGTCGCGCGACGACATGACGGGGGTCGTCGAAATCCAGCTCCGGCGGCTGCGGCACCTGCTCGCCGACCGCAAGATCGTGCTCGACATCGACGCCAAGGCCAGCGAGTGGCTGGCCAGGACCGGCTACGATCCGGTCTACGGCGCGCGGCCGCTGAAGCGGGTGATCCAGCGCGAGCTGCAGAACCCGCTGGCGCAGCGGATCCTCGAGGGGCGCATCCCCGACGGTGCGACGGTCAAGATCACCGCCAGCCCGCTCGGGCTGGTGATCGGCGACAGCGAAACGGCCCAAGCGGCGGCATAAACTCGCTCAAGCAGAAAGCAGAAAGGAGCGCGGTCTGGACCGCGCTCCTTTTGCTTGGGGGAGGCTATAATAGCCGGAAGTTTTTGTCTTCTGGGGAAGGGCGGCCTAGAGCTTTGTCGCGACGGTATTGAACGTCATTGACAGGTTCTTGCCGATATTGGTGATCGCGCTGATCGCGGCGAGCGCTATCAACGCCGCGATCAAGCCATACTCGATCGCCGTGGCGCCGGTTTCGTCTTTGAGCAAATCGGCGAAGAGACGGAGCATGGGGGTCTCTCGAACTCGGGCACAGGGCCCAGGGATACGCCAGCCGCCTTAATTTGCGGTAAATCGCAGGGGACCGATCGGAAGCGCATAAGCCGCCGCCACGACCGGTTCGCCATACCGCGGTAAGGCGGCGGTTCGATCTCAACTACAACTTGGTGGAGACCGTGTTGAAGGTCGTCGAAAGATTTTTGCCGACCGTGGTCATCACGCTTACCGCGGCGATCGAGATCAAGGCGGCGATGAGGCCATATTCGATGGCGGTGGCGGCGGATTCGTCATGCAGTAGTCTCTTCAGCAAATCGAACATCGACGACATCTCCAGGCGGGCGACGCCGAAAGATTTAGCATTGTAAGTTTAATGTAAGATGAAGTTGCCAGATTTGTTTGGCCCATAATTGTAAGGCATTGGAGGGATCGACGGATGACCGAGGGGGGCGGTGGGACTTCGCGGCGTGGGGTTGGGCAATCCGTCCGCCGCCGCGAGGATGAGCGGTTGCTCACCGGACGCGGGCGGTTCGGCGACGATTTGAACCTGCCCGGCCAGGCGATCGCCTGGGTGCTGCGCGCGCCGCATGCTCACGCCGAAATCGCCGCGATCGATACCGCCGCCGCCCGCGCCGCGGCGGGCGTTATCGCCGTGCTGACCGCGGCTGACTATCTCGCCGACGGCAACCGGCCGATGCTGCATGCGCCGGCTTCGACCAGTCCACCCGACATCACCCTCGCCAACACCGACGGCTCGGCGATCGAGGTGCCGGAGCAGATGCCGCTCGCCCACGGCCGCGTGCGGTTCGTCGGCGAGCCGGTCGTGTTGATCGTCGCCGAGACGCTGGCGGCGGCGCAGGATGCGGGCGAGCTTGTCGCTGTCGATTACCGCCCTCTGCCGGCGGTGGCCCGGGCCTTCGACGCGGCTGCGGCCGGCGCACCGCTGCTGTGGAATAGAGCGTCCAACGTCACCGTCGACGCGATGGTCGGGGACGGCGCCGCGACCGATGCCGCCTTCGCGCGCGCGGCTCACGTGGCGCGGCTCGACACCCATGTGCAGCGGGTGACCGGCGTGCCGATGGAGCCGCGCACCGCGCTCGCCGAGTACGATGCCGCGACCGGCCGCTACACGCTCTATGCCGGCGGCGGCGGGGTCGGGCGCCCCAAGCGCGACATCGCGCCGATGCTCGGCGTCGACGAGGCGTCGGTGCGGGTGGTCGCCTACGACGTCGGCGGCAATTACGGCACGCGCAACAACAGCTATCCGGAATTCGCGTTCGTGTGCTGGGCGGCGAAGCGCGTCGCCCGGCCGGTCAAGTGGCTGTGCGAGCGAAGCGAGGCCTTGCTCACCGATTTCCAGGGCCGCGACCTGACCGTTTCGGCCGAGCTGGCGCTCGACGCGGCGGGGAATTTCCTGGCGCTGCGCGCCTCCAACCTCAGCAATCTCGGCGCCTATGCGGTGTCGTTCGTGCCGCTGACCAAGGGCACCGAGCTGATGACCAGCCTCTACCGCACGCCCGTGGCGCAGGCGCGGGCGCGGGCGGTGTTCAGCAATACCGTCTCGACCGCACCCTATCGCAGCGCCGGGCGGCCGGAGGTCATGTTCGTCATGGAGCGGCTGATCGACCGCGCCGCACGCCAGTTCGGTTTCGACCGGGTGGCGCTGCGGCGGCGCAACCTGATCCCCGAGGACGCGCTGCCCTACCCGAACCCGTTCGGCATGACCTACGACAGCGGCGCCTACGAGGCGATCCTCGACCGCACCCTGGCGCTGGCGGACTGGGACAGCTTCGCGGCGCGGCGCGACGGGGCGCGCGACCGCGGCCAGTATCGCGGCATCGGGCTTGGCACCTACGTCGAATCGCAAAGCGGGGCGCCGCAGGAAGAGGCTGTCGTCAGGGTGTGGCCGAAAGGCGCGATCGAGGTCGAGATCGGCACGCTGTCGAGCGGGCAGGGGCATGAGACGAGTTATGCCCAGCTGCTCGCCGACTGGCTCGGGGTCGAGAACGACCGCATCCGGCTGGTGACCGGCGACAGCGATCGCGTCAAATTCGGCGCCGGCTCGCATTCCGGCCGCTCGATCCGGCTCGCCTCGATCACGATGCACGCCGCCTCGCGGCGGATCATCGAGAAGGGACTGCAAATCGCCTCGCATTTGCTCGAGGCCGCGGCGGAGGACATCGCGTTCGCCGACGGCTGGTTCACCGTCAAGGGCACCGACCGGGCGGCCGACCTGTTCGCGGTCGCCGCCGCGGCGGAGGGCGACGCGCGGCTGCCGGAAGGACTGCGCGGGCCGCTGTCCGGCACCGGCGACGTGGTCAGCCGGATATCGTCGTTCCCGCATGGCTGGCACGTCGCCGAGGTCGAGATCGACCCCGAGACCGGGACTGTCGAGCTCGCCCGCTACACCGCGATCGACGATGTCGGCCGCGCGGTCAATCCGATGATCATCCACGGCCAGACGCATGGCGGCATCGCGCAGGGCATGGGGCAGGCGCTGATGGAGCACTGCGTCTACGATCGGGCGAGCGGACAGGCGCTCGCCGGATCGTTTATGGATTATGCGATGCCGAGGGCCGGCGACCTGCCGTTCTTCGCCACCGACATCAGCGAGGTGCCGTCGACGACGCACCCCTTGGGCTTCCGCGGCGGCGGCGAAGGCGGAATCACCCCGGCGCTCGGCGTCATCGTCAACGCGATCGTCGATGCGCTCGGCGATTTCGGCGTCACCCATGTCGAGATGCCGGCGACGCCTGAGACGGTCTGGCGCGCGATGCGCCAGGCGGGAACTCAGGCCAGATCGTAGGCGCGCTCACCGTGGGTGGCGAGGTCGAGACCCTCGTGCTGCTCGTCGATGCTGACCCTGACGCCGATCGTCGCGCCGAGCAGCTTGACGATCGCGAAGGTGCAGACCGCCGACCAGACGGCGGCGGCAGCGACGCCGATCGCCTGGGCGCCGAGCTGACCGCTCGCGCTCAAATCATGGCCGAAGCCGATGCCGCCGAGCACCGGCAGCGCGAAGGCGGCCACCAGCAGCGAACCGAGCATGCCGCCGATGCCGTGCACCGCGAACACGTCGAGCGAATCGTCGATCTTGAGCCGGTTCTTGACGATGCCGGTGGCGAAAAAGCACAGAATGCCGCCGGAAGCGCCCATCACCGCCGCGCCCAGCGGACCGACATAGCCAGAGGCCGGGGTGATCGTCGCCAAGCCGGCGACGCAACCGGTGACGATGCCGACCGAGGTCGGCTTGCCGAAGCGCAGGCGCTCGAGCGTGATCCAGCAGAGGCCGGCGGCGGCGGCGGCGAAATGGGTCGCAAGGATCGCCGAGGCCGCCGCGGTGTCGGCCGCGAGCGCGCTGCCGCCGTTGAAGCCAAACCAGCCGACCCACAGCATTCCGGCGCCGGCCATCGTCATGCCGGGACTGTGCGGCGGCTCGAGCCGATGCGGGAAACCGTCGCGCGCGCCGACCAGGATCGCGGCGACCAGAGCCGAGACGCCCGCCGTCGTATGGACCACGATGCCGCCGGCAAAATCGATCGTACCCCAGGCCGCGAGCCAGCCGCCGCCCCATACCCAATGGGCGATGGGAAGATAGACCACGACCAGCCAGATCGCCGAAAACAGGACGACGAAACCGAACCGGGCGCGCTCGGTGAAGGCGCCGATGATCAGCGCCGGGGTGATGATCGCGAAGGTCATCTGGAACAGTGCGACCGCCGCTTCCGGCACCCCGTTCGGCAGGACGTGCTCGCGCACATGGGTCAGGAACGCGGCGTCGAGCGAGCCGATCACGGCATTGCCCGCGGTAAATACCAGGCTGTAGCCGAAGGCCGCCCAGAGCAGCGACACCACGCAGCAGATGACAAAGCAATGCATCAGCACCGACAGGAGATTGCGGGCGCGGACCAAGCCGCCGTAGAACAGCGCGAGGCCCGGCAAGGTCATCAACAGGACCAGCGCCGAGGCCATTAGCACCCACGCGGTGCCGCCGCTGTCGAGCGCCGGCGAAGCCGCCGCCCGGGCGCTTCCGACCGTCGCCGCCAGGCAGCCAAGCGCAGTAACAAAAAGGCGCAGCAATCGCCGCGCCGCGCCGGAATCCCCCGAGACCATGCGACTCCCCACATGCCCAAAAAAGCAGCAGGCGCCATAGTGGAGGATCGCTGCCGCCCGCACAACCGCCGCGTCAATAATCGCCGGTTTCCCTATCTGTTCAGGTGGGATCGGCGCCGCCACTGTCAGCGCGGCGGCAAGGGCTGCCCCCAAGGCGCTGTGCGTGCGAACCCTATGTCAGTCGGCGATGCCGAGCTTGCCCCGCAAATCCGCGACGACTTGCGTGCGGCTGCGGGTGTTCCAGCGGCGGCGGCTGCCGATCGGCGCGTTCTCGATCTCGGGATAGACCTTGAGCGCGACGAAAATGGGGCCGGGCCGGCCGAGGATTTCCGGCAGCGCGCGGTCGAAATCGTCGAGCTTGTCAAAGGCCTGCGCGCGCGGATAGCCGGCGGCGAGCGCCAGCCGGTCGTACTTGACGTTCTTAGCGTTGGGCACCGGCTGGCCGCCGGTCGTCGCATAGACCTCGTTGTCGAGCAGGAAGTGGTAGAAATTGGCCGGCGCCTGCTCGGCGATCGTCGTCAGCATGCCGAGGCTCATCAGGATGTCGCCCTCGGAATCGAAGAGCACGACCTTGCGGTTCGGCTGGGCGAGCGCGAGACCGAGCGCGAACCCGGCATGACCGCCCATCGCGGGGTCGCCGAGCGGGACGTCGAGCTTCGCCTCATCGGTCAACTCGACCCAGAACTTGCCGCCGCGCCCGGGCACGACGATCGCATCGCCGCGATGCGGCCTGAAGGCGGCGAGGGCTTCGGCGATGCGCATCATGGCTGGCGTCTCCTAATGACAATTGCCGGTGTCATCGGTTGAACCCGTGGAACTCGTCGCCGACCAGGACGACGACCGGGCGCCGGGTCTTGCCCGCTGCTTCAAACGCCACCGAGACGCGGGGAGCGTCGGCGTCGCTTTCGACGAGATAGTAGTCAAGGCCGTAGGCGTTGATGAACGGCTCGGTGTAGGTCGCCGCGGTGTCGGTGGTGACGCCGTGGCGGGTCCAGCCGCGGTAGCCGACCATCATCACCACGCCGACATTCATGCCGAGAAGCCAGCCGCGCAGCGAGTCGCCCGATTCCTGCAAGCCGGTGTTCTGGATGAGGATCATCGGCCGCGCGCCGCCCGCCGCCAGCCCCGCGGCGATCGAACAGGCGTGGCCCTCGCGGCTGACGCCGACGAGGGTCAGCGACGGCTCCGACTTCATCAGCAGATAGAGCCAGTTGGTCTCGCTGTCGGGGAGCCAGACGATGTGGCTGACGCCGTTCTTCTTCATTTCCGCGAGGACGGTTTCGGGGCTCAAGGCCGTCGTGCTCGGGGCCGTCGTGGATGCGTCGCTCATCGGCATGTCCCCTCTACGCGATCCCGCATCGTAGGGTTCCGGCAAAGCCATAGGCAAGCGGTGGGCCTTGCCGCAAGATCGCGCGATGCTCAACGAGGCGCAGCGCCGCTTTGTCGAAAGCCGCCGGGTCGGTCACCTCGCCACCGCCGACGCCGGCGGTGCGCCGTATCTCGTGCCGGTGTGCTTCGGTCTCGAGGCTGAGACGCTCTACATCACGATTGACGAGAAGCCGAAGCGGCGGGACGGGACGCTGAAGCGGGTGCGCAACATCCGCGAAAATCCCAATACGGCTTTCCTCGTCGACCGGTACGATGAGGACTGGAGCCGGCTCGGCTATGTGCTGCTGCGCGGCCGCGCGGATATCCTCGATGACGGCGACGAGCACGATCGCGCGCAGGCGCTGCTCGTCGCGCGCTATCGGCAATTGCGGGCGATGGCCATCGCCGATCTGCCGGTCATCGCGCTGCGCATCGCGCACGTGGCGAGTTGGGGCGATCTGTCGGTCGAATAGCTGCGCTAGGGACGGCGCGGAACATCGAGTTTCCAATTATCGTTCTCAAGCAGACCCAAGAGCCCAAGCGCCACCCCTATCAGGTGAAGCTTGATCCTGCGGTCCGGTACTTGGTCGGCCAAGCGGGCGATATTCTTTGCCTGCTCAGTGATGTTCAAGTGAATCCCCGACTCGTTCAGCATATCCATAAGGGCTCTCCCAAGAGAATTCTTTTTTGGCTCCTCCTGCAACCATTAGGGTGGCATAGGGTAAAAATCCCGTTAAATCACTACCACACGTAGTATATTATCTTTAAAAGTAGAATAAAATTTGGCCTAAATACCGTACGACAGTCCCCGTGCGGCCTTACCTCAGGCCAAACATGTGTGGCAAGTCCGCCATCGGGTCGCGGCGTACGCCGCTTGTCACTGCTATGACGAGAGCGGTGGACGGGTTAGCGGAACAGGGCCTAGGCGCATCGCCGCATCGCGGGCTAAGGTTCGCCTGCGGCATCTCAGCGGGAGCGGAACGATGGATTTCGGCGCCTTCATGTTTCACACCGACTATTCGATGCCGGTCGTCGCGCTGGCGCAGGCGTGCGAGGCGCGCGCCTTCGAATCGCTGTGGGCGCCCGAGCATTCGCATATCCCGCTGAGCCGCAAATCGCCGTTCCCGGGCGGCGGCGACCTGCCGAAAATGTACTACGACGCGATGGACCCGTTCGTGATCCTGACCGCCGCGGCCGCCGCGACCAAGACGCTGAAAATCGGCACCGGGGTTTGCCTCGTCATCCAGCGCGACACGATCCAGACCGCCAAGCTCGTCGCCTCGCTCGACCAGGTGTCGGGCGGACGGTTCCTGTTCGGCATCGGCGGCGGCTGGAACCAGGACGAGATGGAAGACCACGGCACCGATTTCAAAACACGCTTCAAGCGGATGCGAGAGCAGGTCGAGGCGATGCGCGAGGTGTGGACCAAGCCGAAACCGGAATATCACGGGGAGCTGGTCGACTTCCCGCCGATGATGACTTGGCCGAAGCCGGTGCAGAACCCGCTGCCGATCATCCTCGGCGGCGCCTTCCCGCATGCGGCCAGGCGGGCGGTGCGCTACGGCAATGGCTGGATCCCGATTGCCGGGCGCGCGATCTACGGCAATTTCGACGAGTATTTTCCGCAGTACAAGCAGATGCTGGCCGAGGCCGGGCGCAGCCTCGCGGACGCGCCGATCACGATGTTCGGCGCCGCCGCGGATTACGACCAGCTGATGCGCTACAAGGAGCTGGGGGTGGCGCGAATCGTCGCCGGGCTTGCGCCGGAGGGCGCCGACAAGACCGTGCCGGTGCTCGACAAATGGGCCGAGCTGATCCGCCGGGTCGCCGGCTGAGGAGGAGCGCGATGCCCGACATCAAGATCATGGCGAGCGGCCTCGGCTTTCCCGAAGGGCCGGTGTGGATGGCCGACGGTTCGGCGATCCTCGGCGAAATTTCCGGGAAGAAGGTGACGCGGGTGGCGCCCGACGGCACCAAAACCGAGATCGGCAAGGCCGGCGGCGGGCCGAACGGGGTGGCGACCGGGCCCGACGGCGCGCTCTACGTCTGCAACAACGGCGGCGCGGTTTACGAGACGATTCCGAGCTTCCTGTCGACCGGGCCGGCGCCCGATTACAAAGGCGGCTCGATCCAGCGGATCGACCCCAAGACCGGCGCGACGCGCACCCTCTACAGCGAATGCAACGGCCACAAATTGTCGGCGCCGAACGACATCGTGTTCGACCGGCAGGGCGGGTTCTATTTCACCGATCTCGGCAAGCGTTATGCGCATCACCGCGACAATGGCGGGCTCTATTATGCGCTGCCCGACGGGTCGAGCGTCACCGAGCTGGTCTACCCGATCATCACGCCGAACGGCGTCGGCCTGTCGCCGGACGAGAAGACGGTTTATGTGGCGGACACCGAAACATCGCGGATCTACGCCTGGGACATCGTTGCGCCCGGCAAGGTGAGGCACGAGCCGTTCCCGTCAGCGTACGGCGGACGCTGCGTCTGCGGCCTGCCGGGGTTCCAGCGCTTCGACAGCCTGGCAGTCGCCGCCTCGGGCAATATCTGCGTCGCGACCTTGGTGACCGGGCACATCACCGTGATCTCGCCGGGCGGCGAGGTGGTTCGGCAGGTCAAGATGCCGGATGTCTACCCGACCAATATCTGTTTCGGCGGCCCCAACATGACGACCGCCTACATTACCCTGTCGGCCAGCGGCCAGCTCGGGGTGATGGAATGGTCTGAGCCGGGCCTCAAGCTCAATTTCATGTGCTGAGCCGCTATTCCCGGTAGGATAGCCGCATGCTTCAGGCCAAGGACATCGAACGTGAGGCGCTGGAAGTCGCGCGGAAGAATTTCGGTGCCGCGAACGTGGTGCGGACGATCGTCGAACCGATGGTCGATTTGGATGGCGACGACGCGTGGCGGGTTACGATCGTTGTCGATCCCAAGCTGGTCGACAAAATCGATGGCGACGCCGTGCTGGACAACATAATCCAGATCCATAATCGCCTTTGGGAGCAAGGAGAAGAAGACCGCCTTCCGTTTATTGAATTCACCACCGAAGAAGAGCTTGCCGAAAGTGACGATCCCGAATCCTGATCATTTGTTTGAGCAGGCAGAGAGAGTGATATCCGGTCGCCCGCGTCAGGTCGATCTCAGGCGTGCTCTATCTGCATCGTATTATGCGCTGTTCCATGCAGCTTCGACGGAGGCCGCGGACAATTTGGTCGGCGTCGGCAATCGGCAGAGCGAAAGATACGGACTGGTCTACCGCAGTGTCGATCACGCAAACTTGCGCAGGCTATGCGAGGAGATACAGAAGCCGGCCCTGACCGACAGATACCGGCGCTTCGAACCCGAGGGAGGTTTCGCGCCGGGCATCAAGGGTTTCGCAACGACGATTTTGGAGCTTCAACGGAAGCGGCACTCTGCCGATTACGATCCCTTGATGCGCTTCAGCAGGACCGAGGCCCGCGCGGCCATCAATGGAGGACGGGCAGCTCTGAGTCGATTTAGGGCCGCAAGTCAAGTCGAGAGGCAAGTGTTCGGCAGCCTTCTCCTGTTCGCGCCGCGTAGAGCCCACTCGGGGAATGTTATAAATGCAAATCGAGGTCATCTGCACCGGCGACGAGGTCCTCACCGGCAAGATCATCAACAGCAATTTCAGCTACATGGCGCAGAAGCTCGAGGATGTCGGGCTGTCGGTGCGGTGGGGCACGACGGTCGGCGACGACCGCGACACGCTGCTCGCCGCCTTCCTTCACGCGAGCGAGCGGGCCGATGCGGTGATCGTCAATGGCGGGCTGGGTCCGACGGTCGATGATCTGTCGCAGGAGATCGCCGCGCGCGCCGCCCGGGTCGACCTCGCGCTCAACGAGGAGTGGCTGGCGACGATGGAGCAGTTCTTCGCCCGCCGCAGCCGGGTCATGTCGCCCAACAACAAGAAGCAGGCGATGCTGCCGACGACGGCCGAGATCCTCGACAACCCGATCGGCACCGCCTGCGGCTTCGCGCTCGATATCGGCAGGGCGCGGTTCTTCTTTACCCCCGGCGTGCCGCGCGAGCTGCGCCGCATGCTGGAGGAGCAGATCATTCCGCGGCTCCTCGCCAAGAGCGGGGCGCAGACCGCGATCCAGCTGAAGCGGTTTCACTCCTACGGCCTCGGCGAATCGCATGTCGACCAGCTGCTGACCGGGGTTGAAGAGCTGGTGCCGGATGGCAGCGTCAAGCTCGGCTTCCGCGCCCACTACCCGCAGATCGAGACCAAGCTGACCGTGCGCGGCGCCGACCACGCCGATATCGACAGGAAGCTCGGTCCGGTGATCGCCGAGATCCGCCGGCGGCTCGGCAATTTCATCCTGGCCGAGGACGACGACACTCTCGAAGGGGTGATCCTCAAGGCGCTGGCGCGCGACAACGGCTCGCTGGCGCTGGTCGAGACCTTCACCGGCGGGCAGATGGCGGCGCGCATCGTGCCGCTGCCGGGCGCCGAGAACGTGCTGCGCCGCGGGATCGTGTCGCGCGACCTGGCGGAAATCTACGACGCGGTGGGGCTCGCCGGCGCGGAGCCGCTGGAGATCACCCGCCAGACCGCCGAGGCGGTCGCCCGCGCGGCACGGCGCGAAAGCGGCGCAACCCATGCGCTGGCGGTGCTGATCGAGCTCGACGACGGTCCGGACCGGATCGATTTCGGCGGCGCGATCTGCATCGGCATCGCGACCGAGGATCACGCCGAATCGAGGCGCTCGCGTATCCTCGGCGGACGCGAATGGGTGCGGCTCGGCGCGGTGGAGCTGGGGCTCGACTGTCTGCGCCGCTATCTTTACGGCCTGCCGGTCAGCGAACGCATCGATTTCGAGAGAAGCTGAGTGAGCGAACCGCGAATCAATGGGGGCGGGGTCACCCTTGTCCACAGCTCCGACCTGCATGTCGATGACGGCCGCATCGCCGCGCGGCACGGCGGCGACGGCGCCGGGGGCCTGCGCGCGGTGCTCGCCTACGCGCGCGGGATAAAGGCCGACGCGGTGATCCTCGCGGGCGACACGTTCGACAACCACATGGTCAGCGCGGCCACCATCGATCGCGCCGGCCGGCTGTTCGCCGAGGCGGGGCTGCCTGTCGTGCTGCTGCCGGGCAACCACGATCCGGTTACGGCCGATTCGGTCTACGCCCGCGGTGGCTACGCCGCGATTCCCGGACTGCGAATCCTCGGGCTGACCGATGACGGGGCGGTGCGGTTCCCGGATCGTCAGCTCGAAATCTGGGGCAACGCGCACCGCGACTACCACGACATGGCGCCCCTGAAGGACCCGCGCCCACGCACCACGCGCTGGCAGGTGTGCGTCGGCCATGGCCATTACGAGCCGCCGGAAACCTTCGCTAACCCGCTGCGGCCGTCCTGGCTGATCAGCGACCAGGCAATCGCGGCGACCGGCGCCGATTACGTCGCCCTTGGCCATTGGGACCGCCCGGCGCAGGTCGGCGACGGCGTGGTGCCGGCCTATTACTCGGGCTCGCCCGAATGGGCGAAAACGGTCAATCGGGTGCGGCTGACGGCGCTCGGCGGGGTGATCGTCACCCGCGAATCGCTCCCCCTCGATGCGGTTTCATAGCGCCTCGCGCCAGTTTTTGGCCGGTGCGAACCCCCCCGCCTTTATGCTTTATGTACGTCCGGTGCCGAAGGAAGCGGGATTTTCGGGCAACATGTGACCTAAATGACACGGCGCTCTAACCAAAGTTGTTGCAGTGCCACTTGAAAATTGCTCCGTGAGTTGACCCGGCCGGCCAACTCGATGATACTGCGACAGTCTTATTCGCAGAATTGGAGGGGGTAATGCGCTTTACGATGGGCGGAGCGGCGGCGGCCTTGCTGCTGACGTCAATGGCTCCTGCTGTAGCGCAGATGTCGCCGGCACCGCCACCACCGCCGATGGCGCCACCGCCGCCACCGCCGATGATGATGTCGGCGATGAACTGGAGCGGGCTCTATGCCGGTGTCGAGCTCGGCGGCGACTTCGCGAACTTCCCGGGGTCGGTGACCGTTGGGGCGATTCCGGGTGGCGCGGGTAGCACGATTCCGCTCTACCGTTCGTATAGCGGCTCGATCGCGGGTGGCGGCCAGCTCGGCTACAACTGGCAGTTCCAGAACAACTGGGTGCTCGGCGGCGAAGTCGATTTCAAGGGCGACGGGTCGCAACGCGTGACGACGCTCGGTGTCGCGCCGCTCTTCCCGTTTGCGGCTCCGTTCGTCGCCAACGATTCTTTCAGGGCATCGACATCCTGGAACGGCTCGGCGCGCGCCCGGCTCGGTTATGCCTGGGGTCCGGCGCTGCCGTATATCACCGGCGGCGTGGCCTTTGCCGATGCGAGCCTGAAAAGTAATTTCGTGCCGCTCGCGGTCGGCGCCGTAGCGTTCCCGGGAAGCTCGGCGTCGGATTCGACGACGCTGATCGGGTGGACGATCGGCGCGGGGCTCGAATACGCGCTCAACCCGAGCTGGTCGCTCGGCGCCGAATACCGGTATTCCGATTACGGCAACGATACGGTCAACCTCGGACGGGTGGCGACCGTGGCCACCGGCGCCGGGCCTGCGACGACGTTCGCCACGGCGCCGGTGTCGGGCAAGATTGGCCTGAACGAACATTCGATCATGGTCAAGCTCAACTACCATTTCGCCGCGCCGCCGCCGCCGCCACCGGCTCCGATGGCCGTGCCGGCGCCGCCGCCAGCGGCTCCAAAGGTGTTCATCGTGTTCTTCGATTGGGACCGGGACACGGTCACGCCCGAGGGCCAGCAGATCATCGCGCAAGCGGCCGATGCCTATCGGTCGGGTGCTCCGGTGCAGATCCAGGTGACCGGGTATACCGACCGGTCGGGCTCGCCCGGCTACAACCAGCGGCTCTCCGAGCGGCGCGCGAACAACGTCGCGCGGGCGCTGGCAGGCCTCGGCGTGCCGAGGGAGCAGATGGCGGTCAGCGGTCGCGGCGAGAACGACAACCGCGTCCCGACGGCGGACGGCGTGCGCGAGCCGCAGAACCGCCGCGTCGAGATCGTCTCTCCGTAATCGAGATCGTTCTCATCGTGACTGCGACGGGGCGGCCTTTGGGCCGCCCCGTTTGCGTGCGGGCCGTCTGATTGAGCCCGCGTCTCAATTCGTTTCGGCCCTCTTTATTTTGATCCCGCATCCAATCGGGGATATCGGCTTCTTCGCGGGTGGCGGGCCTTTTTGTTCTATAACGGCGCCCCTGCCTCGCAAACGGCGCCCCAGCCTCGCAGCGGTCTTACAGAAACAATGACGTCGATTTCGCTCGATACGCTTGCCGCGCGGTTCCGCACCCATCAGGCGCGGATAGGGATCATCGGCCTCGGCTATGTGGGGCTGCCGCTCGCCTGCGCGATCGCCGAAAGGGGCTTCACCGCGCTCGGTTTCGACATCGACCCGGCTAAAATCGGCGTGCTGAACGCAGGAGGCTCCTATATCCGGCACATCTCCGCCGATGTGATCGCGACGCTGCGCCGATCGGGCCGGTTCGAGGCGACCGCGGACTTCGCGCGGCTCGCCGAGGCCGACGCGATCGTGCTTTGCGTGCCGACCCCGCTGACCCGCCAGCGCGAGCCGGACCTGACCTATGTCGTGCGCACCACCGAGAGTATCGTGCCGCATCTGCGGCCGGGACAGCTCGTCGTCCTCGAATCGACGACCTATCCCGGCACCACCCGCGAGGTGATGCGGCCGCTCCTCGAGCGGGGCGGCTTGCGCTCGGGCCGGGATTTCTTCCTCGCCTATTCGCCCGAGCGCGAAGATCCGGGCAACCCGCAATTCGGCATCCGGGCGATCCCCAAGGTGGTCGGCGGCGACGGCCCGGACGCGTTGCGGCTTGCCTGCGCGCTTTACGAGGAAATCAGCGCGAGCGCCGTGCCGGTGTCGTCGGTCGATGTCGCCGAGGCGGTCAAGCTGACCGAGAACATCTTCCGCGCCGTCAACATCGCCCTGGTCAACGAGTTGAAGATCGTCTACGAGGCGATGGGCATCGATATCTGGGAAGTGATCGAGGCGGCCAAGACCAAGCCGTTCGGCTACATGCCGTTCTACCCCGGCCCCGGTCTCGGCGGGCACTGCATCCCGATCGACCCGTTCTACCTGACCTGGAAGGCGCGCGAATTCGAGCTGAGCGCGCGCTTTATCGAGCTGGCGGGCGAGGTCAACACCGCGATGCCGGGCCGCGTCGTCGACAAGACGATGGCGGCGTTCAACGAGCGTTGCGGGCGGGCGCTCAAGGGCGCGCGCGTGCTCATCGTCGGCGTCGCCTATAAGAAGAATGTCGACGACATTCGCGAAAGCCCGGCTTTGAAAATCATGGAATTGCTCGAAAAGCGCGGTGCGCTCGTGGATTTCCACGATCCGCTTTTCCCGAAGCTCCCCGCGACCCGCGAGCACCCGAGCTTCGCCGGACGAGGCTCGACCCCGTTCACCGCGGATGCGCTGGCCGCAATCGACGCGGCGATCGTCTGCACCGACCACGATGCCATCGACTACCGGCTTCTCGTCGAAAACTGCGCGCTGATCGTCGACACGCGGAACGCCTTTGGCTCGCGCGGCATCGTCAGCGACAGGGTGGTCAAGGCATGAGGATCAATCGCACCGCGCCGCTCCTTGTCGCCGGCTTGGCAATGCTGCCGGTCATCCCCGCCAGCGCCGCCGATTGGGCGAAAGCGCAGAGGGTCGCCGTCGTGACCACCGAGTACAAATTCACGCCCAACAGTCTGACGTTCCACAAGGGCGCCGCGTATCGGCTGCATATCGACAACAAGGGCAAGGAAACCCACGAATTCACCGCGCCCGATTTCTTCAAGGCGATCCAGATGCGCGACGCAAAGGCGCTGAACGCCGACCGGACCGAGATCACCGTCCAGCCCGGTCAGCACAAGGACCTTTACTTCGTCGCCACCACGCCGGGTTCGTTCAAGCTGATCTGCTCGGACCACGATTGGGCCGGCATGACAGGCGACATCACGATCATGCCATAGGCTGGTGCGCCCTAGGCTAGCGGGAGAAAGGCGTCTCCGCACCAGCCCCATGCGGCCGGGCGCAGATCGAAGGCTGTTCCCTCTCGGAGCGCGATTTCGGTTTTGAGCT
>Ga0209483_1000326_pt1 | contig 43469 bp, 35 predicted proteins | sample NGEPerA_FD_184508 | JGI IMG/M metagenome (GOLD analysis project Ga0209483, IMG submission 184508) | Arctic peat soil microbial communities from the Barrow Environmental Observatory site, Barrow, Alaska, USA - NGEE PermafrostL2-A... | ecosystem: Environmental > Terrestrial > Soil > Wetlands >...
GCCGCACGTACTGTCGAAGCGCTCGAAGCCGCCGTCGCAACGGCTCTGCGAACGTTCCAACCCGAAGAATGCGCCAACTTCTTCGCCCACGCAGGATACGACTTGGATTAACGGGAATCTGCTCTAGGCTTTCCCTGCAACCAGTTCGGCCAGCAGGAGCCCGGCGACGAAGATCAGATCGGTCAGTTCTGCGCCTCCATCTTCGGCGCGAGCTTCCCCATCTTTTCCAAGATCGACGTGAACGGCCCCAAGGCGCACCCGCTCTACAAATTTCTCAAGAAGAAAAAACCAGGCATTTTCGGCACGCCGAATATCAAATGGAATTTCACGAAATTCCTGATCGGCCGTGAAGGCGATGTGGTCGCGCGTTACGCGCCGATAACCAAGCCGGAAGATCTCGAAAAACCGATCGCAGCCCTGCTCTGATTACGCCGCAAATGCGTCGTCGAGCGAGTAGCCGGCAGAGCGCACGGTGCGAATGGGGTCACGCACACCGTCCACATTAAGCGCCTTGCGCAGCCGGCCGACATGCACATCCACCGTGCGGGCCTCGACATAAACATCCGAGCCCCAGACCGCGTCCAACAATTGCTCGCGCGAAAACACGCGGCCGGGATGCTGGATCAGATGATCGAGCAGTTTGAATTCGGTCGGGCCGAGATGAATGTCCTTGCCGCTGCGGCGCACGCGATGCGCTGCGCGGTCCATCTCGATATCACCGATGCGCACCATTTCGCCGGCCAGCGCCGGACGTACGCGCCGCACAACGGCGCGCAGCCGCGCCAGCAATTCGGTCATCGAGAACGGCTTGGTGATGTAATCGTCCGCGCCCGTATCGAGTCCACGGATGCGGTCCGTCTCCTCGCCGCGCGCGGTCAGCATGATGATCGGCACGTTACGGGTCTCCTGCCGACCGCGCAGACGGCGGCACACCTCGATGCCGGAAAGCTGCGGCAGCATCCAGTCCAGCAGCACGACGTCGGGCTTTTGTTCGTTGGCGACGAGCAACGCTTCCTCGCCATCCTGTGCCTCCAGGACGCGATAGCCCTCGCGTTCCAGATTGTAGCGCAGCAACGTGAGCAATGCGCCTTCATCCTCGGCGACCAGAACGCTCGGCTTCAGCGTCATGTGGATTTCCGCTCGAATGGCACGGTTGTGGAGCTTGTCGTGTCGAATTTCGGCCGCTCCGCTGCCAGAAGCTTGCCGGTCGCCATGTGATAGACGACTTCGGCGATATTGGTGGCGTGATCGCCCGTGCGTTCGATGTTCTTGGCGACGAAGAGCAGATGCGTACAAAGCCCGATGGTTCGCGGGTCCTCCATCATGTAGGTGAGAAGCTCGCGGAACAGACTGTTGTAGATCTCGTCGATTTCGCCGTCGTTGCGCCACACCGTTTCAGCACCATTGGCGTCGCGGTCGGAATAGGCATCGAGCACCATCTTCAATTGGTTGAGCGAAGCACGGCCCATGCGCGCGAGGCTTTGTGTGAGGCGGATGGGCGGTTCGCGATTCAGTACCAGCGCGCGTTTGGCAATATTCTTGGCGAGATCGCCGATGCGTTCGAGCTCGCTGGCCGTCTTGATCGCGGCCAAGGTTTCACGCAGATCGACCGCCATGGGCTGGCGCAGCGCCAGCAGCTTCAGCGCTTGCGCTTCGATATTCTGTTGCAATTCGTCGATGCGGGGATCGCCGGCGATCGCGCCTTCGGCGAGTTTGGTATCCCGCTTGGCGATGGCTTCAATGGCGTCGGCCAGTTGTGCCTCGGCAAGGCCGCCCATTTGCGCTACGCCGCTCGACAGGGATTCGAGCTGCTCGCTAAAGGCTTTGACGGTATGATCACTCATCTTGCAGTCGCTCATCTGGAATAGCCGCTGCCGGCGCCCTCTCTGCCTAATGGCGAACTGCCAAGTCTATGCGACAGTTTTATAACAGTTCTGTGACAGCGATGCTTGTCTGCACTCTCGCGGGCGCCGCGGGCAGAAAAACCGTGAATTGGCTGCCCTCGCCTGCCTGGCTCTCGACCTGAAGCCGCCCCTGATGACGGTTGACGATGTGCTTGACGATGGCGAGGCCAAGTCCGGTGCCGCCGCGCTCGCGGCTGCGCTTCACATCCACTCGATAAAATCGCTCCGTCAGCCGGGGAATCGCCTCGCGCGGAATGCCCTCGCCGTCATCGCGCACGGTGATGGCAATCATAGCACCGATGCCGCGCCGTCCGGCGTGCCCGCTGTCGTCGGAACTGATGCCGACCCAAACATGGCCGCCCGGCTTTCCATATTTGATCGCGTTTTGCATTAGGTTCTGAAAAAGCTGAATCAGCTCGTCGCGCTGGCCTGTGACCAGCGACTCCGGTACAGCGCTTTCCACCGCGATGGAAATCTTGTCGGCCTCAGCGAGCGGTCCCAGAGCCGCTGCCGCATCGCGCACCACGCCTGCAACATCCACACGGCCGGATGGTGGCACATGCTCGTTCTGCTCGATGCGCGTGAGCGACAGAAGATCGTCAATCAACCGGCGCATGCGGCTCGCTTCCACGCTCATGATGCCCAGGAATTTCTCGCGCGCGGCTTCGTCATCCTTGGCGTGGCCGCGCAGCGTATCGATGAAACCCGAAACGGCGGCAAGCGGTGTGCGCAATTCATGGCTGGCGTTGGCGATGAAATCCGCGCGAGCTTCTTCCGCGCGTTTCACCGCCGTCAGATCGTGCAGCAGCAGCGCAGTAAGCTGCGGCATGTCCCGCGTGCGCGTGACATAAGCCTGATAATATCGCTCAACCGGCACGTGGAGCATGAACTCAATGGATGCAGGTTCGCCGGTTGCGGCGGTGCGCTCCACAGCCTGCAACACGGCAGGCGTGCGCAAAACCGCGGATACTTGTTTCTTTTCGACACCGACACCGACCAATGCGCGCATCGCCCTGTTGGCGAAAGCGATGCGGCCTGAGAGTTCGACCAGCAACAGCGGATCGGGCAAGTTCTCGAACACTTCACGCGCGACAAGCGGAAGCGCGCGCGCCACTTCGTTCTGGTCGTCCGACGATGCATCGCGTGGACTCATTCCGCGCTCGCGTAACAGGAACGCAACAACCGCCAGCGCCAACACTGCCCCCGCGATCCAGCCGATTCCGGGAAGTCCGCGCGCAATCGCGCCGCCGGCGACAAGGCCGGCTGCGGCGAACAACAACCCGCGACGAAGAGCGGATGGACCCATGCCTTTGGTATGCCTGCTGGATTCGAGCGCGCACTATAAGCATTTGCCGCGCAATCTTGGGCACGTCGTCAAAAGTTCACAGGATAATCGGCCTTTGTGCTCATCCCGCGCGCCCGGCGTCGGGGCCGATGCTGCCCAATCTTGCTGCCATGCAACCGCTCGTGGATTGACGCCGGGGCCTTGCGTACCGCACCTTCGAACCCGATCTGAGGGGTGGGATCGACCGCTGTCGCGATCGGTTCACCCCGGCTGGCAAGGGGAGCATATGGACCGGGAAACGGCGAACGGCGGGCTCGGAAGCGTTCGTACGAAATTGTTTTATGGCCTCGGCTCCGTCGCCTTCGGCGTCAAAGACAATGGTTTCCAGACAATCCTGCTGCCCTTCTACAACCTCGTCCTGCACATTCCCGCCCAACTGGTGGGCCTCGCCATCGCCATAGCTTTCGTCTTCGACGCGTTTCTCGATCCGATCGTTGGACAGATTTCCGATAATTTGCACTCGCGCTGGGGACGGCGGCACCCGCTGATGTATGCCTCCGCCTTACCGGTGGCCATCAGTTATCTCCTTCTTTGGAACCCGCCGCATTGGTCGAACAACGCGCTGTTTCTTTATCTCATCGTCGGCGCCATCGTCGTTCGCACCTTCATCACTTTTTACGAGATCCCCAGCTCCGCGCTCGTGCCGGAACTCACACCCGATTATGACCAGCGCACGTCCTTCGTCGGTTATCGCATCTTCTTCGCCTGGTTCGGCGGACTTAGCATGCAAGCGCTGGCCCTCTTTGTGTTCCTGAGGCCCACAGCGACTCAAAAATTCGGACAGCTCAATGAAGCCGGTTACAGTCATTACGGGCTCACGGCTGCCATTCTCATGTTCGTGGCCATTCTCGTTTCGGCGGCAGGAACGCATCGCTTCATCCCCCAGCTTCGGAAGCCGCCCAAGCGAGAACTCTCGCTCTGGCAATATGCGCGCGAGACGGTGGCGACGCTGAACAATCGCGCCTTCCTGATCCTGATGGTGTCGATCATCTTCCTCAATCTGGCCACGGGTCTTGTCTTCGCGCTCAACTATTACGTGTTGTCGTTCTTTTGGCTTCTGACCGCGCAACAACTCGGCATTCTGGTCCTCGCTACTTTCATCGCCGTTTTCTTCGCCTTCCTGATCGGGCCACCCGTGTCGCGTCTTTTCGGAAAGCTGAAAGGCACGCTTGTTCTGTTTGCTGTGGGTTTTACGATTTCGGTTGCCCCTCTGGTTCTGGGACTTCTGGGCGTCGTGCTGCATCCGGGCATGCCGTACTTGACCGCTATATTGTTCACGTTCGCCATAATCGCGGGATCGCTTACGATCGGCGCATCCATCCTTGTCACAGCCATGATTGCTGACGTGGTGGAGGACAGCGAGTTGAAAACCGGACGGCGCTCGGAAGGCCTGTTCTTTGCCGGCAACAGCTTCCTTGCGAAAGCCGTAACCGGGCTCGGCGTGTTTGCTTCCGGAATGCTTCTTTGGGCCGTGCACTTTCCTACCAAGGGTGTGCCGGGAAAAGTCGATCCGCAAATCGTGCACCACTTCTCGCTCGTCTATCTCGTCACGGTAACGGCCATCTATCTGCTGGGCATGTTCATCTTGAGCTACTTCCCGATCACCCGAGAGACTCATCAGGAAAATCTCAAACAGCTCGCCGCGGATGTGGGACAGGCGAGCGAGCCCGTGGACATGGGCGTCACACCCTGAGCGTTTGAAGTTGCACCGTCTTGGACTAGATTGCGCCCGTCTTGCGCCAGGGGCAGACCATTCATGGACAGCGAACAACAGGCGCCTTCGACCGACCGCTTTACGCGAAAGAAGGAAGCCATCATCGCGGCCGCCACCGGCATTCTGAACCGGCGTGGCGTCAAGGGCATGACACTCGGTGATGTCGCGGCGAGCGTCGATCTCATCACCACCAGCGTCACCTATTATTTCAAGAAAAAGGAAGACCTCGCGGTCGCTTGTTTTCTGTCGAGCATCGAACGCTTCGACAGGCTGATCAGCGCGGCGTTGGGGGCGCCCGATCCGCGCCAACGCCTGTTGCGTTTCCTCACGCTATATCTGGATCTCAACCGCCGCATCCGCCTTGGTCACGAAGCGCCCATGGCGGTGTTCAGCGACATTCGCGCGCTGAAGGAACCGCATCTGACGGCGGTGCTCACCGCCTATAACGAACTCTTTCGCAAGGTGCGGGCGCTGTTTCAGACGGACGGCGCCGAGTGGATGGACCGCAAGGCCGCAAACGCGCGAACGCACATATTGCTCGAGCAGGTCTTATGGTCGGCGGCCTGGCTCGGCCGCTACGATACCGAAGATTATTCCCGCATTGGCGAGCGGTTCTTCGACATTCTGGCGAACGGCCTTGGCGCGAAGAGCGCGGCATGGCAACCGGCGCGCGTGCCGGAGCTTCATGTCGCGCCGGTCGGCGCGCAGGAACGGGCCCGCGAAACATTTCTCAATGCGGCAACCAAGCTTATCAACCAGCGCGGCTATCGCGGCGCGTCGGTGGAGAAGATTTCGGCGCAACTCAATGTGACCAAGGGCTCGTTCTATCATCACAACGACGCCAAGGACGATCTCGTCATCGCCTGTTTCGAGCGCACTTTCGATGTGATGCGGCGCGTGCAATCCATCGCCATGAAGATGCAAGGCAATCACTGGGCGCAGCTTTGCGCGGCCGCTGCGACACTTGTGGACTACCAGGTTTCCGACGAAGGTCCGCTGCTGCGCACCTCGGCGATCAGTGCCCTGCCTGAGGGCATCCGCCAGGATGTGCTGACGCGCTGGAACCGTGTCTCGGACCGTTTCTCCGCCATGATTTCCGACGGTATCGCCGAAGGTTCGGTCCGCGCCGTCGATCCGGTGATCGCAGCGCATATGTTGAACGCCACGCTGAACGCGGCTGCGTCTTTGATGAGTGTTGTGACAGGCGCCGAACGGCACGAAGCAGTGTCGCTATACGCAAAGCCGATGCTGATGGGCATTTTCGCGCGGTAGCGTCTATCCGGCAAAAATCTTCTTCAGTTCCGTCTTGAGAATCTTCCCGTTCGCGTTGCGCGGCAGGGTCTCCGGCCAAAACACCACTTTCACCGGCACCTTGAACGCCGCGAGCTTGCCGGCGACGAACTGGCGAAGCTCATCTTCGGATGAATGCATGCCTGGTTTGAGATGCACCACAGCGCCAGGCTCCTCGCCCAACGTCCTGTGCGGCACGGCGACCAGCGCCGCATCCATCACAGCGGGATGTTCGTAGAGAACATTCTCCACTTCAATGCAGTAGATATTCTCGCCGCCGCGGATCAGCATGTCCTTCGCGCGATCGATGATGAAGCAGAAACCTTCTTCGTCCAGCCGGGCGAGATCGCCCGTCTTCACCCAGCCTTCGGTGAAGGTCGCGGCCGTGGCGTCCGGCTTATTCCAATAACCTTTGACGATGTTGGGGCCGTTCGCCCACAATTCGCCAACCTCGCCTATCGGCAATTCCTTCGCACCTTCGACCGTCATGATCTTCAGATCGCTGACCGGTGCGGCGGGCCCGCAGGAATCCGGGCGGTTCTCGTAGTCTTCCGCCGAATGCGAGGTGCAGGTGGCCGATGTCTCCGTCATCCCCCAGCCATTGCCGGGCAGGGATCTGGGAAAGGTCTCCACGATCTTGCGCACCAGCTCGGGCGCCGACGGCGCGCCGCCATACGCCACGCTTTCGAGCGACGACAGATCGTATTTGTGGCGGTTGGGATGCTCGATCAATTGCCAGGCGATGGTGGGCACGCCGCCGGCGCCATTCACCTTCTCGCGCTCGATCAACTGCATGGCGAGTTCAGGATCCCATTTGCGCATCAGCACGATCTTGCCGCCCGCCGCGATGGTGGGATTGAGAACAGCGAAACAACCAGTCGCATGAAAGAACGGAACGGAAAGCAAGGTGCAGCGCTGCGAGTCATTGGGGCTTGCGACCGGCGGCGTCTCGCCACGGCGTAGATAATTGCGCGCTGCCGAAATTCCCGACGCCATGATATTGGACAGCATGTTGCGATGGGTGCCGAGCGCGCCCTTCGGTTTGCCCGTGGTGCCAGAGGTATAAAGAATCGTGGCGTCATCATCGCGGCCGAGCTGCACATCCGGCAGCGGCCGGTCCGGCAGCTTGTTCCAGTCGTTCACCACGCCCAGCACATCTTCGAGCTTTGTCACGATCGGGCTCGGCACATCGTCGGAATAGCGGCTGACATAGATACGCTTGAGATCGGGACAATTGACGAGATGTTCCGAAATGCGCTCTAGCCGTTCGGCATCGACGAAGGCGATCTTGGTGCCGGAATCGACAAGGCCGTATTCCAGTTCCGGCCCGGTCCACCACGCGTTCAGTGGCGTGACGATGGCGCCGATGATCTGCGCACCATAGAAGATCACGGGCCATTCGGGAATGTTGCGCATGACGATGGCGACGCGGTCGCCTTTCTTCACGCCCTGCTTCTGCAGTTCTGCGGCGATCGCCGTGGCCGCGCGATAGAAGGTGTCGTAGGTCGTGCGATCGTTTTCGTAGATGACGAATTCGCGCGTTCCATAGGCCGTGCGCGCCGCCACCAGAAGCTCACGCAAGGTCGGCGGAATGTTTTTCCACACGCGAGTCTTGTTGCCGCGAATGACGACTTCGTCCATCTCGAAAGGCATGCCGGGCGCGGTGAGTCTTGCGTGCGCCTCCTTCAGGGACATCGCCGGCCAGCCGGGCTTGGGTGTATAGTGCGGATTGGACATGGATCAGTGTTTCCAACTGTTGTGTCGTGAAATAAAAATTGCCGAAACCTAACAGACCTTCCTTCCTCTTCCCGACAGGAAGAGGAAGGGTGAGTCAGAGCGCGTCGATGCTCTGCGCCCGCTCTTTCCACTCTTCCTTCAGCGACGCGACCACGTCGGGGAAACGGTCCCGCGCGGCTTCGCGCACTTTGGGCAGGTGATAGGATGGGAACAGGTCGTTATCCGGCTTGAAGTCGCGCAGCACCTGTTTCGCCACCGTCACCTTGTGCACTTCTGTTGGGCCATCGGCGATGCCCATGACCAGCGAGCCGATCACCATGCCGGCAAAAGGCATCTCGTTGGACACGCCCAGCGCCCCATGGATATGCAGCGCCTTGACCGCGATGTCGTGATAGACGGTCGGCATCGCAACCTTCACGGCGGCGATGTCCTTTCGCACTTTGCGATAGTCCTTGTATTTATCGATTTTCCACGCCGTCTGCAGCACCAGCAGGCGGAACTGCTCAAGCTGAATCCAACTATCCGCGATTTGTTCCTGCACCATCTGGTAATCGGCAATCCTGCCACCGCCGCGCGTGGTGCGCGATACCGCGCGCTTACACATCAGATCGAGCGCGCGCTTGCACTGGCCAACGGTACGCATCGCGTGGTGCACGCGCCCGCCGCCGAGCCGCGTCTGACCGATGACGAACGCCTCGCCGCGCGGGCCGAGCAGCGCGTCATGCGGCACATGCACATTGTTGTAGCGGATATAACCTTCGCTGCCGCGACCTTCACGCTCCGCGCCCACCGCCACATAGCGGATCACTTCCACGCCCGGCGTCTTGCGCGGCACGAGGAACATGCTCATGCGGCGGTAGGGGTCCTTGTTGTCGGGATCGGTCACCGCATAGACGACGAGTACCTCGGCATTGCGCGCGCCGGAGGTGAACCATTTCTCGCCATTGATGACCCACTCATTGCCTTTAAGCTCCGCGCGCGTCGTGAACGCCAGCGGATCGGAGCCGCCCTGCGGCTCGGTCATCGAATAGCCGGAGGTGATCTCGTTGTTCAGCAGCGGCCAGAGATATTTGTCCTTCTGCTCCTGCGTGCCGTAATGAGCGATGATCTCGGCATTGCCGGTGTCCGGCGCCTGACAACCGAAGACAACCGGTGCGAGGCCAACGCGGCCTAGCCGCTCATTGATCAGCGCGAGCTTGATCTGGCCATAGCCCTGGCCGCCCAATTCGGGGCCCAGATGGCAGGCCCACAACCCCTGATCCTTCACCTTCTGCTGTAGCGGGCGGATGGTCTTCTGATAGGTCTTGGACTTTACCCCGCCGATGCCCACGCCCAGCTGGGTCAGCGGTTCGACCTCGTTGTCGATGAACTCGTCGATCCAATCGAGCTTCTTTTGAAACTCCGGGTCGGTCTCGAAATCCCAGGCCATCGCCCACTCCTTTTAAGTTTGTGGGCGCCAAATTAGCCGCTGCAGCACCAGCGCCGCAATGACTTTTCAAATTTTCGGTATGGAGTAGGCTGCGCCCCGAAAATCATCCAGAACACACAAGCAAACTGAGGAAACTTCCATGGCAAAGGAACGCGCCGGCCTGTCGCTCGCCCGCCTGAAAACGCTCGATCGCGTGATGAAGGAGCGCTACGTCGATACCGGCCTGCTGCCCGGCATCCTCACCCAGGTGTGCCGCAAGGGCGAGATCGTCCACACCGGCATGTCCGGCGTGATGGACATCGCGCGCAATAAACCGATGCAGGAGGACGCGCTCTTTCGCATCTACTCCATGACCAAGCCTATCACGGCCGTGGCGCTGATGATGCTGGTCGAGGAAGGCAAGATCGGTCTGGACGACGATGTGCATACGCACATCCCGTCATGGAAGAACCTACGCGTTTATGCGAGTGGCATGCCGAGCCTTGTGGAGAACACCGCAGGCCAGTTCATCACCATTGCGCCCAAGCGGCGGATGAAAGTGGTCGATCTGGTCACGCACACGTCCGGGCTCACCTACGGTTTCATGATGCGTACCAGCGTGGATGCCGCCTACCGCCACATGAAGATCAACGATTTTCAGACGCCGGGCGGCCTTGATGCCTTCATCGAGCAACTCGCCAGTCTGCCGCTGGATTTCTCGCCGGGGGAACACTGGAATTATTCCGTCTCCATCGATGTGATGGGTTATCTGGTGCAGAAGCTTTCGGGCCAGACCTTTGGCGAATTCCTGCGCACGCGTTTGTTCGAACCGCTAGGCATGAAGGACACCTCATTCTTCGTCCCTGAGGACAAGATCGAACGCTTCGCCTCTTGTTACATGCCCAAGAAGGGTGGCGGGTTGCAGATTCAGGACGACGCGCAGAAGTCCACCTACGCAACAGCGCCAAAACTGGAATCCGGTGGAGGCGGTCTCGTCTCAACCGCGCACGACTATATGCACTTCTGCCGCATGATGCTGGGCGGCGGCACCTTGGACGGCGTGCAAATTCTTTCGCCCAAAACGGTTCAGATGTTCGGCACCAATTTTCTGCAGAACAATCAGCTTCTGAGCGACATGTCGCTGGCGGCCAACTTCAGCGAAGCCGGCTATAATGGCATCGGCTTCTCCATCGGCTGCGGCGTGACGATGGACATCGCCAAAACACGCGTGCCCGGAACGCCGGGCGAATTTTTCTGGGGTGGCGCTGCCTCGACTGCCTTCTGGATCGACCCCAAGGAAGATTTGGCCGTTGTGTTCATGACCCAAGTCATGGGGACCGACGCGCGGCTGACGCTCCGGCGCGATCTGCGCACGCTGGTCTATTCGGCGATGACGGAGAGCTACGCTTAGGACATCTTCTTCACCATCCGCTCTTCACGCAATTGCGAGCGGCGCACTTTGCCGGCGTCGTCGCGCAGCGGCTGCGTGACGAACTCAATCGTGCGCGGGCGCTTGTAGCGAACCAGCCGGTCTGCCAGATGCTGTTCGAGTTCGGTCTCCGTGAGCCCATCGCGCGGCTGCACAATGGCATGCACGCGATTGCCCAGATCGTCGTCGGGAATCCCGATCACGCAGCTTGACTGCACCAACGGATGTTCGTCGATGGCGGCCTCCACTTCCGCCGGATAGACATTCGCGCCACCAACAAGGATCATGTCTGTTCGGCGGTCGGCCAGATAGAGATAACCATCCTCGTCCAGCCAGCCGATATCGCCGATGGATTCCCAGCCGCCGTCCAGCGCGCGCGTTTCTGCGCCGAGATACCGGTAGGTCGAAGGCTGATCGGGCTTCAGCTTCATGAAGATTTCGCCGGTTTCGCCGCGCGGCAGCATCTTTCCATCCGGCGAGAAGGTTTCGATCTCGCCGCCCAGCGCAATTTGACCGACCGAACCTCTGTGCGTCAGCCATTCCTCACCGCTGATAATGGTAGCGGCGACGCCTTCCGTGCCGCCATACAACTCCCACACGATATCAGGACCGAGCCATTTGATCCATTCTTCCTTGAGCCATGCAGGGCACGGCGCCGCGAGATGCCAGAGCGTTTCGAGCGAAGACAGATCGTATTTTCTTCGCACCTCTTCCGGCAGCCGCCAGATGCGGCCCATCATGGTAGGCACCAGATAGATCCAAGTAGCGCGGTGCTTCTCGATCAGACGCAGCGTTTCTTCCGCATCGAATTTCGGCATCACGACAACCTGCGCACCTATCATGAGCGCGGGAAACGCTGTCACAAAAGGCCCGTTGTGATAGAGCGGCCCCGGCATCAGCACGATATCGTCCGGGGTGATCCGCCACAGCGCGGCGCCCATCTCCTGCACCACGCCGGGCTCGCCTGCGACGATCAGTTTCGGTCGCCCTGTCGAACCGCCAGAGGTCGGCGCCTTCCAGGCCGGCGAGAGCGCATCCGGCAAATCGCCGTCGTCATCGGACAACGCAAAAAGCTCGGCGACGGAGATTACGGGCCGGCCGATGTCGAGCGGTGTGTCGTTGACCACCGCTGGCGAATTGGCGAGATCGGCAATGGCCTTCATTTCGATCAGCGGCAATCGCCAGGACACAGGCTGCGGGATCGCGCCGATCTTCCACGCGGCATAGCAGGCCTCGATGAAGCCGATGGAGTTGGGCAGAGCTATAGTGAGGAAATCGCCGTGCTTCACGCCTAGCGCCATCAGCCCGCGAGCAATCCTGTTGGTGCGGCGATGAAGCTCTTTCCAGCTGCGCGTTTCATCCAAGCATTTGATCGCCCATTGATCGCCCCTGCGCGCCGCGACGGCGCCCAACGCCGCACCGATGGAGGGCGGGTTCGGACTTGGCGTCATCGCCGCTAAAGTTCGGAGAATGGAATTCATTGGGTCTCCCGAGGCAGCACCTATTCTGAAATGGTTTTCGCGCGGGAGCCAATCGCAGTGTTTGGAACCCAAAAAAAGGCCTAGAAAAGGCAGGTTTCCCCGAGTTAACCAGCAGGCAATTCATAATTGTTAGGGTTCGAGTGGAATTTTCCGGGCCAAGCAATGCTGGGGCGCCGCACACATACTAATACGAAAAGCACGCTGCTCGCGCAGTATTCCGCGACGCTGGGCGAATTGACGTTGCGGAAGCACACCGAACTGGCGTTGCTCGCGTCGAAAACGCAATCCGATCTCGCGAACCGCGCGAAGACCGCCTTTCTCGGCACGATGAGCCATGAGTTGCGCACGCCGCTGAATGCGATCATCGGATTTTCGGATCTTATCCGCAGCATCAAGATGGAGGAAGGCGCACTCAAAAAAAGCGTCGATTATGCCGAACACATCTCCAACGCCGGCCGTCACCTGCTCGAAGTGGTCGCCGATATCCTCGACATCTCGAAAATCGAAAGCGGCGCGTTCAAGCTGAACAAGGATGTGCATTCCATTGCCGACATCATCTATGACGCGGCCGAGACGATCGAAGAGCGCATTCGCGCAAAGCAGCAAGTGTTCGAGGTCCGTCTGGCGCCGGCGCTGCCGCATCTCTGTGTAGACTACAAGCGCATCAAGCAGATCTTGACCAATCTTCTATCCAACGCGAACAAGTTTACGGCGGAACGTGGACGGATATTTCTCATCGGTCAGGCCGTCGAAAACGGCGGTGTCACGATCGCTATCGTCGATACCGGCGTCGGCATGGCACCGGAGCAGATCGAGATCGCGTTGCGGGCCTTCGGTCAGGTTCAATCGCATCTCACCCGGACGCAAGAAGGCATCGGCCTCGGCCTGCCGCTGGCGCGTGCTTTGGCGCGGCAACATGGCGGCGAGCTTCATCTGCTAAGCGAGCCCGGCAACGGCACCACTGCCGTGCTGACGCTGCACGCCGACACGAGTGGCCCTCGCCCGGAAACAAAATCGCTCGCGGATTACGCGCCATGAACCTGCCCGCCGAAAAAGTGCCGCCGCCGCCCTTGCGCGAACGCCGCGGCGTTCCGGCGGAAACGCCTGTGCGCATCGCCCATGTCGTGTCCGTATCGGGTTCGCATGCCGTCGCTATTCTGGAACGTTCGGCCGAAGCGGCTTTGCGCGACAAGGACCCGCGCGTTCAGATCGGCGCAGTGGTCCAGATCCGCACGCCGGGCGCAGCTGTCATTGGCCTTGTCTCATCCATCACCGCACCGATGCCGGAGATGTACGGCAAGAAGGAAGATATTGGTCTTATCGAGATCAATCTTGCGGGTGAAATCGTCCTGTCTGAGGCAACAGGCAGGCTGACGTTCCGGCGCGGCGTGAGCAGCCTGCCCAGCCTTGGAGACACCATTTTTCTTGCCGGCCGGCACGATCTGACGCGCATCTATGCGCCGCCGAACGTCGCGAGCATAAAAATAGGCACATTGTTTCAGGATTCTGGCGTGCCTGCGCGGCTTCTGACTGACGATTTGCTCGCCAAGCATTTCATCGTGGCGGGCAGCACGGGTTCGGGAAAATCCTGCGCGCTCACCGCAATCCTCCAACGGCTTCTCGAAGGCCATCAATCGGCGCATGTCGTCATTCTCGACATTCACAATGAATACGCGACAGCGTTCGGCGATCTGGTTGAGAAAATCAGCCTCGACAATTTCAGCCTGCCGCTGTGGATGCTGAACTTTCACGAACTGTGTGTCGCGCTGACCAGCGATGGCGGCCATCAAGATGATGAAGTCGAGATTCTCAACGAAGCCATCGTCTTCGCCAAGCGCCGCTATTCGGAAGCCGCCGCCGGCCGCGCCAATCTGCTGGCCCGCAAAGCGGCGGAGACAGCTGTTATCACAGTCGATACCCCTGCGCCGTTTCGCGTCTCGGATGTGATGGCCTATATCGACGACCAACTGGGCAAACTGGAGCGCACGCGCATCACGCTGCCCTACCGTCGCCTGAAGTCGCGCCTGGAAACGCTCGTCGCCGACCAACGCTACACATTCATGTTCGGCGGGCTCACGGTGCAGGACACGATGACCGATGTTCTAAGCCGGTTGTTTCGTGTGCCCAATGACGGCAAGCCGATCAGTGTTATTGACCTTTCCACCGTGCCCCACGAAATTCTGGACGTGGTGATTTCGGTCATAGCGCGCCTCGCCTTCGATCTCGCGGTCTGGAGCCAGGGCGGCTTGCCTATGCTGCTGGTGTGCGAAGAAGCGCATCGTTACGCCCCTGCCATCGGCGACGACAAATTCGTGCCGACCCGCAAGGCGCTCGGCCGCATCGCCAAGGAGGGCCGCAAATATGCGATCTCGCTGGCGCTTGTGACGCAGCGCCCTTCCGAGCTTGACCCCACAATCCTGTCCCAGTGCAGCACGGCAATCGCGCTACGCCTGTCCAACGAGAAGGACCAGCAAGTCATTCGTGGAAGCACCTATGAAGGGATGGTCGATCTGATCGACTTCTTGCCGCTTCTGGGTGATCGCGAGGCCATCGTTCTAGGGCAAGGCACATCCATGCCCATGCGAATTCGCTTCGACGATCTCAAGCGCCGCGCGCCCAAGAACATGAATGCTGGCTTCTCCAAATCATGGAAAACGCAAACCATGGATCGCGCGATGCTGGACCAGATCGTCTCGCGTTGGCGCATGACCGGACGCGACAAGGGCTGAACGGTCAAGGCTAACTGCGGCCTTCCAACAACCCGGAAGACGCTCGAGAGCGTCGGATGGGAAATGAAGTACTTCCGAGAAACAGCGCTTCGACAACAGAAATGAATCAGTGCCTTCCCTCCGCCGCAACTGGAGAGTTTTTCAACAAAATCGACCCAAAGCGGTTGTTCGCGTCCGGCGGAGTGGCTTTGGCGCTAACCTTGCATTTTCTGCGCAGAAAACACGGCAATGCGCGGCGCCGTGAACAGGCTTGCATAGCCAACAAATACGCGGTGCGACTGAGGGTCGACGGTCAGCGTATGAGCACCATAGTGTAGGTGCACTGAGTCGAGGACGCGCCAGCCATCCGATGTGTCCTGCTGCAACACCGATAATATGCCAGATCGGCCGGTCACATAAATTCGATTGAGCCCAGCGTCGAAGGCGACGGAGTCCGGCCCCCCGCCTACGGGTATTCGCTTGACCACTCGGTGCTCGCGCAGGTCGAACACCGCGAGCACGGAATTGCCGGAACAACCGACGAAGAGGCGATTGTCGCGCGCGTCCATCGCAATTCCAGTTGGCGCCTCGCAGCCCACAAGAGGCCATCTCTGCGCAACCGAACGTGCAGCGACATCGACGACGGCGATGGAATTTGTGTCCTTCAGGTTCTGATAGAACCGTCCCGTGCGCGGGTCCTGGACCGCAAACTCCGGCTTGCCGTCCAGATCGATTGTAGCAGCGACTTTTTTCGCTGTCGGATCGATCAAGGTCACGATACCGGCGTCGCCGTTTGCGACATAGATAAGCTTGTCAAAGGAATCGTAGAAAATGCCGTCCGGATCGTCGGCGACGGAAATTCTTTTGACCAACCGCATCGCCGACTGATCGAATACGTCGACTGTATTGGCTTCGCTGCGGGTGACGAAGGCGAGCCGTGAAACCGGATCGACGGTGACACCATGCGCGGCAGGCTGAAGCGAAAAAGTGGCGACGCTTAGGGCCGCCGGCAAATTCGCGCCGTGCAAGGCGATCCTGTAAACGTCGCCGTTGCTCACATTTGTCGCAAAGAGATTGCCCTGGCTCACCGTGAGATAGTCTAGGATCGTCAGCGCTTCGAAGTGCCTGCTCCGCGGAAGCATGATGTAGCCATCGAATGCCAGACTGTTCGCCCTTCCAGGCTGCCCGGGAAAAATGAGAAATGCCGCGAACGCGCAGGCGGCAAGCAGCGCGGCCCCCAAACAGCCTGCCGCAATTCTGGCCAAAATTTTCGTATTCACGGATTCTGATCCTTTTCCTGTCGTTCAGTAGGCATGGCGTGTGTTGCCGGTCCCCATCCGCCGATCGCGACTGCAACAACGACCATTGCACCGGCGATGAGTGTCAGAACCCCGTTGGCACCGAAGCGGGCGAGGACAAAAGCGATGAGATATCCTGTCATGACGACCGAGATCCATGGCTGCGCGGCCCGCGCCATCCGGTACTCCTGGACCTTGCCGGGCGTGACATGGGGAGCGTCATGTTGCCGAAAAACGGCAGTAGGTGGAGGCGCAGGCGAGCCTTGTGGCCTTCCACCCATTTGGACGCGCGCTGCCCCTCCGTGATGATTTCGTACTCCTTGGTGAACTGCTCGGCGGCGACCTTGAAAAGCCTGCCGGTGGAGAGCAGTCCGGCGCGGTCCTTGCCGCGCAGTTCCAGATACCAGTCTTCTGCAAACTCCCTGACGAGCGCCAAGCTGTCCTGCTTGGTGCTCTGCCGCCATTCCTTCCCCAGCAGGTAGATTGAACACTGCCAGATGCGACCGTTCCCACGCTTGTACACGTGGAGTTTACCGCCCATGAGGTCGTGCCACTCAGCCAGCAAACACCATCCCTTCGGAAGCCATTTCCGTGTGTGAGAATGTGCGAGACTTGTGTGAGCGATTCTGCAAGAAAAAACGGGCTAGGGGAAGTCCCTAACCCGTTGTTTTAATTGGTTGCGGGGACAGGATTTGAACCTGTGACCTTCAGGTTATGAGCCTGACGAGCTACCGGGCTGCTCCACCCCGCGTCATGCCAGTTTCGCAGGGATTTCTGTCGGCTTTTCCCGCGAAAGGTGGGCGGATATAGGCCATCGGCTGGCCCCTGTCCATCCCGCTATTCCAACCGCCGCATACCATATGTTACAGCGCTCGATGCCTCTTGGGCCTGGTCGGCCGAAGATGGGAATGGGTCTCAGGGGTGTTGCATGTTCATCGGCCACTACGGGGCCGCCTTTGGCGCGAAAGCGGCTGTGCGCCGCGTTCCGCTCTGGGTGCTCTTCATCGCCGTCCAGTGGCTGGACGTGGTGTGGTCGATCCTGGTGATGGCCGGAATCGAAAAAGTGAAAATCGTTCCGGGCTTCACGCAAGGAAGCGATCTCGATCTTTATTATATGCCCTATACGCATGGATTGATTGGTGCGCTGGTTCTCTCCGTGCTGCTCGGTGGCTGCGTCGCGCTGTTTGTCCATGCACAGCGTTGGCCTGTATTCCTTGTTGTCGCAGCCGCTGTGTTCTCGCATTGGCTTCTCGATCTCGTTGTGCATGTCCCCGATCTGTGGATCTATGACGGCGTGAAACTCGGTTTCGGATTATGGCGCTGGGTATGGATCAGCCTGCCACTGGAACTTCTCACCCTTTTTGCAGGCGCATGGTTGTACGCGCGATACGTGCCCGCGCGGCCCGGCGGAAATCGATGGCTTTGGATTTTTGTCGCGGCCATGGCCGCAGTTGAATTCTATGGCGCCTTCGGACCGCCGCCGGCCTCTGCATTGGTCGAAGCGGAGATGGCTCTGGGCTCCTATTCGCTGCTCGCCCTGCTCGCGGGTATCGTCGATTTGTCCCGTAAACCTGAATAGGACAGCCAACATTTGTGTATTTTGGGACCGAAAGCAGCGCTGGCCGCAAACGCATGTTGCGCGGTATATAGTGGCTGGCTGAGGGGCCAAATTAACAATTCAATCATCAAAAGGCATCGTTAATGCAGCCCTGTCTGCTTGCCCTGAAATCTGCGGTTCCGCCATACAAAATTGAGCAGCCTGACGTGGCCAAACGCGCGGCGCAGCTCTTTTCGAATGTACGTGATATCGACCGGTTCCTGCCGGTTTTCGCGAATACCGGAATCGAGAGGCGTTATTCCTGCGTTCCGATCGACTGGTACAACGATCCGCATGGCTGGGCTGACCGCACGGCGCTCTACATCGAAAACGCGGTGGCGCTTCTGGAGCGCGTGGCACTGGATCTTCTGGACGAGGCGGGGTTGACCGTCAACGACATCGACACGATCGTCGTTTCTTCCACCACAGGCGTTGCCACCCCCAGTCTCGATGCGCTTGTTGTCGAGCGCTTGCAAATGCGGCGCGACATTCAGCGGCTGCCGATTTTCGGTCTTGGCTGCGCCGGCGGAGTGGTCGGTCTGGCCCGTGCCTCGGCAATGGCGAAAGCACAACCTGGAAGCAGGGTGCTGTTCCTTGTGGTGGAGCTTTGCGCGCTCACCTTCCGCAAGAACGACATCTCCAAGAGCAACATCGTGGCGACGGCGTTGTTCGGCGACGGCGCGGCGGGCGCGATCCTGTGCACCGAGGGCGATGGTCCGCGCATCGTGGCAAATGGCGAGCACACGTGGCCGAACTCGCTCGACATCATGGGATGGGATGTCGAGGAAGACGGGCTGAAGGCGCGTTTCGCGCAAAGCATTCCGACATTAGTAGCGAATGATTTTCGCAACCTGCTTGATGAATATCTCAAGCACACCGGCGTCAAGCTTTCGGATTTTGATCGCTTTGCCTGCCACCCCGGCGGCGCCAAAGTTCTTGATGCGTTGGAAGACGCGTTCGGAATTGCCAATGGCGCACTCACCGAAAGCCGCAGCGTACTACGCGATTACGGCAACATGTCTGCGGTCACAGTGATGTTCGTACTGGAACGCATGGACTGGCGTGCGCGCGACACGCGCACGCTGATGACGGCGCTCGGCCCCGGTTTCTCGGCCGTATTTCTTACTCTCGAACATTGATGCTTATCGCCTACGTCATCATCGTTCTTATCGCAATCCAGCGTCTCGCGGAGGTTGTCTACGCGGATCGCAACACGCGCGCACTTCTGGCGCGCGGCGCAGTGGAGATCGGCCGCAAGCACTATCCGCTGATCGTTCTGCTGCATGCGGCATGGCTTGTTGCCATCGTAGTTTTCCTGCCGCGGCCAGTGATCATCTCTTGGCCGTTGTTGGTGTTGTTCGTCGCTTTCCAGCTTCTACGGGTTTGGGTGCTGGTCGCGCTCGGCCCATATTGGACAACACGTATCATTTCGCTCGAAGGCGCGCCGCTCGTGACGAGCGGACCATTTCGTTATCTACGCCATCCCAATTACGCCGTGGTTGTGGGCGAGATTGCGGCTTTGCCGCTTGTTTTTGGTGAGGCCTGGGTCGCAATCATCTTTTCCGTGCTGAACGCAGCCGTGCTTTTCTGGCGCATCTGGGTGGAGGAAAAGGCGCTTGCCCCGCGTCGAAGCCCAAGCGCCTGATCTGCCCGTACGCCGGGGCAAACCCGGCCACTGTCTTACGCGCTATCATTCCCGGTCCGAATCGCCTGCCGCTAGGCCAGAGGTTCCATGCCCGACTCCGCAAAGACTTGGATCGGCTACATCGCCATGTGCGTTGGCATGTTCATGGCGATTCTGGATATCCAGGTTGTCGCCAGCTCACTGACCAACATTCAGAACGCGCTGCACGTTCCAGCAGACCGCATTAGCTGGATACAGACCGGCTATCTGATGGCCGAAGTGATCGCCATTCCGCTGACGGGGATGCTGACGCGGGCGCTCTCGCTGCGCTGGCTGTTCGTCGGTGCAACGCTGGGCTTCACGCTGGCGAGCATTGGCTGCGCGCTCTGCACAAGTGCCGATCCGCTTATCGCCATTCGCGTGATTCAGGGTTTCTTCGGTGGAATGCTGATTCCGGCCGTGTTCACATCGGTGTTCACGATTCTACCCCGCAAGTACGAAATACTGGCGACCACGATGGCGGGCGTCTTTGCAATGGTGGCGCCGACGCTTGGCCCCTATGTCGGCGGCTGGCTGACGCAGACCTATTCCTGGCACTGGATATTCCTTGTCAATGTCGTGCCAGGCCTGATTGTGTGCGGCGTTGTCGGCTTCTTCATCCGTGTCGGCAAATCCGACTTGGGCTTTTTGCGCCGTATCAACTACGCGAGCGTTGCTCTCGCAGCCATTTTTCTGGCCACGCTTGAGCTTCTTCTGAAAGACGCCCCGCCACATCATTGGAGCGGAGTGTATATCTACACGTTGTTAGGCGTGTGCGCAGTGTCTGGCGCACTAGCGATTTATCTCTGCCTAAATCGGCCATTTCCTTTCGTCGATCTTCGGCGCTTTGTACGGCTTGATTTCACGGTCGGCTGCTCTCTCAGCTTCATCGCCGGCGTTGGTCTTTATGGATCGACTTATATGCTGGCGATTTTTCTAGGCGGCGTACGCCAGTACACGCCTATCGAGATCGGCGAAATCATCATGGTCTCCGGTGTGGTGCAGCTCTTCGCGGCACCCGTTGCGGCACTTATGGAAAGCCGCATCGATGGGCGCATCTTGATTGGCGTGGGTTACGGCCTGTTCGCTGTTGGGCTTTTGCTCAACGGCTTTTGCACCACCCAGACCGATTTCGATGGATTGTTTTGGCCGCAGGTCATCCGCGGCGTAGCGGTCATGCTCTGCATTCTGCCTTCGACGCGCCTCGCTATGGAAGGCTGGTCGCAAACGGACGCACCCGACGCCAGCGGCCTGTTCAACTTGATGCGCAATCTAGGTGGCGCCATCGGCATCGCGCTGATCGACACAATTCTACAACAGCGCACGCCCGGCCATGCAACACAGCTGGCGAACCGCCTGCAAGCCGGCGATCCCAATGCCGCCCGCGCAGTGGGCTTGCCGGTCGAATATTTTCATGGAACCGCGATGGGGCCGGTCGATCCGGCGATGCGCGCCTATGTCGAGCCTCTGATACAGCGCGCGGCGCTTGTCGATTCCTTCAATGAGGCGTGGCTGATTATCGGCGCGCTGTTCGCACTGTCGCTAGTCGCCGTGTTTTTCGTGCGCGGCGGAAAATGGACACCTGGCCGTGGCGCGGAAACGGAGAAGCCTTTGGCGGCTTCGGACGTTGCCGACTAGATGGTTGCCAGAAACGGTATCTTTATTGGAACGGCGGGTTGGACAGTCCGGCGTGCGCACCAATCGCTGTTTGCGCCCGGCGCCAGTCATCTCGCGCGCTATTCCGCGCTGTTGAACGCCGTTGAAATCAATTCGTCCTTCTATCGCCCACACCGCCCGGCGACCTATGCAAAATGGGCGTCGATCGTCCCGTCGGAGTTTCATTTCGCGGTGAAGATGCCACGCGCGATTACGCATTATGGGAGGCTTTCTGATGTGGAGGAACTCCTCGAAGGATTTCTTGGAGAGTGCGCGGCGCTTGGCGCTTCGCTCGGCCCGATTCTCATCCAACTTCCGCCGTCTCTGCGCTTTGACGCGCATAATTCCGGCATTTTCTTCAAGATGTTGCGTGCGCGATTTGGCGGGGCCGTCGCGCTGGAGCCGAGGCATGAAAGTTGGTTTGCGTCTGGCGCGGAAAAGCTACTCGTGAAATTTGAAATCGCGCGTGTCGCCGCCGATCCGATCCCGTCGAAGGTCGCGAACGTGGCCGCTTCGCTGCCCGGCGGGTGGCGCGGGCTTGTCTATTATCGCTTGCATGGGTCGCCGAAAATTTATTATTCAAATTATGAAATAGATCGGCTTCGCACATTGGCAGGCGATCTTCGCGAACGTGCCAAAGCGGGGCGCATCGTGTGGTGCATTTTCGACAACACGGCGTTGGGTCACGCCACGCAGAACGCTTTAGACCTCAAGGCGATGCTGGAAGGGCATACGCACCGATAGGCGCCGCTGGTGAGCGCGTGTCGCGGTTCTTCAATTGGGTCCCTTGAACTCTCAGCCCTGTTTACCTTTGTGCGGCTTGCGCACCAATTCGGGCTGAACATAGGCCGGCGCGGAGGACGGCTTGGTCTGCTGATTCTTGTCGGCCTTGGGTTTTTTCTTCTCTTTGCTGCTGCGCTGTTCGCGGTTGGCCATGGTGCGTCTCCGTCCGGCGTGATTCGAGTTCCAAGATTAAGCTAAGGCTGCTCTGGAAAAAAAGTGGGCGAGTGAGGCGCGGTTCGATTTATACATCGCTCCACGTTGCCGGAACATGAGTGGAACCTTTCAGGGGTATCCGCGTTTGGCGCGCCGGTCGGGTTCTGCTAGACACTTGGCCGGGCTGATGGCGATTTTCGAGATCTCTGTCCCCGCAGCGCTGTGCCCGCAAACTTTCTGTGCGCATGGCAAATGTCCGCGTCCAACCTGGAACCCGTAATGACCCGAATGTTTCGAGCCATTCCTCTTCCCTGCGTCCGCCTCACCCTTCTCTCTGCCGTTGCTGCCACCGCATTGCTGTGCGCGTCCAGCGCAGCATTTGCGGGCGTTTCCGAGCTCACTACCATCGCTCAGACATCGGTTATGGCAATCGACGATGTGGTGGACGGCAATGCGACAGCCGATGACGTCGCCAATAGTACCACGCCGGAAGATTCGTCGGCCCAGGATGGTGAGATAGCACCCACGCCCATCGCGGATGCCGCGCCCGCCATCGAGACGCCGCTGCACCATTTCTACTGCGTGGAATATGCGCGCTTGCGTTCCGGTTTCGCGATCTTCGGCGATGCCAAGACCTGGTGGGGCCACGCGAAGAATATCTATGACGAAGTCACCGCCCCTGTCGCTGATACGGTGATGGTGTTTTCGGGCAGCAAACGCATTGCGCGTGGGCACGTTGCTTTTGTCACGAAGATCGTCGGTCCGCGCGAGATCCGCGTGGATCAGGCCAATTGGCAGAACCACGGCGAAATCGACCGCAACACGCCGGTTCTGGATGTGAGCGCGGGCAATGACTGGAGCAAAGTCCGCGTCTGGAACATCGACACGGGCCAGTTCGGCGCGCATGTCTATGCGATCAGCGGCTTCATTGCGCGCAGCGCGGCGGCCGTTACGGGGTCGTAGAAACCCGCCATTTAAAATTCTATTCGTCAAAAGCAAAAACCCCGCGAGATTGCTCTCGCGGGGTTTCCGTTTTGATTTGTGAAGGCGAACATCCGTTCTTGGCAGGACTGGCAGCGACCGACTCTCCCGCGGCTTGAGCCGCAGTACCATGGGCGCAGGAGGCTTTGACGGCCGAGTTCGGAATGGGATCGGGTAGAATTCCTCCGCTAAGACCACCAGTCCGGCAAAGAACGGATGTATTTGTAAGACACCGAATTTTCTGAAGTGCTGATCACCGCAAGCACGCGCGGGCGTGTTGCGAATGAAAATCGTCTGGACTTGTTTCCAGACATGAAACGAGTGCTTGGCGATCAAGCCAATCGAGCGATTAGTACCAGTAAGCTCAACGCGTTGCCGCGCTTACACACCTGGCCTATCGACGAGGTAGTCTTCCTCGGCTCTCAAGCGAAACCTGGTTTTGAGGTTAGTTTCCCGCTTAGATGCGTTCAGCGGTTATCTATTCCACACTTAGCTACTCGGCTGTGCCGTTGGCACGACAACCGATCCACCAGAGGTGTGTTCCTTCCGGTCCTCTCGTACTAGGAAGAAATCCTCTCAAGTTTCGAACACCCACGGCAGATAGGGACCGAACTGTCTCACGACGTTCTAAACCCAGCTCACGTACCGCTTTAAATGGCGAACAGCCATACCCTTGGGACCTGCTCCAGCCCCAGGATGCGATGAGCCGACATCGAGGTGCCAAACCGCGCCGTCGATATGGACTCTTGGGCGCGATCAGCCTGTTATCCCCGGCGTACCTTTTATCCGTTGAGCGATGACCCTTCCACTCGGGATCACCGGATCACTATGACCGTCTTTCGACTCTGCTTGGTCCGTCGACCTTGCAGTCAGGCAGGCTTTTGCCATTGCACTCAACAACCGATTTCCGACCGGTCTGAGCCTACCATCGCGCGCCTCCGTTACTCTTTGGGAGGCGACCGCCCCAGTCAAACTGCCCACCATGCATGGTCCTGGACCTCGTTTCGAGGTCGCAGTTAGACATCAGGATCACAAAGGGTGGTATTTCAAGGGCGACTCCACTCAGGCCAGAGCCCAAGCTTCAAAGTCTACCACCTATCCTACGCATCACAGTCCTAATGCCAGTGCAAAGTTGCAGTAAAGGTGCACGGGGTCTTTCCGTCTGACCGCGGGAACCCCGCATCTTCACGGGGAATTCAATTTCGCTGAGCCGGTGTTGGAGACAGTGGGGAAGTCGTTACGCCTTTCGTGCAGGTCGGAACTTACCCGACAAGGAATTTCGCTACCTTAGGACCGTTATAGTTACGGCCGCCGTTTACCGGGGCTTCGATTCGACGCTTTCACATCTCCTCTTAACCTTCCGGCACCGGGCAGGCGTCAGACGCTATACGTCATCTTTGGATTTCGCAGCGCCCTGTGTTTTTAGTAAACAGTCGCCACCCCCTGCTATGTGCCCCCGGTCGATACTTGCGTACCGGCCGGGCCCTCTTCTTCCGAAGTTACGAGGGCAATTTGCCTAGTTCCTTCAACACCGTTCTCTCAAGCGCCTTAGCATACTCTGCCAGTCCACCTGTGTCGGTTTGGGGTACGGTCTGAACGTGGGAGCTATTTCCTGGGACCTCTTCCCGGCCCGCTCAATCCAGTAAGAGCGAACAAGTTACAAGATCCGTCACTTCCCACAGGCCCTGGAATATTTACCAGGTTCCCATCGACTACGCCTTTCGGCCTTGCCTTAGGGGCCGGCTAACCCTGCGCAGATTAACTTGACGCAGGAACCCTTGGACTTACGGCGAGAGGGTCTCTCACCCTCTTTATCGCTACTCATGTCAGCATTCTTACTTCCGATACCTCCAGGATCGCTCGCGCTTTCCCTTCGCAGGCATACGGAACACTCTGCTACCATTCCATCTTGCGATGAAATCCTAAGCTTCGGTACGTGACTTGAGCCCCGTTACATTTTCGGCGCAAAGTTCCTTATTTAGACCAGTGAGCTGTTACGCTTTCTTTAAATGATGGCTGCTTCTAAGCCAACATCCTGGTTGTTTTGGGAACCTCACATCCTTTCACACTTAGTCACGATTTGGGGACCTTAGCTGTAGGTCAGGGTTTTTTCCCTCTTCACGACGGACGTTAGCACCCGCCGTGTGTCTGCCATGCTCAGCACTCATCGGTATTCGGAGTTTGGTTAGGTTTGGTAAGCGGTGAAGCCCCCTAGCCCATCCAGTGCTCTACCCCCGATGGTGATACATGACGCGCTACCTAAATAGCTTTCGCAGAGAACCAGCTATCTCCAAGTTTGATTGGCCTTTCACCCCTAGCCACAAGTCATCCCCGTCTTTTTCAACAGACGTGGGTTCGGTCCTCCAGTGCGTGTTACCGCACCTTCAACCTGCTCATGGCTAGATCACTTGGTTTCGGGTCTCATCCGTCTAACTCAGTCGCCCTATTCAGACTCGCTTTCGCTACGCCTCCGCCGATTGGCTTAAGCTTGCTAGACAGACGAACTCGCTGACCCATTATACAAAAGGTACGAAGTCACAGGCTCGCCAAAAGCGAACCGCTTCATCACCTCGCTAAAAACAAAATGCCGAATGGCGCCAGACAACGCATTTCTGCGCCCTCTCACGTTTGTTCGACACTTTGCGTTTAAAGCAAGGTAGACGAAGCTGCTCACCTCAGGTGAGCCTGCTCCTTCTGTTTGTAGGCATCCGGTTTCAGGTCTCTTTCACTCCCCTCGCCGGGGTGCTTTTCACCTTTCCCTCACGGTACTAGTTCGCTATCGGTCACACACGAGTACTTAGGCTTGGAGCGTGGTCGCCCCGTGTTCAGACAGGATTTCACGTGTCCCGTCCTACTCGAGAATCCTCATTCTTTTTACCCGTACGGGGCTATCACCCGCTATGGCCGCTCTTTCCAGAGCATTCCGGTTTTTAAATGAGAATTACTGGCCTGGTCCGCGTTCGCTCGCCACTACTAACGGAGTCTCAATTGATGTCCTTTCCTACAGGTACTGAGATGTTTCAGTTCCCTGCGTTCGCTTCTCTCACCTATGTATTCAGTCAGAGATAATCCTTGCGGATTGGGTTTCCCCATTCGGAGATCTGCGGGTCAAAGAGTGCTCGCCTCTAACCGCAGCTTATCGCAGCGTGCTACGTCCTTCATCGCCTGTGTGCGCCAAGGCATCCCCCAGATGCCCTTGCTTTAACGCTTGATCGCTCAGCATTCGTTCCATGCCCAGAAAAAAGCCCAGCGCGCGAACGACTTCGCGCACCGCTCTTAATCCCAGACTTGGTATTAATTGCGATCAGTTTTTGGTGTCTTACGGACTCACCGGTTGTGCAAACCGGCAAATCCCGCCTTCACAATGTCAAAAATCCGCGAACACAAGCGAATGCGTTGAGTAACGCATCGTGATTGTGTTCGAAGCTTGTTGTTTTCTGCCGTTCATATGTCGCGTAAGTGGTGGAGCCGATCGGGATCGAACCGACGACCTGAAGCTTGCAAAGCTACCGCTCTCCCAACTGAGCTACGGCCCCGGGATCGATCTCGGATCAGATGGTGGGCCCGGAACGAGTTGAACGTTCGACCTCACGCTTATCAGGCGTGCGCTCTAACCACCTGAGCTACGAGCCCTAAAGAGGTCTTGATCTTCAAGGGCTCGATGCCCCCGACGCGACACCCGCGCAAGGTTGCGCGGGTACGACGGAAAAGGAAGGGAAACGAAGGGGGCGGCAAGTTCGCCATTGTGTCTTAAGAGGAGGTCTAAACAGTCTCGTGAGAGAAGGGCTGTAGCCCTGAAGTTTATGACTTCCATCCTTAGAAAGGAGGTGATCCAGCCGCAGGTTCCCCTACGGCTACCTTGTTACGACTTCACCCCAGTCGCTGACCCTACCGTGGCCGGCTGCCTCCTCTTGCGAGGTTAGCGCACCGTCTTCGGGTAATGCCAACTCCCATGGTGTGACGGGCGGTGTGTACAAGGCCCGGGAACGTATTCACCGCAGCCTGCTGTTCTGCGATTACTAGCGATTCCACCTTCATGCACTCGAGTTGCAGAGTGCAATCTGAACTGGGACGGTTTTTTGAGATTAGCATACTCTCGCGAGTTAGCTGCTCATTGTCACCGCCATTGTAGCACGTGTGTAGCCCAGGGTGTAAGGGCCATGAGGACTTGACGTCATCCCCACCTTCCTCCGGCTTGTCGCCGGCGGTCCCTCTAGAGTGCCCAACTTAATGATGGCAACTAAAGGCGAGGGTTGCGCTCGTTGCGGGACTTAACCCAACATCTCACGACACGAGCTGACGACAGCCATGCAGCACCTGTCTCTGCGCCCCTTGCGGGGAAACTCCCTTTCAGGAGTGAGCACAGGATGTCAAACCCTGGTAAGGTTCTGCGCGTTGCGTCGAATTAAACCACATGCTCCACCGCTTGTGCGGGCCCCCGTCAATTCCTTTGAGTTTCAACCTTGCGGCCGTACTCCCCAGGCGGAACGCTTAATGCGTTAGCTGCGCCACTGAGTAGCAAGCTACCCAACGGCTAGCGTTCATAGTTTACGGCGTGGACTACCAGGGTATCTAATCCTGTTTGATCCCCACGCTGTCGCGCCTGAGCGTCAGTAACGGGCCAGTGAGCCGCCTTCGCCACCGGTGTTCTTCCCAATATCTACGAATTTCACCTCTACACTGGGAATTCCACTCACCTCTCCCGTACTCAAGTTCTACAGTTTCAAGGGCAGTTCCAGAGTTGAGCTCTGGGCTTTCACCCCTGACTTGAAGAACCGCCTGCGCGCGCTTTACGCCCAGTAATTCCGAACAACGCTAGCCCCCTTCGTATTACCGCGGCTGCTGGCACGAAGTTAGCCGGAGCTTCTTCTACGGGTACCGTCATTATCGTCCCCGTCGAAAGAGTTTTACAACCCGAAGGCCTTCATCACTCACGCGGCATCGCTGGATCAGGGTTTCCCCCATTGTCCAAGATTCCCCACTGCTGCCTCCCGTAGGAGTCTGGGCCGTGTCTCAGTCCCAGTGTGGCTGGTCGTTCTCTCAAACCAGCTACTGATCGAAGCCTTGGTGAGCCATTACCTCACCAACTAGCTAATCAGACGCGGGCTAATCTTTCGGCGATAAATCTTTCCCCGTAAGGGCGTATACGGCATTAGCACAAGTTTCCCTGAGTTGTTCCGTACCGAAAGGCATATTCCCACGTGTTACTCACCCGTCCGCCGCTCCCATTGCTGGGCGCTCGACTTGCATGTGTTAGGCGTGCCGCCAGCGTTCGTTCTGAGCCAGGATCAAACTCTCAAGTTATGATCCTGAGCTGGTCGCGAAACGCTCACGTTGTTCGCAACAAAATTTAACGGAGCTTGGAAACCCAGCAAACCAACCACGGTCAACCGGGCAACAAACATGTCTTATTTTATTGCTAAAGAACGCGAGCGTTCGGAAAGCTCGATTTATTATGCCCTTGAGTCAGCCTTTCGGCCTTCTCGAGGGCAAGCGATCAAGCCGCCGCCCACGTTCCCCTTCCTGTAATCACAATGTCAAAGAGCCCCGTCTTTGGGACGAAAAACCAGTATCTTACAGACGGAACGCCACTCGCAAGACAATCGCTCGCGAAGCGGCGTGGGCGCGGGTTATAGGGGGGTGGTCATAGCCCGTCAACCGATAAAATGGCGGGAAATGAGGATTTTTCTGGGCGGCTGTGGATAGCAAAACCCTCGAAATTCTGCTGGAGCCACGGACTTTTCGGATTCTTGCGCAAACCACTAGGGATGGGTCTTTCGCAAGTGCACAACGCTAGAAAACCTGGCCTTTTCCATATGCCGCTTGCAAGGCTGCAACGACGACATCACGGGCGGATTTCTTCGGCAGGCCCATATCGGCAAATTCTCGCTCCGCTGCCGCATCGCAAAGCCGCTCGAAAACCAGAAGCGAGGCGTAGATCTCAGCGTCGCTGCGCCCCGATTGCGGCAGCAAAGCTTTCGATGTCGCAATCTGCGCCTTGCGCGCCCGCGTCCGCGCGGCACGCACTTGATCGTCTTCAACAGATAAATGCCGCAGCGAACGGCGAAAGCCGCGCCATTTCACATGGAATCCCATCATCGTATCGGCGACCTTGCCCAGCCCAGCGCGCCCACGCACGCGCAAGATCGCGCCGATGGCTTCGGACTCCGCCTTCCACCAGCGTTCATAAACGGCAAGAAAGACCGCGGTCTTGTCTGCATAATGACGATAGAAGGTTTGCGGCGCATAGCCGGCGCGGCGGGCGATGCGGTTTGTATCCGTGCCGTGAAAACCCCGCGCATTGAACTCAATCTCCGCCGCGTTTAACAGCGCCGCTGCCGTCTCCTCAGGGTTTCGCCTGGCGGGTTTTCGTGACCGCATGTGATGTCCCAATCACTTGATTGCACCGCCTTATAGCCGCACCCGCCGCCGCCGCGCCAACTGATTGTCGCTCCCGCCGATAAGTGATATTGTTATCACTTATCGGCGGGAGACAAGCATGACGATGGCGGAAATTTTGATGGTTGGCGGGCGCGCACTGTTGGCGCTGCTCTTTATCCTCGGCAGGCGTCACCAAGATCATCGGGCCGAAACCCGTTCTAGATCATATGCGGCAGGAGCATGTGCCAACGTTTCTGCTGCCTTTGGTGATCGCATTGGAGATCGGCGCCGGTATCGCTTTATTGATCGGCTGGCGCACGATGATCGTGGCAGGCCTGCTGTCGGGCTTTTGCATCGCCACAGCGATTGTGTTTCACCGCAATTTCGCGGAGCGCGTCGAACGCACGCAATTTGTGAAGGATCTGGCGCTAGCCGGTGGCCTCGCCTTCGTCGCAGCGCAAGCAATGATGTAAAAAAAGGGCCGGCGAAATTTCGCCGGCCCTTTCGCGCTCGATGCCGTTAGTGCGGTGTTGTGCTGTTGTCGGGTGTATTCGGTGGGGTCGGCGGAGTCGCCGGCGCAGGCGGGGCCGGGGGCGTGGCGGACGTCGGCGGTGTGGCCGGCGCAGCGTTGTTTGTTGTGGAGCCACCAGCGCCCGGCGCAGCAGGCGTCGTTCCCGGATTGGCCAACTGCTGCTGATTAAGCTGCGCTGTCGTCTGCTCTTCGCTGGCATTCTCGGCGCTATTGGATTCATGCGTCTTCGCATGCGCCACACGATCATGACGCTTATGCACCGGCTTTTTCGCCGTATCGGTTGGCATCGCGGGTTGCGCGGTGGTTGCTGGCGTTGCCGGCTGCGCAGTTGTGGCTGGCGCGGTTGGGGCTGGCTGCATGGGCGCAGCGGTATTTTGCGCAAGAGCCGGAGCGGCGGCCATAATCGCGAGCGCGGCGGCGCTACCAAGAATCGTGGAACGAATTCGCATGATGAATATCCTTTTCAAGACGCCCCCGCGCACCCAAACAACGTTTTAAAAAAAAAGACCCGTTCCACTAAGCGAAAGGGCCGACACTCATGGTGCCGGCCCTCGCGAATCGAACAATCGCATTACATCCTGTCGCCGCTTTCGAAAGTCGATCCGGGCATGTCCCACAGATCAGCACGCGTCAGGTTGGTGTAAAGGATGTGATTGTCGGCATCGAAGCGAAGATCGCCCGGCTGCACCCAAACCGAAACGCGCCTGTTCAGCGCGACTTCGACGCGATGCGGGCGACCATCAACACCGGTCTCGACATTGCGAACCTTGCCAACCCATTCGCCATTCGGGCCTTCGATCGGTGCGTTCGCCAGTTGGTGGGTCGGATCCGCGATGAGATAGAGACGCGTCAGCCGACCGTCTTCGTAGCGATAAGGATAAGCGTGCGGGTAGTCGGTGAAATAGAACCGCGCTTCGTCATAGTGGTGAATGTTGCGCTCATACTGTGCATGTTCGGCGTGATAGCGGTCCTGCTGCTGCTGATAATCCCGCTGCTGTTGGTCATACTGGGCGTTACGCGGCGATGGCTGATCCACCGGCGCTTGACCGTTCAGGGTCGCGGGCGCCGCGGCCGTTCCGTCTTGGGCGTCCTGATTGAGTTGCTGCGTCTGGGCCTTCTCCGCTGGCGTCGAATACTGCGGCGAATTGTTCGCATCCTGTCCGAAACTCGGCGAAACAAGGAAAAGAGCGCCGGCAAGCGACAGGCTTGCGACGCTCCCCAGAACAAGGGTCTTGGTTTTCATGTGCGTCTCCATCGTTGCCGGCGCGTGAGCCGGTACGCAGGGAAAACGCCTAAGGTTAAGGTCTGTTCCGCCTGCGGCACGCAGGTCCAACCAAAATTAACGATTTTCGGTTTGAGAGTTCCGTGATGGAACTCTCAGCCTCCCGGTCGATAAGGACGCGCTTTGAATTCAGCCGGTCGCGATATATTCGCGCAAGCTTTGCGCTTCGCGCACCGTTTCGGCGATGCGCGTTTTCACAACATCGCCGATAGAAATAATGCCGGCGAGCTGGCCATTCTCCACGACAGGCACGTGACGAAAGCGGCCGCGCGTCATTTGCTCCATAAGATCGTCCACGGAATCGGCTTCGCAGCATGTGGCAACGCCGCGCGTCATGTATTCGCTGACCTCATGCGCCAATGCTTCTGCGTTTGCGAGTGACAACGCCCTTACGATATCGCGCTCCGACAAAATGCCGGCGAGCATTCCGCTGCGGTCGCACACGATCACTGCCCCGATGCGCTTGCCGGCAAGCAGGCGCGCGGCCTCCGCCATTGTCGCTTCCGGCGCGATGGTCACCACATCGCGGCCCTTGTCCCGGAGAATATGAACGACTTGCATGTGCGCCTCCTGCGGCTTTCGCACCGTGAAGCTTGCATCATCCGTCGAAATGGCCGAACCAGCGAAAACCGGGCTTGAAACATTGCGGCGGAGCACCTGCGAACGGCTCCACGGACGGGCAAATGCTGCGCCCCGTGCGTCATCATTGCAAGAAAACAAGACGAAGGGCTGGCGGGGCGAAGATGACGGGTATGTCAATTTAACTAACGCGGCATTGACGGCACGGGCAACGATAACGATGTGTGCAATGGGCAGGCCCGAGATCGGCCCATCGGAGAGACATCATGAAATTCACAAGCCGCATAGCGCTGCTGGTTGTTCTGGCGGGCGTTTTCTTCCTTTTGTTCGGAATCAACGGCACCTGGTACACGGTCAATCAGGGCGAGCGCGCCGTGTTGCTGCGCTTTGGACAAGCGGTGGATGTCGAAGGTCCCGGTCTGCACTTGAAGGCACCGTTCATCGAAGACGTGGTCAAGATGAGCGTGCGCGAGCAGAAAGAAGAGTTCAAAACGCAGGCCTATTCGCAGGACCAGCAACCGGCGACCGTTGAAGTGAGCGTCAACTATCAGCTGCCGGAAGGTAGCGTGATGGGCACCTATACGCGTTACGGCGTCGATTACCCCGCCATTCTGATCGACACGCAATTGCCGCGGCGTTTGAAAGAAGTGTTCGGCCGTTTCTCAGCGCAGAACATGATCCAGGACCGCACGAAGTTGGGCCTGGAAGTCGAGAAGTCTCTCGAAGGCGCGCTCGACGGCCGCGGCATTCACATCGTATCCGTGCAGGTGGAGGACGTGTCGTTCTCGGATGCGTATGAAACCGCCGTGGAAAGCCGCATGCGCTCGATCGTGGCGGAGTACCAGGCGGAGGCCGAGAAGGCCAAGCGCATCACCAATGCCGATGCCGCGGCCTACGAAGTGAAAGCTGCCGCTGACGCGCAGGCTCACGCCATCCAGGTGCAGGGCCAGGCGCAAGCCTCCGCCATCAAGGCGCGGGCCGACGCGCTGCAATCCAACCCCAATCTTGTGTCGCTGACCGCGGCGGAGAAGTGGAACGGCATCCTGCCGTCCACCATGGTGCCCGGCGGCGCCGTGCCTTTCCTGCAATTGCCAAAATAGTCGAGCGCGGCATCATCGGCACGCATATCGGTCGCCAGCGAGGTGGCATCAGATCAGAGATTTGCGAGCGTTCAATGCCGCTTCTGCAGGCAAATCCGGCGAAATCCTGCGGCAACGAAGAGCGACATACGGCTCCTGACCGCGTCATAATCGGATGAATGGCAAAGGCCTGATGAAAGCAGGTCGATGCGACCCGTTTCGGCAAATGTCAGCGTAAGCGTGCCGGACAGGAACTGATAGCTCCAATAGAGATCGTCATCGTGAGCACCATGCATGATACCGCGCAGTGCATCGATCAAGCGATGAATAACCGGGTCGAAATATCGCGCCATTGTTTCACCACCCCATTTGGGCGTGTTGTTTACCTGGGCGACGATCGCCAGATAGTTCTTCCATCCGGTTCCTCCTTTCGCCCATCGTTCGATCACCGGATCCAGAAAGGCCTGGATAAATCCTTCGATCGTGGCGCCGCCGGCTCCCGGATTAATCTGGTAGTCGTCAATCGCTTTCAGGCGGGCGTCGTTGAGGATCGCCGCGCGGCGTAGAAATACCGAATCGAACAGGCCTCTCTTCGTGCCGAAATAGTAATGCGCCAACGCCACATCGACATTTGCCTTGCGCGTGACCTGGCGCACGGTGACACCGTCGAAGCCATGCTCGGCGAATAGCTCTTCGGCAGCGTCAAGAATGTGCTCCCGTAAAGCTTCTCCCGCACCCTCCTTGGTAGGGCGCCCGCGATTGCGCTTCGGCGCGGATTTTCCACGCAAACGCTTCGTTACCGGCTGAGCCGTTTTCCGCTTTCCTGCAGTTTGTGCCACGATCCGGTCACCCCCGCATCTATTGTGAACTGAGATCGGATCGTCCTGCAAACCGTCTGCACCAAGCGGATGCGTGATGGGCGCCGTCAACCGAACACACTGGCTGCGGGCGGCATGCGGCTCCAAAAATCCCGGATTTCAGGATAGGGATCGTTTACGACACGAACCGAGTCGTTGAACAACATCGTGGCGCGATCAAGGGGTCCGAAGGCCGGCCAATTGGGGACGCGGGCATTATTTGGATCGCCGGTCTTGGCAAACGCAATCCAGGCTGACGCAAGTTGACTGCATAGCTCGCTGCCAGCGCGCGAACCGGCGCCTACGATCGCGTCGCGGACATTGTAAAAGGACGCCGAGACGTCGATGGCGTGCGCTGCCCCAAACCGTCCCCCGTAAGCCGGCGCCGACCACTCCCACTGATAGGCATAAACCGGCGCGCCGCCTTGTGCCGCTTTACGTTCCGCCTGCGTGCGCGCGAAGCGCCGAAATCCGGCATCCGTTATGATCTGGGCTTGAAGCAGGTACGGCGATTTGCGCGGCCAGACGTTTCGGTAAAGCCGCAGCATAGCGTCGGCCACATCAGGATAGCGCGCATTGAGCAGCGCCTTCAAACTGGTTTCATCGAGGTCGAAATTATCGAAAAACAACCCGGCATCGTCCGTCGTCGTAGAAATAATGAGGGGTATGTCCGCGCTTTCTTCGGGTGCCTCAGGGTCGAAAGGGTGGTGTCGAAAATATTGCCCATCAAGGACTGGCATGAAGGCATGCGCACCAATCGCTGTTTGCGCGGCGAGCAACGTTTGCCAAGCCAGCTTCTGAATATCTGCGATGCTGCTTTTTGTCAGGCCCAGCTTGGCAATGAGCGCGGCAGAAATGCTTCCTGCCTCCTCGCGCGTCTGAAAGCGCAACAGGGAACCACTCTGGATCGCCGCGCGATGGAACAGGCCTTTGGCGGCGGGCGCTGCGAGAAGGGCGCTAGTTTTCCAGCCGCCGCCAGATTGGCCGAATATCATCACGCGCCTCGGATCGCCGCCGAAATTCGCGATATTGCCCCGTACCCATTCAAGCGCCGCCGCGAGATCCATGAGGCCGCCAACACCGGCAAATGCAAACTCTTCCGGAGCACCCGCGTCCACGAGATTAAGGTATCCGAAACTTGCTAGCCGGTGCGTCACCGTCACGACAACGACATCGCCAAGACGCGCCAGTTGTGCGCCGTCATACATCGCGGCATTGCCCGAACCGACGGCAAAGCCGCCGCCGTGAAACGAGACCAACACGGCGCGCTTGCCGCCGTCATTGAGCCCAGGCGTCCAGATATTGAGATGCAGGCAGTCTTCGCTGATGCCTCCGGTGGCGGGCACAAGGTCGAACTGAATCAGCGCGCCGTAACTATTGCTGCTTTCCGTCGCGACCTGCGGCGAGACCGGGCCATAGCCGAAACATTCGCGCTGGCCCGTCCATGCGGCTGGCTTTTTCGGAGGCATAAAGCGGTTCGGGCCGCCGGTCGAAGCGCCGTAAGGCACGCCCTTAAACTGCCGGATGCCCGAATTGACCAGGCCTTGCACCTTGCCGCAGGTGGTGTCGGCAACGCAGAAGACACCATCTGCTTCGCCGGCAGCCATTCCGCTTTTCTTTCTCTCAAACTTCTAATCCAGGCTGACTTTCAATATCAGCCCAATTGTGCGCGGTTGCGAGAGGTAAACAGGAACTGGCGCAAAACCAAGGAGGTATTGATTGTTGATCGTGGACGCAGAAACCTCGCCGCGGACGTCGAACACGTTTTTCAAATAGGCGTCCACCTCCATATTGCGGGGCATGTAAATGGCGAGCCCAAGGTCGAGCGTATTATAGCCCGCGAGCTTGTAAACCGGGTTTCCGACGCCCGGCGTGCTGCCAGCATAGCCGGCCGTCCGGTCGCCCAGGTAAGCGTCGCTCGCATTCACCGCGCCGCTAAAGCCATCACCGATCTCAAACGAATAGTTCGCGTTGAGCGCGAAGTTGAATTTCGGCGACAACGGCAGGCGCGCGCCTTTGTAGTTGACGCCAATGATCGGCGAGGTGGTGATGAGCTTGGCATCCGTGTACGCGGCTGAACCGCTCACAGTAAGATCCGGCAAGATGCGATAGCCGAACGACATTTCGGCGCCCTGAACCCGCGCATTGCCCGCGTTCACGAGCTGGTTGATGCCACCGGCGTTGACGGTGGTCTGGATGCCGGTCCACTCGATGTCGTAGACGTCGAAATTGAGCGTTGCTTTGCCGTCCAGCAAAGTCGATTTCTCGCCGAGTTCATAATTCCAGAGCTTGTCTGGCTGGAAACTCGGAGGCAAAGCCCCTCCCGGCAGCACGAAGTTGGGGCCGCCCGGCCGGAAGCCGCTGGAAATCCGCGCGTAGATCATCGTGTCGTCGGTGACGTGATAGCGCGGATTGATCAGATAAGTGGCAACGTTTTGGTCCGATCCCGCCGCGTAATGGTTGATGACGAACGGATTGGGAAAGAAAAGACTTTGGAGGTTCGACTGATAGGTCTGATGCTGCTGGCTGTACCGTATGCCAAGCGTGACATCGAATTTGTCGCTGAAGAAGTAAGTACCGTCTGCGAAGGCAGCGAGCTCCCGATACGTACTTGGCAAATACCCAAAGAACGGCAGAACACCGAAGAGCGTGCCGCTGGGTGTTGCCGCGTCGATCAGATCGACGGATTCGTCGGTGATTTCCCGGTCGTAATAGCCGCCGATGACCCATTCGAAAGTATTGTTGTCGGGTGAAGCGAGCCGAACTTCCTGCGTGAATTTCTTGGTGCTGGTGTTGACCGGCAGACCAAAGGGATCGGGCGAGGCCAGGAGTGCGTCGTACAACTCGCTTTCGTCGGACAGATAGCGGCCGTGATTGTACTGGTAGCCCGTTACCGACGTCAGATTCGCCCAATGCAGGTTCCAGTTCAGAACGGCTGAATAAAGGCTCAGCGAACTTTCTCCCGGCTGCTTCAGGACATAGGATTGGTCATAAGGGCCCTCGACGGGCTTGTGCGTGGTGAAATCGCGGAAGCTGACATCGGCGCCGCTTCCGTCAATGCTTTGCGAGTAGGCGCTGAGTCGCATGTCGATATCGGGCGTGATCTGCGCGAGAAACGAGACGCGGCCGCCCAGAGTACGTCCGGAACCAACATCTTTGCGGCCGTGATCCGGATCCTGCGTATAACCGGAATCGTATTGCTGAAGCCCGTCAACGCGAATCGCCGCTTTCCCGTCGAACAGGGGCATGTTCACCATTGCCCGCAATCCGTCGTTGAGCGAGCCGTGCTCGGTGCTGGAGCCTTCGACTTCCGCGCTGGCGCCGAATGAATTGAGATCAGGCGCCGCCGTGACATACTTTACGGTGCCGCCAAGCGCGTTCGAACCATAAAGCGTGCCCTGCGGGCCGTTAAGAATTTCGACGCGGTCAAGGTCGAAAACATTGATGTTGAATGATTGAGACCCCAATCCGAACTGCGTGCTTGCGCCAACCGGCACGTCATCCAGATATATGCCAACCGCGCTGCCCAACTGCGTGCCGCCGGTTGTGATGCCGCGAATGGCAATAAGATTGTTGGTCGGACCACCTGAAAAATAGCTCACGCCCGGAACCGTGCGCGCAAAATCCGAGAAGCTGTTCGCATGAATCTGATCGAGGGCCGCCGCCGTCAGAGCGGTGACTTCGCCCGCGACGTTTTGGGTCGACTCCGACCTTTTCTCGGCTGTTACGACCACTGTTTCGATGGACGTGCCGCTGTTCGTTGCGGCAGCTTGCTGAGCCAAGACGCCGGTTGCCCATGTGAGGGCCATAGCAGCCACGCCGCAATGCAGTACGACCTTCTTCGACAGAAACTTCATCGGCTTCCCCCTGATGCAGCCAGGTCGAGCAGACCGCCTGGAGCTTGTTTTGCGAGGTGCGCGCTTCGGATTTTTTGGCGCCCACGCTTCGTCCAATGGACGCTAGCGGGCACAACTACGTCCAACAAGAATAATTCAGCACCGGATGAATGAATATTCGTCTGATGCTGAAAATCGAGCCAAACTGTAACCGGAAAAGCACGCTGCCTGTGTCCAGGCATTGCCCAATAGATGGGCGATTGATGCAGAGCTGGGGCCGTATAGTTGAGGTGATGCGCTCGATTGCGCGCGCCCGGTTTGAGCGAACAGTCGAAAGAGCTTAACGGTCGCTGCCCAAAACCAGCACCAAGCGGTACGCGGTTGGGACTACAGAACAGAGGTTTGTGCCAACAACCCATGCCAACCATTCCGTCATTCTGGTGACGAATTGCGCCATGAAAAGATAGCCTAGTGGTCTGTTTATATTGCATTTTTTATACTCTAGTGCAGCCCATGAACCGGTGGTTTGCCACCGTCAACGCGATTGGAGTTCGCATTGTGTGTGATCGCTTGCTATTGATCTTCCTAGGGGCACGTTTCATCTTTCGCTTGCATTCGAACTAATTTCGCATGCTCAGGAACTCGACGGGGATATCATGGCTAGCAAGCGCAAGATTTGGATTGGCGCATCGGTTTTGGCGTTGGTCGCAGCGGGTGTGCTGTATGCAGGCGGAGCTTTCCCGCCGAACGGAAAACAGACAGCTGGCACGATCGTGCCGGCCGAACGCTACCGGGCGGAGCAGGTAGGAAACTCGGACGTCAAGCTTGGCGATCAAAGCGTTCCGAAAGTGATGCAGACCGATTCCTTCCAGAGCGTGAGCCAGCAGCAGTCGGTGTCGGCAGGCGGCTCGAATGCTGCTTCGCAGGCAGCGGCTGATGCAGCTTCCAACGCGGCCTCGAATGCAGCGTCTAACGCAGCGTCCAACGCGGCGGCGCACGCTGCTTCCAACGCAGCGTCCAATGCGGCTTCGAACGCAGCCGCACATGCGGCGTCGAATGCGGCCTCTAACGCCGCTTCGAATGCTGCTTCCAACGCGGCGTCAAACGCAGCGTCCAATGCGGCTTCTAATGCTGCATCGAATGCAGCCTCCAACGCGGCTTCAAACGCGGCCTCGCATGCTGCGTCAAACGCAGCATCCAATGCGGCTTCTAATGCTGCATCGAATGCAGCCTCGCATGCCGCTTCCAACGCGGCGTCGAACGCGGCCTCGCATGCTGCGTCAAACGCAGCATCCAATGCGGCTTCAAATGCAGCCTCGCATGCCGCTTCCAACGCGGCTTCGCATGCTGCGTCAAACGCAGCATCCAATGCGGCTTCAAATGCAGCCTCGCACGCCGCTTCCAACGCGGCGGCGCATGCTGCCTCGAATGCGGCGTCCAACGCAGCTTCGAACGCGGCGGCCGCAGCGGCGAGCCACCAGCAGTAAAATTACAAATCTTTGGTCTGAGCAGCCACCGGGTCATTCCGGTGGCTGTTTTTTTGGCTGCGCTGCTGTCACTGTACGCCCGTAGAGCAGCGAGTTGGGCGGGGCATGCGTTTTGGGACTTTTGGAGCACGCATAGGCGCGCTTTGCGTCATTGGGCTGACGTTGACCGGCAGCGGGGCGCTGGCGGACGATATCTACCCCAGCCAGTTGCAGACTGACGATCTGCGGCTGATCTACTACGACCCGATCCAGACCTATCTGGCCCCCTATGTCGGACGGGCGTTCGAAAACTCATTCGCCTTCCAGCGCAAGACCTTCGACTGGACGCCGTGGGACAAGACCACAGTGTATCTGCAGGATCTGGCGGATTACGGCGGGGCCATCGTACGCGCGACCCCGAACGACGCCCTGACTGTGGACATTGCGCCCATGTCCACGACCTTCGAAACGTTCAGTCCCGGCGAACGGTTCTTCACACTGATGAATCACGAGCTGGTGCATGTCGCCACGATGGACGTGTGGAACAGTCAGGACGCGGGCTGGCGCAATTTTTTCCACGGCAAGCCTCTGCCGGTCGCTGAGCATCCCGAAACGATTCTCTACAACTACCTCGCGCAGCCCCGCACGCTGGTGCCGCGCTGGTACCTCGAAGGCAGCGCCGTGTTCATGGAAACATGGATGGGCGGCGGGTTGGGCCGCGCGCAGGGTGGCTACGACGAGATGGTATTCCGCGCGATGGTGCGCGACGACGCCCATTTCTTCACGCCCTTGGGACTTGAGGCCGAAGGCAATTCCGTCGACTTCCAGGTCGGCGCGAACAGCTATCTCTACGGCACGCGCTTCGATTCTTATCTCGCGCTGACTTACGGTCCGGAGAAGGTGATCGACTGGCTGAAGCGCGGCAACGATAGCGACGCCTATTACACCGATCAGTTCCAACGTGTCTTCGGCAAGCCGCTGGACGCTGCATGGGCCGACTGGATCGCGTGGGAACACGAGTGGCAGCGCAAGAACCTTGCGTCAGTCGGCAAATATCCGCTGACGCCGGAGAAGCATCTGACGAATCGTGCCCTCGGCTCGGTCTCACGCGCGTTCTATGATGCCAAGACGAACAGCCTAATCTCCGGTTTTCGCGCTGTGGGGCAGATCGCCAATATCGGCATGGTGTCGCTGACGGACGGCAGCACCCGCAAGCTCACGGATCTGAAAGGACCGGCGCTCTATCGCGTGACCTCGGTCGCATTCGATCCCGAAAGCCGCATCGCCTTTTTCACGGCGGACAACAACGCCTGGCGCGACCTGATGCAAGTCAATGTGGACACGGGCGACACCACGATGCTGCTGCGCGACGCGCGCATCGGCGATCTCGCCTTCAACCGCACGGATAAATCCATCTGGGGCATCCGCCATCTGAACGGTCTGGACACGATGGTGCGCATCCGCGCGGCGCATGACGCCTGGAACCAGGTCGTTACGCTGCCCTATGGCCAGGACATGTTCGATCTGGATATTTCGCCGGACGGCACCTTGCTCAGCGCCTCCGTCAGCGAGATCAACGGCGATTCGCGGATCGACATCTATCGCATTAGCGACCTTCTGGCCGGCAAGCCCGACGCAATCGCGACCATGCAACTGGGCCAAGCCATTCCCGAAAGCGGCGTGTTCTCGCAAGATGGCAAATACCTCTACGCAACCGCCTATTATACCGGCGTGTCGAACGTCTATCGCCTCGACATCGCAGCCAACAAATTCGACGCCGTCAGCAATGCCGCCACCGGTTTCTTCCGCCCCATACCGATGGCCGATGGATCGCTGATCGTCTACGAATACACCGGACAGGGCTTCGAGCCGGTCAAGATAGACCCCAAGCCACTGACCGATCTTGGCAACGTCAAATTCCTGGGCACGGAAGTCGCGGACGAACATCCCATCGTCAAGACGTGGGCGGTGGGAAGTCCGGACAAGGTTCCGCTCGACTCGATGATTACCAAGAACGACTTCTACCACGCCGAAGACGAACTGAGCTTCGACGGCAGCTATCCGATCGTGGAAGGCTACAAGGGCCATGTCGCGATCGGCTGGCATATGCAGATGGAAGATCCGCTGATGTACAATCTTCTCAGCGCGAACATTTCCTATTCGCCCAGCGACCTGGGCCAGGGCCAGCAGTTCCACGGCGATGTATCATACCGGACGCTGTATTGGCATTTCACCTATTGGCACAACAACGCCAATTTCTACGATCTGTTCGGGCCGACCGACCGCAGCCGCAAGGGCGACGCGCTGCTCGCGGGCTATCACAACATCCTTATCTACGATCCGCCGCGACAGCTGGAGTTCACCGCCGATGCCGGGCTTTACACGGGGCTCGACGTTCTGCCCGGCGCACAGAACATCCAGTCGCACGACCCGAACATCACGAATTTGAAACTCGGCCTGACCTATACCGACATTGAGAAATCGCTGGGTGCGATCGACAACGAAGCCGGCTACCGCGCCAACATCTTCCTGATCAACAATTATGCCCACAACGAGTTATTTCCGCAGGTGCATGGCGGTTTCGATTTCGGCTTCGCCCTGCCGTGGAACCACGCATCGCTCTGGCTCTACAATTCGGCCGGAACCTCTGGTGGCGATCGCAGCAATGCACTCGACTATTTCTTCTTCGGTGCGTTCGGAAACAACTTCGTCGATAATGGCGAAGTTAAACGCTATCGAGATTATGACGCGTTTCCCGGCTTCTCCATCGACGCAATCAGCGCGCGCAGCTTCCTGAAGACAATTGGCGAGTTCAATCTGCCGCCGATCCGCTTCGATGACATCGGAACCCCGGCCTTTTACCTGAGTTCGCTGCGTAGCGCGGTGTTCGCCGGTGTGCTGGACACCGATCCGGGTTCGCCCGTCGGCCGCACCCTGGAGACGGTGGGTTTCCAGCTCGATTGGAACTTCTCCGTGGCCGTGCGCTTGCCTATGACGTTATCCATCGGCGATGCGATCGGTATGGAAAATGGCCGCGTGCGTCGCAACGAAATCATGGTGTCCTTGAAGATCTTGTGATGGCGCGGCAAATCCTATTTGGACTGGAAACCCCGATGTTTTTCGCCGTCGAGCGCTGCGCATGACTTCTCATTTTGCCATTGAAGCGGCTTTGGGCCTGGGACCCGTGCTGCTCTTTCTCGCGGCACTTCTCTATATGGACAGTTTCAAACTCGTTGGTTTCGGGACGGTGATTGGCGTTCTGCTTATGGGAGGGTTTGCGGCTATCGCTGCTTATTTCGCTAGCGCTCCGGTAATGGACGCGTTGCATGTCGATTTTCCCTATTACAGCCGCTTTGTGGCGCCGGTCGTTGAAGAAACGGCAAAGGCCAGTGTGATGATCTATCTTTTCGCGCGCAATCGCATCGGCTTCATGGTGGATGCGGCGATATTGGGCGTTGCGGTCGGTGCCGGCTTTTCGCTCTTCGAGAATGTCTATTATGCTTACGTGTTTCCGGACGCGAATATTGGCGTATGGATGGTACGCGGCCTTGGAACCGCGATCATGCATGGCGGCGTCATGGCGGTCTTCGGCGTGACGGCACAAGGTCTCTCTGAGAGGCATGCAACGTTCAATCCGCTCAATTATGTTCCGGGCCTTGTGTTTGCGATTGCTATACATTCCATTTTCAACCAGTTTACGAATTGGCCGTTGCAATCCACCGCGGCGGTGATTGTAGCACTGCCAATGGCCATTCTGTTCGTGTTCGACAAGAGCGAACATCAAGTCCACGACTGGCTTGTTCACGATTATGAATCGCATGAGCATTTGCTCGACGACATCCGAAGCGGAAAATTTGCGAAGAGCGAGGCTGGCCGCTTTATCAGCGACCTTGCCGCGAAGCTGAGCAAATCGGCGTTGGCCGATATTTTTGCCTATATCCGCCTTCACACCGAATTGGTTATGCGTGCGGAGCAACTGCTTCTTTCGCGCGAACAGGGCACGTCTGTCTCGCCAGCCCGGCCAGTTAGTGACGATTTCAAGCGGTTGCATGCTCTGAAACGCAAGATCGGCAGAACCACGATGTTGACGATCTGGCCGCATCTGAAATTCGGCCATCAGGAACTATGGGAATTGCATCAGCTTGAAGCTCGCAAATTGTGAAACCAGAAAGTCGATAGCGTTCTTTTGTGGACGGCCCCTGCATTGCAAGGATTTTCTTTGACGATCTGGAAGCTTGGTCGGGTGCAGTCTTTTGTCCGGCCTATCTGTTGCGGCCGATAAGACCGCTGGCCTTGATGTAGTCCGCGGA
>Ga0209483_1000327_pt1 | contig 43405 bp, 41 predicted proteins | sample NGEPerA_FD_184508 | JGI IMG/M metagenome (GOLD analysis project Ga0209483, IMG submission 184508) | Arctic peat soil microbial communities from the Barrow Environmental Observatory site, Barrow, Alaska, USA - NGEE PermafrostL2-A... | ecosystem: Environmental > Terrestrial > Soil > Wetlands >...
GATCACCGGCGAGCGCTCGAACATGCCCGGCAGGCGGCAGGACAGTTGCGGATTGTCCGATAGCACGGTGCCTATGCCGACCAGAATGGCGTCGCTGGCAGCGCGCATCTGGAACACGCGCACCCAGGCGGCCTCGCCGGTGATCGGCGCGGGCTTGCGCCCGGCCAATCCCGCTTTGTCGTCGGCCGACACCGCCAGCTTGAGCGTCACATAGGGCCGGTTATTGGTGACGCGCATGATGTGGCCGGCATGCGCGCGCCGCGCTTCGTCGGCGCCGAGGCCGATATCGATTGTGATCCCCTTGTCGCGCAACCGCGCATGGCCCTTACCGGCGACTTCCGGATTGGGATCCTCCAGCGCCGACACCACGCGCACGATGCCGGCCTTGATGATGGCGTCGGCGCACGGCGGCGTTTTGCCCTGATGCGAGCACGGCTCGAGCGTCACGTACATGGTCGCACCCTGCGCGGCCTTCTTGGCCTGGCGCAGCGCCTCGACCTCGGCATGGGGACGGCCACCCGGTTGCGTCCAGCCGCGGCCAACGATGACATTGTCTTTGACGATCACCGCGCCGACCGCCGGATTAGGCCAGGTATTGCCGAGCCCGCGCCGGCCGAGCGCAAAGGCAAGCTGCATGAAGCGCGCGTCGTCGGCTTGCGTCGCGGGTTGGATCGGTGCCGCCTGGTCGTTCATTTTTGCGCGGGCTTTGCCGGCGCGGCTTCGTCGCCGGACAATTCGTCGAGCGCGGCGCGGAAGTCCTTGGCCTCGCGGAAATTGCGGTACACCGAGGCAAAGCGCACATAGGCGACATCGTCGAGTTCGCGCAGATGTTCCATGATCGCTTCGCCGATCGCCTCCGACGACACCTCGTTCTCGCCAGCGCTTTCAAGCTCGCGCACGATCTTGGACACCATCTGCTCGATGCGCTCCGGCTCGACCGCGCGCTTGCGCAGCGCGATCTGCACCGAGCGCATCAGTTTGTCGCGGTCGAACGGCACCCGCCGGCTGTTGCGCTTGATAACGGTGAGCTCGCGCAACTGCACGCGCTCGAACGTCGTAAAGCGGAAATTGCACGTCAAACACACGCGGCGGCGGCGGATCACCGCCGAATCCTCGGTCGGCCGCGAATCCTTCACCTGCGTATCGAGGCTTCCGCAACTCGGGCAACGCATGGGATCCCCCGCCCGTTACTGGTAAATCGGAAAACGAGAAATCAATGTTTTCACTTTATCGCGCACCGCAGCCTCGATCAGAGAATCCTCTTCGACCTTCTTCTGCGACAGCACGTCGAGGACTTCGACGATCATTTCGCCGACTTGGCGGAATTCCGCGATGTCGAAGCCGCGCGTGGTGCAAGCCGGCGTGCCGAGCCGAACCCCCGAGGTGATGGTCGGTTTTTCCGGATCGAACGGGATGCCGTTTTTGTTGCAGGTGATGTGGGCGCGGCCGAGCGCCAATTCCGCCACCTTGCCGGTCAGGCGTTTGGGCCGCAGATCGACCAGCATCAAATGCGTGTCGGTGCCGCCCGAGACGATATCGAGGCCTTTCGACTTCAGTGTCTCGGCCAAGGCTTTGGCGTTCTCCACGACGTTCTTGACGTAGCTACGATAGCTCGGGCGCAGCGCCTCGCCGAACGCCACCGCCTTGGCGGCGATCACATGCATCAGCGGCCCGCCCTGCATGCCGGGAAACACCGCCGAGTTGAGTTTCTTGGCGATCGCTTCATCGTCCGACAAAATGACGCCGCCGCGCGGGCCGCGCAGCGTCTTGTGCGTGGTCGTGGTCACCACATGCGCGTGCGGGAATGGCGAAGGGTGCACGCCGCCCGCGACCAGACCGGCGAAATGCGCCATGTCGACCATCAGCAGCGCGCCGACCTCGTCGCAGATTTCGCGGAAACGCCGGAAATCGATGATCCGCGGATAGGCCGAGCCGCCGGCGATAATTAGTTTCGGTCTGTGTTCACGCGCCAGCCGCGCGACCTCATCCATGTCGATGCGCTGGTCCTCGCGCCGCACGCCATAGGGCACCGGCTTGAACCATTTGCCCGACATGTTGACCGGCGAACCATGAGTGAGATGCCCGCCGGCGGCCAGATTGAGGCCCATGAAGGTGTCGCCGGGCTGCATCAGAGCAAAGAAAACTTCGGCATTGGCGGAAGCGCCGGAATGCGGCTGAACATTCGCAAATCCGCAACCGAACAGCTTTGTTACGCGCTGGATCGCCAGCGTCTCGGCGATGTCCACGAACTGGCAGCCGCCGTAATAGCGTTTTCCCGGCAGGCCTTCGGCGTATTTGTTGGTGAGAACAGAGCCTTGCGCCTCCAGAACGGCGCGCGAAACGATGTTCTCCGACGCAATCAGCTCGATCTCGTCGCGTTGTCTGCCTAGTTCTTTGCCGATGACGTCGTTGATCTCCGGATCGACCTCGGCCAAAGACGCCGAAAACAGGCGCTCAACATCACTCAGTTGCGCTGGCTTGGACGTCGCCGACATCACGATCTCCTGGCGCCGGGGCAATCGGCGCCGAATTATGGGCAGCGCATGATTCCGAAAAGTGGGCACCGGTTTTCGGAAAAAATCATGCGCCCAGATAAGGTCCGGGATTGGCCGGAAATAGCATATCGGCCGCCAACCGCCAAGGACTGGCATGGCAGCCATCACCTTACCGCAATATCTGGGGTCACTTCGCGGTGGACAAGTCCGCGGCCAAACCGAAAAACCCCGGCCTTTGCGGGGCCGGGGCGAGGCTTCTCACCGGTACGTCGCTATTGGCGAATTACAGGCGATAGAGGATCTGATCGGTCCAGAAGCGCTCCAGCCGATGCAGCGACTTATTGAGCGTGGCGAACTCGTCGGCATTGATGCCGCCGACCTGCTCAACGGTGCGCACGTGCTTCTGGTAGAGCGACTCGACGATGTCGCGCACTTCGCGGCCTTTGTCGGTCAGCTTGATGCGAACCGAACGGCGGTCGACGCGACTGCGCTGGTGATCGAGGAAGCTCATCTCGACCAGTTTCTTGAGATTGTAAGACACGTTGGAGCCGAGATAGTAGCCGCGCGTACGCAGCTCACCCGCGGTCAGCTCTTTGTCGCCGATATTGTAGAGCAGCAGCGCCTGCACCGAATTGATGTCGGCACGGCCGCGACGGTCGAATTCGTCCTTGATGACGTCGAGCAGCCGGCGATGCAGCCGCTCAACCAAGGTCAAGGCCTCATGATAGAGCGGCCTGATGTGGTCGAAACGCGCCTCACGTTCGGCCGGTTCGACCGTCTTTACAACGGCTTTCATGTCCAACGCCCCTTTTGCGTTTATTGTTTTCGCAACGTCCCGGTAACGAGGCCCTGTTTTCCCCGCTCCAGATGTCACGACCCTATAAGGAGCACTCTAAAATCGGCTTAAATAACACGATAAACATTAGATTTATTTGCGACGGTGAACGCTTCGTTGCATGCGCAATTGAATCGATTGCCGCAAGATTTGATTCACCTTGAGCGGCCCGTATTAGCCCCGCACGAAGCGGATTATGCCGGAAAAATCTCTGCCCGCCTCCCCGCTTGCAACATATGCCGAATAAATCCTTTCAGCGTCCGCGCCCAGTGCCGTTTTGGCACCGGCCGATTTCGCCGCGGCCTGCGATAATTTCAAATCCTTAAGCATCATCGCGGCGGTAAAGCCCGCCTGATAATCGCGATTGGCGGGCGAAGCCGGCACCGGCCCCGGCACCGGGCAATAGTTCGTCATCGACCAGCACTGGCCCGACGATTTCGAGGAAATGTCGAACAGTTTTTGATGATCGAGACCGAGCTTCTCCGCCAGCACGAAGGCCTCCGACACCGCGATCATCGATATGCCGAGGATCATGTTGTTGCAGATCTTGGCCGCTTGCCCGGTACCGGCGCCGCCGGCATGCACGATGGTCTTGCCCATTTTCTGCAAAATCGATTCCGCGCGGGTAAAGGCTTGCGCGCTGCCGCCGACCATAAACGTAAGCGTGCCGGCGCTCGCGCCGCCGACGCCGCCGGACACCGGCGCATCGAGCATCAACAGGCCGCGCTTCTCAGCCTCCGTGGCGACCGCGCGCGCGGTTTCGACATCGATGGTCGAGCAATCAATCAGCAGCGTGCCCTGATTGGCGTTCTCGACAATGCCCGAAGAGCCGAGATAGACCTCACGCACTTCCTTGCCGGACGGCAGCATCGTGATGACGACATCGCTGCGCGCCGCGGCGCTCTTGGCCGTCTCGACGCTCGTGCCCCCGGCCGTCACCAATTTTGCGACCGCGGCCTCGCTCACGTCGACGCCCTCGACCGAATGGCCGGCCTTGATCAGGTTCTGCGCCATCGGCAGTCCCATATTGCCGAGCCCGATAAACCCTATGCGCGCCATGGCGCCCTCCCTTATTGCGGATGTTCCTTCGCCGACATCAAAGCTAGCCACAGATAAAGTGCGAGCAGCGCGCCTTCCAACACGCCGGTCACCATGCTGGCGCCAAACACCGACGGAAAAAATATTTCCACCGCCAGCATCGAGGCCACTGCGGTGAGCCAGACCACCGCACCCCAGGCGGCCGCGAGCCACAGTCCGACGGCGGCGACCAGATCGATCACCGCGAAGAACACAGTGGCGGCCTGCCAGGCGATCGAATGATATTGGAACGCGTCATTGGCATCGATGCCGATCCCGCACACCCGCGACCAGTGATAGAGACCCTTGAGCATCGACACGCCGGCCATCACGCGCAGGAACAGAACGAGCCGCCGCGTCCAGCGACCGATGCCACGCTCGCCCTCGTCCTCAAGCACCGGTTCGAGGCTCTGCACATCGTCCCGTTGCATGTCGTCTTGGGCGAACGGCTCGCTCATCATGGCAGCGCCAACTCATCGCCGCCGAGCGGCGCAAAATGACGCTCGACCTCGGCGTCACTCACCTCACCAAGCGTTGCCGGCTGCCAGCGCGGCTTGTTGTCCTTGTCGACGATCACGGCGCGCACGCCTTCGTAAAAATCATGGGCCTCGATGACGCGCGACACTATGCGGAATTCGGCGCGCATGCACGTTGCGAAATCCCAATTCTTACCGCGCCGTACCTGCGCCAGCGCCAGTTTGAGGCTGAGCGGCGATTTTTGTCGTATCGTATTGGCGGTCTTGCCGGCCCATTCGGCGTCGGCGCGGCCAAAGGCGGCCTCGCGGTCGAGCGCCGATAAAATGTCCTCCACTTGGTCGTGCCGGAATAGCCGGTCGATGGCGTCCTTGCGCGCCATGATCGGGCCCTCCCCCGCCGGCTCGGAGAATGCCGACAGCACGGCGTCGACCGACACCGTGCCGGTCAGCCCGTCGAGCAGTGCGCCAAAGCGCGCCGAGGGAATGCGGTGGGTGGCGATCCCGCCCGCCACGGCGTCGGCAATGCCGAAACGCTCGCCGGTTATGGCGCAATAGGCGCCGAGCCCGCCCGGCATGCGCGGCAGGAACCAGGTGGCGCCGACGTCGGGAAAAAAGCCGATGCCGACTTCGGGCATCGAGAACGTATAACGATCGCCGGCGACACGATGTGAGCCGTGCACCGACACGCCGACACCGCCGCCCATGACCATGCCGTCGATCAGCGCCACATAAGGCTTGCGGAAACTATTGATCGCCGCGTTGAGCGGGTATTCGTCGCGCCAGAACTGCAGGGCGTCGTCCCGGCGGCCGGCTTTGCCCAGATCGTAAAGCGCGCGGATATCGCCGCCGGCCGAAAACGCCCGGCCCCCGGCGGCCATTATCACCGCCCGCGTGATCGCCGGATCGTCGCCCCAGGCGTCGAGTTGCGCGCGCAACGCCAGAACCATGCCGTGGGTGACCGCGTTAAGCGCCTGCGGCCGGTTGAGCGTAATAAGACCGGCCGCGCCGCGGCGCTCGAAGAGAATTTCGTCGGTCATCGCGGCGGATTCGTTCCTTTCAGTGTTGCGGCTGTGGCCAGACGCCGGCTTTCTCAAGCCGCGCCATCGCCTGGTCGGAAAATTCCGCCTGAGGCGCATCGCCGCCGATCACAAACATCAGGATCGAGTCCACATTGGGGTCGCCCATGGTGACGTTCTCGAAGCGGCGGATCATGCCGGGCGGGAACGACACCACGTCGAGCGGCCCGAGGTCGACGTATTCGACCTTGCCGTTCTCGTCTTCCCAACTGGCGCGCCAGGTACCGGTCATCGGGATGAAGGTCTCGTTGGTGTCGTGATTGTGCATTTCCGGACCGTGGCCGGGTTTGGCCTTGCAGTAGCCGAGATTAAAGCCTTCGCTGATCTTGATGGCGGCGAGCTGCGCCGCTTCGCCGCCGACCGGCGAGGTCACGCCGCCCTCGCCGATATTTTTCGGCGGCTGAAAGCCGATGACGTTGTACAGCGTGCGCTCGCAGCCGGGCATTTTGCTGTCCGGGAGTCCGCCATCGGAACCTTTGAGTTCCTTGAAGCGCGCGATCCGCTTCATCATGTCGGCCTTGGCCACATAGATTCTCGGAAGCTGTTCCATGACGTCCTCCTGAACTCCTAGTTGCTCAGCATAGCGCGGCTGATGATGACGCGCATGATCTCGTTGGTGCCTTCGAGTATTTGATGCACCCGCACGTCGCGCAAGACGCGCTCAATCGGATGATCGCGCAAGTAGCCGTAGCCGCCGTGCAACTGCAGGCAGCCATTGACCACCTCGAAACCCGTGTCGGTGGCAAGGCGTTTGGCCTGCGCGGCGAGCCGCGTCGCCGCAGGCTCGCCCTCGCCGACTGCGACCGCCGCGCGATGCAGTAGCAGACGCGCCGCCTCGATCTCGGTGGCGTAGTCGGCGATGCGGAATTGCAGCGCCTGGAAATCGGCCAGCCGCGAGCCGAACTGCTTGCGCTCTTTCATGTACTCAATCGTGCGGTCGAGACAGAATTGCGCGCCGCCGATCGAGCAGGCGCCGATGTTCAAGCGCCCGCCATCGAGCCCGGCCATCGCGATCCTGAATCCCTGGCCTTCCTTGCCGATCAAGTTTGAAACCGGCACGCGACAGTTCTCGAACATCACCATCGCGGTCGGCTGCGATTTCCAGCCAAGCTTCTTTTCCTGCGCGCCGTAGGAAAGGCCGGCCGTGCCCTTCTCCACCACGATGGCCGAAATCCCGCGCGGACCGGCTTCGCCGGTGCGCGCCATCACCACATAAATGTCGGACACGCCGCCGCCAGAAATAAATGCCTTCGTACCGTTGAGCACGTAATGATCGCCCTCACGCACCGCTTTGGTCTTGAGGCTGGCAGCGTCGGAGCCAGAATCCGGCTCGGTCAGGCCGTAACTCGCGAAGTGCTCCATGATGCAGAGCTTGGGCAGGAATTTTTCACGCAATGCCTCGCTGCCGAAGCCGTCGATCATCCAGGCCGCCATATTGTGGATCGAGATGTAAGCGGCGGTCGAGGTACAGCCTTGCGCCAGTTCCTCGAAGATCAGCGCAGCATCGAGCCGCGACAGCGCCGAACCACCGACGTCCTCCTTAACGTAAATACCGCCAAAGCCGAGCGCCGCCGCCTTGCGTAAGGCCTCGACGGGGAAGATTTCACCTTCGTCCCAACCGCGCGCCTGCGGCATCATCTCGTCGCGCGCGAATTGCCGCGCGGTGGCCACAAACGCCTGCTGCTCTTCGGTAAGCTCGAAATCCATCGCTTTGGCCGCCCTCTCCCAACCGGATTAGCAAGTGGTCCCATACCCGGCAACTGCACGGCGGAATAGGTCGAAAAGCCCTATGCTGGAACTTACGCTCGGCTCAAGCATCTAATATTGGCGGGGCCATAGGGACACCCACGCCCGGAGGACGACGCATGGCGCAAGACGATAAAACGCCCAGTGGGCCCGATCTGGTCCAAGGCATTGCCTCCACCGATCTCCCCGATGGCGGTATGCTGGCAGGACACGCCGGCGGCGACGCGGTGCTCCTCGTGCGCCACGGCGGCAAGCTGTCCGCGATCGCACCCGAATGTACCCATTATCATGGACCGCTCGCCGATGGGCTGGTGGTCGGCAATACCATCCGCTGCCCTTGGCACCATGCCTGTTTCGATCTGGCGACCGGCGAAGCGCTGGCGGCGCCGGCGCTCAGCCCGCTCACCTGTTGGCAGGTCGAAGAGCGCGGCGGCAAGATCATCGTCGGCGCCAAGATTGAGCCGCCGCCGGCGGAAAAGACCGGGGCGGCTTTCGAACGTATCGCCATTGTCGGCGGCGGCGCCGCGGGCTTTGCCGCGGCCGAAATGCTGCGGCGGCGCGGCTTTGCGGGCAGCGTCACGATGCTAAGCAATGACGATGCTGCTCCGGTCGACCGCCCCAATCTGTCGAAAGATTATCTAGCCGGCAGCGCGCCGGAAGAATGGGTGCCGCTGCGCGGCGACGATTGGTACGCCGAGAACAAAATTGACCTCAAACTAAAGGCGGAAGTGACCGCGCTCGATCCGAAAGCGAAGGAGCTTACCCTCGGCGACGGCAACAAGATAAAATTCGACAAACTTTTGCTGGCGACCGGCGCCGAGCCGATCAAGCTGCCAATTCCCGGCAGCGATCAGAAGCACGTCCATAACTTGCGCTCGCTGGCCGACAGCCGCGCCATCATCGCGCAGGCGAAGTCCGCCAAACGCGCGGTCATCATCGGCGCCAGCTTCATCGGGCTTGAGGTGGCGGCGGCGTTGCGCACCCGCGACATCGAGGTGCATGTCGTCGCGCCGGAAAAGCGGCCGCTTGAGCGGGTGTTCGGGCCGCAGCTTGGCGACTTCGTGCGCGCGCTACATGAAGAGCATGGCGTCAAATTCCATCTCGAGGACAGCGCAACGGCGATCGGCGCCAAGAACGTCACGCTCAAGAGCGGCGCCACTCTCGACGCCGACCTGGTGGTGATCGGCGTCGGCGTCAAGCCGCGGCTGGCGCTTGCGGAGAAGGCCGGGCTGACAATCGACAAAGGTGTCAGCGTCAACGAATATCTCGAGACGAGCGCGCCGGGCATTTATGCCGCCGGCGACATCGCGCGCTGGCCCGATCCGCATAGCGGCGAGCGCATCCGGGTCGAGCATTGGGTGGTCGCCGAACGCCAGGGTCAGACCGCGGCGCTCAACATGATGGGCGTGCGCACGCGCTTCCGCGCCGTGCCGTTCTTCTGGAGCCAGCATTATGACGTGCCGATCAACTATGTCGGCCACGCCGAAAAATGGGACGCCATCGAGATCGACGGCGACGTGATGAAGCGCGATTGCGTCGTGCGCTACAAACTAGCCGGCAAGGTGCTGGCGGTGGCTTCGATCTACCGCGACGGCGACAGCCTGAAGGCCTCAGCCGCGATGGAAAAGCAGGCCGAAAAAGCGGGCGCGGCCTAGTTAACCGCACGGCGGCTGCCCCGATGCAAACGGGTAGCGGGTTCCGCCGGGACCGGCTAAAAAGAGCCCCGGAGACCCGTAATGGCAATTAAATTCGGCCGCCCGCTCGAAGCCCGCACCCGTTTGACGCCGATTGAGACCGCCGTACCCATGGAGCGTCTTGATTTGCCGACCCGCCTGCGCCGCAATAGGCAGCACGAATGGGCGCGCCGGCTGGTGCGCGAACACCAGATCACCACCGACGATCTGATCTGGCCGCTGTTCGTCATGGACGGACAGAATGCGCGCGCTGGGGTGCCTTCGATGCCGGGTGTCGAGCGTCTGACCGTCGATCAGGCCGTGCGCGAGGCCAAACGCGCCGCCAAACTCGCCATCCCCTGCCTCGCGCTGTTCCCCAATACCGATCCGGCTTTGCGCGATGAGGACGGCAGCGAGGCGCTCAATCCGGACAATTTAGTCTGCCGCGCCATTCGCGCCATAAAAAAAGAAGTGCCCGAGGTCGGCATCCTGTGCGACGTCGCGCTCGATCCCTTCACCAGCCACGGCCATGACGGCCTGTTGCACGACGGCGAAATTCTCAACGACGAAACCGTCGCCGTGCTGGTCAAGCAAGCAATCGTGCAGGCGCAGGCCGGCTGCGACATCATCGCGCCATCCGACATGATGGACGGCCGCGTCGGCGCTATCCGCAAGGCGCTCGATACGCAAAATTTCACCGACGTGTCTATCATGGCCTATGCGGCGAAATACGCCTCCGCCTTTTACGGCCCGTTCCGCGACGCGGTCGGCTCCGCCAAGACGCTGACCGGCGACAAGCGCACCTACCAGATGGACCCCGGCAATACCGATGAGGCGCTGCGCGAGGTCGCGCTCGACATCGAGGAAGGCGCCGACATGATCATGGTCAAGCCCGGCCTGCCCTATCTCGATATCGTGGCACGCGTGAAAGAAACCTTCGGCATGCCGACTTTCGCTTATCAAGTGTCGGGCGAATACGCGATGATAATGGCGGCGGCCGAAAACGGCTGGCTTGACGGCGAGCGCGCCATGGTCGAAAGCCTGACCGCTTTCAAGCGCGCCGGCGCCGACGGCGTGCTGACTTATTTCGCGCCGCGCATCGCGGAAAAACTGAGAAAGGGCTGACGCCCGACGCTTGCCTTCCCACCACGTCACCGCCCGGTGATGCCTGAAATCGACGGATAATTTTCTCCATGGGTGAATTCGCAATCGGTCAAGGCGTTTCGCGTTTCGAGGATCCGCGTCTGATCCAGGGCGGCGGCCGCTACACCGACGACATCAAGTTGCCCGGCATGGCGCACGGCGTGGTGCTGCGTTCGCCCTATGCGCACGCCAAGCTCAAGTCGATCGACACGGCGGCGGCCAAGGTAGCACCAGGCGTGCTGTGCGTGTTGACCTCGGCCGATATCCAAGCCGCCGGCTTTCCCGATCTGCCGGTGCCGGGCGGCCTCAAGCGGCGCGACGGATCGCCGCAATACAAGCCGCGCTATCCGATCCTGGCCCAAACGCACACGCGCTGGGTCGGCGACTACGTCGCCTTCGTCGTCGCCGAGACGATCGCACAGGCGATGGACGCTGCCGAGCTGATCGCGGTCGATTTCGAGCCACTGCCCGCGGTCACTTCCACCGCCGAGGCGTCGAAACCGGGTAGCCCACGCGTGTGGGAAGATTGCCCCGACAATATCTCTTTCGTCGAACTGCTTGGCGACAAGGTCGCGACCGATGCCGCCTTCGCGCGCGCCGACCATGTGGTCAAGAATCGCATGGTGATCAACCGCGTCACCGCCGTTGCGATGGAGCCGCGCGGCGCGGTCGGCGACTATAACGCTGCCGACGGGCGCTACACGCTCTACACGGCGTTGCAACGCCCGCACCCGGTGCGCGCCGATCTGGCCAGACTGCTCGGCGTGCCCGAAAGCAAAGTGCATATCGTCACCGGCGATACCGGCGGCAGCTTCGGCATGAAGTCGCCGATTTTCAACGAAATGCCGCTGGTGTTGCTCGCCTCCAAGCTCACCGGTCGGCCGGTCAAATGGATCAGCACCCGTTCGGAGGCCTTCCTCAGCGACGCGCAAGGCCGCGACAACGTCACCGAGGCCGAACTCGCGCTCGACAAGAACGGCATCTTCCTCGGGCTGCGGGTGAAGACCATCGCTGCGATCGGCGCTTATCTGCAGGCCAATATGCCGGCTTTCGTCGGCAATGCCGGAACGCTCGCCGGCTGCTACCGCACGCCTGCGATCCACGTCGACATCACCGCGGTGTTCACCAACACCAACCCGGTCCGCCCCTATCGCGGCAACGGCCGGCCGGAAGCGGCTTACGTCATCGAGCGCATGGTCAATGTCGCCGCCACCGAATTGAAGATCGATCCGGCCGAACTGCGCCGGCGCAACTACATTCCGGCGAGCGCCATGCCGTTCAAGACCGGGCTGACCTTTACTTACGACAGCGGCGAGTTTGAAAAGAACATGGACATGGCGCTGGAGCTTGCCGACGCCAAGGGCTTCAAGGCCCGCAAGGCGGCGTCGTACAAGCGCGGCCGGCTGCGCGGCTTCGGCCTGTCCAACACCATTGAGCGCGCGGCGCCTGTCGGCACCGAGGGCGCCGAGGTGCGTTTCGACCGCTCAGGTGCTGCGACGATTTTTTCCGGCTCCAATAGCCAGGGCCAAGGCCACGAGACCGTGCTCAAGCAACTGGTCTGCGACCGTCTCGGTCTCGACCCCAAGGACGTTCAATACGTGCAGGGCGATACCGACCTGGTGTTCTACGGCGAAGGCACTGGCGGCTCGCGTACATCTACCATGGCGGGCTCTGCCTTTCATCTGGCGACGGAGAAAATCGTCGGCAAGGCGCGCGCAATCGCCGCGCATCTCCTGAAGGTCAATGCCGACGAGCTCAATTTCTCAGAAGGCGTGTTTTCCAGCAAGGCGACCAACCGCACGCTCTCGATCAAGGAAATCGCCAAAGAATCCTTCGACTTCGCCAAGCTGCCGAAGGACATGGAGGCGGGCCTGTCCGCCAACGCGGTCTATCACGCACCGATCGCCAATTATCCGAACGGCTGCCATATCTGCGAACTGGAAATCGAGCGCAAAACCGGCAAGGTCGAGATCGTGCGCTACACCGTGGTTGATGACGTCGGCACCGTGCTCAATCCCATGCTGCTTCATGGACAAATCCATGGCGGCATCGCGCAAGGCGTCGGCCAGGTGCTGATGGAAGACATCCATTTCGACGCCGAGGGCCAGCTCGTCACGGCGTCATTCATGGATTACGCCATGCCGCACGCCCATGATTTCTGCGACATGGAAGTGGAAAGCAATCCGGTGCCGACCAAGACCAATCCGATCGGCACCAAGGGCGCCGGCGAAGCCGGTTGCGTCGGCGCGCTGCCGGCGGTGGCGAACGCGCTGGTCGATGCGCTCTCGGAATTCGGCATCAAGCACGTCGAGATGCCGGCCACGGCCGAGCGCATCTGGCGCATCATGCAGCGCTGAACTGCGACATCAGGCTTTTTCCCGCTCGTGCATTGTGCAGGAACCGTCGAGCGAATAGCGCCCCGCGCCGACGGCCGCCAGCACTAGGAAGCCGCCGAAGATCGAGAGATTCTTCATGGCGTGGATCATCGCGTCGGCGCGCTCCGCACCCTGCGGCATGTTCCAGAAGTCATGGAAAAAATAGGCGGCTACGAGCGTAAACACCGCGAGCGCCAGCGCGGCCCATCGTGTCTGCCATCCGAGAACGATCAGCAAACCGCCGCCAAACTCCAGCGCGGCCGTGGCGATGGCCAGCACCTGCGGAAACGGCAGGCCTTTCGAGCCGATTGCCGATGCAGTGGAGGGCAGATCCATTATTTTTTCCAAGCCGGAAGAAATGAACAGGACGGCGACCACGACGCGCCCGATCGCGAGCAAGCTGTCATTGACGCCGGCCATCGCGCGAATGTCTGTATCCGGAACGCGGACCATATAGGTTGAAGCCATGGCACACCTGTGAGATTGAGCCGCGATATGCGGCATGATCTCCAACAACGCCCGGTTGGTTGAGCGGTTCCAGGCCTAGGCACGATTGGAACTTAGCGTGTTCTCAACGCGTGCAATCGGCTTTTGACGCGCGGCCACCTTCGGCAGATGCAGCCCGCACTCGCGGGCGCCGTCGCTTTCCCACCACCAGCGGCCATTGCGCTCGGGTTCGCCGGGGCGGAGCGCGCGTGTGCAAGGCGCGCAGCCGATCGAGGCGAAGCCTTTGGCGTGCAGGCTGTTGATCGGAATGTCGTGGCGGCGAACCTCGCTCAGCACCGCCTCGCGCGTCCAATCATGCAGCGGGTTGAACTTGAGCAGGCCGCGACTGGCGTCAAAACCGACCAGCCCGGCCTCCCGCCGCTTGGCATTTTGATCGGCGCGCAGTCCGGTGATCCAGGCGGCAGCACCCGCGAGCGCACGATCGAGCGGCTTGCTCTTGCGCGCGTCGCAGCACGACATGCGCGCCTTTTTCGATTCATAGATTCCTTGGATGCCCTGCTTGGCGACCAGCCGCTCAAGCGCCTTCGTGTTGGGGTAGACCGCACGGATACGGCGGCCATAGTGGCGCTCGGTCTGGGCCCACAACTCATACGTTTCCGGAAACAACCGGCCGGTATCCAGCGTCACGACATCGATGTCGAGTTCGTGCTCGCAGATCCAATGGAAGATAAGCTGGCCTTCGACACCGAAGCCGTGCGTGAAAACGATCGGCCCGTCGATCGCAATGCACAGTTTTGTGAGGCGTTGGTCTGCCGGCAGCGACGCAAAATCCTCGGCTTTAACTCTGGTAACGAAATCAAGCATCCATCTTACATGGGCGCACCAGCTTCAATGTCAAACTGGAAATTAAATTCGCTTTTAACGCCGATGATGGGCCGGCGCTTCTGCCGCTGCGACAATCACAGCAAGGTCATTCTAAAAATGCGATGACATTTGTCGGCAACAATTTCATCGTCGCACGCGCGCATCGATGCCGTCCGTTACGTCTGATGCTGGAATCATGAAAAGATATTGCGCGCGAGAGCCATATCTTCCAACGCAACCGCTTTATGCGGAAAAAACCGCCACGCGTCATCATAATGGCGGAACAATTATATCCAGCTCTCACTCCATCGCCGCGCCGCCCGCGATGCGCACCGGCGCATAGTCGTCGGCGCCGAGTGCGGCCTTGATCTCCGCAGCATGGGCGGCGTCGCGCGTCTCGATAGTGACGTCGAGCTTGGCGCCCTTAGCCGGCACGTCGAGGAACAGCCGGCGGTGCTCAACCTCCAGAATATTGGCGCCGAGTGCGCCGAGCCGGGTCGCGATAACGCCGAGCACGCCGGGCCGGTCCGGAATGGTGAGACGGAATGACACGATGTGGCTTTCGCGCTCAAGCTCGCGCACCATGATCGATGCCAGAATGCGCGGATCGATATTGCCGCCGCACAAAATGAGGCCGACCTTCTTGCCGACGAAGCGTTCGGGCTTTGCCAGCATGGCGGCGAGGCCGGCAGCGCCCGCGCCTTCCGCCATGGTCTTCTGCAAGGTCAGGTAAGCGTTGACCGCGCGCTCCAGATGCGCCTCGGTCACCAGGATGATGTCGGCGACGAGTTCGCGGATCACCGGCAGCGTCAGTCTGCCGACATTCTTGACCGCGATGCCTTCGGCCAAAGTCGGCCCGCCGATCGGCTGGTTGTCACCTTTGAGCGCATTCCACACCGCCGGATAAAGCGCCGCTTCCGCGCCGACCATCTCAATTTTCGGATTGACGGCGTGCGCAGCGATAGCATTGCCGGCGATCAGCCCGCCGCCGCCGATCGGAACCACGATGCAATCAAGATCGGGCACATCCTCCAGCATTTCGCAGGCGATGGTGCCCTGCCCGGACATGATGCGTTCATCGTCGTAAGGATGCACCAGCGTCAGCTTGCGCTCGCTCTGGATCTGCTCGCAGCGCGTTTGCGCCTCCGCGACGCTCTCGCCGTGCAGCACCACCTCGGCGCCATGCGACTTGGTGGCTGCCACTTTCACGAAGGGCGTTGTTACCGGCATGACGATGGTCGCCGGAATCCTGAGACGCGCAGCATGATAGGCCACCGCCTGGGCGTGATTGCCGGCCGACATGGCGATGACGCCGCGCTGGCGCTCGGTCTCACTCAGCGAGGTGAGCTTGACCAGCGCGCCGCGGTCCTTGAACGAATTGGTGACCTGCAAATTCTCGTATTTGACGTAGACCTCGGCGCCGGTGAGCGCCGACAGCCGCGGCGCCGGCAGCATCGGCGTGCGCAGCACGGCGCCCTTGATGACGCGGCGGGCGGCTTCGATGTCGGCAATGGTGACGGTCACTCAAGGTCTCCCGACGGCACCATGCCGCAAGCCGGCCATCCATTCCAGCCGGGCGCCATATAGGCTTCATAGGCTTCTTGGTGCCCCTTGCGCCGGGGCGATTTCTTCTCCATTTCGATGACATGTCGATCGATATCAAACCCCACGCTTACGACCCGGCCGCCAACCCGGGGCTGTTCGAGGGTGTGCTGGCGCGTCGCGTGGTGGCTTTCGGCATCGATTTCATCATCATCGCCATCCCTGTGGTGATCGCCGGCATGTTTATTTTCGCCTTCGGCATCGTCACCCTGGGCCTTGGCTGGGCGCTCTATTGGCTGCTGCCGGGCGCCTCGGTGGTCTGGGCCATCGTCTATTTCGGGCTCACACTCGGCGGCCCGCGTTCGGCCACCATCGGCATGCGGATCATGGATATCGAAATGCGCACTTGGTACGGCGCGCCGGGCTATTTCGTGTTGGGCGCCGTGCACGCCATCGCGTTCTGGTTCACGGTCTCGTTCTTCACGCCGTTCGTCCTGCTGGTCCCCTTCTTCAACGAGCGCCGCCGCCTGCTGCACGACATTTTGCTCGGCACCGTCATCATTAATAATCCCGCGCGCGCCGCCATGCGCAGCGCGCCGGCGCGATAATGGGCTTTGACGGCCAGCGTCTGCCGCGCGATGCTACGCGAATCGGAAAGCATAACGGCCTGATCAAGTGACCCAGCACTCCCGCGATACGCCGCAATTTTATCTCACCGCGCCCTCGCCCTGCCCTTATTTGCAGGGCCAGGAGGAGCGCAAGGTCTTCACCCATCTGGTCGGCGAGCGCGCTTCCGAACTCAACGATCTGCTGACCCATGGCGGCTTCCGCCGCAGCCAGTCGATCGCCTACCGGCCGGCCTGCGAGACCTGTCGCGCCTGCGTCTCGGTGCGGGTGGTGGCGACCGATTTCGCGCCGTCGCGCAACATGCGCCGCATCGCCGAGCGCAACGCCGACGCGGTCGGCGACATGCACACGCCGGCGCCGACCTCCGAGCAATATTCGGTGTTCCGCGCCTATCTCGACACCCGCCACCGCGACGGCGGCATGGCCGACATGACCGTGCTCGACTACGCCATGATGATCGAGGACAGCCATGTCGACACCCGGCTGGTCGAATACCGCCGGCGCGGTCCCGATACCGCCATCAACGGCCGCGGCGCCGGGAAATTGCTCGCTGTCGCGCTCACCGACGTGCTCAGCGACGGGCTGTCGATGGTCTATTCGTTTTTCGATCCCGACGCCGGCGAGCGCTCGCTCGGCACCTTCATGATCCTCGACCACATCGCGCGCGCCCAAAGCATGGGCCTGCAATATGTCTATCTCGGTTATTGGGTTCCGGGCTCGCGCAAGATGGATTACAAAGGCCGCTTCCTGCCGCAAGAACGCTTGATGCCGTCGGGCTGGACGCGGGTCGAGAAGTAGCGCCGCGCCCGGGTCATTTCAGTCCCGAAATCGGCACGCCGAGCGTCTGCACAATTAGAAACCCATTGAGCAGCAGCACCAACACGGTCGCGACCACGGCCGCGATCTGGGTAGCCCGGCCGTTGGCGAATTTGCCCATGATGTCGGGCCGCCGGGTAAACATCAGCAGCGCGATCATCGGCAGCGGCAGCGCGATGCTTAAGATCACCTGGCTCACCACCAGCGCCTGAGTGGCGTTGATACCATAGGCCACCACCACGAAGGCCGGCACCATCGTGATGACCCGGCGCAGCCAGATCGGAATCTTGAAGCCGACAAATCCCTGCATGATCATCTGCCCGGCCATGGTGCCCACCACCGAGCTCGATACGCCCGACGCGATCAGCGACAGCAGGAAAATCCCGGCGGCGCCAATGCCAAGCAGCGGCGCCAGCGTTTTATAGGCGGTTTCGATCTCGGCGACGTCCGGGTGCCCGGCGTGGAAGGCGCCCGCCGCCATCATCACCATCGCCATGTTGACCAGGCCTGCGACCGCCAGCGCCAGCACCACTTCATGGTTCGAAATACGCACTAGCAAGCGGCGCTCATGCTCGTCGCGGCCCGGCGTGCGAGCCTGCGTCAGACCGGAATGGAGATAAACCGCATGCGGCATGACGGTGGCGCCGATGATGCCGACCGAGATCAGCAGCGCCTCGGCGTCGGCAATTTCCGGCTTCACCGAATGAAAGGCCGCCGCTGCCCAGTCGACCGGCACGAGAAATATTTCGACCAGGTAACAAAGCCCGATGATGCCGACCAGACTGCCGATGATCAGCTCCACCGGCCGGAAACCGCGGCTCTCTACCATCAGGATGGCATACGTGATGACGGCGGTGATCGCCATGCCGGCGATCAGCGGCATATTGAACAACAACGACAGCCCGATCGCGCCGCCGAGAAACTCGGCGAGATCGGTGGCCATGGCGGCGATCTCGCTCACCACCCACATCGCCCAGACCACCGGCCGCGGAAAATTATCGCGGCACATTTCCGCGAGATTGCGGCCGGTGACGATGCCGAGCTTGGCCGACAGCGCCTGGAACAGCATCGCGATCATGTTGGCGAGCAGCACGACCCAGAGCAGGCCGTAGCCGTATTTCGCGCCGGCCTGGATGTTGGTCGCAAAATTGCCGGGGTCCATGTAGGCGATTGAGGCGACGATCGCCGGCCCGGCGAAGGCCAGATAGGCGCCCGGCCCACGGTGCTCGCCGCTAAGAATTCCCTGCGCCGCCAGCACCGTGCGATCGGTGAGCGATTTGGGTTTAGGTGGCCCTGGCTGCATCAAACTTAAGTCTTTCCCGAGCCTGGAAAAATCGTTCCGCAAGGACAACAAACGTAGTGTAGTTGCGAATGGTTTGCAATTGCAGTGAAATGGAACTTTCCGGCCCTTAGCTGTGTTGCCGCTCACCTGGGCGCCGTATTAGGGGGTTGATCTCGCATGATCCGTTTGTGGAAGCGGCTTTGGTGGCTTTGCTTGCCGCTGGCGCTGTTGGCCGGGCCCGCATTCGCGGCGGAGGAAGGCCATAAAGGCCCCTCCGAAGTCGTCTTCATCGCGGAAATTCTGGCGCTGATGATCGTGGGCCGCCTGCTCGGCGAAGCCATGGTGCGCATGCGCCAGCCGGCCGTGATGGGCCAGCTCATAGCCGGACTTTTGCTCGGGCCGTCTCTGTTCGGGCTGCTGGCACCCGATCTTCAGCACGCGCTGTTTCCCAAAAATCCCGAACAAAAGGCGATGATCGACGCGATTTCGCAGTTCGGCATCCTGCTTCTCCTGCTGATGACCGGCATGGAAACCGATCTCAAGCTGGTGCGCCAGGTCGGGCGCGCTGCCGTATTCGCTTCCCTGTGCGGCATCGTCGTCCCCTTCGTCTGCGGCGTGACGCTTGGCGAGTTCATGCCTGATTATCTATTGCCGGACCCTAGCAAGCGCCTGATCACCGCCTTGTTTCTCGGCACCGCGCTGTCGATCGCTTCAGTCAAGATCGTGGCGATGGTGGTGCGTGAAATGAACTTCATGCGGCGCGTGGTCGGCCAGGTCATCCTGGCCTCCGCCATCATCGACGACAGCGTCGGCTGGATTATCGTGTCGATCATTTTCAGCCTCGCCTTGCACGGCTCGGTCGACGGCTGGTCCTTGGCGCAAAGCGTGATCGGCACGCTGGTCTTTATGGTGGCGAGCCTGACCGTCGGCCGGCGTATCGTGTTTTTCATCATCCGATGGGTCAACGACACCTTCATCAGCGAATTCGCGGTGATCACCGCCATTCTTGCAATCATGGGCGCAATGGCGTCGATCACTTATGCGATCGGCGTGCATACGGTGCTCGGCGCTTTCGTCGCCGGCATATTGATCGGCGAATCTCCGATCCTCACCAAACATATCGACGAGCAGTTGCGCGGCCTGATTACGGCGTTCTTCGCACCGGTGTTCTTCGGCATTGCCGGCCTGAGCGCGGATCTCACCATCTTCGCCGACCCGAAAATCGCCTTGCTGACCTGCGGCCTGATCCTGATCGCCAGTATCGGTAAATTCGGCGGCGCGTTCCTGGGCGGCGAATTGGGCGGCCTGACCCGGCGCGAAGGATTTGCCTTGGCCTGCGGCATGAATGCCCGCGGTTCGACCGAGGTCATCATCGCCACCATCGGCTTGTCGATGGGCGCGCTCAATCAGAGCCTTTTCACCATGATCGTAACCATGGCGGTAATAACGACGCTCGCCATGCCGCCGACGCTGCGCTGGGCGCTCACCCGCATTCCCATGCGCAAGGAGGAGAAGCAGCGGCTCGAGCGCGAAGAACAGGAAGAAAAGGGTTTTGTGGCGAATCTCGAGCGCCTGTTGATCGCCGTCGACGACTCACCGAACGGAAAATTCGCCTCACGCGTCGCTGGCATGCTGGCCGGTACGCACGGCATGCCGACCACGGTGCTACACATTAAAGATGCCGCCAAGATCGAGGACAAGAAACTCGAGGACAAGAATTCGCTGACCAAGGATGCGAAGTCGGCCGAAAGAAAATCTGACGTCAAAAAATCGGAGAAAGAAGACAACGACAAGAAAGCCGACAAGGATGAAAAACCAGACAAGGCGCATGAGAAGAAGGCCGAGAAGGTCGGCGATACCGTCAAACAAGCCGCCGAATTGATCAAGAGTAAGCAAAAGGAAGAGGAAAAGGTCGACACTCCGGTGGAAGTCACCACCATCGTGCATGAGGCCCCCGGCCCCGACGTCATCGCCGCGGAAGCCGAGAAAGGCTACGACCTGATGCTGATCGGCGTGGCAAAGACCACGCAGCGCAGCAAGGACTTCCACATGAGCGTGCAGAGCCTGGCAAAGGGATTCGAAGGCCCGCTGGCGATCACCGATGTGCGCGGTGATCTGGCGGAAAAGCCCACCGGCAAGCTCAGCATTCTTGTCCCGGTCAATGGCACCGAGCCGTCGCGCCGCGCCGCCGAAGTCGCCATCACTATGGCGCGCGCCAACAAAGCCTCGTTGATGGTGCTCTATGTCGCCGTCGGCAGCAACGGCAAGCGCCGCGGCATTCGCACGCGCCGCCACGAGGAATCCATCCTCAAGGATATCGTCGCCATTGCCGACGGCTACAACATGAGCATCCGCACCGCGGTGGTGGCTGATAATGCCGCGAACGAGGCCATTCTCAATGAAGTGAAAAGGCGCAAGCACAATCTGATTGTCATGGGAGTCGGACGGCGGCCCGGCGAAAAGCTTTTCTTTGGCGACACCGCTTCAGCGCTACTGGAAAATGCCACGTGTTCGCTGCTGTTCGTGGCGAGTTGACCGAGCCTTCTATTCCTCGCCGCCGTTACTCTTTCCGCCGGTAGGCGGCGCACGGAACTTGTTGCTCTTCGGCAGCCCCTGCGCGATACGGCCGGCGTCGGCGCGTTTGCCGCGCCAGTCCTTGAGATCCTTCATCGACAAAGTCTGCGTGCGGCCGGCGCTGTCGACCCACGTGAGACCATCGTCCGCCTTGAAGGTAGTGACGTCGGACAGCCCCTTCTCCTTGTATTTCTGCAAGCGCACGCCGCGGCCGCGCGTCATTTCGGGAATTTCGTCGAGCTTGAAGATCACCATCTTGCGGTTCTGGCCAATGCTGGCGATCAACTCGCCGTCGACCGTCGTCATGGCCGCAGCTCTGTCGGGCGCCTTGAGATTGAGCACCTGCTTGCCCTTGCGCGTGGTGCCAAGCACTTCGTCTTCCGGCACCACGAAGCCGTTGCCGCCGTGGCTCGCCACCAGGAATTTACGTTTGCCCTGATAGGCCAGCGCCGCCACCACCTCGGCGTCCTGCTCGATGTCGAAATAGAGCCGCACCGGCTCGCCATGACCGCGTCCGCCCGGCAGTTTTGATGCTTCGAGCGTATAGAACTTGCCGTTACTGGAAAAAATTAAAATCTTCGCGGTCGTCTCGGTCGGGAACGCGAAACTCAGCGCGTCATCGGTTTTGAAAGTGACGCCCGACATATCGCTGACGTGACCGCGCAAGGCACGGATCCAGCCCTTCTCCGAGACCACGACGGTAATCGGCTCGCGTACCACCATCGCCTCTTCGATCGCGGCCTCGTCGTGCTCGGGCGCCTCGGCGAATGTCGTGCGGCGCTTTCCGAGATCGGTCTTCGGCCCAAAGACGTTCCTTATTTCCTTGATCTGCGCGGCAATCGTCTTCCACTGCTGCGGCACCGAATTGATGAGCGACTTGACCTTGGTGCGCTCCTCGCGCAGCGCCTTGTCTTCGCCGCGGATTTCAATTTCCTCAAGCTTGCGCAAATTGCGCAGCCGCATGTTCAGGATGGCGTCGGCCTGCACGTCAGACAGCTTGAACGTCTTCATCAAGACCGGCTTGGGCTCGTCCTCACGCCGGATGATCTTGATCACTTTGTCGAGGTTCAAATAGGCAATCAGGAGTCCACCAAGCACTTCCAACCTGTGCTCGATCTGCGCCAGCCGGTGCTTGGAACGGCGCAGCAGCACGTCGCGCCGGTGGTCGAGCCATTCGCGCAAGGCCTCGCTGAGCCCGAGTACCTGCGGGATGCGGCCCTTCACCAGCACGTTCATGTTGAGCGGAATGCGGCTTTCGAGCTCGGTCAGCTTAAAGAGCGACTCCATCAGCAGTTCGGCATCGACCGTGCGCGACCGCGGTTCGATCACCAGCCGGAGATCCTCAGCCGATTCGTCGCGCACGTCGGCGACCAGCGGTAGCTTCTTCTCGTTGATGAGTTCGGCAAGCTTCTCAACCAGCCGCGATTTCTGTACCAGCCACGGAATCTGCGTGATCACGATGGTATACGTGCCACGACCGAGATCTTCTTTTTCCCAGCGCGCGCGCACGCGGAACGAGCCACGGCCGGTGCTATAGGCCTCGGCGATTTCCGCCGGCTTGTCGACGATCACGCCGCCGGTCGGAAAATCCGGTCCCTTCACGTATTTGAGCAGCGTGCGACTGCGCGCCTTCGGGTTGTCGATCAGGAACAGCGCGGCGTCGCACAATTCGGCGGCGTTGTGCGGCGGGATCGAGGTCGCCATGCCGACCGCGATGCCCTGCGAGCCGTTGGCGAGCAGATTGGGGAATGCCGCCGGCAACACCACCGGCTCCTCGCCAGTGCCGTCATAGCTCGGGCGGAAATCGACCGCATCCTCCTCGATGCCGTCGATCAATAGGCGCGCGACTTCGGTCAACCGCGCCTCGGTGTAGCGCATGGCGGCGGCGTTATCGCCGTCGATATTGCCGAAATTGCCCTGTCCGTCGATCAGCGGATAGCGCTGGGCGAAATCCTGGGCGAGGCGCACCAGCGCGTCGTAGATGGCCTGGTCGCCGTGCGGATGGAAATTGCCCATCACGTCGCCCACAACCTTGGCCGATTTTTTGAACGCCGACTTGGGGTCCAGCCGCAAAATCTGCATGCCGTAAAGGATTCGGCGGTGCACCGGCTTGAGCCCGTCGCGGGCATCCGGCAGCGCCCGATTCATGATGGTCGAGAGCGCGTAGGCGAGATAGCGCTCCTCGAGCGCCACGCGCAGGCCAACCTCTTCAACATGGCCCTTGTCGGGGGGAATCAGTCGCTTGCCCATGGCATTTGGGTACTGCAAGCCGCCCATATGAACAACTGATGAATAGCCGGCTCACGAGATGTGCGCATTGATTCGGATAGTGTATATTCAACGAGGCGCGAGAGCCTTCGTGCCGGTTGGCGCCGGTTTGAATGAAACCAAACCTGCGTCCAAGCGTTAGATGTCACCTACCTAGGAGAGGAGATTTACGAAATGCGTGCAATTTTTCTTGCGGTAATCGTTGCCGCGGGCATTGGCTTCATCGGAACGCAGACGGCTTCGGCCGCGCCGGCGAACGGCGTGACCATCAACGAGGCCGCCAGCGTGAATACCGCGGTCGTTCAAAAGGCCCATTGGCGCGGACGCAGCCGTTGGGGCTGGCGCGGCGGTCGCTGTCATCACCGTGGCTGGAGCTGGGGCCGCTGCTACTAAGCGTCCGAGGCTTCGTTTGAATAAAGCGGGTCGGGCGTCGAACGTCCGGCCCGTAGTTTTCTAGGACGCGGTTATTTCGCCGGGCTAGGCTCGCCCCACGCGCCCTGCTTGCGCGCATTTGAAGGCAGAATCGTCTCGCTCGGCTCCGAGCGCAAATCCTGCGGTCTATCGAACAGAATAAAGCAGCGATAATACGAAGCGTCGGAACCATGCACGCGGTCGGCGCAGCGATCGACCCGGTCGAATTCGCCGACCTCCTTGTAGATCAAATACGGCGCGATGGTATAGCGTTGCTCGCCGTCCGCCGTGCCGCCAAACCGGTCGATCCGGCCCTTCAGGTTGGGTTGCACCTTGAGGATCGCCTCGCGCAACGTTTCGCCCTTAATGAAATTGTCGGGCAGTTGATCGAACGGTCCGTCGAAATAATTGTTCACATCGACATTTTCGCCATAGACCCCGACCAGGATTTTTCGGTCGCGCCGATGATCGCGGTAGAACACGAAGCCGGTACGCTTGCCGACCAGAATGCGGTCGCCGCGCGGTCCATGGATGAGATCGTCGGCAACGTCGATCGTCTCATCCAGGATGTAAAGGAAGTTATTGACCGCCGCATTGAAGACCAGAAAAAATCGCACGCCGGAGTCGTCGAACACCGGCCCGATGAAGGTTTCGTTCGGCGCCAGCGCGTTTGCCGGGGGTTTCACCTGCGAAAGATCGTTGAGTTCGAAAATGATGCTCTTTTCTTTATATGTTAGACGGTAAACGAACCGTTCGATTTTTTCGAGCTTCACGCCATCCGACGCATCGAGTGCTTTATAAAAGCCGGGCGTGTTATCGAGCCAGCCGGTGGTCTGCTCGTAATAGGCAAATTGCACTTTGCCGTGGTCGCGGTCGCTGGCGTCGAGACGGATATTGCCGGCGTAGTCGAGGCCGTTATGGCTGAAGGTGAAATAATAATAATTCTCGGTCGGATAGATTTTGACGCGATCCGGCAGACTATTGAGTACGAAGGCAAACACGGCGAACGGATCCGTCACGTCGAGCGTCGTCGGACGCATCACTTGTTCGATGTAGCTCTGGTGGGTATGCAGCTGCGGCGCATCGGATTGCGCCACCGCACCGGTCACCGCATACGCCAGCGCGGAAAACGTAAAAGCCAAAGCTCGGCAGAGTCTGAGCATCGTTCGTCCTTTCACGCCACGCTCGGCAGCACCCGCCCCAGTGCCGCAATGAAATGCGCGCGCTCGTCGCCGAGCGCCATCCCGCGCGGCTCCATGACGTGCCGCGCCAGGAAAAAGCCCGTCAGCGCGAAGCCGTCGGCGAGATCGCGGCCGGCGGGCTCCGCATGGTGGTCACGCAAAAACGTCGGCAGCCGCAGCATCTTGTCGGCCCATGGCTCGCCCGCGCTGCGCGACACCGCCCGCCCCGATTTTGGTGAAACGTAAATCAGATCGGTGCTCGCGCCCGTCGAGGCGCATTGATCGAGATCGAGGCCAAAGCCCAGTTCCGACAACAGCTGCAATTCGAAACGCGCCACCATCGGCGCCGCCATCTCGGGGTCATTGAGGTGGTCGAGAATGCGGTCGAATTCGGCGTAAAGGCCTTCGTGCGGATCGCGCTCCGGCAACAGCCGCATCAGCGCGGCCAGATGGCTGACGCCATAGATCGCGTGCGGTGCAGCGAAGAAACTCGACGCACGCAGTCTCAAGCCCTCCACGGCGTAGTTGCCGAGATGCTCGTCGAGCCGCGCCCGCCAGGCCGCGCTCACGGAATTGCCGGTCTGCAAAATCGGCTTCATGCGCGAGCCAAAACCGCCGCGCACCAGGCCAAGGTGGCGGCCGTGCTCGCGCGTCATTAGCTCGAGGATGGCGCTCGCCTCCCCGTGCCGTTTGACGCCGATCACGATGCCTTCATCGGTCCATTGCATAATGTCGTTCTACGTCACTCTTTGGGAAACTCCAGCCCCATGGCGCGGTAGCGCTCGGGGTCTTCGCCCCAGCCCTCGCGCACTTTGACGAATAAAAACAGGTGCACCTTGGCCTCGGCGATCTCGGCGATTTCCTTGCGCGCCGCCTCCCCGATCGCCTTGATGGTCGCGCCGCCCTTGCCGAGCACGATCTTGCGCTGGCTCTCGCGCTCCACATAGATCGTCTGCTCGACGCGCAGGTCGCCGCGCCGCAATTCCTTCCAGCTCTCGGTCTCGACCGTGGAATGATACGGCAATTCCTGGTGCAACCGCTCGAACAGCTTCTCGCGCGTGATTTCGGCGGCCAGTTGGCGAACCGGCGCGTCCGACATCTGATCGGGCGGATAGAGCCACGGGCCCGGCTGCACGCGCGCCGCCAACCATTGTTTCAGATCGGGGACGCCGTCGCCGGTCAGCGCGGAAATCATGAATGTCGCCTCGAACGCGGCTTTGTCGTTGGCGGTTTTGGTCAGGGCCAACAGCGTATCCCGCGGCACCACGTCAATCTTGTTGAGGATCAGGATTTTCGGCGTCTTTACGTTTACGAGCTTTTCGAGGATCGCGTCCGCCTCCTCCTCGATTCCCTTGCGCGCGTCTATCAACACACCTGTCAAATCGGCGTCGTGCGCCCCGCTCCAGGCCGTCGTCACCATGGCGCGGTCAAGTCGCCGCCGCGGCGCGAAAATTCCCGGCGTATCGACGAAGATAAGCTGCGATTTTCCTTCCACGGCGATGCCGCGGATCAACGCCCGCGTGGTCTGCACCTTGCGCGACACGATCGTCACTTTGGAGCCGACCAGCGCGTTGAGCAGCGTGGATTTGCCGGCATTGGGAGCGCCGATCAGCGCGACGAAACCGCAGCGCGTGTCGCTTGCTGGCTTGCCGTCAACCATCAAGCTTGTCCACCGACATGCCGACGCGCGTCAACATGTCGGCGGCCGCGGCCTGCTCGGCGGCCCGCTTCGATGAGCCTTTGCCCTCGGCCGGCGGGCGGTCCGGCAACACCACCGCGACGCGAAATTCCGGATCGTGATGCGGGCCGGTGCGCGCCATTTCGCGGTAGTCCGGCGTCGGCAATCCGCGTGCTTGCGCCCATTCCTGCAGCATGGTCTTGGGATCGCGTAGCGGGCGCAGCGGCTTGAGCATGCGCTCCTTCCAAAATTTCGCGATCAAAGCCTCGGCTGCGTCAAAGCCGCCATCGATGAACACGGCGCCGACCAGAGCCTCGCAGGCGTCTGCCAAAATGGTGGCGCGCAACCGCCCGCCAGCGTGCGATTCGGAATTGCCGAGCTTGAGCGCTGGGCCGAGATCCATCGTGCGCCCAACCTCGGCGCAGGTTTCCTTTCGCACCAGATCGGCCAGCCGGCGCGACAGCTCGCCCTCGTTCGCCTTGGCAAACGCGTGATAAAGCATGTCGGAAATGACCAGGCCGAGTACATGGTCGCCGAGGAATTCCAGGCGCTGGTAGCTGTTGGCGCGGGTGGCCCCGCCGGCCAGCGCGGAAATATGCGTGACCGCGCGCTCAAGCAGAGCTTTATCGGCGAATTTATAGCCGATCCGATCCTCGAGCGCGGCTCTGTCTTTGTCTTTGGCCTTGCGGCTCATCGCACGATCGTGAACAACCGGCTCCAGCGCACCGACACCGGCCAACGCCAGAATTCCCAGGCGCGCTCGCCCTCATAGACCGAGAAGAAAATGATTTGTGCCTTGCCGACGATATTCTCGAACGGCACCGTGCCGACCTGGCTGAAGCGGCTGTCGGTCGAATTATCGCGGTTGTCGCCCATCATGAAATATTGACCGTCCGGAACGGTGTAGACCTGGGTGTTGTCGGCAAAGCCGTTATCGACCAGGTCGAGCGTGTAGAAGCTCACGCCGTTCGGCAGCGTTTCCTTCCAGCGCTTGACCGGCGTGGCGCGGCCGACTTCCTCGGTCTCGATGAACGGCGGGGCCGGCTCGCGCTTGACTGCGACGCCGTTGATGAAGACGCCGCCGTCAATCACCTGAATCTTGTCACCCGGCAGACCGATCACGCGCTTGATGTAGTCGACATCAGTATCCTTGGGCAGACGGAACACCACCACGTCGCCGCGTTCGGGAAGCCAGCCGTCGGGAATGCGGCCGGGGAATATCGCCGGCGACAAAGGTATCGAGAAATGGCTGTAGCCGTACGAATATTTCGACACGAACAGATAGTCGCCGACCAGAAGGGTCGCCTTCATAGAGCCGGAAGGGATATTAAACGGCTGAAACAGGAAGGTGCGGATCACCAGTGCGATGATCAGCGCGTGGAAAACCACGCGGAACGTCTCGGCAACGCCGCCTTCTTTTCGTTTTGTTCCGGAAGTCACGCTCATCGGCCTCTTGTCCCGCCACTCAAGGCGACGCGCCCCGGCGACCTTGTAGCGGCTGCCACCTTGCGGCGCAATCAAGAACCCTTTGCGCATAAACACTTGGTTGGATTGAGATTCCCCGCCTCACGCGGTTGTCCGCGGCACCGCCGTTATAATGACGATGGCCTGCGCGGTCGGCCCCTCATCGGTCAACGAAACATCGATACGCGCCTCACAACCGGCCGGCGTGATGGCCTGCAAACGTTTGAGCGCGCCGCCGGTGAGCTTCATGGTCGGACGGCCGGACGGCAGATTGACCACGCCCATGTCGCGCCAGAACACGCCGGCCCTCATTCCGGTGCCGAGCGCCTTGGAGCAGGCTTCCTTGGCAGCGAAACGCTTGGCGTAAGTCTCCGCCGTGTTGGCGCGCCTATCGGCCTTGGCACGTTCCGCCGGCGTGTAAATGCGCGCCAGAAAGCGTTCGCCGTAACGCTCGATACTGCGCGCAATGCGCCGCACGTCCGCGATGTCGGAGCCAAGCCCGATAATCATGATGCACCTGCTTTGGCCCGCCCGCGGTCCATGGCTGCGCGCATGAACTTTACGGTTTCGGCCAGCCCTTCGAATACCGCCTCACCGACCAGAAAATGACCGATATTGAGTTCAGCGATCTGCGGCAGCGCCGCGATGATCTCCGCGCTCGCATAATCGAGCCCGTGACCGGCGTGCACTTCGAGGCCGAGACTCTTAGCCTTGAGCGCACCGACACGCAGGACCTCCCATTCGACATTGGCCTCGGCATTTCGTTTTTCGATCAATGCATCGCACCAGGAACCTGTGTGCAGTTCGACCACCGGCGCACCCAACTCGGCCGCCGCCTCGATCTGCCCCGGCGCGGCGGCGATGAACAATGAGACCCGGATGCCGGCAGCTTTAAGCGCATGCACCACCGGCTTGAGCTGCGCGCGCTGCCTGACGGCATCGAGCCCGCCCTCGGTGGTGCGCTCGGTGCGCTTTTCCGGCACCAGGCACACGGCGTGCGGTATGGTCTTGAGCGCGATCGCGGTCATCTCGTCGGTCGCCGCCATCTCGAAATTGAGCGGTTTGTCGATCTCGGCCTTCAGACGCGCGATGTCGTCATCGCGAATATGACGGCGGTCCTCGCGTAAGTGGGCGGTGATGCCGTCGGCGCCTGCCGAGATCGCGAGCTTGGCCGCGCGCACCGGATCGGGATGACGCCCGCCGCGCGCGTTGCGGATGGTGGCGACGTGATCGACATTGACGCCGAGGCGCAGCGGAGGAGCAGCCATCGCGTTATCCGTTGACCCGCTCGGCCTTCGCCACCGCAGGCTTGGCGCGCAATTGCGCGATGATGGCGGTGAGATGCTTGAGGTCGTAAACCTCGAGATCGATCAGCACGTCGGTAAAGTCCGGCGCCCGCCGCGTCATGCGGATATTGTCGATATTGCCGTCGTTCTCGGCGATCACCTGCGCGATTGCCGCGAGCGAGCCGGGCTCGTTCACCGATTGCACCGCGATGCGCGCCGGAAATCGGCGTGGCGTGCTCTCTTCCTCGTCCCAGCGCACGTCCAGCCAGCGATCCGGCCTGTCCTCGAATTCGCCGAGCGCGGCCGATTGGATCGGGTAAATGGTGATGCCCTCGCCCGGCGTCAGGATGCCGACGATGCGGTCGCCCGGCACCGCACCGCCATCCGGCGCAAAGCTCACTGGCAAGTCGCCGTTGATGCCGCGGATCGGGATCGCCGGTCCGCTCTCGGCATTGCCCGGCACCTTGAATTTGACCGAAGTGAGCTTCTTGAGGCCGAACCAGCCGCTCTCGGATTTGGGCTTTACCGCCATCGCCGCGGCGCGCTCTTCTTTGTAATCTGGATACATCGCGCGCGCGACGTCCGAGGCCTTGAGTTCACTGCGACCAACCGCCGCCATCACCTCTTCGACCGACGCACGTGCTAGCCGCGGCAGCGCGCCGCGAAGCTTCTCGTCGGAATACGACATCTTGGCGCGCTGGAACAGCCGCTCGACGATGCGCCGGCCGAGCCCGGTATATTGCGTGCGCACGACGGCGCGGGTGGCGCGCCTGATCGCGGCGCGCGCCTTGCCTGTGACGACGATCGATTCCCAGGCGGTCGGCGGTGACTTTTGCGCCTCCGACGTCAGGACCTCGACTTCGTCGCCATTGACTAGTTGCGATGTCAGCGGCGAAATCTGGCCATTGATTTTGCAGCCGACCGTGGCGTTGCCAACATCGGTGTGCACCGCATAGGCAAAATCGATCGGTGTCGCGTTACGCGGCAGCGCGATCAGCTTGCCCTTGGGGGTGAAGCAGAACACCTGATCGTGGAACAACTCAAGCTTGGTGTGCTCGAGAAATTCCTCCGGGTTCGAGCCCTCGGCCAGCAGTTCGATGGTACGGCGCAGCCAGGCATAGGCGCTCGACTCGCGCGACAGCAGCTCGGTCGGCGAGCCGGCGGTATCCTTATAAAGCGCGTGCGCGGCGATGCCGTATTCGGCAAGTTCGTGCATCTCGGTGGTGCGGATCTGCAGCTCGACGCGTTGTTTGCCCGGGCCGATCACGGTGGTGTGGATCGAACGGTAATCGTTCGCCTTGGGCGTTGAGATGTAATCTTTGTAGCGGCTCGGCACCATCGGCCAGGTCGTGTGCACGATGCCGAGCGCCTGATAACAATCCGCCACTGTTTTCACGATCACGCGGAAACCGAAAATATCGGATAGCTGCTCGAAACCGACCGACTTGCGCTCCATCTTGCGCCAGATCGAATAGGCGCGCTTGCGCCGGCCTAACACCCGCGCCGCAATGCCGCGATCGGCGAGCTTCTTGGTAAGTTGCTGCTCGATTTCGGTGATGAGATGCTTGTTGCGGTCGGCGAGCGCATTGAGCCGCCCGCTCACCACATCGCAGGCTTCCGGATAGATTTCGCGAAACGCCAGGTCGTCGAGCTCCTCGCGCATTGCATGCATGCCCATGCGGCCGGCGAGCGGCGCGTAGATTTCGAGCGTCTCCTCGGCGGCGCGCCGGCGCGCCTCAACCGGCATGTAGTCGAGCGTGCGCATGTTGTGCAGCCGGTCAGCGAGCTTAACCAGCAGCACGCGCACGTCGGCGGCGATCGCCAGTAGCAGCTTGCGCAGATTTTCCGCCTGCTTGGCTTCCTTGGTGACCAAATCGAGCTTCTTGAGTTTGGTCAGTCCGTCGACCAGCGTGCCGATGTCGCGCCCGAACAGACTGTCGATCTCGGCGCGGGTGGTTGCAGTATCCTCAATGGTGTCATGCAAAAGTGCCGCAGCGATCGTGGCGTCATCGAGTTTGAGGTCGGTGAGGATCGCCGCCACCTCTATCGGGTGGGAGAAATAGGGGTCGCCGGAGGCGCGCCGCTGTCCGCCATGCGCCTTCATGGCGTAGACGTAAGCCCGGTTGAGCAGCGCCTCGTTGGTATTGGGATTATAGCGGCGCACCCGTTCGATCAGATCGTACTGCCGCATCATCTGCGGCTTGCGGGATTGCGCGGGCTTTTCAATTACTTGTACTTGTGGCGCAGCAACGACCCGCTCCAGCGGCGCCCTGGTAGGCGACTGCTTCTGCCTTCGCGGTAAATCCGAGTGCGCGCGCGCCATCCAAATGCCTCGCGGCCACCGAATCTGGCTCAATAACGGTGCCGGCCGTTGTTTCTACCACAGATATCACGGCAATTCGCTGGCGCCGCAAGGGTTTGGCGAGGTGGTTGATGAAAAACTACGGCCCAGCTGGGAGGCTGGGCTGTTGCATCAAATTTATCGGAAAATGTCGGCGAATGGCTTATTCGGCGTCTTCTTCCGGCACTTCTTCCGGCGGCGCCAGGCCTTCGAGACCCTTGAGCAGTTCTTCTTCGGTCATGCGCTCGGAGGTTACTTCGGTATCGTCGGAATCGACGGACGCGCCGGCCCCTGCCCCGATCAGCGGCACTTCGGGCTCGGGCTCGTCAACCTCGACATATTTCTGCAGCGTGTGGATCAGATCTTCCTTGAGATCGCCGGGGGATACCGTGGTTTCCGCGATCTCGCGCAGCGCCACGACCGGATTTTTGTCGTTGTCGCGCTCAACGGTAATTTGCGATCCCGACGAGATCATGCGCGCCCGGTGGCTCGCCAACAGGACGAGATCGAAGCGATTTTCAACCTTGTCGATGCAGTCTTCTACGGTGACACGGGCCATCGGCTCGTCACTCCTTGAGGTGGAACTTGTCCTGAATTCGCCCGGTAAATAGACCGTACTGGCTGAAAGTTCAAGCATTTTTGTCTTGGTTTGGCCCCGAGCCTCTGTTACCCAAATAGTTGCAAGCAGGTTGATCCGGCTGGATTTTGTCGGCAAAGCCATAATTGCACAGGTACCGACTGATTTGATTGCTGGTGCCTTCCTGTTAACGCCGATTCGATGCAGCGCTCCGCGCCTCTCGCGCGTTTGGGGCGCGCTGAATCGGGAAATCCGGTTTGTATTGTAAGCAGTGAGAGAAAAACCATGACGGTCCCCGGTGAAAAAATCGCACTATTCATTGACGGCGCCAACCTTTACGCCACCGCCAAATCGCTCGGCTTCGACATCGACTACAAAAAGCTGCTGAAAGAATTCCAGTCGCGCGGTTATCTGCTGCGCGCGTTCTATTACACCGCGGTGATCGAGGATCAGGAATATTCATCGATCCGCCCGCTAATCGATTGGCTCGACTACAACGGCTATTCGGTCGTCACCAAGGCGACCAAGGAATTCGTCGACCAGACTGGCCGCCGCAAGGTCAAGGGTAACATGGACATCGAACTCGCGGTCGATGCCATGGAGCTCGCCGGCTCGATCGACCATATGGTGTTGTTCTCAGGCGACGGCGATTTCCGCTCATTGGTGGAAGCCGTGCAGAAGCGCGGCGTGCGCGTGACTGTGATTTCGACCGTCACCACGCAGCCGCCAATGGTGGCCGACGAGTTGCGGCGCCAAGCCGATATCTTCACCGACATCGTCACGCTGCAAGGAAAAATCGGCCGCGATCCGGCAGAACGCGCCTCCCGCGAAGCGCGTGGGCCGCGCGACGATCACGGCTCCTCGCCGCATCACACGCCCCAATTCCTACAGCGTCCCCCGGCCGCTCCGCAGCGCGCCGGTGCCACGGCTGACGTCGGCGGCGACGACGAAGAATTCGACGATTAATTAAGTGAGCCCTGCCGTGCCGCAGGCTAAGCCGGGGCGCGATTGCCCGCGCTGCCCGCGGCTGGTGACCTTGCGCAAGCAGTGCCGCGCCAAAGAACCTTCCTGGTTCAACGCGCCGGTGCCCTCCTTCGGCCCGCTCGACGCGCGGCTGCTCATCGTCGGTCTTGCTCCGGGCCTGCAAGGCGCCAACCGCACCGGCCGGCCGTTTACCGGCGACTATGCCGGCGTACTGCTATACGAGACGCTTTCGCGGTACGGTTTTTCGCGCGGCACATTCGATGCGCGGCCCGATGACGGGCTGGAGCTGGTCGATTGCCGCATTACCAATGCCGTGCGCTGCGTGCCGCCGGAAAACAAACCGACGCCGGCGGAAATCAATATCTGCCGCGACTTCCTCAAGCCCACCTTGGCCGAGATGAAAAATCTACGCGTCATCGTCGCGCTCGGCCACGTCGCCCATAACAGCGTGGTGACCGCGTTCGCCGCCAAGAAGTCCGCTACGCCGTTCAAACATGGCGGCAAGAACATGCTGGGCGAGCTGGCGCTGTTTTCGAGCTATCACTGCTCACGCTACAATACCAACACCGGCGTACTGACGCCGGAGATGTTTCGCGATGTTTTCGCCAAGGTGCGCGTTTTTTTGGACGTGAAGTGACTGGCGCGCCGTCGTAAGCTGCGTCCCAAAATCGAGGACGTTTCGAAGATGGCAGCCGTATCAGCACGAACGCCCTGGTGGGCCTGGGCTTGGCCGCTTTTGGCCTGGGCCGTTCTCATTTCGACGATCGTCGCTGGTACTCACGGCATTATTGCCGCGACGGCCGGACCGGTTTTGATCGCAACCGTGTTTGCAGCCGTCTATCACGCCGAGGTCGTGGCACATCGGATCGGCGAGCCGTTCGGCACGCTGGTTCTAGCGGTCGCCGTCACGGTCATCGAGGTGGCGCTCATCGTTTCGGTCATGCTGGGCGCCGCGGACAAGGCGGCGCTGGCGCGCGATACGGTTTTTGCCTCGGTGATGATCGCCTGCAACGGCATTGTGGGCTTATGTCTATTGGCGGGCGGCGTGCGCCACCACGAGCAGGGATTTCAGCTGCAAGGCGCGAGCGCGGCCTTGGCCGTGCTCGCAGCGCTAACCACGCTAACGCTGGTGCTGCCGAACGTCACGATCGCCACGCCCGGCCCGGTGTTTAGCACGTCACAGCTTGTGTTCGCCGGCGTTATTTCACTGGTGCTCTACGGCTCGTATGTCTTCGTGCAGACGGTCCGGCATCGCGGCTATTTCCTGCCCGTGAAAGGCAAAAGCAAGAAGGCGCCGGCGCCACCCTCCGACCGGACCGCGCTGGTCAGCGCCCTGCTCCTACTCGTGGCGCTTATTGCTGTGGTCGGTCTTGCCAAAGCGCTGACGCCGACGCTGGAAGCAGCGGTGCACCTTCTCGACGTGCCAGAGGCCGTCGTGGGCGTGGTCATTGCGCTGCTGGTATTGCTGCCGGAGGGGCTCGCGGCCCTGCGGGCGGCGCGCGCCAACCAACTGCAGACCAGCCTGAACCTGGCGCTGGGATCGGCACTCGCCAGCATCGGCCTGACGATTCCCGCGGTGGCCGTCGTCTCGATTGTGCTCGGCCGCCCGCTGGAGCTGGGGCTCGGCACCAAAGATGAGGTTTTTCTGGCCCTCACTTTGGTGGTCGGTGTCATCACGCTCGGCACCGGCCGCACCACGGTGCTTCAGGGCATCGTGCACCTGGTCATCTTCGCAGCGTTTTTGTTCCTCGCCGTATTGCCGTAACGCAAGTCAGCGCGAGGTTTGCAGCCAGGCGATCACTTCTTCGGCGTTCTTGTCGGGCGGGAACACCGGATAGAATGCCTTGGTGATCATGCCGTCGTCGATCACCAGCGCCATGCGCTTGAGCAGCGTCATGCCAGAGGTCGTAAAGATCGGCAGATTGAGCGCCTTGGTCAGCACCAGCTTCTCATCCGACAGAATCGCAAACGGCAGATGCAGGCGCGTTGCCGCTTCCTGCTGATAGGCGGTGTCCTGCGTGGACAGGCCGAAGAGCTGCGCCACGCCGAGCCGCTTCAACTCGCCGAAATGATCACGGAACGAACAGGATTGCGGCGTGCAACCGCGCGCGCCCGGGATCTGGTCCCAGCCTGGCGGCGTATCGACACCCGGCACGCCGGTGCGGGGATAGACATAAACGACGGTGCGGCCCTTGAGCCCCGACAGATTGACGGCTTTACCGTCGGTCCCCGGCAGCGCCAGGTTCGGAAGCTTCAACCCCGGCAGATGTTTTGCGGCGCCGTCGTCTTGTGGGACCGGAATACCCGGCGGCAGGACATTCGGATTATGCGTGCCCGGCGCTTCACTCATTTGCTGTCTCCATCTTTACGCATAATCTTTTGCGAAAACCGGTTCCTACTTTTCGGGATCAATCCCCGTAACTCATGAATTCCATCAACGAGCCGTCGGGGTCGCGGAAGTAAACCGATGTACCTGGCCCCTTGGCGCCGAAACGCTGCATCGGCCCGCGCTCGACCGCAATACCGTGCGCCTTGAGATGGGCAATTGCGTCTTCTATCGGTCCGCTCCATTCGAAACAAAGATCGGAATTGCCCGGCTGCACCGGCAGACGCGCCACTTCGGCGGGTGCCACGCCCGGCCCATGTACATTGAGCTGCTTGTCGCCAAAACGGTAGGCAAAGCCCGCCGGCCGCACCAACAGCTCGGCGCCCATCACCTGGGTGTAGAACGCGTTCGAGCGCTCCCACTCGATGACTTTGATTACGCAGTGATCGAGCTTAATCGGCAGCTTGCCTGGTCTATCCGCCATGCCCGGACTTCTTCCACATACGCTCGAACGCCAGCCCCGCCTGCTCGCCAAACCATTTACTGTCGAGAAACTTCGGGACAGCTTTCATTCTTCCGGCGATTTTCTCACGCATCCGAATTCTGAAATCTTTGTCGCTCGCCAGTTTGACAGCCGCCGCAACATAACCATCGCGATCCTTCGCGATAAGCTCTTCCAGTTCCATATCTCGAAGCAAGGCAGAGCCGACGCGCGCACGGAACGGCTCGCCTTCCATCACCACCGCCGGCAGCCCCAACTCCAGCGGATCCAGTAGCGACGTCGCGCCACCGAACGGGAACGAGTCGAGATAGACGTCTCCCAGCCGCAGCCGTCCCAATACGTCCGCTCTATTCGGCGCGGCGCGCAACACCAACAGACGGCCGGGCTCCAAGCCGTGACGCGCCATCGCGGCGTTGAGCCGCTCCAGGAAGGCATCGACCGGATAGGCGTTCGACCAGTTGACGTTGAATGGATAGAGCACCAGGCGCGACTCCGGCACGGCCGCCAGAATTAGCATCCAAGCCTCTTCCAGCTCAGGCAGGATCTTGTAAAAATTTGCACCGCTGACGAAAACAATCGCCTCGCCGCCAATGCCCAACGCCGCACGGTTCATTGTTTCGGTTGACGCCGGAGGCAGCTCATCGCCAAAATCATAGCAGTGCGCCGGACCGTCCACGACGACCAGCTTTTCGATGTAATGTGCCTGCGCGACTTGCGGTTCGGACAGACGGCCCGACAAATAGTAATCCACGTTGCGCATGCCGGTTGTGGTGCAGGAACAGACGCTGGCGACTTGAACGCGAGCGAGCCGATGCAACGCCAGCACGGCGGTATCGTTGGTGACGGCAGTCGTATTGGTGCCGATCAGGATCAGATCGAGATCCGCGGCGCGCAACATCTGTAGCCGCGGGCCGACGCCAGCCGGCAATACCGCGAACTGATCAGCTTGCCGGGCACAAAATTGCTCCAGGCGATGGTTGGTCAGCCGCAACGCGAACAGCCGCACCTCAAATTTCTTTCGGTCGAGATGATGGTAGACTGGGAGCGTCGCAAAAGTTTCGGTCTGCGGCGCGTAGTGGTCGGCCAATATCCCGACGCGAATCCGGTCCCTCTGGGGGCGCGTACCAAACTTATGGTCGAGCTGCGCCCCGACGGCCCGAAGGGTCGCCTCCATGATCGCGGCCCGTTGCTGATAAAGCTCCCGAACATTGCGCGTGTTGAAATAGAGCGGGATGAAGTTGGCATTTTGCGTGAAGAACAGCCCGATATTGCGCCAGAACTCGTTACCGATATTGGCCAGCACCTTGTCATGGAGATAGCCGGTCCAGCGCGCCGCATAATCGCAATAGGCATCGGCCTCGCCGACCTCGCGAAACATAGTCGGACCGGTCAGGCTAAACGCCATATAGTCGGCAAGCAGCCATGCCGGAAGCGCATCGAGCTCGTAGCGCTGCGGCAATTCATGCGGAAACAGAAGCAGCATGGCCGCCAGAAGTTTGCCCAGACTGACTTGCCGCGGCGTGTCGCTAGACAGCGCGGTCTTGAGCCCCGCGATGAAGGCACGATCGGCATCCGATGGCACGCCGTCGCGCAAACCACTGCCGCTAATCTGCCGATGGAGATGACCGAACCGCTCAGCATAATGGTGGGCAATGTCCGCCGTCGGCATGGCGAGCCACTGGGCCGCCATTTCGCGCCGGGCAACGGCAAGCGCGTCCGTCACTTTCGGCACCGCCGACTGCGTGGAAAAGCCCTGGTAGAGGGCCTCGGGTGGCCTCGGGTTCATGCGTGTTGGCCTTTTGCGCGCAAATCTTCCACTCAACTCCCGGATCGGATGACCCGTATCAGACTCTCCAGCAGATGGACGTCATTCGAACGGTAGAACAGCACATTGCCGAACGCCTGCGGCCGGTCCGGAATGCGCGAATTGTCGAGGTGGACCGCGACCAGACGATGATTCCAGCTACCACGCATGAAATTACCGTCATCGTTATATTCAAAAATGACGGCGGCGTATCCACGCGTTTGCATTCTCCCAATTGCAAAACGCAGTGTCGATTGGTCCTGCCCGGGAAAAAAATAGCTGTATTCGACAAACACCAGCGGTGGCGACAGATGCTGCCAATCGAACGACTCTAGCACGGCAAAATCGTTACCCTCGGTGTCGATCTTGAGAAGGTCGACGCGGGCGACTTTGTTCGCGGCAAGAAAACTATCGAGCCGTACGGCGCGAACCATCAAGGCTTGCACCGTCGCGCCAAACGGGCTCGGCGCCAATCCCGACAGCCCCGCCGTGGCATTCTGATGAAACGGCACGCCTTCGCGGTCCAAATCCGCTGCGGCATATGGAAAAAGCCGCACCTGCGAGCCATACCTGGCTGTGAGCCGCGCCAAGATACGCTGGCAGTTAGTATCGGGCTCGAACAAATCGGCGGTCCATCCGTCCTTCAAAAACACCTCGGCGACACTGCCGTAAGCCGCGCCGACATCCACGAGGTGGCGTCTGCCGGCGGCAGCCAAGTCGAGAAAATATTGTCGGATTATAATTTCGATGATCGTCTGATCGGTCAGGCCGAGAAGCCTACCGCCCTTTGCAATCGCTGCCACGGCGAGTCGCTCGGCCTCCGAACGCATCTTTTGCACGCCGTCGAGCATCGAGCCCATGCGAATTTCAATTGACGCGGTTGGAGTTACGGACCGAAGACGCCAGAGCCAATCTACATACGCTGTAGCTCGGCATCCACAAGCAATTCAACCAATTGCTGGAAGGTGACCGACGGCGACCAATTTGTCGCAGCCCGCAATTTTTTGCTGTCGCCGATTAATTCCACCGCGGTTTCACGCTTGACGATGACCGACGGATCGACATCGACATGCCGCCGCCAGTCGAGCTTGAGCTTCGCAAAAGCGATTGAGATGAATTCCTCAACGCTGTGCGATTGACCGGCGGCGATGACGAAATCGTCGGCGACGGCCAAGCCGATGATACGCATCATTGCGTCCACGGTGTCGACCGCATAACTCCAGTCCACCCGCGCCGAAAGATCGCCCAACACTAACTTGTCTCGCCGGCCGCGCGAGATCTGCACGACAGCATATACGATCTTCATCGAAAGGAATTTTCGCGACCGGAATGGCGATTCGTGGTTGTACAAAAAGCCTACCGAAGCCTGGACCGCATACGAGGCGCGATATAGCCGGCACAGATGCACGCCGGCCGTCTTGGTGATCCCGTACATGCCGCGCGGATTGAGCGGCGTCGTCTCGTCCTGGATCTTGGCCGGTGGCACCCCAAAGCAATGCGACGACGCTGCATAAAAAATCCGCGCGCCGGGGGGCTCCCGGCGAACCGCTTCCAATATATTCAAGAAACCAAGCACGTGCACGTTGTGGCTGTGGCGATACAGTTCGGCATCGTCAGCCGGCAATTTATCCTCGGCCGAGTGATGATAGCTGGCAAGATAAAAAATTGCGTCGGGTCTAAAGTCGGCGACGGCACGCATGACTGAGGATGGATCAAGTATATCGACCGGCTGGTCTGGCACGCCGGTCGAATGGGATCGGACACTTTTGCGCTCAACGCCGAGCAGCGTCCACCCCTCTCGCGTGAGCCGCTCGAACAGCAACCGGCCGTCTTGCCCGCCACTGCCGATGATCAAAGCGCGCTTCATGTGAAATCCCTGCGCCCTAGTTCCGCCCGCCTTCCGATACGATTTCGATCGCCGGCAGCGGAAAAATCATTTTGCCGCCGCGCGCCAGAAACTCCTGTTCGCGCGCAATCAAGTTTTCGCGGAAATGCCAAGGCAGCACCAGAAGGTAATCGGGCCTGGCTGCCTTGGCGTCAATCTCCGACACGATCGGAATCCACGTTCCCGGCGTAACGCATCCAAACTTATCGGCATTGACCTCGGCAATACACGCGATATCGGCCGTGCCCAAACCGCAATATTGCAGGATCACATTGCCCTTAGTGGAAGCGCCATAACCCAGCACTTTCTTGCCGGCAACGCGGAATTCCCCAAGCATTCGCAGCAACGCTTCCCGGTGGTTGGCGACGCGTGCGGCAAATTGCGCGTAGGCGGCAGACGACGACAGCCCCATTCGCTCTTCATCGGCGATCAGCACACCGACCTGTTTGGATGCGGGATAGTCCGAGTCCTTGCGCGCGGCCGTCACCGCGATACTGCCGCCGTTCACGTCGCTCAACGCGACGTCGATAATCTTGAGGCCTGCGCGCTCGACGATCCATTGGATTTGACGCAACGCGTAGTATTCCAAATGCTCGTGGCAGATTGTGTCGTAGGAATTTATGCTCAACATCGTCGGCAAATAACTTTGCTCGAAATGCCACACGCCGTCATCGGCCAGAATACCCGCGACCTCATTGGCAAACATCTGCGGCGCTTCGAGATCGTAAAACATCGCAATCGAAGTCACGATCTTGGCGCGGCGGCCGGGGAATTTCTTGTGCAACACGTCGGCAGAAAAAAAATCCGGCACGACGTGGATGTCAGACCGGTAATATTGGCGGAATCTCGCCGCCGTCGGATCGATGCCGACCAGGGTGGCGACGCCGGCCGGGTAGTTCGATAGCAACGTCCCGTCATTGCTACCAATATCGACAACCATGTCGGCTTTGCTCAAGCGCAAAATCGAAAGCAATTTTTTGACCATCCCGCCCAAATGACGCGTCATCGACGCGTTGAGCGAAGACCGATAGCCGTAATTCATGCCGTACAGTTCGGCATGGTCGTAGGTGTGGCGCAACTGCACGAGCCCGCAGAATTCGGCACCATCGCAGCGGACCAGTTCGAGCGGCCCGCGTGTTATTTGAGTATCGCGCTGACGCGGAAACAAACCGGTGAGGTATTGCTCGCCCAGGCTCAGCACCGGCGCTAAATTCCGGTTGCCGCAAATTCGGCAATGTTGAATCTGGCGATACAAGAAAATCAGCCCTTCTGCCGCATCAGCCGCCCGCGCTCACGTTCCCAGGAGCGCTTTTTCAGCGTGTCGCGCTTGTCGTGCAATTTCTTGCCTTTGCCGAGCGCGATCGCGATCTTGGCGCGGCCCTTCTCGTTAAAATAGAGCCTGAGCGGAACGATCGTCATGCCCTCACGCTCGACCGCGCCAGCGAGCTTATTGATCTGGCGCGCATGCAGCAGCAATTTGCGCGGCCGCTTCGGCAGATGATTGAAGCGATGGGCCTGCAGATATTCCGGAATATTGGAATTAATCAGCCAGATCGCGCCGTCGCGCGCGTCGGCATAGGATTCCGCGATGGTCGCCTTGCCGGCGCGCAGCGATTTCACCTCGCTGCCGGTCAGCACGATGCCGGCCTCGACGACCTCGCCGATTTCATAGTTGAACCGCGCCTTGCGGTTCTCGGCGACCGCCTTGAAGCGGCGTTCGGGTTTGGCGGCCATTGAACTATTTTACCGCTTTAGCGCTGCTTCAGCAGGTCGCGAATTTCAGTGAGCAACTGTTCTTGATTTGAAGGCGGCGTCGGTTTTTCGGCTTCCTTGACCATCATCCGGCCAATGGCGCGGATCGTCAGAAACAGCACGAATGCGATGATGAGAAAGTTGATGACGATGGTAAGAAAATGCCCCCACGCCAAAACCGCGCCTTGCGCTTTCGCCTCAGTGAGCGCGGTGGCCGTTACCTTGTGTGAGAGCGGAATAAAATAGTTGGAAAAGTCGAGCCCGCCGGTAGCCGCACCGACCACCGGCATGATGATGTCGCCAACCAGTGCGTTCACGATGGCGCCAAAGGCTGCGCCGATGATCACGCCGACAGCGAGATCGACGACATTGCCGCGCAGTACGAATTTTTTGAATTCGGTCAACATGGGTCAGTTAATCAAGCCGGCGTGCACCATCGCCTCGCGCACCGCGGCTTGCGCCTTTTCAGTCGCCGGCACCATCGGCAGCCGGACCGTATTGGCGCACTTGCCGATCAACGACATGGCGTACTTGATCGGCGCCGGGCTGGTCTCGACAAACAAATTGATGTGCAGCGGCGTGAGCTTGTCCTGCAACTTGAGCGCGGTCTTGTAATCACCCTTGAAGCACGCGGCCTGAAATTCGGCGCATAGCCGCGGCGCCACGTTCGAGGTTACCGAGATGCAGCCATGGCCGCCATGCGCCATGAAACCGAGCGCGGTGATATCCTCGCCCGACATTTGATTGAAGTCTTCGCCGATCGCGGCGCGCTGCTGCGACACCCGCGCCATATTGGCGGTGGCATCCTTGACGCCGGCGATGTTCTTGCATTCGAACAGCCGCTTCATGGTGTCGACCGACATATCAACGATTGATCTGCCGGGAATGTTGTAAATGATGATCGGGATGCCGATTTTGTCGTTGATCGCCTTGTAGTGCTGGTAGAGCCCTTCCTGCGTCGGCTTGTTGTAATAGGGCGTCACGACCAGCACTGCGTCGGCGCCGGCCTTTTCGGCGTGTTGCGACAATTCGATCGCCTCCGCGGTCGAATTCGATCCGGCGCCGGCGACAACCGGAACGCGGCCGTCGGCCTGTTCGACGCACCATTCCACCACCTGCTTGTGCTCATCGTGCGACAGCGTCGGGCTCTCGCCGGTGGTGCCTACCGGCACCAGGCCGTTGGTGCCCTCGGCGATCTGCCACTCGACAAGGTCGCGGAATGCCTTCTCGTCGAGCGAGCCGTTTTTGAACGGCGTGACCAGCGCGGTGAACGATCCTCGAAAACTCGTCTTGGCGGTCATGGCACGGCTTCTCCACAGGGGTGGCGAACCTCATAGATATCGGGTCGCCTGCACCGTTGAAAGCCCTCCAACCCGATGGGCGCCATGAATAGGCCTGATAAATAGCCGTCCCGCCCCGCTTTTGCCTGCCTTGCGGGCTACGTTAAAGCCGTTGGGTTTTTGGGTATCCTTCAATAACAATAAAGGCCTAATTGGAGGTGCTGGGCGCTAATTGAGTCGGCGCCGGCACCTTAAAGCGACCGGGCAAGGGATTGAATGGGCGCGAATAAATGGAACCGCCGGGGCCTGGCTCTGGCGCTGATAGCGGTTGGCGCGTGCGGTGGCGTCCAAACCGCTATGGCCGCGGCCAAAACAGTTCCCCTGCCAAAGCCGCGGCCGGTCATCCATGCCGCCAAGGAAGCCGCCCCAACGGTCGCCCATAATCTCCCACTGCCGCAGAAACGGCCGCAGAGCCCGGCCGGCCTGGCGGCCTTTGCGCAGGCCAATGTCGGCTTGCGGGGCGGCCTGTTCGAGAGCCGCGCTTTGTTCAAGCCGCTGGCGCGCCCCGTGTCCGGCCCGTTCGCGGTGGCGCCGACCACGGCCACCTCGCAAGACGAC